>Ga0070698_100007089_pt1 | contig 12140 bp, 11 predicted proteins | sample KBSK1502metaG_FD_65477 | JGI IMG/M metagenome (GOLD analysis project Ga0070698, IMG submission 65477) | Corn, switchgrass and miscanthus rhizosphere microbial communities from Kellogg Biological Station, Michigan, USA - KBS K1-50-2 metaG | ecosystem: Host-associated > Plants > Roots >...
TCATTCTGGACGCGGCGCAGTACTTCAACATTCCCGCCACGTTCATCGGCATCATCCTGATCGGGTCGATCGGCCTGATGTGGGAGCTTGCGCTCTCGTACGTGCAGCGCCACGTGCTGCACTGGCAGGGTCGCTAGGCCTCCATGGACTGGACGATTGCGACGAAATCGCGGCTGCGCGCGACGTTGTCGCCCCAGGCGCGATCGAAGTCCGCCACCAAACGCTTGAACGCCTCCGATCCGACAATGGCATTGGCGCTCGCAAGATCCTCGAACTCGTACCAGGCGTAGTGCACGCAGGTGTCGACATCGCTCCACCCGCGCCACGCCCGCCGCGCCTTGAAGGCCTTCAATGCATCCGGCAAGTGCTCGTGGCCGTACCAGCGATCGAACGCGTCCTTCATGGCCGCATCAGCGACCCGCGCACGCACCATGAACAGTGCCGTCATCTGGCCCTCCCTTTCTGCCGTGATCGTAAAAGCAAAACGGCCCCGCAGGGCCGTTTTGCTGTGAACCGCTACGTGAGCCGTTACTCTCTGGCCGCGCGCACCGACGAGATCCGATCGTTCAGGCCGATCATTGCGAGCGACGGATAGCGGCCGGGACGCAGGACGGTGCACCGACCGTTGAAGCCGACGTTGTCGCAGACTTCCCAGGCAGTACCGGTCACGACGAGCGATGAAGCACGGTCGGCGAAGCCCATGCGCTCGAGGTCGCCGACCGGTCGGTCTACCGTGACGGACCGGCCTTCGAAATTCTCACGCCCATAAAACGTGATCTGTCCCGGACCAGGCACTGGTACCGGGGCCGGCGCGGAACCCGCGAGGCGCAGCGATGAAATCCGGTTGTCGAGCCCCATTTGGGCCAGCGACGGGTAGCGACCGGGCCGCAGGGTCACGCATCGACCGCCGAACCGAACGTCGTCGCAGACTTCCCAGGCTCCTCCCTGAACGACGGCGGACGAGGCGCGGTCGGCGAAGTCGACGCGCTCGAGGTCCCCGATGGGTCGATCGGCGGTCAGCGTCCGGCCCTGGAAATTCTCACGCCCGTAGAGCGTGATCTGTCCCGCTGTCGGGGCCGGCGCCGGAGCCGGCGCGGCGCCCACGAGGCGCAGCGATGAAATCCGGTTGTCGAGCCCCATCTCGGAAAGCGATGGGTAGCGACCGGGCCGCAGGATCACGCATCGACCACCGAACCGAACGTCGTCGCAGACTTCCCACGGGCCGCCCCGAACTACTGCGGAGGAGGCGCGATCGGCGAAGTCGACGCCCGCGAGGTCGCCGATGGGTCGATCGGCAATGATGGACCGGCCCTGGAAATTCTCACGCCCGAACAGCGTGACTTGCGCCGACCCCGGGGCGACGGGCGGTTCGACGCGCGCGGTCCGGTCCGCTTCCGTCCGCACCGAACTAACGCTGTCGTTCAAGCCCATCGCGCCCAGCGACGGATATTCGCCGGGACGCAGCAAGACGCACCGGCCGCCGAACGCGGGCGCGTCACACACTTCCCATGCTCCGCCGCGAACGATGGCCGACGAGGCGCGATTGTTGAAACCAAAGCGCTCGAGATTTCCGACCTGGCGGTCGGTGGTGAATGACTCGCCGCGAAAGCCCGGATGTTCGTAAAAGGTGACCTGCGCGGCCACTTGCGTCGCGACCGTCAAGCCACCTACCAACAGTGCATGCTTCAAGATGGCGTTCATCTTTCCTCCTAGGAAAAAGGTCTGCGCGCTCAGGTCCTTCCCGGAGCGCGGCGTACTCTCTTTTTGACCTTGCTGAGGAACTGGTTGTTCCGATGGCCGCAGTGCAGCAAAAGTAAGGAAATGTTGTTTTTCGCAACAAACATCCCCACGGGGGGTCCGAAGGTAGTGGCCCACCACTAGCGACTGTCATGGTTTCGCGACGCACACTCAGCGTTTGTCTTACGGGCTTCATAGTGATCTCGGCGTGCTCCGCCGCATACGCGCAGCGAAGCGCCGGCGGCGCAAAAGATGCTGGCGTGCAGACGATCACCGTCACGGCGGCGGGCGATCCGGTCGACAAGTCCTACCGCAGGATGGTCCTGGGGATGGACCTGTTCGAGAGGAATCGCGCTCTCGCGCCCGACGCGCCGCTGCGCTTCAAGCTGCTGCCGCGCCGCAAGGAAACGGACATGAGCAGCATCCGGGTTGAAATCGTCGGCGAGACCGTAGAGATTCCAGTGCAGGTGGCGAGCGACAACACGTTCACGCTCGAGCGCATCCAGAAAGCGCTGGATGAAGACGCTTCGGTGCGGCCGAATCGCAAGGCGCAGACCATGACGTGGCGCACCGAGATCCGTACGCCGGGACTGCCTCCCGATACGCGGCGGCTCGGTGACTTGCGCCTGGAATGCGCGGTCGGCATGGAGGCCGACCTGGTTTCGAACTGGCGCAGCGCCTTGCAACGGATCGCAGATCTGTTCGGCGCCACACGGAACTACTGCAGCCGGATCAAGCCGCGCTATTTCTTTTTCGCGGAGCGACCGTTGTTCAGCGTCACGCTGTCTTCGGGCGCGCGCAGGGAGACCCTTTCCGCCGACATGCTGTACGCTAGCGCGCTCGATCGTCCGATGTCGAAGGAAGACTTTGCCTTTTGCGACTGCGAGGTGCTGCTCGATCGGGCGTACTTCCTGCCGCTTGGCGATCGCAGCTGGCCGGATGACGCGCGGGTCGAGTTCGAATATATGGATGACGAGCGCGTCGCCGCGAAGACCCTGCCGACCGGCAACGTCAAGGCGCTCAGCGCGCAAAGCGCGATCGCGGTCGGCAAAAGCACGAAAGCCGACGTGATGGCTACGCTCGGCAAGTCGATGTTCGTTCCGTTTGAGAGCGGCTTCGAGGTCTGGGCTTATCGATTCAAGGACCCGTCGGAAGAGACGCCGCCGGCTCGGTCGAAGGAGCCGCCGAAGCCGCCACCGCGCGAGACCGAGCTCGTCGTTCTGTTCGCGCCTTCCGGGGTCGCGACCAAGACCCGGATGGGTCTCGCCGCCGCGGTGGACGAAAATTGAAGTGAAGCGAGCGCGCCGGCCGCGGGTCGTGAAGGGCACGCCGAGTGTGGAGCTCAGCCGCAAGGAGTTCGTGCTGCGCTTCCATCGGCGGCACGCGGACCCCACGTTCGACAAGGTCGCAGAGCCGCTGGACGCCGTGGCCGAAGTCGCGTGGAAGAACTACATCGAGTACCACAAGAGTCCGCGCACGCGGAAGGCGGGGAAAGCATTTGCGGATCCGGGCTACGAGCTGTCGCTGGATTGGCTCGCCGCCCGCAAGCGCATCCGCGAAGCGGAGCGGGAGCAGCGCAAGCCAGGCACGCGTTCGCGCATCCTGGTCATCAACGGATCCCCGCGCAGCGACCAGACTTGTCCCGGAGAGATGTCGAAGACGTACCGGCTGGCAAAGATTGCGCAGCGGACGATCGAGGCGGCGGCGCGTTTCGAAGTCGACTTTCTCGATCTCTCGCTGCTGACGTCGGAGTACGGGCGCGTGATCTATCCGTGCAAGGCCTGCGTGTCGACCGCGCAGCCGCTTTGCCACTGGCCGTGCTCCTGCTATCCGAACCATGCGCTCGGCCAGACCCAGGACTGGATGAACGAGATCTATCCGCGCTGGGCTGCCGCGCACGGCGTGATGATCCTCGCGCCGGTGAACTGGTATCACGTGCCGTCGGTGCTGAAGCTGATGATCGATCGTCTGGTCTGCGCGGACGGTGGCAATGCCGACCCGACGACGACGCAGGGAAAGGACCCTGCGCTCGCCAAGGCCATCGAATTGAAAGGCTGGGATTATCCGAAGCATCTGGCGGGTCGCGCTTTTGCAGTCGCAGTGCATGGGGACGCCGAGGGCGTCGACAATGTCCGCAATGCGCTGTGCGACTGGCTTACGACGCTTGGTCTCGTGCGCGCGGGCGAAAGCGGTGCGGTCGGCCGCTATGTCGGGTATTTCGAGCCCTATGCAACGAGCCACGATGCGCTCGACCGCGACACCGCAGTGCAGGAGGAGGTCCGCAACGCCGCGCTGAGTCTCGTCGAGACGGTCCGTCAGATCCGCAACGGCCGGCTGCGGCAGCCGGATGCAGCGCTCGAGCCTCCGCGGGAAAAATAGTCGCGCGCCAGGCTAGGCGCCGACTTCCGCCTCGGCCTCGATCTCGATTTCGCAGTCGCCGACCAGCGCGCCGATCTGCAGCAGCGTGTTGACCGGCCGCACCGCGCCGAAATAGCGCTCGTGCACCTGCGCCACCGGCTGCCATTGCGATGCGTCCTTCACGTAGAGCCGCGTGCGGATCACGTCGGCAAGAGTGCCGCCGAGCGACTCGATCGACGCCGCGATCTTGTCGAGCGCATAGACCGTCTGTGCTTCGACATCCCCGGGGCAGATCGTCAACCCGGCGCCGTGCGTTGCCGTCGTCCCGCTGACGAGGATCCGGTTGCCCGTGCGTACCGCACGCGAGTAGCCGGCGATCGCTTCCCACTTGCTGCCGGAGTCGACCCAGCGGCGCGGCCTTCCGGTCGGCGACTTTGCTTCGTAGACCGCCGCCAGGCTTTGCAGATGGTGGCTGAGGTCGCCGGTTGCGGTCAGGATCGGCGGCTTGCGGTACTCGTCGCCGCAATCCCCCGGCAGGTCGCGCGCTTTCGCGACCGCGTAGGCAAGGCGCGCCTTGTCGTCGGCATCGAGCGCGAAGGAAAAGAGCGCGAGGTTGTCCGTCCGATGCTCGCGCTCGCCCAGCCGTGCGCCGATGATCACCGCGGCGACCGCCTCGTGCTCGAGCACCCAGCGCGCTGCGACGTTGGCGACCGAAACGCGGTGCTTGTCGGCGATGCGCTTTGCCGCCGAGAGGATCTCCTGCAGCACGCCCCAGCCGCCGATCGCATCGATGAAATGCTTGTACTTGGACTTGCTCCAGTCCGGAATCTGCTGCGGCTCGGTCCGGCCGACCCAGTGGTCGGTGAGAAATCCGCCTGCGAGGGTGCCGTACGCGAGCAGCTTCACTCCGCTCGCGCGGCAGAAATCCGCCATGCGCCCGGCCGCGCGGCGGTCGAGCAGCGAAAACGAAACCTGGTTCGACACGATCGGAATTCCATGCCGGACGAGCAAGCGCAGATGGTCGGTGTCGAAGTTCGTCACGCCGAGGTGCCCGATACGGCCTTCGGCGCGCATTCTCGCCATCTCGCTCATCGCGTCGATGTATCCGGGGTGCGAGTAGCGCCACCAGTGAAACTGCATCAGGTCGATGCGCTCGAGTGCGAGGCGCCCGAAGCTGCGTCCGACACCCTCGCGCACGATCTCGGGCGTCATCGGTCCGGGCGCCGGGCACCATTTGGTGAATGCGTGCGCACGGCCGCGGCCTGCGTTCGCGAGGAAGTGCCCGGCGATCTCCTCGGCGCTGCCGTAGTGATCCGCCATGTCGAACGCGTCGTATCCGTCGGCGGTGTATTCGCCGAGCACTGCGCACGCGCGCTCCACGTCGAGCTTCACGCCGCCCTTTTCCATGTCGGCGACCTGCCAGAGGCCCGTGAGCACGCGCGGGATGTCGAGCCCGGGAGCCAGCTCGACGCGCGGCGGACGAGTGTGCATGTCAGAATTATGCCAAATGTCCTCTCCGGCGATGCTGACGACTCGCCAGCTCGTCAGGGCTTTCGGCAGCTTGCGGGCCGTCGATGGCGTCGACCTCGAAGTCCGCAGCCACACCATCACGGGGCTGATCGGCCCGAACGGCGCCGGCAAGACCACGTTGTTCAACCTGATTGCCGGGGCGCTCGCGCCGAGCGGCGGCGAGATCCGCTTGGACGGCGAGCCGATCAGCGGCCTCTCGCCGGATCGCGTCTTCCGCAAGGGCGTCGCGCGCACGTTTCAGGTGCCGCGACCGTTCCCGCAGATGACGGTGCTGGAGAACCTGATGCTCGTGCCGCTCGGGCAAACCGGCGAGCGGTTCTGGAACAACTGGTGGCGGGGCGGTACGGTCAGGCGCGAGGAGCGCGCCGCGCGCGAGCGGGCGATGGACGTGCTCGCGCTGTGCGCGCTTGCTGAGAAAGCGGGCGAGCTCGCCGGGCGGCTCTCTGGCGGCCAGCAGAAGCTGCTCGAGCTCGCGCGCGTGCTGATGATCGAGCCGCGGCTGATCCTGCTCGACGAGCCCGCCGCCGGCGTCAATCCCGCGCTGCTCGACACGCTGATCGAGCGGATCGTGCTGCTCAACAAGCGCGGCATCACGTTCCTCGTCATCGAGCACAACCTGGATCTCGTAATGAGCGTCTGCGAGCCGATCGTGGTGATGGCGCAGGGCAAGGTGATCTACGACGGCGACGCGGCCGGCGTGCGGCGCGACCCGCGCGTGCTCGATGCGTATCTCGGAGACCTGCCCGGATGAGCGCGCCGCTCCTCATTGCGACCGACGTCGTTGCCGGCTACGCGGGAGGCCTGCCGGTCGTGCATGGCGTGTCGGTCGACGTGGCGTCGCGCGAGATCGTCACGCTGATCGGCCCGAACGGCGCCGGCAAGAGCACGTTTCTGAAGGCGATTGCGGGCCTCATTGCGCCCGAGAGCGGACGCGTCGTGCTCGGCGGACGCGAAATCACCGCGTTGCCTGCGCATCGTGTCGTCGCCTCCGGAATCGGCTATGTGCCGCAGACCGGAAACGTCTTCACCACTCTGACGATCCACGAAAACCTCAAAGTCGGCGGGCACACCGTGCTCGGCGAGCTCGCTGCACGGCTCGAGCGCGCGTATGTGCTTTTCCCGGTGCTGGCGGAGAAGCGGCGGCAGCTCGCGCGCGCGCTGTCGGGAGGACAACGGCAGATGCTCGCGATCGCGCGTGCGCTGATGACCGAGCCGCGGCTGATCCTGCTCGATGAGCCCACCGCCGGCCTCGCTCCGCAGGTCGTCGGCGATGTGTTTCGCCTGCTGCGGCGACTCGCCGAATCGGGGGTTGCGGTGTTGATGGTCGAGCAGAACGCGAAGGCCGCGCTACAGATCTCGGACCGCGGCTACGTGCTCGCCGAAGGACGCAACCGCGTTGCGGGCCGCGCGGCCGACCTGCTGACGGATCCGGCCGTCGCCGAGGCGTTTCTCGGCGGCAAGCGCGCGCGGGCATGATCGGCCAGGCGATCGCCGACGGGATCCTCACCGGCGCGATCATCGCGCTCGGCGCGATCGGCGTGTCGTTCACGCTGCAGATCATGCGCTTCGCCAACTTCGCGCATTCGGAGCTGCTGACATGGGGCGCCTACCTCGCGCTCGTCTTCGTCGCATTCGCAGGCCCCGGCACGCCGACCGGACCATTTTCGTTCGGATGGCAGCTGATCGCGGCCGCCGCGCTCGCAGCGCTGCTGACGGGGCTGGTTGCATGGGCGGTCGATTACCTGGTGTTCCGCAACCTGCGGCGGCGCGGCGCGCACCCGCTGACCATGGTGTTCGCAGCTTTCGGCGCTGCGCTCGTCATGCGCAACATGGTCGTGCTGATCTGGGGACACGGCTCGCACTACTACACGCGCGAACTGCAAATGAGCGTCGAGCTGCTGCCCGGCGTGCGGATGCTGCCCGATCAGATCTTCATCCTCGCGCTTGCACTGGCGGTGGTCGTCTGCCTGCACGGGTTCCTCACGTACAGCCGCACCGGCATGGCGATGCGCGCGATGGCCGAGAGCCCCCCGCTTGCGCAAGTGTGCGGCGTCGAGGTCGACGCAGTGGTGCGGTGGACATGGATCCTCTCGGGTGCGCTGGCGGCGCTCGCCGGGGTATTCGCCGGGCTCACTCCGCAGCTTCATCCTGAAATCGGCTTCAACCTCTTGCTCGCGCTGTTCGCGGCGGCGATTCTCGGCGGCACGGGCAGCCTCGTCGGCGCAGTGATCGGCGGCCTGCTGGTCGGCCTCGCCGAAAACCTGTCGCTGCTTTTCATCAGCGCTGGCTACAAGACCGCGATGCCGTTCCTGGTGCTGCTGCTGGTGCTGCTGGTGCGGCCGCAAGGCCTCTTCGGCGAGAAGGCGTAGGCACCGGGCATGCTGACCGGAGTGTTCTCCTACCTTGTCTTCTTCGCCTGCATCGTGCTGATCCTCGGGATTCTCACGCTCGGGCTCAATCTGCAGTGGGGGTTCACCGGATTGTTCAACGCCGGCATCGTCGGCTTTTATGCAATCGGCGCCTACACGCATGCGATCCTGACGGCTGCGCCGCAGCCGCAATACCTCGGCAACTTCGGCTTGCCATGGCTGGTCGGCATCGTTGCGGCGATGGCGGCTACCGCGTTTGCGGCGTGGCTGATCGGCCTTCTGACGATCCGGCTGCGCGGCGACTACCTGGCGATCGCCACGTTCGGCATCGCGGTCTCGATCCAGCTCGTGGCGCTCAACTGGGAACCGCTCACCGGCGGCTCGCAGGGACTCTCGCGCATCCCGAAGCCGCTCGCCGGCGTCTTCGATACGCCGCTCAGCTTCAACCTGTGGTTCCTTTGCCTGCTCGCAGCGCTCGTTGCAGCGGTGTACGCGGCGCTCGAGCGGATTCTCCGCTCGCCGTGGGGGCGCGTGCTCAAGGCGATTCGCGAAGACGAGACCGCGGCGGTGGCGCTCGGCAAGAGCGCCCGGGGCTTTCGCCTCGAAGCGTTCGTGCTCGGCTCGACGCTGATGGGCCTCGCCGGGGCACTCTACGTGAGCTTCATCGGCTTCGTCAGCCCGTTCGATTTCCTGCCGATCCTTACCTTCCAGGTCTGGGCGATGCTGATTGCCGGCGGCAGCGGCAACAACCGCGGCGCGCTGATCGGTGCGCTGCTGGTATGGACGATCTGGTCGGCCTCGGGCATCGCGGTTACCAAGCTCGTGCCGCCGAGTCACGCCGCGCAGGGCGCGGCGATCCAGGTGATCCTGATCGGCCTGCTGCTGATCCTCGTGCTGCTGTACCGGCCGCGCGGCCTGATCGGCGAAGCGGCCGTTGTCTCGCGGCACGCCGACGACTAAACTGCCGCCTCTCACCGGAGGAACTCCATGCACGTAACGATTCGCATCGCCGCGGCGTTGGCATCGGGCCTGCTTGCGTTCGGCGAGGCAGCGGCGCAGGCCGCCTGCCCGGTCAAGATCGGCGGCGTTCTGCCGCTCACGGGCTCGATGGCGCCGATCACCAAGAAGATCGCGCAGTCCGCCGAGCTTGCGATCGAGCACATCAACCAGGGCGGCGGCGTCAAGGGTTGTCCGGTGCAGTTCATCCTGCGCGACGACCAGGGCCAGCCGACGGTGGGCGTCGACGCGGCGAAGTACCTGGTCGAGGTGGAGCGCGTGCCCGCATTCACCGGAACGATTTCCTCGGGCGTCACGGGCCCGATCATCGCTTCGGTCACGGCGCCTTCGAAAGTCGTGCAGATCACGTGCTGCTCGACCGCGAGCCCGTTCACGCTCGACGGACGCAGCGGCGGCTACTTCTTCCGCACCATCCCGACGAGCAAGACGCAGGCGTATGCGACCGCGTCGGAGACCACCAAGCGCGGCCTGAAGAAGACCGCGATCATCTACGTCAACACCGATTTCGGCACCGACATGCTGCGCTTCTACAAGGCCGCGGTCGGCAAGCTCGGCGGCGAGGTGGCGATCGAGGTGCCGTACAACGACAATCAACCCAGCTATCGCGCGGAAGTAAGCAAGGCGCTGGCGGCGAAGCCCGAGTCGCTGCTGCTGATCGGATTCCCGAAGGACGCCGTGACCATCGTTCGTGAATGGCTCTCGCTCGGCGGCACGAAGAACATCGCGCTCAACAATTCGATGCGGACGATGGATTTCGTCAACGGGGTCGGCGCGAAGTTCGTCGAGGATTTCTTCGGCATGGACAACGCCCAGGTCGCCGGCCCGCACGTCGATGCGTTCAACAAGGCGTTCGAGGACAAGTTCAAGACCGACAGCAAGGGACCCGGCGTGCACACGCAGTACGACGCGCTGATGGTGATGGCGCTGGCGATGAACATCGCCAAGGACCTGAGCGGGCCGTCGATCAAGGACGCTGTGCGCCGCGTGCACGTGGCGGGCGGCGCTCCGGTCGGCACCGGTCCTGCCGAGTACAAGAAGGCGCTCGAGCTGATCCGCGCCGGAAAGCCGATCAAGTATTTCGGCGCGACCGGACCGATCGAGTTCGATGCCAACGGCGACGTCACGGGCCCGGCGCTGGTGTGGAAGATCAAGGACGGCCAGATCGTGACCGATCGCGTCATCACGATCGAGGAAATGCAGGCCCTGTTCAAGCGCATCGAGAACTAGACGCTGCAACTCTCAAGCCCGCAGCTGTCGCATTGCGTCAGCGCCGAGTGCGCGGTTCCCGCGTGGACCGCGTACGAGTTCCTTTGCGACGGGGTCGCAGTCGGCCACTGGGCGCTCGGGGCTCTCAACGCCCGCCGGTTCGGCCGCAGCCTGTACAAGGGCACATCGTTGTTTGACGGCGAGGAGGTCTTCTTCAAGCCGGTCGGCGATCGCTTGAAGCTGCTCGTCGACTACTGGGTCGGAGCCGACGCCGACTCACTTGCGTTGAGGGCGATGACGCGGGTCATCCCGCGGACGCGCAATTCGTGCGTCGTGTCACTTATCGCGTGGCGCGAAGCCTCGATGGGCGATGAACGGTGGGAGCGTCTCGTCGCCTGCCACGAGGTCGAGATCCGGTTGATTCAGGCGCAGCTTTCGCGCATATGATCGATCTCGCGCACTGCCGCGCGCTGGATGCGCGCGATCCGCTGCGCGGCATGCGGTCGCGCTTCGCGCGGCCCGCGGACGACACGGTGTACCTCGACGGTAATTCGATCGGTGCGATGCCGGCCGATGCGCCCGCGCGCGTGCAGCACCTTATGACCGAAGGCTGGCGCGATGCGCGCAGGCGCGGCTGGAACCGCTTCGACTGGCTGGAAAAGCCGTGGCTGCTCGGGGAAGGACTCGCCCATCTGATCGGCGCAGGCAAGGGCGACGTGGTCTTTTGCGATAACACGTCGGTCAACTTGTACAAGATCCTCGCCTATGCGTGGCAGCTCGACCGCTCGCGGCCGGTGATCGTCACCGAGACGCACAACTTCCCGACCGACATGTATGTTGCGGAAGGCCTGGCCCGGTTCGCCGGCGGTGGCGCATCGGTGCGGCGAATCGACGCGCCCGGGGAGCTCGACGCGGCTCTGCGCGGCGATGTCGGCGTGCTCTACCTGAGCCATGTCGACTATCGCTCGAGCCGGCGCTGGAACATGGCGGAAGTGAACCGCAAGGCGCGGGCCGCCGGCGTGCTGACGTTCTGGGATCTGTCGCACTCCGCAGGCGCGATACCGGTCGACTTGCTCGGCACCGAATCCGATTTCGCGGTTGGTTGCGGCTACAAGTACCTGTGCGGCGGCCCGGGCGCGCCGGCGTGGCTGTTCGTGCATCCCTCGCAGCAGGACCGCGCATGGCCGGTGATCGCCGGCTGGATGGGTCACGCCGACGTGTTTGCGTTCGCCGACCGATACGAACCGTTGCCTGGCGTGCGCAGACAGTTGACCGGCTCGCCGGGAATCATCGCGAACGAGGCGATGGCGTCGGCAATCGACCTCTGGAAGGAAGTCCGGCGCGACGACCTAGGGTGGAAGCACCGCTCGCTCTCTGAGCTGCTGATCGCACTGCTCGAGCAGCAGTGCGCACAATTTGGCGTTCAGGTCACTTCACCACGCAACTACGACGAGCGCGGCGGCCACATCACGATCCGCCATCCGGGTGCCGGCTCGATCACCGAAGCGCTGCTCGCGAATGGCGTCGTCAGCTCGTTCCGCAAGCCCGACTGGATCCGCTTCGGACTGCAGGCGCTCGCGTTGAGCCACGAAGACCTGTGGCTCGCGGTGGCGCGCCTGCGGAAGGTGCTCGAGACCGAACTCTGGCGCGATCCGCAGTTCGCCAAGGTCTCGGTCTAGGCGCCGTCAACGCTCATCCATAGACCGGGACGTACTCGACTGCTCCCGTGTCGCCGTCGAGGATCAATTCGTATTCGAACCAGTAGATGATTTCGTCGCCGTAGTCGTCGATGTAAGCGTACCCGATCCAGGTGGTGCCAAGGGATTGCGCCTGCGCGAGCACGAGAGAGACCCGTTGCATGCCACTCGCCGAAGCGTCTGCCATCTTCTTGCTGGTCTTGTATTTCTTGACCGGCACCTTGCC
>Ga0070698_100007090_pt1 | contig 12139 bp, 12 predicted proteins | sample KBSK1502metaG_FD_65477 | JGI IMG/M metagenome (GOLD analysis project Ga0070698, IMG submission 65477) | Corn, switchgrass and miscanthus rhizosphere microbial communities from Kellogg Biological Station, Michigan, USA - KBS K1-50-2 metaG | ecosystem: Host-associated > Plants > Roots >...
GAGGCGCCGGCGGCGGCAGCGTGGCGCAGAGGAACGCCGCGGCCGCGAACATCGCGACGATCAGCGCGAAGAGCGCCGGGAATCCGGCGAACGCGATGACCAGCGGCGCCAGGATGATGAATCCGACCAGGAACGCGCCGTTGAACGTGAACGTGAAGAGCGAGTTCGCGACGAGCAGGTCGCGCTTCCGCACGATGCCCGGGATCGTCGCGGCCTCCGCGGGAACGAAGAACACGGTCACCGCGGCGACGAGGAAGTTGACGATGTACGCGGTCGTGAGCTCGAGCCCGACGATGAGGAAGACGGCGACCGCGGCCGCGCGCAGGGCATTCGTGACGATGAGCACGAGGCGCCGGTCGCTGCGGTCGACGAAGACGCCCGCGAACACGCCGAAGACGACCGCGGGGATGACGGCGAACAGGATGAGGAACGACGACGAGGTGTTCGACCTCGTGATCTCGGCGACGAGGACGATGAGCGCCGACGTCAGCGCGTTCGCCGCCGTCATCGACAGGATCTGCGCGGACCACAGCGCCATGAAGCGCCGGTTGCGGAGGAGCCCGTGCTCCGCCGCGCTCTGGATCTCCACGCGGTCCTACTCGGTCGGGGCCAGCGGTCGCTCCACGAACCGCTTGATGTCGCGCTCGACGGAGCTGCGCTCGACGAGCACCCGGTGGCCGCACGTCAGGCAGCGCAGCCCGATGTCGGCGCCCAGGCGCACGATGCGCCAGGTGTCGCCGCCGCAGGGATGCTGCTTGCGCAGGGCGACGACGTCATCGAGATAGAGCGGTATGGGCGGCTTCGGCATGGTCGCCGAGTGTATGGACGTCATGGCGACGTCACCGGCGGGAGATCGAGCGCCGTCTCGCGCGTGACCTGGATCCGGGTGCGCTGGTAGATGAGCTCGAACTGCCCCACGATGCCGCCCGTGCGCGTCATCGCGACATAGAGGACGTCGGGCGCACCGATCGCGCCGACGGTCCAGGCGCCGCGCACCTCCCTGCCATCGACGACGAGCGAACCGCTCGCGCCGGCGCCGAACCACGTGCGCGGTCCGACGCGCGCGTCGTTGACGGCGATCGCCTCGGCACCCGCGTTGCGCAGCTCGTTGACAAGGTCGGCGAGCGCGCGCTCGTCGAACGGTCCGTCGATGCGCACGGCGATGCCGGGTCCGGTCACCCGGCTGCGCGCGGAGAACACCTGCAGCTGCGCGAGCTGGCGCTGCGCCTCCTCGAGCGACCCCCGGCCGCCGGCCACGGCTGCCTGCGCGCGGTCGAGACGGAGCTGCAGGTCGAAGATCTCCGCGCGGAGCTCACGGTTGCGGTCGCTCTGGTCGGCGATGAGCCGCGTGAGCGACTCGGGCGTCTCCTGCTGCAAGGCGCGGGAGTAGGCCTCGCGCGACCGGAACTGCGAGACGACGAGCACGCCGAGGAAGAGCGCGACGACCGCGACCGCGAGGGCGCCGCCGCGCGATCTCACTGCGGCGCCGCCGACCGCACCACGACCGCGCCGCGATATGCGGGGACGACGAGGAGCGGCACGCGTGAGATCCGCAGATCGATCGTCTGCTGATCGCGCCGGCGCTTGAGGTCTCGCAGCTGCGCGGGATCGTCGAGGATGGCGAGGATCGCGGTCGGTGGTCCGAGGGCGGCGACCGTGAGCGGAGCCGACACGATGCTGCCGTTCACGACGATGGTGCCACCGACGCAGTAGACGCTCGACGACGCGACGAAGCGCTCGCCCGAGATCGCGACCGCGGTGGCGCCGCCGCGCCAGGCCGCGTTGACGATGTCGGTGAGGTCGGGCGCGAAGCAGGGCGGCCGGACCTCACTGCCGCTGCCGGCTCGGGCGTCGACGGTGACCGAGACGCCCTCGCCACGCAGCTCGGTGAGGCCGGCGCTCGCCTTCAGGTCGTCGACCTTGGCCTGGATCTCGCGCGCGCTCCCGCTCTGCTGGCCACTGGCCCGCTGGAGGTCGTCGAGCCTGCTGCGGATGTCGGCGAGCTGAGTGCGCAGGTCGGTCTGCTCGCGCTGGAGCGCGGTCACCGTCTCGCCAAGGGGGTCGATATAGCGGATCGTCACGTCGCGCGCCTCGGGCACGGCGAACGTCGCCCACTGGGTCGCGACGAAGAAGCCGAAGACGAGCGCGGGCAGCGTCAGGACGAGGCTCTTCTGGAACGCGCGCGTCTGCTTCACAATGGAAGTGTCACCTAGCGACTCCGGGGGCTGTAGCTCAGCGGACAGAGCAAGTCCGTCCTAAGGACTGGGTCGTGGGTTCGATCCCCACCAGCCCCTCTCGATCGGTAGACTCTTCCTAGCAACGGGGTGTAGCGCAGCTTGGTAGCGCGTTGCGTTCGGGACGCAAAGGCCGAGAGTTCAAATCTCTCCACCCCGACAGTTTCCGCTACCGTGCCCGCTGTGGCCACGGTCACCGTGCGCCTCTACGGCGCGTACAGCGAGATGGCGGGCGCGCGAAAGCTCACGATCGACGGCGCCACGGTCGGAGACGTCCTCGACACGCTTCCCTCGAAGCTCCCCGGACTGCGCGAGCGCATCCGGGACGAGCAAGGTCGGATCCGCGACCACCTGAACGTCTTCCGTAATGAAGTGGAGATCCGTCGTCTGCAGGGCGAGAAGACAGCTCTGAGCGACGGTGACATCGTTCACCTGATACCGGCGATGAGTGGAGGGCACTGATGGCTGCCAAGAAGGTCGCGGTCCTAGTGGGCACGGAGAAGGGCGCGTACATCTTCCGGTCGAACGCGAGCCGGACGCGCTGGGCGGCGGAAGGGCCGCTGTTCCCGGGTGAGCCGGTGCACCACATGGCGTACGACGCGCGCGATGGCAAGTCCGTGTATGCCGCGTGCAACTTGACGTGGGGCGGGCCCAAGATCCGCGTGAGCCGCGACCAGGGCAAGACCTGGAAGGTCGTTTCGAACCCGGCGTTCCCGAAAGGCAAGGTCGCGACGTCGAACGCCTGGGTCCAGGGTCAGAAGTTCCCGGTCCCGGTGACCGCGGAGCTCGCGTTGATGCGGACCTGGCACATCGAGCCCGGTCACGCGTCGCAGCCGAACGTCATGTGGGCCGGGATCGAGCCCGCCGCGCTCTTCCGCAGCGACGACAAGGGCGAGACCTGGACCGAGGTCGCATCCCTGACCGATCACCGCACGCGCGACCAGTGGTCGCCGGGCGGCGGCGGACTCATGGTCCACTCGATCGGGATCGACGCGAGGGACCCGAAGAGGATCATGGTCGGCATCAGCTCGGCGGGCATCTTCGAGTCGAGCGACGGCGGCAAGACGTGGGAGCCGAAGAACGAAGGGATCACCAACCCGTTCGAGCCGAAGAAGCGGTCCGAGGTCGGCTACTGCGTGCACCACATGGTCGCCCACCCGACCGCACCGGGCGTCCGCTTCCAGCAGAACCACTTCGGCGTCCTGTGGCTGAACAACGGCGCAGCGAAGTGGGACGAGACGAGCAAGGGTCTGCCCGACGAGAGCATGCAGTTCGGCAAGCACGCGTACGGCTTCGCGTCGGCGATCCACCCGCACGACCCCGAGACCGCCTATGTCGTGCCGCTGGCGGGCAACGACCGCTTGGCGGCGGAGGCCGGCACAGCCGTGTACGGCAGCAAGGACCGAGGCAAGACCTGGAAGCGGATGGCCAAGGGACTGCCCAAGAGCGCGCGCTTCGAGGTCTACCGCGAGGGCATGGCGACGGACCGCCTCGACCCCGCCGGGATCTACTTCGGGACGGCCAACGGCGAGGTCTGGGGAAGCGCCGACGAGGGCAAGACCTGGGCGCAGATAGCGGCCTACCTGCCGCCGGTCATGGCGGTGAGCACCGCGACGATCTGACCCGCTCCTAGTCGATCCGGACGATGCTCACCGCGGCCGGGATCCGCGCGACAACGCCGAGATCGCGACCGCTGCCCGGCTCGATGCGGCTGATCGCGCCGTCGCGCGCGAGCACGTAGAGACGCGTGCCGTCGGACGAAGCCATGACCGAGGAGAACTGCCGGTCGGTCAGGTACTGCGCCTTCAGCGACAGGCTCGAGGCGTCGACGACCACGATCCCCTTGCCGCCGGTCGCGTAGAGCCGCGTTCCATCCGCGGACGCGACGATCGCGCCGCGAAGGTCCGTGTCCGGCGCCTGCTGTACAGCGAGGGTCCGCTGCGTCGTCTCGAGCGTGTCCGCCTTGACCGCGGCGAGCGCCCCATTCGCGGCATTGAAGGCGAAGATCCGCTCTCCCTTCGCCGATGGCGTGATCGACCACGCCGCGCCGTTCGTCGCGACGCTATTCAGCATCACGAGGCAGAACGCGTAGCGGCCGACCATGTTCAACGAGTGGATCGTCGGGCCGCGCGAGCTGCTTGTGTAGAGGCCGAAGTGCCACAGCCCTGCCGAGGTCGACGCGTGGTAGAGGCCGCCCATGGTCCCGCGGGCGAGGTCGGCGGCGGTCGGCTGCGTGGTCTTCGAGTCGACGATGGGCTTGGGATCGAGCTTGTTCGCGCTGAGGTCGAAGAGGCGGACGTTGTAGCGATCCTTCTGCCCCTGCGGATGCTCGAGGAGGTAGAGCGACGTCGCGTACTCGTCGATCGCGTCGAACGTCCACATCCCGCTGAGCGCCACACGCGCCTTCTCCCTGCGATCGGCCGTATCGACGACAACAAAGGATGGAGCGCCCGCGGCATCGGCGAGAACGAGATAGCGGCCATTCGGCGAGAGTGCGTCGGAGAGCGGGCCGTAGACGCGGGGCAATGCGAACACGCCCGGCACCGAGATGCGGCCGAGCTCAGCACCCGAGGCCGGATCGAGCTTCCGCACGACGGTGGTGGCCCCCGTCGCCTCCGCCGTCCAGTAGGCGGTGCGATCCGGCGAGAGGATCCCCGCCGGCAGCTCGCGCTCGACCTTGCCGGTCGCGACGTTGACGACGCTCAGCCCGTCGGGGCGAGCGACGTAGAGCCGGTCGTTAGCGGGCGCCAGATCCTGGGCGCTCGAGGGATCCGTCTCGACCGACGCCGGGGTCCGTCCGCAGGCGATCAGGGCCGCGGCCAGGAATACGAACGCTGCCTTCCGCATGACGCACCTCCGAAGTGGTCCGCTGCCCTCCCTACAACGGGGACGGCGGAGCGGTTCCCCTACGGCATGGTCGAGGCGATGCGCAGCGCGACCTCCTTCGGGATCTGGGCCTCGAGGCGGATGAGGACGTCGCCGCTGTTCCAGATGAGCACGTTGCCCGCGAGGCGCAGCGTGTCCTGCACGAACTGCCCGTTCGGCTGCCGGTAGAAGAACTGGTGTGGCGCGCCCTCGATCCAGATACCGGTCACCCCATTGACCGTGAGCTGCTCCGCACGTGATCCGGGACCGAGGAGCTTGCCCAGCAGCCCGAACTCGAACGACCCGCGCGCTTCGGTGACGAGCACGCCGATCCCGGTCTGGGGTGACTCCGGGATCGCCGGTAGCGGCGACGACGCGGGTCGCGGCTTGTAGACGAGGAACGCCTGCGCGTCCTGTGATGTGACGCGCGTGTAGACCTCATCCGGCGGACCGAGCGCGCCCGGCACGATCACCGTGAAGCCGACCTGCCGCGACGCCGCGTCGACCGACGCGACCTTGACCGCGTCGGAGAGCACGCCGCCCGGCGGAGCGCTCGCGCTTGCGCTCGGAGACGGTGACGGGCGCGGTGGCAACGGCGGCGGCGTCTCGGCTGTCTGGAATATCCGGATCCCCCTCAGCCCGAGCGCCTCCGCCGCTTGCGCGCCGAGCGGCGTGAACGCGAGCGTGGCGACGGCGAGGAGGACGAGCGTCGCCAGGGCGGGGACGAGCGCGTAGCGCGGGCTCCAGAGGAGCTGCATGAACCCCCTGGGGCGGGCCTCGATCCGCTCGCGGACCGCCGCGACGATGTCGACCGTCGGCGGATACGCGACGTGCGCGCCGGCGTCGCGGAGCGCGGCCTCGAGCTCGCGGTCGGTCAGGTGCGGCCCGCGCCGATCAGCCACGGAGGTGCTCCCGCAGGCGCGACATCGCGCGCGACAACCGCGACTTGACGGTGCCGCGCGGGATGTCCAGGACGTCGGCCATCTCGACCTCGGAGAGGTCGAGGAAGTAGCGGTAGGCGATGACGAGCCGGTCCTCGTCCTTCATCGCGTTCACCGCGCGCACGACCATCTCGCGGCGCTCCGAAGCGATCGCCTGAGCCTCCGGCGACGCGGCGGGGTCGCTCATGCGCGACTCGGCCGCCGCCAGGTCCAGCGTGGGATGGCGGGACCCTGCCTTCGCCCGGTTGATCGCCTCATTCGCGACGATGCGCAGCAGCCAGGGACGCAGCGGCGCGCCCGGCCGGAAGCGACCGAGCGCGCGGTAGGCCTTCACGAAGGCCTCCTGCGCGACGTCCTGCGCGGCGTCCGCGTCCCGCGTGATCACGTACGCGGTGCGCTGCGCAAGCGCCTGGTAGCGGCTCACGATCTGGCCGAACGCGTCGGCGTCACCGCGCTTGGCGCGGTCGAGGAGGAGGGCTTCGTCGTCACTCACGTGGTACAAGCCCCCGGCGCGAACGGTTCCTCAGCGCCCGGGCGGCGGAGGCGCCGCCGCAGCGAGCGACTCGGCACCGATGGCGACGAGCGAGCGCAGCACCCGGTAGCGACCCTCGAGCGCGTCGGTCGACGCCGCCTCGATGCCGTCCACGCTGAAGGTCTCGACCGCGAACGATGCGGCCACGGTCCCATGGACAACGGCGCGTCGCAGCTCGTCGGAGTCACTGCGGCCCGCGGAGGCGAGGTGCCCGACGAGGCCTCCCGCGAACGCGTCCCCCGCGCCGGTCGGATCCTGGACCTTCTCCATCGGATACGCCGGTGACCAGAACGCGCCGCCGTCGCGCGTGAACAGCATGGCCCCGTGCTCGCCGCGCTTGATGACGAGGGCCGCCGGTCCGAGCGCGAGGATCTCCTTCGCCGCACGGATGATGCTGAAGGTCTGGGCGAACTGGCGCGCCTCCGCCTCGTTGATGCAGACGACGTGGGACCGCGACATGACCTTCGCGACCTGCGGCTTCTTGAACTCGAGCCAGTAGTTCATGGTGTCCATCGCGACCAGCCGCGGTGATCGCATCTGGTCCAGGACGTCGAGCTGGATCTCCGGGTCGATGTTCGCGAGAAAGACGTGCGGCACATCGCGCAGCCGGTCGGGGACGTCGGGGTGCCAGTCGCCGAAGACGCCGAGGTCTGTGTTGAGCGTCTCGGCCGTGCTCATGTCGTACGCGTACCGCCCGAACCAGCGGAACGACCGGCCCGGCTTGCGCTCGATCCCGTCCACGTCGATCCCGCGGCGGCCGAGCCGCTCGACGTCGGAGCGCTCGAAGTCCTCCCCGACCACCCCGACCATCCGCACCCGCGCGTAGAGCGTCGCCGCGAAGGCGAAGTACGACGCCGCGCCGCCGAGCACCGAACGGCGGCGCTCGAACGGCGTCTGCACGTCGTCGTACGCGAGCGATCCGACGACGAGGATCTCGCTCACTAGACCGCACCGGCGCGACGAAGGGCGGCGATCTCGTCGTCGCCGTAACCCGCTTCGCGCAGGACCTCGTCCGTGTGCTCGCCGAGGAGCGGCGGGTGCCGGCGCACCGACGGCGGAGTGCGATCCATGCGCACCGGGATCCCCGGCGCACGCACGCGCCCGGCCGTCGGGTGATCGACCTCCGCGATCAGGCCGAGGTGCCGCACGACCGGATCGGCGAACACCTCTTCGAGATCGCTGATGGGGCCGACGGGCACGTTCGCCTCGCGCAGCCGGCGGACGACCTCGGCCTTCGTGAGCTGTCCGATCCGCTGCTCGATCTGTGGGATGACGGCGTCGCGGAAGGCGACGCGCTTGCTGTTGTCCGCGAACCGCGGGTCGCCCAGCAGCTCCTCGAGGTCGAGGGCGCGGCACATCCGCGAGAACAGCGCGTTGTTCCCGCAGCACACGTTCACGTAGCCATCGGAGGCCCGGAAGGTCTGGTACGGGACGATCGAGCTGTGGCGGTTGCCCTCCGGCTTCGGGACCGTCCCGTCGGCGAAGTAGCGCGCGGCCTGTCGCGACAGGAGCGCGACCTGCCCGCCGATCATCGTCGCGTCGATCACCTGTCCCTCATCCGTGCGCTCGCGCGCGTGGAGCGCGGCGACGACCGCGAACGCGGCGAACATCCCGGCGATCATGTCGCCCTGCGGCACGCCGACCATGGTCGGCGCGCCGTCGGGCTGTCCCGTCAGGCTCATGATCCCACCCATCCCCTGGACGATCAGGTCGTAGGCGGCCCACGCCCGCCCCGGGCCGTCCTGGCCGAAACCTGAGATGCGGCAGACGATCGCCCGCGGCTGGATCGCGCGGATCCTCTCCGGCGCGAAGCCGAGCCGTTCGAGCGTCCCCGGACTGAAGTTCTCGACCAGGACGTCGGCGCCCTCGATCAGACGCTCGAGCACCTTCTTGCCCTCGGGATCCTTCAGGTTGAGCGTGAGGCTGCGCTTGTTGCGGTTGATCGAGAGGTAGTAGGCGGACACGCCGTTGATGTGCGGCGGAGCCCACTCGCGCGTCTCGTCGCCGCTGCCGGGCAGCTCGACCTTGATCACGTCCGCGCCGTGGTCGGCGAGCATGAGCGTGCAGTACGGTCCCGCGAGAGCGCGCGTCAGGTCGATCACCCGGATCCCGTCGAGCGCACCCCGGGCCGCACCTCCGCTGATCGCCGGCAGCACCTCCACCGTGTCGCCGTCGGCGAGACGGTCCGTCGCCTCGCGCTGCTCGCCGTTGATGACGTAGGCCGCCGCGGCTTCGTCCGGCACGCCGACGGCGGCCAGGACCTCGTGCACGGTCAGCCCGTCGCCGTGGACCTCGAGGACCTTTCCGGGCGCGTACTGGCGTAGCTCGCCGTGGAGGATGAGCCGCACCACTTCCGGCGGACGATAGTGCGCGGTAGGGTGGCGAGGTGCGTCTTCCGCTCTTTCCGCTGAACAGCGTCCTCTTCCCGGACGCCCTGATGCCGCTGCACATCTTCGAGCCGCGCTACCGCGAGCTCGTCACGCTCTGCCTCACGCGCAGCCAGCCCTTCGGCATCGTCCTCATCTGTGAAGGCGAGGAGGTCGGTCCGGCCGCGGTGCCCCATCGCATCGGTACGCTCGCGGAGATCGTCGCGCACGCTCCGCTCGCCGACGGCCGCTCGATCATCACGGTCAAGGGCGGACGCCGGTTCGAGATCGACGAGGTGATCGAAGGGCCCGCGCCGTACCTCGTCGGCGAGGTGCGCTACCTCGACGACGCCCCGGCCGAGTCGGACCGGCCGCTCGCCAACACCGTGGCCGAGGCCTATGCCGACTACGTCGTCGGCGTGGTCGCCGCGACGGCCGGCGTCCGCCGCGAGGTGCCGGTCATCGACGAGCTGCAGATGGGCTCGCCTTGCGACGTCTCCTTCCGCGTCGCCGCGGGCCTCGCCGTCGAGGATGACGAGCGCCAGACGCTTCTCGAGACGGCGAGCACCCACGAGCGGCTCGTCCGCGAGCGGGAGATCCTGTCGCGCGAGGTCGCCCTCCTGGCGGAGATGCTCATCCGGATGCGCGCGCGCGGTGAGGGACCGACGCTCCACTAGCGCTCAGGCGATCCCGTCGGCGAAGCGCACCGTCCCGTCCGTGACCGTCGCCGTGACGCGGAAGCCCGGCCACTCCACCGGCGGCACCGACGCGAGGTCCGTCTCCACGACGGTCGCGTCGCAGACCTTCCCCGGCTCGAGCGTGCCCATCTCCCCCTCGCGGCCGACGCCGTACGCGAAGCCCGACGAGTAGCCGGCGAGCGCCTCATCCAGCGTGAGCGCCTGCTCCGGGTGCCACGGGCCACTGTCGCCGGGGCGCATTCGTGCGACCGCGGCGTGGATGCCGAGCAGCGGATCGATCGGCTCGACCGGCGCGTCGGAGCCGAACGCGAGAACGGCTCCCCGCTGCGCGAGCGTGCGCCACGGATACGAGCGCGCGGTACGCTCGGGCCCCCAGTAACGGTCGGCGAGGTCGCGGTCGCTGGTCGCGTGGATCGGTTGCATGGACGCGACGATCCCGAGCGCGCCGAACCGACCGAGGTCGTCCTTCCGCACCAGCTGGATGTGCTCGAGCCGCTGGCGCAGCTGCGGCGCGGTCGATCGGGTCGGCTCGATCGCGTCCAGCGCGACGTGGACGGCGCGGTCGCCGATCGCGTGGATCGCCACCGCGATGCCCGCCGCGGCCGCGCGCGCGACCACCCCGTTCAGGCGCTCCGGCTCGATCGTGAGGATCCCCCGGTCGTCGGTGCCCTCGTACGGCTCCTCGAGCGCCGCGGTCTGCGATCCGAGGGCGCCGTCGGTGAAGATCTTGAGCGGTCCGATGCGCAGCCACTCGTCGCCGAAGCCGCTGCGGAGACCGAGGGCGATCGCCTCGTCCGCGCGCGCGAATGGCAGGCCGACGTGTACGCGGATCCCGAGCTCACCCCGGCCGCGCATGCGCTCGAACGCCTCGAGCGGGATCGTCCCCGCGAAGTTGTCGAGGTCGAGGATCGCCGTGACCCCCCGCTTCCAGGCCTCGCGCTGTCCCGCGGCCGCCATCTCGTACCGTTCGTCGGCGTCGGGCTGCGGCAGGATCCGGTCGACGAGCGCGTTCGCGTTCTCCTTGAGGATCCCGGTGGGCTCGCCGCGCGCGTCGACCTCGATGACGCCGCCGGCCCCGGCACCGGCGAACGGCGCGCGTGGACCCGTGAGCTGCGCCTCCCGCAGAACGGCCACGGGGTCGGGCACCGCCGTGCCCGCGCGGATGCCCGCGCTCTCCAGGGCGCGCGAGTTCAGCCAACGCGAGTGGCCGTCGCGGCTGCGCAGCGCGGCGGGACGGCCGTGGCTCACCCGGTCGAGCTCGCCCGCGTTCGGCCACCGTCCCCAGCGGTTCTTGTCGAACCGACCGCCGAGGATCCAGCGTCCCTCCGGGAGCGTGCGCGCGTAGGCATCGATCTTCGCGAGCGCCTCGTCGACGCTTGCCATCTCGCTCACGTCGATGCGTCTCATCTGCTGAGCCCACCACACGAAATGGACGTGCGCGTCGCCCCAGCCCGGCACCATGAGCCCGCCGCGCAGGTCGACCTTCTCGGCGCGCCCGGCGTCCTTCGCAAGATCCGCAGCCCGACCGACCGCGACGACACGCCCGTCCCGCGCGAGCAGCGCCTCGGCGCTCGCTCCCGCCTTCACATGGACGCGGCCGCCGTGGAAGAGGACGGCGCTCACGTCACGCGCTCGTCCGCGCCGATCCAGCGGCCGACGACCGCCGGCAGCTCCGTCAGGTCCTCGATGACCGAGTCAGGGGTCAGGTCGATCTCCGCGGGCCGCCCGCATGACGCGCAGACGACCTCGTCGCCCACGAGCGTGAGGTGCTCGGACGGGTGCTGGCACGCGGAGCGCGACGCATCGAACGCGTCCGGTGGCCGCCCGCGCTCGTCGCTCGGCGGAACGAGGCGCGGCGCGCGTCGCCAGATCGCCCGGATGCCGAGCTGCTGCGCGCCATAGACGTCCGCGACCAGGTTGTCGCCCACGTGGAAGGCCTCGCCGGGCGCCACCTCTGCCATGTCGAGCGCGCGTTCGAAGATCCGCGGGTGCGGTTTCCGCCAGCCCGCGCTGTGCGAGCTGACCACCGCGTGCAAGACGTCCTGCAGCCCGAACCTCTTCCAGTCCTCCAGCACTTCGACGTCCCCACGGGCGAGCGTGTTGGTCACGAGGACCACGCGGAGTCCCTGGCGGCTGCACCAGCGCAGGGCGTCGAACGCTCCCGGGACGGGGGTCGAGATCTCCGCCAGCGGCACGCACATCAGAGAGCGCAGGCGGTCGAGCTCGATGCCGTTCAGGTCCACCCCGCGGCCCTCGAACCAGGCGCGATACCAGGCCTCGGTCTCCTGCCGCGACGACTCAGGCTCGAAGCGCGTCCCGCTCTGCCGCTCCTGGCCGATCCTCTGGGCGAGGGACGCCGGCGCGACGGGCTCGAGCTCGGCGGCGAGAAGGTCATCGATCCATGCCGGCTCCCCGAGAGCGGCGCAGACCCGCGCACGGGCGATGCGGTTGGTCACGTCGCGGCCGGCCCAGTGCTCGACGAGCGTGTCGCCGACGTCGAAGA
>Ga0070698_100007091_pt1 | contig 12138 bp, 9 predicted proteins | sample KBSK1502metaG_FD_65477 | JGI IMG/M metagenome (GOLD analysis project Ga0070698, IMG submission 65477) | Corn, switchgrass and miscanthus rhizosphere microbial communities from Kellogg Biological Station, Michigan, USA - KBS K1-50-2 metaG | ecosystem: Host-associated > Plants > Roots >...
GATAGGAGATCTCGCCATTATCGAATCGCAGCGGTCGTGTTGGGAAAGTCGTCACCAACTCCCAGGCGCTGAACGGTGCGTCTACGTCGAACGCACTAAGAATCATTACTACCCGCGAGGCGTCCATTCGGGCAACCGAGAACGCGACGTAGGTTTCCTGAAACGCATCAACGACCTCGACCAATACGGCAGTTGTTTCTTCGCCGCCGAGGACGCCGACTTGTTCCACTCCAGGAGTCGATCGGGCGCGGGTGAGAAGCTGTTGTGCGTCCACGTAAAGCGTTTCTGTAAACCGACGACCACGGTCGTCGAACAACGCTACGTAGTCATTCTCCGTCGGTAGAAGAATGCCGGCACGGATCAGTTCGAGCTCGTCGTCGCGCCGGGCGCGAATGCCACTGCGCGACTGACCATCACCTGCGCTCCTCCGCGGCGCCGGCCGGCCTGATCGGGATCGACCCGTCGGCCTCCTGAGTGCGATTCAGGCGTTTGTCTCGAGACATCTGCGGACACCTCCAGATTCAATATTTTACCGCCGTCTGGACTTGTCTCGATTCGTCCGGCGAGATCGAACTAGACGCGGAACTAGACACTTGAAACGCCATCGAACATGCGATGCGGCGTTGGCGAAGTAAGATGTCAGCACGCCCAAACACTTTCGAGGACCTGCGGATATGAGTGACGACCGCAACGACGAATACGCCCGGAATATGCGGAGATTCGCAGAGACCGGTGATTCGTCCGATCTCGATCCCGGCATTGGCTTCGCCCGCCGGCGCGATCGTCTGATCGCCGAGATTCTCGGTATGTTTCGCATGTCTCTTCAGGACAGCGTGATCTCAGAAGGCGAGGCGAAGGCTATGCTCAACTGGATCGCTGCTAATCCAGACACGGCTTTTGTCTACCCCGTGAAACAGCTAAAGGAACGACTTGACCGTGCGTTCGCCAATGGACGGCTTGAGCCTGAAGAGCAGGAAGATCTGCATCGCTTCGCGGAGCGATTTCAACCAGACGTCGAATCACATCATCCCTTGCCGGCAGCGACCAAGTTGCCCCTCGATGATCCACCTCCACCTCTGGCGTTCGCGGGCCAGCAGTATGTCTTCACCGGCACCTTTCTCAGCGGAACCAGAAAGTGGTGCGAGGAGCAGGTACGGTCGCGGGGAGGCATATGCAAAGGGAAAATCGTACAGACGATGAATGTGCTCGTGATCGGCGAATTGGCCAGTCATCACTGGACACAAAGCACCCACGGTCGGAAAATCGAGGAGGTCATGCGCCTGAAAACGTCGGGCTTCCCTATTTTCGTCGTGGATGAAGCGCACTTCGTGTCCAGCCTCTGAGATTCTCGTCGCGATGATCAAAGATGCGTATCGAGATCTGGCGTAGGCGCTACCGCCATCTGTACACGCAGCAGCACAGCCAGATAAGTGCGCGAGTGTACAAAAAGCTCGCAGAAGCCCGTTAGTTGTGTTGGCCAGCATGTTATGACGATCGCCCGCAGCACTTCTTGTATTTCCGGCCGCTATTGCAAGGGCATAGATCGTTCCGCCCGATCTTCACGCCACTCGAGATCGCGGTTCGGAGCTTGTCTTGCTGGAAAGCCGCGACGCGCTTCTCCATCACATCATTCTGCTTCCAAGGCGACGTATCCACGAAGACGCGCATCCTCTCCGCTCCATCACTTCCCTCGACGAACGCGAGCTGCACCCAGCGATCTTTCCTCCATTGGTATTTCTTCATCTCAGAGTACGAGCGTAGCCGGTGGAGGCTGGCGTCCGCGTTCGGTTCGGGGACGATGCAGATGTGATAGCCGGTCGCTCCCGCGGAGAACGTCAACGAGTGATCTTCTCCGTCAACCGCACGCTTCGTGCGCAAATCGCGAACACTATCGATGACCATCTTCCGGGTCTCTGCGTCGAGCGCTAGAAACGAGGACGCCGCACACGTCCGGTGATCCTCTCCGGTTTCTTCGATACGCCGGACGAATGCTCGCATCTCGTCAGAAACGTTAAAGCGCGGCTTCTCTCCGGTCGATCGCCGGCCGCCCTTCCATGAATAGTACCGATCAAGGTCCACCGTGTAGCCGGCCAACACCATTCCTTGCTTCCCGTTCGGCCCTGCTTCATTTCCAAAGAACATTCCGTGACACAGGAAGTACATGAGGTAGTCGAGTTCGTCCGTCGTCGCGATGTCGACTGTCTCATTCGCGAGTAGACGCCGTTCGAGATATAGGACAAACTCCGCCGGCGACTCGACGATCTCCGAGATTATCCGTAGATCGTTCAGGAATACGGACCACGGCCAGGCACCGTTAGGCAGCGAGGCGAGCTGCCGAATCACCGCGAGTCGGGCGGCGAAATGAGCAAGCGGCGTCAGGGTCGGAGTGATGACGAAGCAACCGTCAAAGGAATCGAGGTTCGGGACTTCGACGTCTCGGCCGCTCGAATCGCGGAATCGCGCCGGCGAATGCTCAGCGATGTAATCGCGCGTGCGGAAGCCTTGCTTTGCTGCGTCCGCTATGAGGTTCTCCAAATGCTCCTTGATTCTCGCGATCGCCGCGCGATGAGCGGCCCGCGTAACTCCGCCGGCTTTATCTTCGATGATGAACAAGTATCGATCGAAGATCAGGATCGCGTCCGTCTCAAACAGCTTTGTCTTTCCGTCGTCGATCGCCTCGTATTTCAGGTTGCGGTAGACCTTTGCGCCGGGGAGAAGTCGCACGAGATGTTCGAGCACGCTTTCTTCCAGTAAAGCCGAGCGTTTCGGCAAGTAGACGTCGCGGAAATACGCGGCGTCCGCTTCACGAACCGCCGTCTCGAACATGTCGATCAAAACTCGCGAAAGAAGCAACGGGTTGAAGAGGTAATACCGCCCATCGCGCCTCACGGCTGGTTTTCTGCGGATAATGGACTCGCCGATCGGCCAGCCGCGTCCGTTTCCATCGAGAAACTCAAGATTCGAGCCCGCGTCGGCGGAGAGAAAATCGAGAATCTTTTCCTTTATCGTTGAATCGGGTGCAATGTCGAACATTGACGAAATGCTTTCGCGAGTTCGTCGCTTTTCCGCGTTCAATTGTTCAGTTGCCGGTAACGCGAAGAACTCCTCATTGATCTGATCGTTCCCCGGTACTGGGCCTTCGCTGATACGGCGTGCGACAAAACGGTCGAATTGTTTCTGGAGTTCCTCGAGCAACCGAGACCTCGTTTCTTCGTAATCTCCGACGCGCTCGACAAGCGTCTCGTCGATGGCGTGCATCGCGCTTACGAATTCTGATGCGCTGAAGCCAAAACGAGCACGGAGAAACGTTTTGTGCGGCTCGAACAACGCGAGAAACAACTCATCGTGATGCTCCTGCACGGAATCGCCGCGCATCTTCAATGTTCGCATCACGGTCATGAAGCGGACCTCTGCCTCCACGCCTGGATAACGCTCTCCGTAGCCATCCTGCGTGAATTCAGTTGAGAAATAGAGCTCTGTCGCTTCCAGCGCTTCCTCGATGAGCGCGCAGCACTCGTCGATCACTTCCACGGAGGGCGCATCCTTTCCGGGCTTCGCGATCGCGAGGGCCAGGCTCTGGGCATACTCGGCGAGCGCCTCAACCTGCTCCGATTCGGGTTCGTTGTAGGTTTCCGGATCGACGAAGCAGTTTCGGATCGATAGCTCCGCGATCACCGGAAATGGATCGAACCGGCGGAACCTTTCGATGATCGCGCCGATCGCTTCGTCGACCCTGACCCTCGCTACTCGATGTTGCTCTCGCAAAGCGTTCCTGAACTCCTCATGAGTAGCAGCGTCGTTAGCGCCTGCTCCTGGGGGAATAGGAAATCTTGACCGAGATTTCGACATGTAGGACGAAACAATGCAGACGGCTCTGCGCTTTCATCGATCATCGGCGATACTCTGAGGTCCCATGGACGACACAAAGTGGGTGTCGCGCCTCGGTGACCTTTCAGGGGTCGACTACGTGAGTCCGCCGGGCATGAATCGGCGGAAGCTGCCACAGCACGACGCGAAGCCGCGAGTCGAAACGTTCTCGTGTTCCAAGAAAAATGAGACAACCTTGACGTGGAAAACAGCCGAAGGTGAAACATCGCAGTCGCCTGCATCAGCGTGGTTCATCGCTGACGATCCTCGCAAGGTTTCGACTGCCGATCTGGTCCAGCGCCTATTTGAAGCGCTCGAACTTCCGGGCGTGGCGAGTGACTACCACTTCGCGCTGCTGCGGGCTTACGACATCCTTTGGAGTCGACGTCGGCGAGAGCCGGAAGTCCTTCCCGAGCTGGAGCGGCTTTGCCTTCTCGACATTCACCTCGTGGAGCAACGGCCGGACATCATTCATATGACCGTGCAGGATGAAGAGTTAACGGCTCGTGTGCCGGCGTTTCATTACCTCGTGTTTCTCTACGAACAGGAAGGAGCAACCAGTGACGCGCTCGACATCGCACGACGCGCCGCGGCTGCCGGCCAGGGCTCCAGTGAGCTCGATCGTCTGCAGCTGCGGGTTGCAGCATTGGAGGAAGAGGACCGACCTTGACTTCGGTACTCGGCCTCGACGCTTCGTCGTACCTCGAACGCGCCTTCGTTCGATGGGTGCTCTCGCCGGCTGTGACTTCCGGGATTGTTCTCCACATCACGCCACAGGCTGAGGTTCAATGCGGTACCAAGACATATCGCCTCGATTACGAGATCGCCGGCGCTACCACACGTGTGGCGGTGGAGCTCGACGGCTACGAGTTTCACGGCGCACGGGATGCGTTCACGTACGACCGGATGCGTCAGAACGATTTGGCCGCAACGTCCCGACTGATCCTGCGCTTTTCATATGAAGCAGTTCGGCTCGATACCGCTCGCTGTGTTCAACAGTTGCAGGCGGTGCTTCGCCTCGATTCGCTGCTTCAACAATTCATCGTCGAACACCCCGCAATTGAGAAACCGGAAATGGATCCAAATCCTCTTCACGCCCTAGAATCGCCGTCACCTCGCGCTGGACCGATGACTTACTTCGACTCAGTACGCGACAAGATTAATCGACGAACGCTGCGCCGATGTCAGGGCCAGGCATTCGCTGCGCTCGCTAACTACTTCCGATCTGGAGGCAGAAACGCTGCGTGCGTCATGTCGGTTGGCGCTGGGAAGACCGCCCTCGGAGTCGCGGCGATTCTCGCATTCACGCGACGGCGGGCGCTAGTCGTCACTCCCGGAAGCGTGATCCGAGGAACGTTCGACCGCGCATTCGATCATCAGGCAATTGGCAACGCGCTTTATGGATTGCCGAATGGCCCGTTGATTCCCGGATGCCGCCCGCCGGCAGTTCTCACACTCGACCGCGACGAAGGCGCAATCCGGAGCGTCACCCGCGAGCAGCTGAAGAACGCAGACGTAATCATCACAAACTTCCATTCGCTCGGTACGGCGGAGGATCCCGACGACCTGCTCGCGAAACTGGAACCAGCGGACATGGATCTGATCGTCGTCGACGAAGCGCACATCGCCGCCTCCGAATCGTATCAACGTCTGTTCCGCCATTTCTCAGGGGCTCGCATGATTCTGATGTCCGCGTGCTTTCAGCGACTCGACGGTAAGCCGATCGATGCCGACGTCGTCTACCGCTATCGCCTCATCGATTCGATCGCCGATGGGAACGCTAAGAACTTGCGCGTGCTTCGTTTCGCCCCCGACTCCGATCAAACGATCTACGAGATGGTGTGGCCTGAAGGAGCTCGTGAAGAAATCCGCGGTCGAGACGCGATCCTCGCTCTTTTGAACGACGAGCGAAAGCTCGCAAGCATCACGGCGAGATCCTTCGAACCGATCCGGCAGATCATGCGCGCTGTTCGCATTGCTCTCGACCGACAGGCCGAGGTTCTCTATCCGGTGAAACCGCGCGTTCTGTTCTCTGCGCTTGGCGAGCGTCACGCGGAGCAGATCGCACGGATTGCCGAGGAACACGGCATTCCATGCGCTCACGTTCATCACTCTATGAGTGAGAGCCGCATCAAGGCCATTCGGGCACGCTATGAAAACGACTCCGGCGATCTGCAGGGCATCGTGCAACTGAAGATGCTTGGTCAAGGCTACGACTTTCCGCCGATCACAATCGTGGTGCCGATGCGACCCTATGGCAGCTTCAGCGAGTTCTACCAGTTTGTCGGCCGTGGCATCCGGGTGCTCACGCATCCTGCGCTTGTGGGCCGAGTCGGTCCTGAGCAGCAATTCCTTGACATCATCTATCACGCGGAGCTTGGCCTCGATGCTCACATCGACACGATTTACCGCGAAAACGATATGGATCCCATCACCGCGCACGTGCTTCCGCCTGATTGGGATCGCGCGAGCCGTGAAGACGTTCCTATGGCTCGTGGTACGGACACAGCGGAACGTCCTGAAACCTTCGTCATGTTTCAGCCGGGTACGATCGAACAGCGCATCGTGCACGACGAAGCGCGCGTAGAGCAGCGTCGGGAAGAGCGCGAGCGCGAAGCGCTGGCTCAACGCTACGCGGCGTATGTTCAGAGCACGACGTCTCCAGTCACGTTTGAGCAGTATGTCGAGATCATGCGAGACGTGCGTGAGTGAAACGTTCGGTGCACAAATCGCCAGCGCGAGCCCCAGTCAAGTTCTTCAGGCCGAACGCGACTCAGGCGTCGCACCGCCAGCCGCCGCATCCATCGATCCGTTGGTAACCGACATTGCGTCCAGATCGCTCTCCGGCATTCGCATCGCCGATTTACGAAACGGCTTGCCGGAGAGCACACTCGATCTGCTGTCGGTCACCGACGCACAGCGCGACCTCATCCGGCAGTCCTTCGACCTTGGCGCACAGCAGGCGCGCGGCGCGTGGTTCCTGCCTGAAGCGGCCAGCGTAAACATAGGCTGGGCAAACCTTCCTTATCACTTTCATCACCAAGAGCGTTTCGCAAGCGGTATCGCGCACACCGAAGGGGGCAAGATCGCGCTGAACGGTTCAGCGGACGGTCTCTTCTACTGGACGGTTCTAGAGCCACTTTTCAGCTGGTTGTACCGCCCAATCGAATTGCGAGGACCGGCGCCGCCAACCGGCGATCGTGAGGAACAAAGGGCTGCATGGAATGAAGTCGAAACTTTCTACTCCGCGCTGAGCGTGACCGTCTCGGATGTTCTTGAACACATGCGGTATGGCAGCGGTTGGAGCAAGCTTCATACGGCTGATCAACTTGCAACAAAGAAAGCCCTTCTCGATGCACTTCGCGAACGGTTGCCGATTGATGTCGGCGGCCGCTATCGAGCATGGGCAAGTCAGGCACTGATCTCAAAGTATTACGAGAAAGCAAGACGCGCTAAGCCGGGAATGCGACAGGTGCTCACAAGGCCTCTGCAGCGCGTACTCGCCGGTTTCTTCGGCGGTGATTGGCTCGCGTTTCTACGCTACCTCGGTGAAGAACCGAGCTTGGACGAGCAGATCTCCACAGCCTTGCCTGAGCCGCGCTTGTATGTGAATGCGTCGAAGCGCGCGAAAGCCGCCGCCGTCCGGCACGGGATCGCAGTTGAAGAGATCGAGCGCATGCTCGGGACGTTCTGGTCGAGCGACGCAGCCGAATCACCGGTTCACCAACGAATTTCTGTTCTACGCGAGTATTGGAGGTTTTTTGACACGATTCACACCCGCCAAGCGCCCGGCATGCGCCCGCTCTGGGGCTTTGTAGAAGAAGGAGAGGGCGTGTCGTTGCAGGGCGTCGACCACAGCGAAACCGGTCCGCCGTGGTATCACCCAGGGCAGTGGCATGCCCTGCTGCCGGCCCAGTTAATCGATCGCATTCGCACTTTGTGGGAAGGCCTTTTTCTGCCGGCTTATCCCGAACGCATCGTCACGGCAATCTCTCCATGCGCGCGGATGTCCGACGCGCTGGGTCCCGCGCTAAGGTTCTGGAATGGATCTGCGCTCACCGCATGGTTCGTGTCAGAAGGACCGTCGTCGAGGACCGATATGGAGGGCCTTGCCGACTATCACGCACGCGACCTGAAAGAACTCGCCGCACTCGGTTGTCCGGTGGATTCAGGACTGTTCGTCGAACTCATCGCCGCTGAGAAGAAACTCGGAAGACCTGAACCGCTGAAAGATCCGGAACACGAGAGCAGCATCTCGGTTGCCGGCGTTACGCTGAGCCTCAGCATGACGATCGGCTCACGTCGTGCTGGATTTGAGCGGCTGCGCGATATCCTTAATCGCTCCCGCCAGCAATGGACCGAACGTCTTTTCGATACGTACCTAAAAACACTTTGGGAAACCGAGATCCGTGCGACAGCCCGCGAGTACAACCGGCTTCTTGAAGTGAAACGGAAAGCGCCGACGCCAAAGCAGTTCGCGAAATACGCAGAACCGGCGACTAATCACTGGTTCGGAGGCGACGTGAGCCTTCTCTACGCCGCCTTCGGCGAGAAGTCACCCGTGACACCGACTCGGGTTCGTCTGCTGCCAAGCGACATCCAACAATTCATGCTCAGCGTGTTCCGCGCGCTCGGCGGCGAGGTCACGGATATCAAGATGGACGACGCAATCGACCAACGCGAACGCGAACGACGGCAGGCGGTCTGGAACGCTCACTGGAAGCGAAAGCAACTCGCCGAACTCAGCGTCCGGTACACGCAGCTCCGCGAGGCCCTGTGCAGAAGACCCGAGATGGCGCAACTCGGAACGCGCAACTTTGAATACATTGGTGTTGTGCTGAACGACGACATCGCCACGGCATGGGAGCAATTCGCGTCGGCGGTCGATTCTGTGCTCGGAATCGCTCGTTGACTGGCGATGCCGCTGTCCGGCGCGTGATCGCGATCTCGACTGATCAGACCAGTGATTGCGAGCGCGAGGAAGCCAGCGACCGCGCAAGCCACTCGACTGACGAAGTCACACTGTGAGCCGCTGAATCGCGTTCACATTGCTCGCCTTCGCCCCCAACTTCGCATGAGAGATGTGTCAGGCAAAGTGGTTCGCAAGTGTGGGGGATCTCCCATTCTGGCGGGCGACCTCGGTATGCGCTCGTGCAGCGGTCGGCGACCTCGTGGTTGACAATCGCTTTTGCAGTGAGCTGCGGTGGCGCAGAACGCGATGTGCCGGCAGGCCGTCGCGTCTTCGTCGCCAGAACTGTGTTCATCGTCGCTGGTATTGAAATCGTAAGCGCGTACGAAGCATTCGCTCTTGCCACAGCTATTTCGGGGTACGACGACTAGATGCCGACGCTCTTCGGCATCGGCGTGCTTCTTCTCATCCAGTGGATAACGATCCCACGGCCGAGGTGATGTTGTTTCGGCAGATCTTTCGCGATAAGTCACCCGGTTTAGTGTCGCGATCGACTCGAGCCGTTTCGGGATTCATAGACCGCGCCAGCTTGGTGCTCCAAGAAATCGCCGACACCCAGGTGATGCTTCACTCGGTATAGCAAACTAATCTCCGACGTCAGGCACGGTTCGACTTGCGAACGTTTCGGACGATACGCGTGTTTGTGAACGACGTCGTTCCGAAGCGTCCCAACCGAAAGATTCGCCAACCCATCTGCGAGACCGCGAGTATCGTCCGCCAGGAGTGAGACTGTCTTTCGCGATGGCTTGTTGCCGAAACCGGCAAGCTCCTTGATCGCCGCATCCGCCTCCGCCACCGTCAACGGTCTCGGATCACGAATCAGCATATTCATCGCGAGATTTCGCATCGGAAACCATGTGAACTTCGCCGTCGCCGCGCGTACCGCGCGATACAACCGATTCAGGTCATCGACGTCTTGATCGACAGGCGGTGAAGCGAAGAAAGGACGGTAGACGAAGGTCGACAGCGCACACGTTGCGAAGAAGACCTCCCACGCCTGGGCAACACTCGCGATCGCCGGCATGTAGCGTTTCAATGCGAAGTGCTCGCGTGCATCGTCGATCAGAAACTGGTACGCCGTGTTGACGGTGTCGCCTTTGATCCAGAACTGGCCGCCGCAGTCAAAGCACGACACACGCTTCCCCGATATCGGCATGACGTTGCCGATGTCGTCAATTCGACTGAAGATGCAGGGCGCTGCGCAAAGATCGCAAGTGGCTGCCACCGTCTCATAGTTCGCGTCCGCTATATCTGCCATGAGAAAAGTCTAGCGATACCGTTACGATCTGACATAAATGACCGTGCTACAGCTACGGACGAAGCCGCAGAGCCGGTAACCAAGGAAGGGTGTCAACACGTCCTGAGACGTCGTCGCGACAGCTGGAACGGCAGCGTAACGTCGAAAGACCGACAGTGAGCTGCTGATCAACGAGATCCCGTCTCCGCCGAGTAGAGAGCGCGAAAGACTCACTGACGTGAAGGTTCAGCGTCAGGAGACGAAAAATAGCCCCCGCACGATTGCGAGGGCTGTCCGCTCGGAACATGCGGGAGGGACTTTCGCATAGTCGTTTCTCCTTTCACTTGAAGATGAATCGATGCCCCGAGGCGGCACTTTGATGAACTACTTTTGAGGATGCAGCCGACGAACAACTTCGCAAGCGCCCTTCTTGTAAAGCGTGACGCAGACGAGAACTTCGCCTTCGTAGACTGCCCAGTACCGCCTGCGCCGCTCGACAAGCGGTGCGCCACTAGCAGAGATTTTTCCCTTTTCCGGTCTGACTGCTTTTTCCGTCTCACTTGATTGCGGGCCATCGATACATGCTCACGCTCGCGAACGATTTCAAAACCGAGCTTCTGCAGAGCGCGAATGACTCGAGTTTTCGGCGCGTCGGCCGGAAACCTTCAGCGTGCCTCGAGAACCGAGTCGGTTCCGACGGAGTCAGGCCCGAACGTCTCGATGTGGAAACGAATCGCCGATTTCACATCGTTGAGCGCTTCGTCATAGCTTTCCCCTTCGCCGACAATTACACCTTTGTGGCCGAGGGGATAAGCAATGTAGCCGTCTGTATGTTTTTCTACGATGATCTTGATAGAGCTCATCTCCAGCAATGTAGCACTACGCCACAGAAAGTTTTTGAAAGTTTGGTGGAGCTGATCGGGATCGAACCGACGACCTCCTGAGTGCGATTTCCGGATGGCCGCTGGCCCGGAAGTATTATCGGTCCAGGAGTAGGGAGCCATGACTACCCGTCGACACAAGGTTCACACTCAACTCGGCCGATCGGCAGTCCAGATCTTCGCCGCCAGTGATCGCATGAACCAGATTCTCATCGAACATCTCGACCCGACCGTCTGGACAGCCAAACCGCCGGGCAAGGTCCGCACCATTGCGGCCATCTTCACGCACATGCACAACGTCCGCTCCAAGTGGGTCAGGCTTACAGCTCCGCACCTGAAGGTTCCACGACAGCTAGACCGTGCGCACTGCACGCCGCGGCAGGCGCGTGCGGCATTGGCCGAGAGCGCCGCCCGCTGCACGGAGATGCTCGCTGAAGCGCTCGACGGTGGGGGCCGCGTCGAGAAGTTCCTCAGAGATGGCTGGGCTCGGCCTTGGCCGGTTGGCGTGGAGATGCTGTGCTACATGCTTTCTCACGAAGCTCACCACCGCGGGCAAGTGTGTATGCTCGCGCATCAGCTCGGATCCCCGTTGAAAACCGCGGTTGCATCCGGAATCTGGAATTGGGAAAAGCTGTGGAGAGAATGCGGGTCGCCCGGCGGCCCCGGCTACGATTCGTAGCTGTCGAGAGTCGCTTGCCATCCTGCTGCGCCGCGCGATAGTCTCGCGTCCTCGAGGATCGTCCATGAATCGTGTCGCCTTCGCAGTGCTTGCGCTCTGCTGCGCCCTCATTCCATTCAGTTCGGCCGCCGCCGCGCCCCATCCCGTCAGCGTCGACGACCTGATGAAGCTTCGCTGGATCGCCGACGTTCAAATCTCCCCCGATGGAGAACGCGTGGCGTACGTCGTGTCCCAGCCGAACGTCGAGACCAACACCCACGACGCGCAGCTTTACGTCGTCCCCACCGCAGGCGGCACACCAGTGCGCATGACCTACGGCACGCGCATCTTCAACGTTCCAAGGCCCGCGCCGCACCTGCGCTGGTCGCCTGACGGATCGTCGCTCGCCTACGTGGCGCTGGTGAATGATCTTCCCCAGGTGGTCAGCATGAACGCCACCGGCGGCGAGGCCCGAACTCTGACGACGGCCAAAGAGGGAACCGGATTTTTCGAGTGGTCGCCGGAT
>Ga0070698_100007092_pt1 | contig 12137 bp, 10 predicted proteins | sample KBSK1502metaG_FD_65477 | JGI IMG/M metagenome (GOLD analysis project Ga0070698, IMG submission 65477) | Corn, switchgrass and miscanthus rhizosphere microbial communities from Kellogg Biological Station, Michigan, USA - KBS K1-50-2 metaG | ecosystem: Host-associated > Plants > Roots >...
ACGCTGATCGAGCGCTTCTCCAACCCGCAGGTCCGCGACACCATCGCCCGGCTATGCGCGGAAAGCTCGGACCGGATCCCCAAATGGCTGCTGCCGGTGATCCGCCAGCAGCTCGCCGCCGGCGGCCAGATCAGGCACTCCGCCGCGGTGGTGGCAAGCTGGGCGCGCTACGCCGAGGGCGTCGACGAGCAGGGCCAGCCGATCGAGGTGGTCGACCGGCTCGCCGGCACCCTCACCCCCCTCGCCCGGCGCCAGCGCGAAGACCCCTGCGCGTTCATCGCCAACCGTGACATATTCGGGGACCTGGCCAGCCACCAGCGCTTCGTCACCGCCTACCGGTCCACGCTGGCCTCGTTGCACCAGCACGGCGCACGAGCCACCCTGCAATCACTGGTCCGACGATGACACCTCACCCCGGCGCGGCGGCCCGGATCATTGAGGTGCCACCAGTTACCCGGGCTGAACCGTCTGACAGGCTTGAAACGCATCGAGCCGGCATACGAAGCATCTGGCGTCCCGGTGCGGGGCTGACTGAGGGGAAGCACGATGAGCGAGGACTTCGAGTCTAGTGGCGGAAATGCCGCGGCGCTTTTCACGCTCAAGCTGCACCACGGCGAAGGTATGGTGCTGCTCGGAACGGACTGGAAGGAAGGCCAGCCTGCCGGCAATTCCTCGTCAGTCCGGGCAGATTCCCTGGTGGTCCGAGGACTATACCAATCCCCAGAAGATCCGGGATCGGGTTCTTTTTCCTGATATGCGGGGTGGTGGGTGAATCCGGAGCGCACCGTCCTTGTGGCGCAACGCGTGCCAGCCCGGTGTTCCCGGCATCTACCGCGACAGGGACAGTCCGGACTAGGCTTACGCCGGATGCGGCCCGGTTTGTCCATCGCACGCAGGAGCGTGCAGCTATGGAGAGGCGTGAAAATGCGTCGACTTGCCTTGCTATTCGCGGCGATGACGGTTGTCGTCTTCGCGGCGGCTCCTGCGCTTGCCGCGAGCAGTTCCACCCATAACAACGCGGGAGAGGAGAGCCAGGCCGCGGCCGAAGCCACCACCTGGTTCACGTCACAGCGGCTCGCGCCCAACGGGGCGATCGATCCGAACGCGTTCGCGGCCGGGGCGGCCCAGGCTGCGTTGCTCCCGAGTGTGGGCGGCGCCTGGACCGAGCGGACGAATCTGGCCGGCGCCGACGGTACCGATTTCTCAGATTCGCCGCAGTACGTCGACCCGACGAGCAACTTCAGCAACTCGGGTGCGGGCGACCGCTGGGTCTCCGGCCGGATGACGGCACTCGCCTCCGCGCCGGATGGGTCGCTGTTCGCGGGCGCCGCCGACGGCGGGGTCTGGAAGTCAACCGACGGCGGTCAGCACTGGACGCCGCTGACGGACACGCAGGACACGCTGTCGATCGGGGCGCTGCTCGTGACCAGCTCAGGCCGTGGCTACACGGTCTACGCCGGCACGGGCGAGGCCAACACCAGCTCGGACAGCTACGCCGGCGTCGGCGTGATCGCCTCTACAGACGGCGGCTCGACCTGGCACCGGGTCGGCGGATCGGAGCTGAACGGCGCTTTGATCTTCCGCCTGGCGCAGAACGGCACGACGCTGCTCGCCGCGACGTCGCACGGGCTTTACAGCTTCAACACCTCATCAAGCACCAACTGGACTGCGGTGCTGCAGCCCGCGGGTCCGCCGAGCGACGGCAAGAACTTCAACCTGGTGGTCGGCAACATGATCACCGACGTGGTAGTCAGGCCTGGCACGAACGGCAGCCAGGTGGTGGCCGTCGCCGGCTGGCGCGGCGGCTCGCCGACCAACGGCCTTTACGTCTCGAACGACGGCGGAGCGCACTTCAGCTACCTCGCCAACCCGCAGGGGTGGGTCCCGGCGAAGGCCGAGGGCAGAACGACGCTTGCTTACTCCGCGGCAGGAGACCGGGCTTACGCGATCGTGCAGAGCCCTTACCTGCTGAACGTCGGCACCAACGGGCACACGCTGCTGCAGGGCGTCTACGCGTCGAACAACGGTGACCCGAATGGTCCGTGGACCAAGATCGCCGACGCCAGCAAGCTCGCGTCGAGCGGCTCGGCGCAGTTCATACCGCGCATCGGCACCGGATACCAGCCCGGCATCCAGGCCTGGTACAACCAGTTCCTCGCGGTCGATCCCGCCAACAAAGACCATCTCTACCTCGGTCTGGAGGAGGTCTACGAAACGCAGAACGGCGGGGCCAACTGGAACACCATCGCGCCGTACTGGAACTTCGGTTTCAAGTGCTTCTCCTATGCCCCCTTCGAGGGCACCTGTGACCACAACCAGGCGCACCCGGACCAGCACGCCGCCATCATCACCGGCGGCAAGCTCTACATCGGCAACGACGGAGGCGTCTACGCCCGCGCGCTGACCGATCACGCGACCGGCGACTGGACGAACCTGAACGCGCACATGGACGCGCTGCAGTATTACGGCGCGCAGGGCAGCGGTGACTCGATCATCTATGGCGGCATGCAGGACAACGGGAGCGCCAAGGTCTTCCCCACGCCGACATCAGTGCTCGACGACCGCGGCAAGCCCGTCAACGTCAGCTCCGTTCAGGTGTTCGGCGGCGACGGCGGCTACACGCTCGTCGACCCGACCAACTCGAGCAACGTGATCACCGAATACGTGGGCCTGACCGCTTTGAAATCCACCGACGGCGGGGCCAACTGGCACCTCATCGTGCCGCCGGATCCTGACCCGCGCTTCATCGCTCCGATCGCCATGGACCGCACCAACCCAAGCCATCTGGTGGCGGGCGGGGCGATCGTGTGGAACTCAGAGGCCGGCATCGCGGGCACGACTTCCGGGACAGGCGCCTCGACGGACTGGCAGAACATCTTCGACGTCCGCAACGCGCTGGGCGGAAATGCGGCATCTGAGGTGACCGCGCTCGACGCGGTGACGATCGGCGGGACGCAGTACGTGGCTGCCGCGTGGTGCGGTGCCTGCAACGCGAGCTTCCCTGGCGGTGGTGGTTTCCACGCCGGCATCGTGATGCTCAGCAACAGCGGTGGCAGCTGGCACGCAACGGCACAGGCGTGCACCGGCGGCGGGACGTGCGCGTCGTCGGGGCTTCCGAACCGCTACATCAGCGGAGTCAAGATCGACACCGCAAGCCCGAGCCACGCCTACCTGTCGCTGTCCGGTTACTCCCGCAAGTGGATGATCGGCCCTGACGACCCTGGCGTTGGCCACGTGTTTGAAACCTCGACCGGAGGCACCAGCTGGACCGACATCTCGGGCAACCTGCCGGACGCGCCGATGGACGACATCGTTTTCGAGAACGGCAACCTCGTCGTAGCGTCCGACTTCGGCGTATTCACGTCTTCCGATGACGGCAGCACGTGGAGCAGGCTCGGCACGAACCTTCCGAACGTAGTGGTCGACCAGCTCACGGTCGATCCCAACGGCACGATCGTCGCTGCGACGCACGGTCGCGGGATCTGGACGATCGCCGCTCCGTAACCAACCCGACGAGGCCGCCGCCTGGCGCGGGCGCGAGCCGATCACGCGCAGGGCACCCGGCGGTCAGCGCTGACGCGCCTGGCCGGCTAGCCGACGATCAGCGAGGCCGGGGCACGCGACGGCCTAATGACCGCGACGGCCGGGCGGGCGGCTCCCGGGCGCCAGGACGCGACCTGTACCTTCGTCGTGAAGCTCAGCTCGGCGACCAGGCTGTCGCCGCCGCCCGGCCAGCCGAAGCCGTTCAGCGCATCGCTGCTGATCTGGCTGCCTGGCACGACCGTCAGGCGGCCGCTTGCGACGGGCGCCACTTCGAGCTGCGTCGGCAACTCGCCGCTGTCCCCGCCAGGGCTGAGGCTCACCTGGACCGCGAGGAACCCCCCGTCTGGGCTGAACGCGCCCGTGGCCACCGAACTCCCCGCTGGCAGCCGGATCACGGTGTCCCGGCCCGTCGCCAGGTCAAGCACGTGCACCCGGCAGCGCGGTGCACATCGCGGCGCCCAGGCGATCGCGCTCGCGGTTGCCGCGATCACCCCGTCAAATGTGCGGCTGGCCTGCGGAGCGGCCGGGTCCCACAGCTTGTAGGTCGCCATTGCCGGTTGCCGGATCACCGACGCAAGCAGCATGCCGCGGCTGGTCGCCTGCTCGATCATGTACCCGGCCGGGAGCCTGAGCTGTGGCCGGAGCGTCGCGCCTGCCGCGCTGACTTCCCGTGCCGTCCCGGCCGCGGTGCTCATATCGGCGCCTGGCGGGTAGCTGGTCAGCCACAGGGCGCCGGCCGTGGCGGCCGGCGCTACCTCGTCCGCCGCGCCGACCTGGGTCACCGACCGTGCGCGGTCCGCGAGAAAGTAGACAGGCAATGGCTGGCCTGCGCAACTGCCGCAACCCGGCTGGGCAGCAGGATCGGGCCGGACCGCCCAGCCGCCGCCGACCCGGCTGAACAGGTAGCCGGATCGCGCCGGTGGCAGGCCGCCGATCGGCTCCATGTGGCCCGTGGCCGGCCAGAACCAGGCGGGCTGCTCCCCCGTGACAGGCAGCCGGAGGGCGGCATCCATCGGCAGGGTCGGCCCGATGATCCCGTTGGGCTCGCGCGGCCCGCCGGATGCGGGCGGGCCTGCCCCTGGCGCCGCCGACGGTGCCGGGCCCTCGGTGGTCGCCGCCCGCGGAGACGGTGCCGGGGAGTGCCGGTGGCGCGGGAGGTAGACGACCACCAGAGCCAGCGCCGTGACAAGGACGGCGATCGCCGCCAGGCGGCGCGGCCACGGACTGGGCTCGCGGTCCCCGCCCTGGCTGAGGATGTCGCGCACAGACGCACCGCCAAGGAGAACGCTGATCTCTCGATACGACGATACGTCGGCTCTGTCTCGACACGGCGACACACCAGCCCGCCTGGCCTTCGCCGGGCAGCCCGCCGGCACCGCCAGGTGCGCGACAGCCCGGTGTGACATAGTGCGATGACATGACGGCACCTGGTGCGACGGGCCCGAGGTCTGCGGGGGTGCGCCTGGCAGCTATCGGCCTGCTTGCTGTCGGGGTGGCCGTGGCGCTGTACGTCGTCGGTCGGCTGCACACGCCGAATTACGCGGTCAGCCTATTCGGGCGCGCCGGGCTGGACGCTGTCACGCTCAAGTCCACGCTGTCGTCCATCGCTCTCGGCCTGGCCGCGCTGCAGGTCCTGCTGGCCCTGTGGATCTACCGGAAGCTTCCGCTGGCGGGCCGCCCGCCGCGTCCGGTGCGGCTGGCGCACAGGGTCATCGGCTTCGGGTTGTTTGCGCTGACCGTGCCGATCGCCGTGCACTGCCTTCTCGCCTACGGGGTGCAGCTCACCAGCCTCAGAGTGGCGGTGCACTCGCTCGCGGGCTGTTTCTTCTACGGTGCCTTTGTCGCGAAGGTGCTGCTAGTTCAGAGCAGGCGGCTGCCGGGCTGGGTGCTGCCGGTTGCCGGGGGGGTGCTCGCCGTCGTCGTCGGCGTGCTCTGGTACACCTCGGCGCTCTGGTACTACAACGGCTTCCAGCTACCAGCGCTTTAGGCGCCTTCGCCTCCGGCCTGCTGGACCCGGCCCGCGGCGGCCGGTGTGCGAACTCGTTGGCGGGCGCCGTTCAGCTGGTGTGGCGGATCGGCTGGCGCGCCGGCCGCGGCCGGGCCGGGAAGGATGCCGCCGCGGAACCCCGGGGAGTAGGCCAGGTGGAACCCGCGGGTGGGCACCGTCGCGCCTAGCTGCGCGAAGAGTCCGGCGGCCGAGAGCGTTGCCCGCCAGACGAGGGCGTATTCGGGGGGCGGCGTCAGGTTGCGCAACACCGCGGCGAAGCGCGGCTCGGTTAGGTGGGCCATGAGCCCGCGCAGCCAGGGGCGGGAGTAGGTGAAGCTATCGGCGGCCGCGGTCGCCACGATCGGGTGCAGCAGCTCGACGATCAGCCTTGGATCGACCTCGACGTCGGGGGCGAGCGCCCCGACCTGCCGGGCCAGGCTGATCGCGGCCGGCCCGTCCCCGGCGAGCACCGCGGCGGCGAGCTGCCCGAACGGCGCCGGGATGCCGCCTGGCGTGGCGGCGACCGCGCCGAAGTCCAGCATGCCGAGCCGGCCGCCCGGGAGCAGCAGGAAGTTACCCGGGTGCAGGTCGGCGTGCATCCAGCCGGTGCATGCTGCGGGCGCGTAGATGGCGTGCGAGAGCAGCCGGGCGGCCAGGTCGGCGGCGTCGCTGCCGTCGAGTTCGCGCCAGCCCGCCGGAAGCAGGTCCATACGCCCATCGAGCAGCGTGGACAGGCTTGTCCCGTCCAGCCAGCCGGTGATGAGCACCCGTGGTGTCGCGGCGTACACGGACGGTACCGTGACGCTTGTCCGGCCCTGCGGCTCGTGCACCCCCGCGGCGCGGGCTACGGCGAGTGCCTCCGGGATGCGGCGCGTGAACGCGGCCGCGACCTCCGTCTGGACGCGCCCCTCGCGCACATAATCCAGCTCCTCGACGATCCGGCCAGCCAGCTCGTCCGCCAGCCCGGACACGTTCAGCCGGGTGAGCCGGGCGATCACCCGCGCCAGCAGCCGGGCCTGGCGAAGGTCTGAGCGCAGTGCCTTGCCCACGCCCGGGTACTGGACCTTAACCGCGACGTCGACGACGCGGCCACCGCCGGCCCGCCATCGTCCGCGGTGCACCTGGCCGATCGAGGCTGCCGCTACAGGTATGTCGTCGAATGCCACCAGCCGCTCCCGCCAGCCCGGCCCGTAGGCAACGGCGAGGTCGGCCGCGACTACCCGGCGGGCGACCTCGGCCGGCATGGCCGGCGCCGCGTCGGTGAGCCGCCGCAGCGCCGACCGATATGGCGCCGCGACCTCCTCCGGCATCGCCGCCTCGAACACCGACATCGCCTGACCCAGCTTCGCTGCCCCGCCCTTGAGCTCACCAAGGGTGGCGAACACCTGCTCGGCGGTGCGCGCAGCGACCTGGTCAGTAGCGGCCCTGGAGAGCCGGCTGGCGGCGGCGGCGGTGCGCGCCGCGTGCCGCAGCGGCAGCACGGCCAGCCGGCTGCCACGCCAGAGCGCGCCAGTCGGCAGGACCCGCCGCTCCCGGCTCCCCACTGCTCCCCATGGCCACTGCGGACGCGGGTGTCCGTCGGTCATCTCGACCATCCTCTTTCTGTGTCGATTCCTGAGCGGCTGGTGGCCTGGCGGTCCGCGGGCGCGAGTGCTGCTGGCGGAGCTGGTTCCGTCCGGATGATGGGTGCCCGGCCACTCAGTAGCCGAGACCGCCGCCGGCCGGGGCGGCGGGAACGGTGCCTGCTGGCGAGCCGGCTATCGGGGCGATGCCGGGGGTGGCCACGAAGAAGTTCTGGACGCCCTGGCCGGTCACCTGGCCGGCCTGGTCGCTGGCGAAGGTGTACAGCAGGTGGCCGTTGTAGGCGACCTGGCGGCCGTTGGCGTCGTTGAGCACGGTAAGCTTGCCGCTCACTCCGGCAGCGGCGAGCGCAGCGGCGGACGTCAGCGGCGGCCACAGCCGGGCCAGCCCGCCGGTGACAAACGACTTTGTCGCCGTGTCGGGCCGGTAGAAGTACAGGGGCAGGCCGCGGGCGTTGACCAGGATGGTCTCGGTCTTGCCTGCGACCGCGGCCGGCGCGGTCCGCACGGTAGCCGCCGCGGCGCCCGGGCCGGCGGAGTGCGCGCTGCTCGCGGGCGCGCTGCCTGCCGAAGCGGCGGTGACACCGCCGGCGGCGGCCACCGCGGCAACGGCGATGCCGGCGATGATGATCTTTGGGTGTCGCATGGTTAGCTCCTAGTGATGTTGACTAACTACTAACACGAATAGTAGAAGCGCGGAGTTCACCCGGCAGGCGGGTTATTCCGGTGGTGAGGCAGTCGCGGGCCGCTGGTGTGCGGCCGTGGCCAGCCGTGCGCAGCCGCGCCGTCGCCGGAGGGCTGCCCGTGTTGCCGCGGCGCGCTGCGGGTGCCTGGTCTGGCCGCAGCACTCCTGGGATGGCCCGGCCCGGGGCTGGTCATGGCCGGTGGCTTGTCGTGGGGGCGCCGGCGGGTGGGCGGGGTGTCGGCGGGGAGGGGGGCGGGGCTGGTTGCGTGAAGGAGGGCGCGTACCTGGTCGCCGGTGATGGTTTCCTGGTCGAGCAGGGCGGCGGTGAGTTGCGTGAGGGCTTGCTTGTGGCGGGTGAGCAGTTCCCGGGCGCGCGTTTCGGCCTTGGCTAGCAGGGCGCCGACTTCCTGGTCGACTAGCCACTGGGTGTGCTCGGAATAGCTGCGCTGCGCGGCGAGCGCGGGGTGGCCGGCGGGCGGCGCGGCGTAGCTGACCGGGCCGATCGCCTCGCTGAGGCCGAACTCGCGGACCATCTGGGTGGCAAGGGCGGTGGCGGAGGCCAGGTCGTCGGCGGCGCCGGTGGATGCCTCGCCGCGGATCAGGCGCTCGGCGGCGCGGCCGCCGAGGCGGACGGCGAGGGTGTCGGCCAGGTAGCTTTCCCCGTACAGCCGCCGATCGTCGGCGGGGAGCATCTCGGTCAGCCCGAGTGCCTGCCCGGCGCCCAGTACGGTGACCCGGCTGACCGGGTCGGCGTGCGGGGACAGGGCTGCGACCAGGGCGTGCCCGGCCTCGTGGACGGCGACGGTGGCCAGTTCGCCGGGGGCCAGCGGGCTGGTGTGCCTGGTGCCGAGCAGGACGCGGTCGCGGGCGTCGGCGAAGTCGGCGGCGGTGAGGGTGGTGCGGCCGGCCCGGACGGCGGTCAGCGCGGCCTCGTTGACCAGGTTGGCCAGGTCCGCGCCGGAGAATCCGGGGGTGGCGGCGGCGACCTGGTCGAAGTCGTTGTCTGGTTCGAGGTGCTTGCCGCGGGCGTGGCTGGCGAGGATGGCGCGCCGCTCGGCCCGATTGGGCAGCGGGACGATGACCTCGCGGTCGAACCGGCCGGGCCGGCGCAGTGCCGGGTCAAGTGCGTCCGGCCGGTTGGTGGCGGCCAGTACCACTACCCCGGCGGAGTCCTCGAATCCGTCCATCTCGGCGAGCAGCTGGTTGAGGGTCTGCTCCCGCTCGTCGCTGCCGGCGAAGCCGCCGGCGTCGCGGCGGGCGCCCAGGGCGTCGATCTCGTCGATGAACACGATCGCCGGCGCGCGGGTGCGGGCCTGGTCGAACAGGTCCCGGACCCGGGCCGCGCCGACGCCGACGAACATCTCCACGAAGCTGGAGCCTGATACGGACAGGAAGGGGACGCGGGCTTCGCCGGCGACTGCGCGGGCGAGCAGGGTCTTGCCGGTGCCGGGCGGCCCGGCCATCAGCACGCCGCGCGGTCCGCGTGCCCCGGCCAGGTGGTAGCGGCCGGGGTCGCGCAGGTAGTCGACGACCTCGCCGATCTCTGTTTTCACCGCGGGGTAGCCGGCCACGTCGGCGAACCGGGTGGCCGGGCGCTCGGCTTCGATGACCCGTGCTTTGGCCTTGGTCAGGTCGCCTGCCCTGCCCAGCCCGCCTGCCCTGCCCAGCCCGCCGAGCCCGCCGAGGCCCTGCCGGCGGGCGTTGCGGACGCCGGCATAGAGCAAGCCGCCGATCAGCAGCAGCGGCAGCAGGCCGATCAGCGCGGACAGCAGCGAGGAGCCCATGGCGGCGGCTGTGACCTGGACGTGGTGGGCGGCGAGCTGCCCGGCCAGGGTCCGGTCATCGAGCGCGACCGGGATGGTGGTGGTGAACGGCTGCCCGCTCGCCAGGCGGCCGGCTACGTGGCCGGCTGGGTCGATGGTCACCGCGCGGACCGCGCCGGCGCCGACATCAGCCACAAACCGGGTGTAGCTCAGCGGCATGCCCGGGGCGGCGCCCCGCGACAGGGCCAGCAGCGCGAGGAAGCCGGCCGTGCCGCCAAGCGGCAGCAGCCACCGTCGCCACGGGGCCGTGGTTGCCTGGCCCCGCGGGCCGGGCTGGGACATGCGCATCGCGGTTCTCCTTCGGGTGCCCGGGGACACCCAGGCGGGCGTCTAGCGGGGTCTAGCGGCGGGCCTGGGCCCGGCCGGGCGGCCCGGCCAGGGCATGGTCAACGGGGCTGGCTGTACTCGGGTACGCGCCGCGCGGCAGGCCGGGGCCGCGGAGGCAGGTTCGTGGCGCGGGCCCGCGCCTGCCAGGCGGCGAGCACGACGAGCAGGATGAGCAGCGTCTCCACGCTGAGCGCGGCAATGCCCAGCGGGCAGCGCCAGTTACCGACGTCGCCGTGATCGCCGAGGAACCCGGGCACGGTACGGGTCAGCACGTAACCGCCCATCGCCGAGGCGGCCAGGGCGCCGGCGGCCGCCCACGCCAGCCAGTGCGACCGGGTGATCATCACCCCGCCGACCAGGACCGAGGCAGCGATGATCCCGAGGTATCCGACGCCGACCAGCGGGATCGGACCCAGCGTGCCGGGCAGGTCGATCACGTGGATCATTGCCAGCGCGGCCAGCGCCACCGCGCCGACCGCGCGCATGATCACATCCGCGCCCTGCGGCGGCTGCACGGCATCGAGACGATCAAACATTGGTGTCCTCCTGTTGTGGGACCGTCCCCGCGGGCCTGGCGCCGCGACGGGGCAGCGGTAGTGTCGCTCTCAACTACTAACACGTATAGTAGGTGGAGTGTGTTCAGGTAGTCCGGGGCGGCATGCGGTGGGCAGCCGGCCGCATGAACGGCCCGCGGGGTGCCAGCCGGCAGTGCCGGCCTGGCGTCAGGTCACACTCCGGCGTCGCAGGGGCTGCTGCCATGCTCAGGCCGGCCGGGATCGAGCCCGCGACCGGTGACCGGCGGCGAATGGGAAGCCGCTCGTCCCGCCTGCCGGCCGTGTTCGCATGTCTGGTTCGAGCGCGACTGAGCACGTCATGGCGATCCGACGGCTGAGTGCCGGGAGCCGCTGGGTGGTTACCCACCTCGAGTCGAGTACCCAGCGGCTGGTGACGGTCATGCGGGGCTGTCTGACTGTCGCTGTCTGACTGTCACCAGAGCTCGGGCGGCGGCGGCGCGGACCGGGCCGTGCGGGCAGGCGGTGCCCGTTGCGTTCGATGCCGCTCAGGCGCCGGTCATCTTCTCGCACTCCCCGGCGCGTGTTACCCGGCGGAGGGTGTCCCTCGCCGGGTTTCCGCCAGGATCGCGAGTTTTTGCAGTGTGGCTGCCGGCGGCTGTCCGGTTGCGTCGTGCAGTTCGTGAAGCAGCATCTGGGAGACGATGTGCAAGCCGGCCATGAAGTCGCCCAGGCCCTCTGCGTCGTGCGGGATCAGGGCTCCTGCTGCCCATGCTTCCAGGCCGGGTGAGTCGAGGCTCGCGGTGAGAAGCCCGACTGCCAGCTGGATGGCGCTGGCCATCAACTGGCCGTGATCGGTGCCCGCTGCTGGCGTGCGGCGGGCCGGCCCGGGGCCGGTGCGGCGGCGTGGCCGCCACCAGCGGCGGCGGCGTCCGCCCGGGGTGTTGCTCAGGTCGTCATCCCGGCGGGCGGGCCCGGCCTGGTGTTCTGGCTTACTGGTGCGCATGCCTGGCAACACGCAGGCAGCGGGGGGAGTGTTCACCGGCCGCCGCTGACGGCGCCGGCCAGCGGCGCCCCTGAGGCGGCCGCGGTGAACGCAACCACGCTACTATCCGTGTTAGTAGACATGTCTGCCAGCACCAGCGCCACCCGCAGCGGGCTCCCCCGCGACGCCGACGCCGCCCTCCGCCAGCTGTACTCCCGGCACGCCACCGCCCTGCACGGCTACGTCCAGCCATTCTGCCCGGACCGGGCCAGCGCCGACGACATCGTGCAGGAAACCTTCATCCGGGCCTGGCGCCACCTGCCGCAGCTCAGCGCCGACGACCGGCCCATCCGGCCCTGGCTGTTCAAGGTCGCCCGCAACCTGCTGACCGACGCCCGCCGCACCGCGCGAGCCCGCCCGGTCACCACGCAGGCCCAGCCCGCCGAGGACGCCGCCGACGACACCCGGCTCGACCAGGTCCTGGACCGCCAGCTCCTCACCGGCGCCCTGCAGCGCCTGTCCCCCGCGCACCGCACCGTGCTGGTGGAAACCTACTACCACGGCGGCACCCTCGCCGCCGTCGCCCGCCAGCTCCAGATACCACCCGGCACCGCCCGCTCACGACTGCACTACGCACTGCACGCCCTGCGCCGCCAGCTACACGACCACGACCCGGCCACACACCCGTGAACAGC
>Ga0070698_100007094_pt1 | contig 12137 bp, 14 predicted proteins | sample KBSK1502metaG_FD_65477 | JGI IMG/M metagenome (GOLD analysis project Ga0070698, IMG submission 65477) | Corn, switchgrass and miscanthus rhizosphere microbial communities from Kellogg Biological Station, Michigan, USA - KBS K1-50-2 metaG | ecosystem: Host-associated > Plants > Roots >...
ATTTGATTGACTCGCCGAGCGGGAGTGCTGTATATCCGCGCCTACCCCACTCTTAGGAGGCCTCATGTCCATGCTCGCCGCGGGAGCCCAGCGTACGCTCGGGCGTCTGCTACCACCCTGGTGGCTCTACTTGATCCTCGGTATCGCCTGGACGGTCGTCGCGCTGATCGTGCTGCGCTTCGACTACACGTCCGTCAACGCCATCGCGATCCTGTTCGGCATCGTCGCCATCGCGGCCGGACTGCTCGAGATCATGACGACGATCCTCGCCAGCGGCTGGTGGAAACTGCTTTACGGGGTCCTGGCGGTCGTCTTCATCGCCACCGGGATCGTCTCGTTCATCCATCCCGGCGACACGTTTCTGGCGCTGGCAGCGGTGATCAGCTTCTTCCTCGTCTTCGCGGGGACGTTCGACATCATCACCGCGATTTCGGCTCGGCGCGAGGTAGAGGTCTGGTGGCTGCAGCTGATCGGGGGCATCATCGAACTCGCGCTCGGGTTCTGGGCCGCCGGCTACTACGGACGCAGCGCAATCCTGCTCGTCGCCTGGGTGGCCGCGTTCGCGATCATACGGGGCGTCACGAACATCGTGCTCGCGTTCCGCATCCGTGGGCTCCAGCACGCGGAGGCGTAGGAGGGTTTGGCGGAAGGGCGCTCATCCACGCCTGGCTGCTTGACGAGTGAGCGTGAGCCTGGCAGAGTCGTGCGGTCAAGTCCTGTGGGCCCTCGGGTTCGCAGGACTTGGCGTTTCTAGGCATGGCGAGCCGGATGAGCGATCGCTACCGACCGGCATGGTTACCGCCCTGAACCGACGACCCTCTCTGCGGGCGCGCGGCTCAGCCGCCAAGATGACCTGCATCGGAAAGGAGGGACGATGCCCGATCACGAGGTCATGAACCGCGAGGAGTGGGCGACTGCCCGCGAGGAGCTGCTCGCTCGCGAAAAGGAGCACACCCGCCTGGGCGATGAGCTCGCAAGCCTACGGCGCGAGCTGCCCTGGGTCCGAGTCGAGAAGGAGTACGGCTTCGACACCGAAGACGGCGCCCGGACTCTCACGGAGCTCTTCGACGGCCGAAATCAGCTGCTCGTCTACCACTTCATGTTCGGCCCGAGCTACGAGGCAGGTTGTCCGACATGTTCGTCGATGGCCGACACCGTCGACGGCGCCCTCCCGCATCTGCACGCGCGCGATGTGACCATGACGTACGTCTCCCAGGCGCCGCTCGAGAAGCTGCAGGCGTACAAGCGGCGGATGGGCTGGAGCATGCCCTGGGTCTCGTCGGCGCGCAGCGACTTCAACTTCGATTTCGGCTACTCACGCACCGAGGAGCAGACGCGCGAGGCGTTTGCGCCGATGCTCGAGGCAGGAGCGCCGCCGGGGGTCGAGGACAATGCGAGTTCGAGCGGCACCGATGTCACGGGTTACCTGACCCAGGGCCCAGGATTCAGCGCCTTCGTCCTCGACGACGGCGACGTGTACCAGACCTATGGAACGACCGCCCGCGGCCTCGAGTTCCTGATGGGCTATTACGGGATCCTCGACCGGACGCCACGGGGACGAGACGAAGGCGAGGCGTCCCAGGTGTGGCTCCGCCGCCACGACGAGTACTAGGAGGGTTTGGCGTGAAAACGCTCGTCGCCGGAGCGCGCTGGTCGTTCCCTGGCAAGGACGCAGGGAGCGTCCATATCCATAGATATGGGCGCGACTGAGGACACCGCCAGGGGGCGAGCAGCGCGTTCCGGAGACACAGACTTTTTTGCGCCAAATCCTCCTTAGTTAGGGCTCAAGAGCGGTGAGTTTGCCGAGCACGATTTAGGCTCCACCCGAACGAGAGAAGAGGCGGATGAGCGTCGCCAGACTCGAGCACATTCCCGGTTTCAACATCGATCGCGTTGCCGCCGCGGCAGGCGACGATCCCGACGTTCTGCGCCTCGAGAACCTCGACACCGACATCCCGCCGCCCGAAGAAGCAATGGAGGCGACGCGGGCGGCGATCGGCGAGGACGAAGCGAACAGCTGGCTCCCGTTCACGGGCCGCGACGACCTGAAAGAGGCCGTAGCGGCGTACATCGAGCGTCGTGGCGGGCCGCGGTACGACGGACGCCGGGAGATCGTGATCACAAGCGGTGAAGGCGACGGGATGCTCGATGCCCTCTTCTGCCTGACCGATCCCGGCGATGAGGTCGTGCTCACTGATCCGACCTACGCGGGGATGGTCAACCGGGTCCGCCTCGTCGGCGCCGTCCCCCGTCTCGTCCCGCTCCAGGTCAGGGAGGGCGAGTGGCGGCTCGACCTCGAACTCCTGCGGGCGGCCGTCACCGACCGCACGCGCGTGCTGTTCATCAGCAGCCCATCGCTTCCGTCCGGGTGGGTGGCGAACGACGACGAATGGGAGGCAGTGGCCTCGATCTGCCGCGAGCGAGAACTCTGGCTCCTTTACCTGGCCTGGTTCGAAAGCGTCCTCTTCGACGAACGCCCCGTCCGGCATCCGGCCTCTCTCCCGGAGATGCGTGATCGAACGGTGACAGTGAGCGGTCCATCGCTCGAGCAGCGGATGATCGCCTGGCGGATCGGCTGGATCGTCGCTCCGGGCCGGCTCGCGAACGACGTCTCGCGGGTCCAGATCTACAACGGTCTCGTTCCGAGTGGGTTCGCACAGATCGGAACGCGTGTCGCCCTCGGCCTGCCCGACGATCACCTCCATGCGGCGAACGCTGAGTGCCAGCGACGGCGCGACCAGACACTGCGCCAGCTCGAAGGCCTGCCCGCGGTGCGCCCGGCGGGTACATGGTCGCTACTGCTCGACGTCGCGACGCTCGGCTTCGACTGCGCGGAGGTATCCGATCGATTGCTCGAGCAAAAAGTCGCCGCTACCCCGATGCGCGGCTGGGGCGGCGACGTTGCCGAGCGCCACGTCCGCTTCGTCTTCAGCAACGAGCCGGTCGAACGGCTGGCGCTGCTGGGCGATCGCCTCCGGGCGGCGCTCGCCTGAACGCGCGCTCGAGGTTCTGAGCGCAAGTCGATCCAACCAAAAGGAGAGCCCGATGGAGAGGACAAAGCTCAAGACAGCGGAGCTGGGAAAGACCGGACTCGAGATCACGCGGGTCGGCTTGGGGGCCTGGGCGATCGGGGGCGGCGGCTATGACTGGGGCTGGGGTAACCAGGAGGACACGGACTCAATCGCGGCGATCCACCACGCGGTCGAGCTCGGCGTCAACTGGATCGACACGGCAGCGCAGTACGGCTTCGGCCACTCCGAGGAAGTCGTCGGACGCGCGCTCCGCGAGCTCGGCCCCGACCGTCCATACGTTTTCACGAAGGCCGGCCAGCCCGAAGGCCCGAACCGGACGACGGTGCAAAGCCTGCGGCGCGACTCGCTCAGGCGTGAGCTCGAGGGGAGCCTCCTACGCCTCGGCGTCGAGGCGATCGACCTGTACCAGATCCATTGGCCCATCCCCGACGAGGAGATCGAGGAGGGTTGGACGACCTTCGCCGAGCTCAAGCAGGAAGGGCTCGTTCACCACATCGGCGTCTCCAACTTCGACATCGCCCAGCTTCGCCGGGCACAGGCGATTGCTCCTGTAGAGACGCTGCAGCCGCCCTACTCGCTTGTCGATCGGGAGGTCGAGCAGGACATCCTTCCCTTCGCCGAACGCGAGGGGATCGGCGTAATCGTCTACTCGCCGATGGGGTCGGGCCTGCTGACCGGCGCGATGACGCGCGAACGAATCGCAACCCTGCCGGACGATGACTGGCGCAAGCGCGATCCACGCTTCCAGGAGCCCCAGCTCAGCCAGCAGCTTGCGCTCGTCGAGCGCCTCGCGACCGTGGCGAGTCGGCACGACGTGGCTACCGGCGCGGTCGCCGTCGCCTGGACGCTGCGCAATCCGGCCGTCGACGGCGCGATCGTCGGGTCCCGCAGCCCGGACCAGGTGGATCCGATCGTCGAAGCCGCGAACCTCGAGCTAAGCCAAGACGACATCTCGATGATCGAAGGGAGGGGATGAAATGGCCACCACGACGACGAAGATCGGGTTCGTCGGCCTGGGGCACATGGGCGGCAACATGGCCACCCGGCTCCTCGCCGCCGGATACGCCGTCTATGGAGAGTCACGCCACCGCGGGGAGGCCGACGAGCTCGTGCAGCAAGGGCTGGAGTGGCGTGACACGGCGCGGGAAGTCGCGGAGGCCGCCGACGTTCTGATCACGTCGCTTCCCGACGACGATGTCCTCGAAAGCGTCGCGGCGGGCCCTGACGGGGTCCTGGCGGGTCTCGCCAAGCCCAAGGTCTGGGTCGACATGAGCACGGTCAGCCCGCGCGCGAGCCGCGAGCTCGCGAAGCAGGTACAAGAAGGTGGGGCCGCCATGCTCGACGCGCCTGTCTCGGGGAGCGTTCCGCAGGTGCAAGCGGGAACGCTGACGATCATGGTCGGCGGCGACGAGCAGGCCTACGCGCGGGTCGAGCCGATCCTGCGCGAGCTCGGCACGCCGACGCATATCGGCGAGAACGGGCAAGGGCTGGTGCTCAAGCTCGCGATCAACATCAGCCTGGCGGTGCAGATGCTCGCCTTCTCAGAGGGTCTCGTGCTGGCCGAACGCTCAGGCATCGACCGCAAGCTCGCAGTGGAGGTGATGACCGGGAGCCCGATCGGCTCGCCGATGCTGAAGGCCCGAGCGGATCTGGTCCTCGACCTGCCTGAAGATGCTTGGTTCGATGTCAGCCTCATGCAGAAGGACGTGGCGCTGGCGCTCGAGACTGGACGGGAGTTGCACGTCCCACTTCCGTCCGCGGCAACGGCCGATCAGCTGCTCACGCTGGCTGGGGCACTCGGCTACGAGCGACGCGACATTGCGGCGCTCTACGAGGTGCTCGCGCACTTGACCAGGGAGCCGCATCCGGCCTGACCGACGCCACCGGTCCCTGGCTAACGCCCCCGGTCGTCGAACGCTATGCCCGGCCGGCGACCGATTCGGTCCGACGCGGCAGGACCCAGTTCGGACGCGGAAAGTGGCAGGTGTATCCGTTCGGGTAGCGCTCGAGATAATCCTGGTGCTCGGGCTCAGCCTCCCAGAACGGGCCCGCCGGAGCCACCTCGGTGACGACCCTTCCGGGCCACAGTCCCGACGCTTCGACATCCGCGATCGTGTCCTCGGCCACGCGGCGCTGGTCCTCGTCGAGATAGAAGATCGCGGAGCGATAGCTCAAGCCGACGTCGTTGCCCTGGCGGTTCAACGTCGTCGGATCGTGGATCTGGAAGAAGAGCTCGAGCAGATCCCGGTACGAAACCTGCTCGGGATCAAATGTGATCTCGATCGCTTCGGCGTGCGTCCCGTGGTTGCGGTAGGTCGCGTTCGGGACATCCCCGCCGCTGTAGCCGACCCGGGTTGAGAGGACGCCAGGTTGCCTGCGGATGAGATCCTGCATCCCCCAGAAACATCCTCCCGCAAGGATCGCCTTCTCGACTGTTCCGTTCACGCTAAGCGCCACCTCCTCGTTTCGACGAACCGCCATGGCCACTGTAGCCACGAGGGTCATCCTCAGCGAGGGTCCCAACGTGGAGGCGTGCTCGAGGAAGACGGGGCGGGTGCGGGGGTCACGCGAACTGCGAGACACCGCCCGCACCGAGGACGACGGCCCCGACACACGCACAGGCGGTCGCCGAGACGAGGATCCAACGGCGGGCGACGGACGAGGGGAAGGCGAGGAGAAAGCCGCTCGCGATTCCAAGGGTCAAGCCCACTGCGGCCTCGACCGCGTTCAGGGCGAGGCCGGCGGCCACTGCCGTCGGTACGTCGACGCCGCGCGCGCGCAAGACGAGCGCAACCGCTCCGCTCGTCACTCCGATCCCGGCCGGAGTCACCGAGACGAAGGCGGTGACCGCAAGCGCCGGAACGATGACCAGCGCGGCCGCGAGCGGCGCCCGCACGCCCAGGGCCGCACCAACCGCGGCCACGGCGACGACCCGCGCCCCCACCGAGCAGACGAGCCATCCCAGAACGGGCAGAGCGGCGGACGGCGTCCGGCCGGCTGCGCGGAAGACGTCTAGCACGCGCGATAGGCGATGTGTGCCCGGCTTCCGTCTGGCAGTCCACGCGCAGACCGCGACCGCGGCGCACCCGGCTCCGGCTGGAACGAGCGCCGTCCACGCCGGGAGCACTCCGCTGCCGGCCGCGGCCAGGACGAGGACGGCGAGCAAGAGTGCGCGGGCAGCTCCGATCGCCGACGGGATTCCGCTCGCCACCCACAGCCGGTCGCTGCACAACAGGCCACGCGAGAAGAGGCCAACCCGGACCGCCTCTCCGACGTGCCCCGGGAGGAACGAGTTGACGAGCGAGCCGACGCCGTAGCGAGCGCCAGCCTCGACTCGGCCGATTCTGCCGCCACAGAGACCAAGGGCAGAGCGCCACGCGCAAGCCGAACAGACGAGCCCGAGGCCAAACGAGACACCAGCCGCCCACAACCAGAGCGGGTGTGCGTCGGAGAGCGTCGAGGCGGCGCGCGCGAACGGCCCGCGAAGGAGACCGGGAACAGCGACGAGTAACGCGATCGCCAGCACCGATAGGCCGGCGGCCGTAAGGCTCCACCACTCACCGGCAGTACGCGCACGAATGCGCGTTGCCGCATTTCCTAATCCCAAGGCGACAGCCTTTTTCACACCTTGCTCATTGTGCTCGCTAAATCGCCGGCGTGGTCGCAGTGACCCTCAGGTCTTCGTTCGAGACCTCGGTCTCGAGCTGACGGGATCAACGCGTGGCCTGGCTAAGGAGCTGGGATCACTGAGCTGGGCCGCTGCCAAGCGTGACGCTCGCCGTGTGGCTGGCGCCGGATAGATCGACATACGCAACTCTGATCTTTGCGCCGGGCCTCTCGGAGACTACGAGCGCCGTGATCCCCGGCGGCGACGAGATGATCCGACCGTTGATTGCTGTGATCACGTCGCCGGCAAGAAGGCCTGCGGAGGCAGCGGGCCCGCCGGACACGACGCCGGCGATCAGGGCGCCGGACCCGGACGCGACCTGACCCCCGTAGCCGAAACCTGGAGCGTCCACGGGCTCCGCCTCGATGCCGAGGAAAGCTGTCGTACCGATATGGACCGTCGCGGACGTCCGGCCCGAAGAAATCGCGCGGGTGATCGTCAGCGCCTTCTCGATCGGGATGGCGAACGCGTCCGTTGCAGAGCTGTCTTGCATCACGAATTGCGATGAAGCCGCCGTGTCCATGCCGACTACCTGACCCTGGCTGTTGACCAGCGGGCCGCCGGAGTCGCCCGCTTGGACCCCGGCGTCGGTCTCGATCAGTCCCGTGAGGTGCTCGGACCCACCCGAGTCGTCAGATGCCGTGATCGACCTGTCAAGGCCTGTCACCGTGCCGGGCGCTGAGGTGATTCTTCCGTCACCGCCCGCGTTGCCGCGCGCCGTCACCGCTGTCCCGACGGAGAGCTTCGCCGAACCGATCGAGACGGTCTCCAGGCCAGAAGCACCCTGGAGCTGAAGGAGGGCAACGTCGGCAGTCCGGTCGTAGCCGAGGACTCGCGCCTTGTAGGCGTGGCCACTCTTCGGGACGACGACTCGGATCGTGGTCGCGCCGCTGATGACGTGGTTGTTCGTCAGCACCTCGCCCGACGAGGTCAGCACCATCCCCGTGCCTGCTGCGGCAGCGCCCTGGAAGGCGAGATTCGTGTCGATCAGGACGATTCCGCCGCCGATCGGCGTCGCGCTCGGCTTCGCTCGTCCGTGCGCGAGTGCGATTACCGCCGCCGTGGACGCGGCGACAAGGCCGACCAGGACGAGGAGGGTGACCCTGCGCGGAATGCTCCGACCCGTCTTCACGAATCGGTCGGCGGCCTCAGCGCGCAATCTCGAGCGCGAGCTCCGGCGTGCACCCGCCAGAGATGAGCTCGGCAATCTCGTGCCAGTCGACGAAGTCCGCGAATGCCTCGGCAAGGATGTGCCGCAGCCCAAGACGTTGAAGCTGCTCGACACGCCATGCGTGAATCAGCAGCTCCTCGTCAATTGCGTCTTCGACAAGCTCTTCATCTGAGAATAGGAACGGCTCCATCGCTCTGCACCTTCCGCGAATCGAATTGTTCGGCTCGTGGAAGCATCGCGGGGATCAGCCGCTCAGGCATCGATGCCAGCAGCGATCTTCGCACAGGGGTAGCTGAACCTTGCGGCTGCCTGCTAGCTGCAATCGCAGTGGCTTCCTCGCGCCTCTGCGGGAATCACGAAGCAGCGCTCGCTCCTTCCCTTGACGGAAAATGATCGCGTGATTTGCGGGGCTGAGCAGAGATGACGCACTTCTTCACCCACCATGGACTGCCGGTCTTGTTCTTGGTCGTGATGATCGAGTCGTTCGGGATCCCACTGCCCGGCGAGACGGCGCTGATCGCCTTCGGTGTGCTCGCCGCCGAAGGGCATTACTCGATCTGGTCGGTGATTGCCGTCGCCGCCGCCGGCGCAATCGTCGGCGACAATCTCGGCTATTGGCTGATCGGCCGCCTCGGCGGTCGGGCGCTCTTCAGGCGTTGGCGCTGGCTGAGCCAGTACAGCGACCGCGTCCTTCCGCGAGCCGAGGCGCTGATGGCGCGCCACGGCGGGAAGACTGTCTTTTTCGGCCGGTTTGTCTCGATTCTGCGCTATACGGTGGCCTGGGTCGCCGGCCTGGCGCGGATGCCTTGGTGGAGGTTCCTGTTCTGGAATGCCGCGGGCGGAATCGTCTGGGCAACAGCGGTCGGACTGATCGCGTACTACGCAGGTCAAGCAGCGGCCACCGCAATCCAGCGTTACGGCCTCTATGCGGGTGTTGCCGTCGTCGTCGTGCTAATCGTCGGCTGGCTCGGCGTCCGATACACACGCGCGCGCGTCGAGAAACGGCTCTGAATCGGCCGACGATCAGCCGGGAGCCACGAGGCTGTCGACCTCGTAGTACTGGGGCTCCGAACCGGGAGGCGGCGGCTGATCCCCGAAGACCTGGCGGATTGCCGGCCCGAGCTTCTCGTCCATGAAGCGCTCGAACGCCTCGCGGGACTCCCAGACGTCATAGACGTACCAACCGTCGTCGGTCGGGCCCGCCGTGTGGATGATCAGTCCTTCTGGGACCTGATCTTGTCGCGGCGACGACTGCCCGAACATTGCCTCGTTGATCTGTGTGTACTGCTCCTTCTTGCCTCCCGGCTGCATCTGCAGTATCCCAACGGCCATCGTTCCTCCTCCTTAGTCGACGTCCGGCGATTGTACGGGGCGTCAGAAGCGGCGGTAGCGGGCGTCGCTGAGCGAGTAGATGCCAAACGCGATCAACCCTGCGGCGACGATCCCGAGTAGAAACGGCCCATACGACGCGTTGGCGAGCTTGGCGAGCGCGCCGTCGAGGCCCACCGCCTGGTTCGGGTTGTAGTCGATTGCCGCCCTGATCAGGAAGACGCCGACAAGGCCGAAGACGACCATGCGGGCGAGGTGGCCGAAAGTGCCGATCCATTCGATCCATTTCCTGACCCGCGGGCTCATCTCCTCGATCTTGGAGTCCTTGAGGAAATCCTTGCTGATCCCGCGGTAGCCCTGGAAAAGTCCCACGCCGATCAGGACAGCGCCGCCAATCGACACCAACCACGTCCCCGCCGGCCATCCGAAGACCCCTGCGGCGGTCTTGTGCGTGTTGCCGGAGCTGCCGCCGCCGGACCCGAGCAGGATCTTGACCGCGACCACGCTCAGACCTGCGTAGACGATTCCGCTGGCGAACGCGGCGACCCGCTCGAAGGTCGTATCCGAGTCCTCGGGGCCGTGTCCGAGGAAGGCGCGGAGCAGCCGCCAGAGGGCATAGCCTCCGAGGCCGATCGCGACCAGGATCAGCAGCACCTTGCCGAAAGGCTGCCGCGCGACCGTCGCCAGCGCGCCCTCCTGATTCGTCGTCTTGCCGCCGGCGCCGACGACCAGCTTGATCGCCAGGATGCCGATGATCCCGTAAATCAGGCCGCGGGCGACAAAGCCTGCGCGCGCCAGCAACTCGAAGCCGCTGCTCTGAGCGACCTTCTCTCCGCCCTGGGTGACCTCGCGGACGGCTGGCGCCTTTGTCGGTGCCTCTACGCTCACTAATCCGTCCTTCCGCAGGGACTTGGGATGAAACTCCCGCGGGGGCTTACGGCTACACCAGGACAGGAATCAACGACGGTCGGGCAGCGCGAGCACCGCCCGTGCATAGCGATCCGCCGCAGAGGATGAGAGTGAACCAGCGGTCAACTCGACGACGAATGCGGTTGTGCCGGGCAAGCGGTGATTTTCCCAGCCAACGGCGCTGCCGGGTTCCCGCGGCAGCCGCCGAAGCGGCAGGCCGACGAGTTCGGAGAAGTGCCGCTCGATCGCGAGATCGCCGCCCGACTCGTCGACGACTCGCTCGTGCTGGTGAAACCAGATCGAAATCCCCGGCCGGACGCGGAGAATCAAGCGAAAGGCGACCCTGCTTTCCGGCTCCGACAGCGGCTGAGGGCCGGAGTCGTAGACGCCGCTGAGCCTGCGCCAGGCCCAGGGAAAGTTGCGGTTGAGGTCGACTCCGTGGGCGTTTTGGCGGGTGCCGGCCGCGTAACCGTCTGGGTTCAGGTTCTCGATTACCCAGAGATCCAAGGAAGGCGGAGTCGGCAGACGCTCGAGCGCCTCCACAATCGCCAAGCCGGCGCACTCATTGCCGTGGATGCAGCCGACGACAAGCATCTTGTTGGCACTGCTTGGGTTGCCAAGTTCCACTGCCTTGATACCGCGCCCCTGGACCGAACGGCCGATGAGCACATGAGCCCGGTCTGCGCTTGCGGGCATGGCAAGCAAGAGCACGGCGAGTGCCGCTGCGACGGCGTTCACGGTCGCTCAGGATCGCCGCGCGAGGCTGAACGACGCCTGAATGGATCACGCCGTCGAGTCGCAGCGAGTCGTGGAGAACGCTCGTTCGGCACAGCCTGATCTATTGTCGCTACACGTTCGCCGGCACGATCAGCCCGGCAGGCACGACACCGCGGAAATGGCGTGGGCCTGTAGCCGTGCTCGCCGTGATGGCGGTCGTTTCTGCGCTGACCGCCCTCCAGCGCCTCGGCGCAATTCCCCTCGCGAGTCTTGCCGCAAGCCCACGCGAGGTGGCCGATGGACGCCTTTGGCTGCTGATAACGAGCGGCGCCGTCGCGACCGACCCTCTCCTCTGGTCGGTGCTCTCGTTCTACGCCCTTGCGTTCTTGACGCTCGCACTCTGTGGCCAACGGATCCTGTGGCTCGCAGCCGTCCTAGGTCAGGCTTTCTCGACGCTGCTGGGATATTCGCTCATCGGTCTGGCGCGGTTGTTCGATCCTGGAGCGTTCCACCAGCTCGTTTCGGCCCCTGATTACGGGGTCTCGGCAATCTCGGCCGCCTGGCTGGGTGCGATCGCCGCGGTCGGGTGGCGGACCCGTCGCCAGAGCATCGGCAGGGCGGCGATCGTGCTCGGCTGCGTGGCGATCGCCTGCCTGGCCTGGTTCGTCCGGGGCAAAGGGCTCGATCTGCTCGACTCGGAGCACTTGTTCGCGTTCGCGATCGGGGTTGGGGTCGCCGTCGGCCGATTGCTTGCCGAGCCGCTTCAACTCCCGCGGCTGCTCGCGACCGGGCCTCTAATTGGCCCCGTCACCAGAGCTTCTCGAAGTAGCGAGGGCCGGATTTGAATCTGCGCCTGCTGTCGGGGCTGGGCTCGTCTATTGACAGACCTTCGCCGCGAACCTAAAAGGAGTCCACTGCGGTTCGCTATCCAGGATCACTCGGGGAAAGGGGATCACATGGAGGAGTCGCAGCTCAGAGTCTCGTCAGGGACGGCCGCTGACGACGAATACGTGGAGTTCTGGCCGGCTGGTGCCTTGGCGAAAGGTCAGTTCTCCTGCACTGCTTGTGGGAATCGCGTAACCGTTGTCCAAGTACTACCGCGCTGCACGGTGTGCGGCGAACGGCTCTGGGAGCGAGCCGAGTGGAGTCCCTTCGGGCGGTCTGAGGCGCCGAACTAAGACTCGACTCGCGGACGATTCGCGATCAAACGCGACCAGCCTCGTAGGCAAATACAAAGAGGCGCGGCCATTTTTGGGCCTGCCGCACTGCGGGCGGCGTAAGTCCTAGAAAGCACCGTCGTACGAGGACTTCT
>Ga0070698_100007095_pt1 | contig 12136 bp, 8 predicted proteins | sample KBSK1502metaG_FD_65477 | JGI IMG/M metagenome (GOLD analysis project Ga0070698, IMG submission 65477) | Corn, switchgrass and miscanthus rhizosphere microbial communities from Kellogg Biological Station, Michigan, USA - KBS K1-50-2 metaG | ecosystem: Host-associated > Plants > Roots >...
GCGTCCGCCATCAGCGCCTTGAGGAGCGTCGTCTTACCGACGCCGTTGCGACCGACGAGGACGACCTTCTCTCCGCGATTGAGCACAACATCGAAGCCCGAGAAGACGGGCGTTCCACCGTACGCCTTGCCTACGCCGCTGGATTCGAGCGCCACCTTGCCGGACGGACGCTTCATCGAGAACTTGATGAACGGACGCTGAATGTTGGAACGCGCGAGCTCGGTCGTCTGGAGCCGCTCGACTTCCTTGCGCCGGGACGTCACCTGGCTCGCGCGCGTGCCGGCGCCGAACCGCGCGATGAAGTCATTGAGCTGGGCGATCTTCTTGTCGCGCTGCTCGTTCTGCGCTTCGAGCGTTGACCGGATCTGTGTCTTCGCCACGACCATGTCGTCGTAGCCGCCGGTATACGTAATGATCGTCTGGTAGTCGATGTCTGCAATGTGGGTGCAGACGTTGTTCAGAAAGTGCCGGTCGTGCGAGATGACGATCAGCGTGCCCTCGTACCTCCCCAGGAACTCCTCGACCCAATGGATCGAGTCGAGGTCCAGGTGGTTCGTCGGCTCATCGAGGAGCAGCGCCGCGGGATTGCCAAACAGCGCCTGCGCGAGGAGGACTCGGACTTTCTGGCCGCCCTGAAGCTCGCCCATCGTGCGCTCGTGCAGCGCATCGGCGATGTCGAGGCCCTGGAGGAGCACCGCGGCGTCGCTCTCGGCCGTGTAGCCGTCTTCATCGCCGACAATCCCCTCGAGCTCGCCCAGCCGCATGCCGTCCTCGTTGGACATGTCTGGCTTCTCATACAGGACGTCACGCTCGGCCAGCGCGGTCCAGAGCCGCTGGTTGCCCATAATCACGGTGTCGATGACGCGGTAGCTGTCGAACGCGAAATGGTCCTGCCGGAGCACGCCAAGCTTTGGCGGACGCGTCACCGTTCCGCGCTGGGGGTCGAGCTCCCCGGTGAGCAGCTTCATGAACGTGGATTTACCGGCGCCGTTCGGACCAGTGAGCCCGTACCGCCGCCCTACAGAGAACATCGTCGTCACGTCGTCGAAGAGCACTTTCGACCCGAACCGCATGGACACGCCGCTGACGGAGATCATGAACCTTTCATTGTAGCAGGCGGTTGCGGGGCGAGCCTTGTCGGCCGAACCCGCCGGTCGCTAGCTGCCCCTCGAATCGAGCTCGTCCCACCGCGCGTAGGCCTGGAGGAGCAGCTCGTGCAGCGATTCCAGCCGGGCGAGCGTCTGCCTGATTGCCTCGCCAGACTCTCTGTAGAAATCCGGCCCCGCGACTCTTGCGCTGAGCTGCTGCTGCTCGACCTCCAGCACCTCGATGCGCGCGGGCAGCTGTTTCAGCTCCTGCTGCTCGCGATAGGTGAGCTTCTTTGGAGGCGCCGGGTCCAAAAGGACCCGGCCTCCGCGGGGGGCAACCGCGAGTCCAGGCTGTGGTTCCGGCCGCTGGCGCAGCCAGTCCTCGTACCCGCCAACGTACTCTTTCACTTCTCCCGTCCTCCGGCTCCCTTCCCCCTTCCCCCCGCTCCCTTCCCCCTTCCCCCTTCCCCCTTCCCCCTCTTCTTGAAACACCAGAGTGCTGGTCACGACGTTGTCGATGAACGCGCGATCGTGGCTCACGAGGAGCAGCGTGCCCGGCCAGTCGACCAGCAGCGTCTCCAGCAACTCGAGGGTCTCGATGTCGAGATCGTTGGTCGGTTCGTCGAGGACCAGGACGTTCGCGGGCCGGGTGAAGAGCCGCGCGAGCAGCAGGCGGTTGCGCTCACCGCCTGACAAAGACCTCACCGGAGAGGAGGCTCGCTCGGGAGCAAAGAGGAATTGTTTGAGATAGCCATGCACATGCTGCGGCTGGCCATTGACGACGACGGTGTCGTTGCCGTCGCCAATCGTGTCGAACACTGTCCGATCGAGATCGAGCTGCTCGCGCTGCTGATCGTAGACCGCGATCTGCACATTGGCGCCGCGCCTGACTTCGCCGGCGTCCGGCACGAGCTCCCCCATCAACAACCGCAGCATCGTCGTCTTCCCGGACCCGTTTGATCCGATGAGGCCGATGCGGTCGCCACGCATCACACGGACGGAGGCGTCGCGAACGACCGGATCACCGCCATAACTCTTCGTGACGTGCTCGGTTTCGAACACCATTTGTCCAGACCGCTCGGCCATCTCGAGCTGAAGACGAACGGCGCCCATACGTGCCCGGCGTGCGGCACGCTCCGCCCGCATCGCCATGAGCGCGCGGACGCGCCCCTCGTTTCGAGTGCGCCGTGCCTTGATGCCCTGCCGCAGCCACACCTCCTCTTCGGCAAGGCGTTTGTCGAACTTCTCGTTCTGCACGGCTTCATTCGCCAGCCACTCCTCCTTCTTCCTGACGAAGGTCGCGTAGTCGCCGGGCCATGACGTCAGCCGGGCGCGATCGAGCTCGACGATCCGGGTCGCGACGTTCTGGAGAAACACACGATCGTGGGTGACGAAGATGACGGCGCCGGGATAGTCGGCGAGAAACGTCTCGAGCCACATCATCGTCTCGATGTCGAGGTGATTGGTCGGTTCGTCCAGCAGCAGGAGGTCCGGCTGGCCCACCAGTGCGCGCGCAAGCAGCACGCGGCGGCGCCACCCGCCGGACAGTGTCTGGACAGGTGCATCCGGCGACAGATCGAGCCTCGCAAGCACCATTTCCACGCGTTGCTCGAGACGCCATCCGTCGCGCTCTTCAAGCTCGTGCTGCAGCCGTCCGAGTGTCTCGAGGGCGTTACCGCCTTTTCCCTCCGAGACCTGGACGGCCGCATGGTGGTACGCCGCGACCAGGTCACCGAGACCGCCCAGCCCTTCCGAGACAACATCGAAGACGGGACGCGGATCGGAGAGCGGCACATCCTGCGCCAGCCTGCCGATGCGCAAGCCCGGCTGCCGCCAGACGGTGCCGCCCTCGGGCGCCACATCGCCGCTGATGATTTGTAGGAGTGTCGATTTGCCGGTCCCGTTGCGTCCGATCACGCACAGGCGCTCGCGCGGCTCGATCTGAAGGCTTGCATCGGCAAGCAGAGGCAGATGCCCGTACGCGATCGACACGCGATCGAGCGTTACGATCGGCATCGATTGGGCCTGTCCTGGACCTTCATCACGCCGGACGGTCGGTTAAGACGCGTGCCCGCGGATGGCCGCGAGAAACAGATCGCCGAGATCGTCTGCTTTGCGCGCGCCGATGCCTTTGACGGTCAGCAACGCCTCGAGCGTGGATGGGCGTACCCGCGCCATTTCACGAAGGGTCACGTCGTGGAAGATCACGTACGGCGGGACACCCCGCGACCGCGCGATCTCGAGCCGCACGGCGCGTAGCCGCTCGAACAGCGCGCCATCGACGCCTTCCCACGATTCGGCTTCGACGCGAGAGCGCGCACGTGGCGCCTCCTTGCGCGGTGGCCGCTGCCTGGCCAGCGCCAGCCCCGGATAGCTCGCGTCGTCCTTGAGGAGCTCGATCCCTCTCGCGGTCAGACCGAGCACGGGATACTCGTCGCCGTTCAACCGGAGAAGATCCAGGCCGACGAGTTGCTCTATGTATCCACGAACCTCCGCGACAGAAGCCTCGGATAGCAGGCCGAACGTGCTCAGTTTCGCGTGCCCTCTCGCAACGACCTGCTCGCTGGCGTGCCCGCGAAGGACGCTGGCGACGTGGGTCGCGCCGAATCGCTGACCCACTCGCATCACGCACGACAGAATCTTGCGGGCGAGGACGACCGGCTCGCTCGCCGGCTCGAGCTCGTCCAGGCAGAAATCGCATGCGGCGCATCCGGCGGGCGGATAGTGGTCGCCGAAATACTCGGCGAGGTGCCGGTGGCGGCAGCCGACGCTTGCCGCGTACCGCTCCATCTGCCGGAGGAGGGCGACAGCGGCGTCCGTGAGCTCGCCGTTCTGCTGAAGCATCACGCGCCACTTCATGAAGTCGGCGGTCGAGTAAATCAGCACGCACTCGGCCTCGAGGCCGTCGCGCCCCGCACGCCCTGACTCCTGCTGGTAATGTTCGAGCGAGCGCGGTGCGCCGGCGTGCACGACGAAGCGCACGTTGGAGCGATCGATCCCCATGCCGAAGGCAACGGTCGCCACAATGACGTCCACGCGCTCGCTGATGAACGCGTCCTGGTTGCGGGAGCGTTCTGCGTCGGACAGGCCCGCGTGGTACGGCAGGGCTGGAACAGCGATGCCGGTCAGCCATGCCGCGAGCGCGTCGACCTCACGCCGTGAAGTGCAGTAGATGATCCCGGCCTCGCTGCGATGACGCTCGAGAATCTCCTGCAGCTGGCGCTTCAGGGTGCCCCGTGGAAGCGCGCGATAGAGGAGGTTCGGCCGATCGAACGAGCCGACGAGCTCGAGCGGAACGTTCAGCGCAAGTTGATTGGCGATGTCGCGCCGGACACGCGCGGTGGCGGTGGCGGTATACGCGTGAAGGCTGACACCGGGCAGGAGCTGCCGGAGCCGGCCAAGCTGCCGGTACTCCGGCCTGAAATCATGCCCCCACTGGCTGATGCAGTGAGCTTCATCGACCGCGACGAAGTCCACGTGGCAGGATGACAGCAGGTCGAGAAAGCGGTCGCTTCCTTCTCCCACCAGCCGCTCGGGAGAGACGTATAAGAGCCTGTAGCGTCCCGCGCGAAGACCCGAAACGACGGCGGCTTTTTCGTCCGATGAAAGCGAGCTGTTATACAGGGCGGCAGGGACGCCGTTGCCGACCAGGGTATCGACCTGGTCTTTCATCAGGGAGATGAGCGGCGAGACGACCACTGCCAGGCCCGGCCCTACGAGAGCCGGAGCCTGGAAGCAGAGTGATTTGCCGCCGCCGGTCGGCAGCACCGTCACCGAGTCGCGTCTCTCGAGGATCGCCTCCATCGCTTCGAGCTGGAGAGGCCTGAAGGTCGTGTACCCCCAGTAGCGCGCGATGACGTCCTGGAGCTGCGATGCGTGGGTCAGTTCGTACTCTTCGCGGGCGCCTTTGGCGCGGCGACAGGAACCGGCGCCATCACTGGCGCATCCGTGATGGTCGTGTGATATTTAGCGGCCATCTGCCACACGCTGTTGATGTTCGCATACTCCTCATATCCTTATGCCGCCTTATCCGCCTTGGAATGCACCGCATGGATACGCCATCGCGCGGGCCGAAGTCAAACCGGAGGCCCGCGGATGACCGCCGTTCTTGATCGATTTCTTCGCTACGTCCGGTACGACACGCAGTCCGACGAAGCGTCGCAGACGTTCCCGAGCACCGACAAACAGCTCGTTCTGCTGCGCGCTCTCGCCGATGAGCTCCGGTCGCTCGGCCTGGCCGACGCGGCCATTGATTCGCACGGCTACGTGACGGCGACTGTTCCGGCCACCACGTCAAATGCAGCCGTGCCGGCAATCGGCTTCATCTCCCACGTCGACACATCTCCGGAGGTCAGCGGCGCGAACGTGAAACCGATCGTCCACCGGCGTTACGACGGCCGCGATCTCGTACTGCCGGACGATCCGTCCGCGATTCTCCACCTTTCCGAATGCGCTCCCCTCGCCGATCGCATCGGCGACGATATCGTCACGGCGTCAGGCAGAACGCTTCTTGGCGCTGACAACAAGGCCGGAGTGGCGGAGATCGTCACCGCGGCGGAATACCTGCTGGCGCATCCCGAGATCGCGCATGGTCCGATCAAGATCGCCTTCACGCCGGACGAGGAAATCGGCCGCGGAACGAAGTTCTTCGACGTTGCGGCGTTTGGTGCGAAGTACGCCTACACGATGGATGGGAGCACCAGAGGCGACCTGGAGTTCGAGAGCTTTTCGGCGGACGCGATAACGCTTACCTTTGTCGGCTTCAATACGCACCCCGGATATGCGAAGGACCGGCTCGTGAACGCCATCAAGGTCGCGGCCGCCTTCATCTGCCGGCTGCCACGAGACATGGCACCCGAAACGACCGACGGGTACGAGGGCTTCGTGCACCCGTACGTGCTGCAAGGCGGCGGGGAAACGACATCTGTGAGGTTGATCATTCGCGACTTCAAGACCGCCGCGCTGAAGGAGAAGGCGCTGATGCTCGAGTGCCTCGCGCACGAGGCGGCGGCCGAATATGGCGCGCGTGTCGAGATTGCGATCGAAGAGCAGTACCGCAACATGCGCGAGGTGCTCGACAAACACCCGCAGGTCGTAGACCACGCGCGCGAGGCGATTCGGCGCGCGGGCATGATCGTGCGGGAGGGGCCAATCCGAGGCGGCACGGATGGATCAAAGCTGTCGTTCATGGGCCTGCCGACGCCGAACATCTTTGCCGGCGAGCACAACTTCCACTCCCGGCTCGAGTGGGTGTCCGTGCAGGACATGGAAAAGGCGGTGGACGTCATCGTCAACCTGGCCCGGATCTGGGAAGAGCGCGCCGGATAAGCGTTCCCCTTTGTCGAGCTCGGACACATCCGGCGTTCAAATTGCAAAGTCTTCGGCCACGTTATGGGGTCGAAGCAGGCAGCTCAGCGGTACCACTGGTCACGGCATCACCGGATCCTTGCCGGCGTCCTGATAGTCCTGATCGTTATCGCGGCCGGTCTGCTGATCGCCCAGGATCAGGAGACGCTGCGCATCAGGAGTCCGCTCGCCGCTGACGACCCGCGCGTCCCGCAGTACCTCGCCAATCTTCTCGGCCACCGTCTCACCGCCAACGACTCGTACGTCGTGCTCACGAACGGAGACCACGCGTTTCCCGCGATGATTGCCGCTATCGAGCACGCGAAAGAGCGCGTCGGCCTCGAGACGTACATCTACGAGAAGGGCACGGTCGGCACACAATTCACGGACGCGCTCGCAGCAGCCGCGCGCCGCGGCGTCAAGGTGAGGCTGGTGCTGGACGCTGTCGGCTCCAAGCAGATGTCGGCGGACGACGTCATGCGACTCGAGGACGCCGGCGCTCGCATCGGGTGGGTCAATCCGCTCCTGGGTTTTCAGATCGAAGAGATCAATTACCGCACCCACCGGAAGGCGCTCGTCATCGACGGGGAGGTCGCATTTGTCGGCGGCATGGGCATCGCGGACCAGTGGGCGTACGATACGAAGGACTTTCCGAAGTGGCGCGACACGCAGGTCGAGATCCACGGGCCCGCGGTCACGGACATCGAAGCCGCCTTCAATCAGAACTGGATCGTGACCGGCGGGGTCGTTGATCCTGAAGTGGAGCCGGACCGTGCGCCGGCGGTGGGACCGACCCATTCGATCGTCGTCTGGAGCGCTCCGCAGACGGGCGCCAACGAGCTGAAACTGCTCTACCTGCTCGCGATTGGCGCAGCGCGGCGCTCGATCGACATCGAGACGCCGTATCTGATCACCGACGAATCCTCGCAGTGGAGTCTTCACGAGGCGCGGCGCCGGGGCGTGCACGTGCGGCTGCTCGTCGAAGGCGACAAGACCGACGCCAAGGCGGTCAAGTACGCCAGCCGCGGCTTCTATGAATCGATGCTCGAGGACGGCATCGAAATCGCCGAATACCAGCCGACCATGATGCACGCGAAGGCGATGGTGGTCGACGGCGTGCTCAGCGTGTTCGGCTCTGCCAACTTCGATAACCGGTCGCTGGAGCTGAACGACGAGCTGAATGTCGCGGTATTTGACCGGCCACTTGCGGCGCGGCTGCTTCAGGACTTCGAGCGTGATCTGACCCAATCGAAGAAGCTCGACCTCGACAGCTGGCGGTCGCGGCCGCTGACCGAGAAGGGGCGCGACTGGCTCTGGAGCTACTTCGGCGAAGTGTTCTGACCCGGTTCAGCCGGCGGGACTGGTTCAACCGGCGGGATGGGCTGGGGCGGGCCGGAGAGACTGATGATCGCGCCGGCCGCCGTCGATCCGTCCGGCGCCGTGAACCACCCTCGAGACAGATAGTCCGACAGCGTCAGCGTCAGCATGATCCCCAGGAAGAAGAACGCGACTCCCACGATGAGCTTCGTCATCCGGCTGCCGTACTTCACGTGCATGAAGAAGAGGATGACGAGCGTCGCCTTGAAAATCGCGATGGTCAGTGCCACCGGGAAATTCAGGTCGCCGAGGTTCACGAACGCGGCGCCCACGGTGAGCGCCGTGCACGCCATCAGCGCGCCGAAGATCGTGTAATAGGTCGTTTTCGGCGAGATGTGTCCTGACATGGTCCTACACGATACGGTGCGATCGATCCACGAGATAGAGCAAGGGGAACAGGAAAATCCACACGATGTCGACGAAGTGCCAGTAGAGGCCTGCCAGCTCCACAGGTGTGTACCACTCCGGTGAAAATCTCTTCCTGTATGCCATCGTGGCGATCACGCTCAACAGCACGAAGCCGATGACCATGTGCAGCGCGTGGACGCCGGTGAGCGCGAAGTACAGCGAGAAGAAAATCTGCACGTGCGGCGATTCCGCCCCTTCGAAACGGAAATTCGGACCGGGCACGTGATTCAGCTCGAACTTCTCCTTGTATTCGAAGAACTTGACGACGAGGAACGTGAGGCCGAGCGACATGGTGAACAGCAGCCATCCGACAGTCGCCCGCCGCGCTCCCGTCTGTGCCGAGCGCACCGCCAGCGCCATCGTCAAGCTGCTGCCGATGAGTACTACCGTGTTGAACCCGCCGAGGTAGATATTGAGCTCCTCGCTGCCTAAAGCCCAGGCGGCCGGATACCAGATGCGATAAAGCGTATAGGCGAGGATCAGGCCGCCGAAGAACATGACCTCGGTGACGAGAAACAGCCACATCCCGAGCGTCGACGCTTCGTGCTGCTGCTCCAGGTCCTCGAAGTGATGCTGGAGCGCTGGGTGATGATTCTGATGCTCGCCGTGCGCGGCGACGGCGCCGTTAGGCAACTTTCATCTCCCGCTTGGAATAGGCATACGCGCCTTCGGTGACGACCGGCGTCTCGGCGAAATTTTCGGGGAGCGGGGGCGATTGCGTGGTCCACTCCAGGCCCGTCGCCTTCCACGGATTCGCACCGGCCTTCGCGCCCCACTTCAACGAATAGAGAAAATACATCGCGGGCAGGACATATCCGACCGCCAGGATGGACGCGCCTGCCGACGACAGGACGTTGAGCACCTGGAACTCGGGCGGATACATGTGATACCGCCGCGGCATGCCCAGGTATCCGAGGATGAACTGCGGACCGAACGTCAGGTTGAATCCGACGAAGATCAGGAGCGCCGCGAACTTTCCGAGCGAGTCGTTGTACATCCGGCCGGTCATCTTCGGCCACCAGTAATGCAGGCCCGCGAAGTACCCCATGATCGCGCCGCCGACCATGATGTAGTGGAAGTGCGCGACCACGAAATAGGTGTCGGTGAGGTAAATGTCGAGGCCGAGTGACGCCAGGAAGAGTCCCGTCAGGCCTCCGATCACGAACAGGCCGAGGAATCCCAAGGCGAACATCATCGGCGTCTTCCACCAGATCGCCCCCTTGTAGAGGGTCGCGGTCCAGTTGAACGTCTTTACCGCGGACGGAATCGAGACGGCGAACGACAGGAACGAGAAGATCAGCGCCGAGTAGGGCGAGATGCCCGCGACGAACAGGTGGTGCGCCCAGACGAGGAAGCCGAAGACTGCGATCGCCAGGCTCGAGAAGGCGACGAATGAGTAGCCGAAGACGCTCTTGCGCGAGAAGCACGCAATGACCTCGCTGATCACGCCCATGGGCGGCAGGATCATGATGTAGACCGCGGGGTGGGAGTAGAACCAGAACAGGTGCTGGAAGAGCACCGGGTCGCCGCCGAGGCGCGGATCGAAGATGCCGAGGTGCAGGCCTCGCTCGAGCACGAGCATCAACAGGGTGATCGCGATCACCGGCGTGCCAAGGACCATGACGAGGCTGGTCGAGTAGAGTGCCCAGATGAAGAGCGGCAGCCGGAACCACGTCATGCCGGGCGCGCGCATCCGGTGGATCGTCACCATGAAGTTGAGCCCTGTCAGGATCGACGAGAACCCCGTGATGAAGACGCCGATGCCGGTGATCAAAACGTTCGATTCCGAGCCCTGCGAGCTGTACGGCGTGTAGAACGTCCAGCCGGTGTCGACGCCGCCGAGGATCATCGCCGTGAGGGTGAAGATGAACCCGGTGACGAAAATGTACCAGCTGAGAAGGTTCAGCTTCGGGAACGCCACGTCCTTCGCGCCGATCATCAGCGGCATCACGAAGTTGCCGAGGATGGCGGGCACGGCCGGGATCAGCACGAAGAACACCATCGTGACCCCGTGCATCGTGAACATCCGGTTGTACGTGTCGGCAGCCATCAGATCGCCCTGCGGCGTCGTCAGCTCCAGCCGGATCATGGTGCCGAAGATGCCGCCCACCATGAACGCGATCGTGACGAAGATCCCATACATCAGCCCGATCCGCTTGTGATCCGTCGTCAGGAGCCACGACGCCACGCTGTGCCTGACGTTGAGGTAGTTGACGGGTGATTCCACCACCATCGTTTGCATAAGGTCCTGTGCTTCCTACTCCCGCGGCTGCCGTCCTACGGCGCAGCCTGCGCCGATGCCACACGGGCCGCGCCCGGCTGCAACGATTTGATGTACTCGATCAAGCTTGCGATGCCGTCTTCGTTCACGAGCCCCTGGAACGTCGGCATCAATTGCTGGTACCCCGCGACCGTCTTTGCCTGCGAGTTCATTATCGATTCGCGCAGATAGCTCTCGTCGGCCGTCAGGGTCGTCCCGTTGTCGAGCGTCACCATCGATCCGAACACGCCGACGAGCGACGGCCCGCGCCCGCTGCCATCGGGGAGGTGACACGTCACGCACGCGAGCTGGGTGAAGAGCTGCTCGCCCCGCTGGACCATGGTCCCGCCGCCGGCGGTCGCGCCGCCGCCGCCCAGCCATGCCTGGTAGTCGTCCGGTTCCATGACGAACACGGTGCCGATCATGCCCGAGTGCTGCGTCCCGCAGTACTCGGCGCAGAACAGGTGATATTCGCCCGTCTTGGTCGCGGTGAACCAGATCGCGCTGTACCGTCCCGGGATCGCATCCGCCTTCACGCGGAACGCCGGAATGAACAGGTCGTGCAGCACATCTTCGGACGTGAAGATCACCTTCACAGGGCGGCCGACGGGCACGTGCAGCTCGTTGATCTCGCGCTGACCATCGATGTGCTGGAAGCGCCACATCCACTGTTTGCCCGTCGAATAGATCTCCAGCGTCTGATCAGGGGCCCGGATGATATGGAAGAAAACAATCGAAGCCCATACGAACATGCCCATGGAGATAAAGAACGGGATGAGCGACCAGCCGAGCTCGAGAGGCATCGAGCCGGTCACCGGCGCGCCCACCTTGTCGCCCGTGTAGTCGCGGTACTTGACCGCGAAGTACACGACGAAGATGACGACCACCAGCGCAAAGAACGAGGTGATCGCCAGCACGCCGAAATAGAGGTTGTCTATCTCGGGGGCGAGCGACGAGGCCTGCTCGGGAAACAGCGGGAGTTCAGACAGCATCGGAACAGTTACGCGTGGCCCTCCGTGGGCGGGTGGATGTCGCGCCGCCGCGCCATAACGAAAAACGCGCCGAGCAGCACGAGGGTCAGCACGCCGCCGAACCTCACGAGGTTCATCACCACCGCGCCATACCGGCCGCTCGCGGGGTCGTAGTGGTAGCAATACAGCAGCAGCTCATCGACCACCGATCCGACGTGCCCCTGCCCCGACTCGACCAGCGCCAGCCGCAGCTCCTTCGGCGAGTACTCGATGCCGTAGAAATAGCGCGACAGGCGTCCGTCAGGGGTGATGACCAGGACGCCGCTCATATGGGCGAACTGCCGCGTCTTCTCGTCCCACTGGTAGTTGAAACCCGCGGCCGACGTGATCTCCTTGATCGCCGGCGCCTCGCCGGTCAGGAGGTGCCAGGCGCCGGACTGGTTCTGCATCGACCAGTACGACATCAGCTCGGCCTTCTTCGCCGCGGCGGTCTCGGGCCGGTCGCGCGGATCGAAGCTGACGAACACGACATCGAAATCCCTGCCCGCGCTGAACGGCAGCACCTTCACCGCGCGCGACACGCCGTTCATGACCTGCGTGCAGAGCATCGGGCAGCTGTAGTACACGAACGCGAGGACGACGGGCTTTTTGCCGTCGAAGTACCGCGCGAGCGTCACCGGGCGATC
>Ga0070698_100007096_pt1 | contig 12136 bp, 11 predicted proteins | sample KBSK1502metaG_FD_65477 | JGI IMG/M metagenome (GOLD analysis project Ga0070698, IMG submission 65477) | Corn, switchgrass and miscanthus rhizosphere microbial communities from Kellogg Biological Station, Michigan, USA - KBS K1-50-2 metaG | ecosystem: Host-associated > Plants > Roots >...
CCTGCTCGGCGGGCGCGACAACCCCTACCCGGGCCAGGGCTCGGCGGCGATCACGAGCTCGAACAAGAACGTCGTCCAGACGATCAAGATGCTCGACTACGCCTACAGCCCCGAGGGTTCGCTTCTCTTCAACTTCGGGATCGAGGGGACGAGCTACAAGATGCTGAACGGCGTTCCCACGTACACGGACACCGTCATGCGGGACCCGCAGCTGCCCTCGGCGCAGGCGATCTCGCGGTACGCGCGGGGCAACTTCAACGGACCGTTCGTCCAGGATGTCCGCTACATCCTCCAGTACTACGAGCTGCCCGAGCAGCGCGAGGCGCTGAAGGTGTGGACGACGCCGGTGAACGACAAGCTCCTGCCGCCGATCACCATCACGCAGGACGAGAGCAAGCGATACGCGTCGCTGATGGCCGACATGACTACGCGCTTCGACGAGGTCTTCACGCGGGTGTGGTCCGGCAAGTCGTCCCTCGACGAGTGGGACGGCTTCGTGAAGGCGCTGCCCGGCATGGGCATCAACGATGCGCTCAAGATCCAGCAGGCGGCGCTCGACCGCTACAACAAGCGCCCCGGATAGGCGGCAGGACATGGGGGCTTCCCGCGCGCCGCGCTGATCTAGCCTTCGACCGACCGTGAGCACGGCGACCGGCGCGATCGTCGAGATCCTTCCGCCGCTGACCCTCCCGGCGAGGAGGGGTCGCTGGCGGACCATCGCGCGCGACCTGCGGCGCAATCGGCAGGTCTACCTCATGCTCCTGCCGGTCCTCCTCTACTACCTCATCTTCCACTACGGCCCGATGTACGGCGCGATCATCGCGTTCGAGGACTTCAACCCGGTCAGGGGCGTCTTCGGCAGTCCCTGGGTGGGGTTCCAGAACTTCCAGGACTTCTTCTCGAGCGTCTATTTCACGAGGCTCATCGTCAACACGCTCGCGATCAACGTGCTGGATCTCGTCATCGGCTTCCCCGCGCCGATCATCCTCGCGCTCCTCATCACCGAGCTGCGCTGGAATCCCTTCAGACGCCTCGTGCAGACCGCGACGTACCTTCCGCACTTCATCTCGGTCGTGGTCGTCGTCGGCATGCTGTTCGATTTCTTCGCGCGCGACGGGCTGGTGAACCAGGTGGTCGCCACGACCCAGCCGATCGCGTTCATGCAGGCTCCTGAGTGGTTCCGGCAGCTCTTTGTCGGCTCGGGCATCTGGCAGCACGTCGGCTGGAAATCCATCGTGTTCCTGGCCGCGATCGCGGCGGTCGATCCGACGCTCTATGAGGCGGCGAAGGTCGATGGCGCGAACAGATTCCAGCAGGTCAGGCACATCACGATCCCCGGCATCATGCCGACGATCGTCATCCTCCTGATCCTCCAGATCGGCACGATGATGACCGTCGGCTACGAGAAGATCATCCTCATGTACAACCCGCTGACATACGAGACGGCGGACGTCATCTCGACCTACGTGTTCCGCCGCGGGATCCTCCAGGCGGACTTCTCCTTCAGCGCTGCGGTCGGCTTGTTCAACTCGGTCATCAACTTCGCGCTGCTCATCGCGGCGAACAAGGTCAGCCGCCGCGTGGCGGAGACGAGCCTGTGGTGACGGCGGCGATGGCGCGGCCGCGGCGGAGGGGCATGCGCGAGAGCCCGGGCGAGCGCGCGTTCGGCATCGGCAACGTGCTCTTCCTGCTCGCGCTCGTCATCGTGACGATCTATCCGCTGCTCTACATCCTCTTCGCCTCGCTGAGCAACGCCACCGAGCTCACGCTGCACCGCGGGCTCCTCTTCGCGCCGATCGACCTCACCTTCGAGGCCTACCGCCGGGTCCTTCAGAACCCGCTGATCCTCACCGGTTACCGGAACACCTTGTTCTACGTGATCGCCGGAACGGCGCTGAACGTCGTGATGACGTCGCTCGGCGCCTACGCGCTCTCGCGGCGGAATCTGCTGTTCAAAAACCACGCGATGTTCTTCATCGTCTTCACCATGTTCTTCAGCGGCGGCCTCATCCCGACGTACCTCCTCGTCGGCCAGACGCTCCACATGCAGGACACGGTCTGGGCGCTGATCATCCCGGGCGCGGTCACGACGATCAACCTCATCATCATGCGGACCGCGTTCCTCGCGGTGCCGGTCGCGCTGGAGGAGGCCGCGCGCATCGACGGCGCGAGCGACTGGAGGATCCTACTGAAGATCTACCTGCCCCTGTCGTGGCCCGTCGTCGCGGTGATGATCCTGTTCTACGGGGTCGCGCACTGGAACTCGTTCTTCCCGGCGCTCGTGTACCTGCGCGACCGGGAGCTCTACCCGCTGCAGCTCGTCCTGCGGGAGATCCTCATCTCGAGCAACGTCCAGAACATGACGACCGACGTGTCGAGCGGCGACGTGCTCGCGATCGGCGAGACGATCAAGTACGCGACGATCATCGTCGCCACCCTGCCGATCCTGCTCGTCTATCCGTACCTCCAGCGCTTCTTCGTGAAGGGCGTGACGATCGGGGCGATCAAGGAGTGACCGCTCCCGATACCCTTCGGCTCCAGAGCGCGATCGATGCCGCAGCGAAGAGGGGTGGGGGAACCGTGCGCGTCGCGGCGGGCCGCCACCTCAGCGGGGCGCTGGTGCTTCGCTCCGACGTCACGCTCGAGCTCGAGGCCGGCGCGGTGCTCGCTGGCAGCGAGGATCCCGCGGACTACCCGATCATCGAGGCGCGCTGGGAGGGACGCCACCAGCTCACGCACGCGCCGCTCATCGGCGGCAGCGGCCTGCGGAACGTCGCGATCACCGGCCGAGGGACGATCGACGGCCAGGGCTCGGGCTGGTGGAAGCGGCATCGCGAGCGGACGCTGGATCACCCACGGCCGCGGCTCATCTCGATCGCGGAGTCGTCCAACGTGCTGGTCGAGGGGATCACCGCAATCAATTCGCCGGCCTGGACGATCAATCCCGTGCGCTGCGAGAACGTCACCGTGGACAAGGTGACCATCATCAATCCGGCCGACTCGCCGAACACCGACGGCATCAACCCCGATTCGTGCCGCTACGTGCACATCTCGAACTGCCACATCGACGTCGGTGACGACTGCATCACCATCAAGTCGGGCATCGAGACGGAGGCGCCGGATCGGCGCGCGCCGTGCGAGAACCTCACGATCACCAACTGCACGATGGCCCACGGCCACGGCGGTGTCGTCATCGGCAGCGAGATGAGCGGCGACGTCCGCAACGTCGTCATCTCGAACTGCGTCTTCATCGAGACGGAACGGGGGATCCGCATCAAGACGCGACGCGGCCGCGGCGGCGTGATCGAGGACGTCCGAGCGACGAACATCGTCATGCGCGAGGTGCTCGTGCCCTTCACCGTCAATCTCTACTACAACTTCCTCGCGAAGGGCGACCCGACCGTCGCCGACCGGCGGCCGCGGGCCGTCGATCGGGGCACCCCGCGGGTGCGGCGGATCCAGTTCGCGCAGATCACCGCGCTCGACGCGCACTACGCCGCCGCATTCCTCGACGGGCTGCCGGAGATGCCCATCGAGGACGTCTCGTTCCGCGACGTGTCGGTCGCGATGTCGCCTCAGGCGCGGACAGGCCCGCCCGAGTACCTCGACGATGTGCAACCCATGAGCCGGGCGGGCTTCATCGCGCGCAACGTGCGCGGACTCGTGCTCGATCGCATGGAGGTCACCGGCCAGCTCGGGGAGCCGTTCGTGCTCCGAGACGTCAGCTGAGCGGGATCGTCGGGACCAGCGCTGCCGCGTTGACCACGACGTGGTCGCGACGGATCGCCGATGCGGTCCTGCGGCGAGAGCCGGTCGTTGCCGACCGCTGGGACTATCAGTGGGGCGTCCTGCTGAAGGGGATCGAGCGCGTCTACGGCGCGACCGGCGACGTCCGCTACCTCGACTACATCAAGAGCAACGTCGATCGCTTCGTCGATGCGGCCGGCGCGATCGCGACGTACTCGATGCACGATGACAACCTCGATCACGTCAACCCCGGCAAGCTCCTGTTCGCGCTCGGCGCCGGAACCGGGGACGACCGCTACCGGGTCGCCGCCGACACCCTGCGCGCGCAGCTGCGCACGCAGCCGCGCACCAGGTCGGGCGGCTTCTGGCACAAGCGCATCTACCCGGACCAGATGTGGCTCGACGGCATCTACATGGCCTGCCCGTTCCTGCTGGACTATGCGGCTGCCTTCGGCGACCCCGACGCCGTCGCGGACGCGGTCCACCAGATCACGCTCATCTACGAGCACACCCGTGACCCGAAGACCGGCCTCCTGTACCACGGCTGGGACGAGAGCGGAGCGCAGCCATGGGCCGACCCGCGCACCGGGTGCTCGCGCAGCTTCTGGGCGCGCGCGATCGGCTGGTACGCGATGGCCCTCGCCGACGTGCTCGACCTCCTCCCGCAGGGCGCCGGGCGGGACGCGGTCGTGCGGATCTTCGGCGAGACGATGGACGCGGTCGTTCGGATCCAGGATCGAGCGAGCGCGCAGTGGTATCAGGTGCTGGATCAGGGCGATCGCGCGGGCAACTATCTCGAGTCGTCGGCGTCGTTCATGTTCGTCTACGCGCTCGCGAGGGGTGCGCGCCAGGGGTATCTGCCCGCCGGGCACCGGCAGATCGCGCGGCGCGCGTACGACGCGGGGGTCGAGCGCTTCGTGCGAGCCACGCCCGACGGCGGCGTCGACGTCGAGGGGACATGCCGCGGTGCCGGCCTGAGCCTCACGCCGGATCGCGACGGCTCCTTTGAGTATTACGTCGCGCAGCCGATCGCGCTGAACGACCACAAGGGCGTCGGCGCGTTCCTGCTGGCGAGCGTCGAGCTCGAACGCCCCGCCGGATGAGGTGAGAAGGCCGAGTGCACTCGTCATCGCCCTCGCAATGGCTGCCTCGGCGTGCGAGGCGTCCGGCCGGGCCGCGCCGGCACCCGCGGGCGAAATGACCGCGACGCCCGCGGCGAGGCCTCCCGTCCTCTTGCTCGACGCGGCCGCGCTCGCTGATGCGAGGACGACCGTTCTCGGCGGCGGAGCGCTCGACGGGCTCGCGGAGCTGCGCCGCGAAGCCGATGCCGCGGCGTCCGCGGTGCCCGCGACCGTCACCGACAAGACCGCCCCCGGGCCGTCGGGCGACCCGCACGACTACGTGAGCCTCTCGATCTACTGGTGGCCGGACCCAGCGAAGCCCGGCGGCGTCCCGTATCTCAACAGGGACGGCCAGATCAATCCCGAGTCATCCGACCGCACGCGCTACGACGCGTCCAAGCTCAATCGCATGGTGAGCTCGGTCGAGACGCTCGCGCTCGCCGCGTACGTCACCGGTGAGCGCGCGTACGCGGACGCCGCCGCGAAGTGGCTGCGCACCTGGTTCCTCGACGAGAAGACGCGTATGACGCCGTCGATGCGCTACGCGCAGATCATCCCGGGACGACCCGAGCCGCGCGGGACCGGGATCATCGATAGCCGCCAGCTCCTGCGGGCCGTCGATGCCGCGCTCCTGCTGCAGGGCACGCCTTCATGGAGCGCCGCGGACGACACGGCGCTGCGCGTGTGGTTCGGCGATCTTGCCGGCTGGCTCACCACGAGCGTGAACGGCCAGATGGAGGCTGGGGCCACCAATAATCACGGCACCTGGTACGACGCCCAGCTCGCGGGCTTCGCGATCTACGGCCGGCAGGACCGGATCGCCACGGACGCGCTCACGCGTGTCGCGACACAGCGGGTGACGCAGATCGCCGCCGACGGCACGCAGGCGCGGGAGGTCGCGCGCACGCGCTCGTATCACTACAGCGCCTTCAACATGCTCGCGTTCGCGATCGCCGGCGATCTCGCGCCGGCCGCCGGTGTGGACGTGTGGCATCGCTCCGGCCCCGGCATCCGCGCCGCGGTCGACCTCCTCGTCTCGACGGTGAAAGGCGCGCCGTGGCCCTATCCAGACATCGACAAGATCGACTTCTACACCGAGCTCGCGCCGCTGCTCGCACGCGCGTCGCGCGCCTATCCCGACGCCGGCTACGACAAGGTGCTCGCGGGACTTTCGACCAAGGCATCGGCATCGTCGACCCTCCGCCTGCGGCTCGGCGCGTTCGGCTCGCTCGGCGGCACCGCCGCCGCGCCCGCGCCTCTCATCTCCGCGTCATGACGCCGCTCTCGAAGTGCTATCACCAGTGTCGGTGAGCGGAACCGCCAGTCGTTCGTGACGGTCTTCACGAGTCCCACCTCGCTCCTGCGCTTCGAGGGCGCCGCCACGCTCCTCGTCGCGACGTACCTGTACTCCCTCGCCTCTGCCGACTGGCTCCTGTTCCTGCTGCTTCTCCTCGTCCCTGACGTCGCCATCCTGGGCTACGTCCGCGGGAGCACGGTCGGCGCGGCGGTCTACAACCTTCTGCACACGGAGGTCGGGCCGCTGATCCTCGCCGCGGTCGCGCTGCATTGGCAGCTGCTGCTCGGCCTCTCGATCGCGTTCGTGTGGCTTGCGCATATCGGCATGGACCGCATGTTCGGCTACGGCCTCAAGCTGACGACGGGCTTCCGTGACACGCATCTCGGGCGCATCGGGCGTGCGCAGATCCCATCACCGCAGCGTTCCGACTGGTGGTCGCGCTGAGCGACCACGGCAGAAGCAACAGCATCGCCTCGCGCGAATAGAATCCCGCGGATGCTGAGGCGTGCGCTCGCGCTCTTTGCCGTGCTTGCCCTCACCATCTCGTGCACCGCCGCGGCGCCCACCGCGGAACCCGCGCCGGCCAAGCCGACCCACGTGATCGTCGTCGGCCTGGACAACTACCACGGCGAGGACGTGCAGCGCGCGATGCCGAACCTGTGGGGCTTCCTCCAGCAGGGTGCGTGGACCCTTAACACGCATCACACCGTCCTGCCGACGCGCACCGCTCCCGGTTTCGCGAGCATCGCCAGCGGCCAGTACCCCGACCGGCACGGCGCGATCTACAACTCCTTCCAGGCGCCGGCCGGGACCGCACGCGTCGGCTTCGCCTACTGGGAGAATCTGGCGAAGCTGAACCCGGCGCCGTTCCTCTCCGAGCCGCCGTGGGTCGCATTCAACAAAGCGGGCTACGACGTCGGTGCGGTCGGCTGGGAGGGTCTCGTGCTCGAGAACAAGCAGGAGGCGCAGGCGCTCATCGGACACGAGCCGACGACGGCGGAGCTCGACCGGTACTGGGGCCTGGCGGTTCATCGCAAGGACGGCAAGGCCGAGATCGGCACGGCTGATCTCGCCGCCCTGCGCGAGGCCGCGCCCGACGGCTGGCTGAACGGCTGGGCCGGACCGCCGTTGAAGAGCGCGTCGATCACGCTCCCGCTGGCGACCGCGCTGCTGCGCAGCGGCGTGCCGATCGTCTTCGCATACGTTGAGAACACGCACCAGCGCTGCACGGGCACGACGTCGCAGTCGTGCTCGGGCAATCTCGCCAAGGGAAGCTTCGACGACCTGTTGAAGGCCGACGACGCCGCCTTCGGAGCGTTCTTCGCAGAGCTCGCGAAGCTCGGCATCACGACCGCGAACTCGCTGTTCGTCATCACGACCGACGAGGAGGACCACTACCTCGACGGCTACGCCAAGGTGATCGACACGACCGACCTGCAGCCCGCGATCAACGGCGCCGCAGGCCTCTTCTACGGCGCGAGCGCCGACGCGCTCGGGGACGCGCTCGCCAAGCGCGCTGGGATCCAGGCGATCGCCACGAAGCCGGCTATCAGGGCGCTCCACATCGCCGCGGGCGACGCGCGCACGCCCCCGGTCATCGCGTTCGCGGAGCCCGACTCATACTTCAACCGCGGGCCGTGCTCGAACTGCGGGCGCTGGAATCACGGGACGATCAACGCGGACATCAACGACTTCTGGATCGGCTTCGTCGGCGCTGGGGTGAAGCCGGGCAAGCTCGGCGCGTTCACCGACCACCCGGATATCGTCGCCACGGTCCGCTTCGTTCTTGGCATCCCGCCGGCGGGCGACCTCGATGGCGTTCCGGTGTTCCCCGCGCTGGCTCGGCGGACGAGCGACGATGTGCTCGCCGCGCGCGATGCGTACAAGCAGGTGAACGCGCCGCTCGGCTCGTTCGGCGCGGCGGTACTCAAGATCTCGACCGCCGGCGTGCGCGGCGGGCGCGACGCGTCGAGTGCTGCGCAGGCGCGGATCGCGGAGCTCGCCCTTCGTCGGGACTCGCTCGCGACCGAGCTCCGCGGCGCGATCGACGGCTCTGCCCCGCGTGCTGCCGACGCGATCAAGGATCTGGTCAAGCGCGCGAACGCGCTGATCGACGAAGCGGGGCAACCCTAGCCGCTCCAGCGTCTGCCAGGTCCGGCACCGTCGTCGCCCGAAGAGCGGTTATGCTTGTCTCACACCGCCGGTCACCTGAAGGAACTGCGCGCTGGCGCCCGCCACGACCAGTCCCTTTTCTACCTCGGAAGGAAGACAAACAATATGGGCCGCAAGCACAGGCCGGGCTTCGCTGACCTGCACGTCACGCGCGCGTCGTTCCGCAACGATGAGGCGCGTTGTCCCACCTGCCATCGACACATCGGGGAGTCCGACAACCCGAAGCTGATCGCCACGTTCGGATCCGCCGAGCCCTCGCTCGCGACGCTCACCTGCGAGCGTTGCCGCACGATGCTGAGCATCCGTTTCGTCGAGAGCTAGCCGCCGCCCGCGAAGAACACGCGGATCGCGCTCGAGCCGAGATGGCGTGCTACGCTTCTCGATAGCGGTCACGAAGATCGATCCCATGAGGCGTCTTACGGAGAGTTCTCCCTTGGACCCGAGTCGGTGACTTCGGGTTTCGACCAGCCAGCGAAAAGGGAGAAGCCAAATGGGCTTCAGCGATATCACTCTCACGTGTAAGGACTGCGCACAGCCGTTCGCGTTCACGAGCGGCGAGCAGGAGTTCTACCAGCAGCGCGGTCTCATGAATCAGCCGGGCCGGTGCCCCGAGTGCCGTCAGGCACGCAAGGCCAGCGGCGGCGGATCGAGCTACGGCTCCGGCGGCGGGGGCGGCTACGGCGGCCCGCGCGAGATGTTCACGGCGACCTGCTCGCAGTGCGGCCAGGAAGCGCGCGTGCCATTCCAGCCGCGCGGTGACAAGCCGGTCTACTGCAGCAGCTGCTTCGAGACCAAGCAGCCGGCGCGACGGTACTAGGTGTCGCGCAAGGTCGGATCGCGCGCGCGCCTCAAGGCCGCGCGCCGGCGGAAGAAGCCTTCCGCGAAGACCGCGGCAGGGAGCAAGGGCGCCAAACGCCCTTCTCCCTGGCGCGAGCGCGAGGAGTGACAGCCAGCACCTTCGTCTGGATCACCGCGCGCGACGGGAGCATCCACGCGACGCGTCCACCGATCATCGCCTCGGGTCAGACGATGCTCTGCTCACGGTCCTACGGACGACTCGATCTCCGGCTCAGGATCGTGCCACGCCTCTCGCAGCCCGTCGGGGCCTGCACACCCTGCTGCATCGCCGCATTCGACCTGCCGGAGCGCAAGCTGACCGTCTAGATTCGTCGCGTTGGACGGGCAGCGCCGCCTGATCGTCGCGGCGATCCTCGGGTTCGTCGGGTTCGTAACGTCATTCGGCGCCCACGTCGTCGCGGTGAACCTGCCCTTCTATGCCGAGAGCGTGGGAGTCGGCGTCGCCGTGATCGGTGTGCTCATCGCGGCCTACGACCTGGCCGAGATCGTCGCGAAACCGGTCTTCGGCGCGATCGCCGACCGTCAGGGGATGAAGCGAACGATGCTCTTCGGCATCGCCGTCTTCACGGCGGCCTCTCTCGCCTATCTCGTCGTGCCGCCCCAGCTCCTGATCGTCATCCGGTTCTTCCAGGGCGTGGGTGCGGCCGCCCTGTCGGCGGTCTCGCTCGCGCTCGTCGGCACGTACTTCACGCGTGACCGTGGCCGCGCGTACGGCGTGTACAACGCCATCAAGGGCGCCGGCTACGTGGTCAGCCCGATCGTTGGCGGCGCGATCGTCATGGGCGCCGACTTCGCCGCGATCTTTCCCGTTACCGCAGGGATCGGCGTCGTCGCGTTCCTGCTCGCCCTCGCGCTTCCACGGCCCGATCGGGACACGACGCTCGACGATGACGACGAGCTCTCGTGGTCCGGGTTCACCGCGGTGTTCCGGGAGCCGATCCTCCGTCCCTGGTACCTCGTCATCGTCGCGAACATGTTCCTCGTCGGGATCCTGTTCGGCTTCCTCCCCGTGCGGATCCACCAGCTGCGTCTCGATCCGCTCGCGAGCGGTCTGTTCCTGTCGCTCGTCGCCGCGACCTACCTGCTCGTGCAGCCGGTCGCCGGCGCGTTGGCGGATCGGGTCGCGCCCGCGGCCACGGTACGCGTCGGCCTCGCGCTCGGCGCGTCTGGCATCGCGCTGGCGCCGTTCGTCGACGGCCTGGCGCTCGGCGTCATCTCGGTGCTGGCCGGTATCGGCGTTGGGACCGTGTGGACCAACACCGACACGCTCGTGAGCCGGCTCGCTCGGAGGGGCCGGCTCGGCGCGACCATGGGCGCTGCCGGATCGTTCAAGGAGCTTGGCGACATGATCGGGCCCGTCCTCATCGGAGTTCTCTCACAGGCGTTCGGACTGCCGACCGGGTTCGTCGTCTGTGGCGCGATCGGCCTGCTGTCCCTGACGCTGGTGCGCGGAGGATCGGGCGAAGGAAGGTCCTAGGCTCGGCGGTGCATTTCGCGCGGATGCGCTACGGCTTGGTGGAAGGCGACGCGGGGAGGTCGCGCAGCTCGTAGACCTTCAGCCTGCTCATGCTGAAGGCACCCCTGGTCAGGTTGCCGCCAAGATTGAGCGTGGTCTGCGCCGCCGACGGGACAGGGACGCGGGCCTCGCTGACGTCGCCGATGAGCTCGCCGTCGAGGAACAGCCGGTAGCGGGTCCCGTCCACCGCCGCCGCGAGGTGGAGCACGCGGCCCTTCTGGAGGCCGGTCACCGATACCGAGCTCGGGATGAGCGAGGCGCTCACCGTCGGCGTCACGCTCGAGTCGAAGAAGATGAACCGCAGCAGCTCGTTCGCCGGGTCGAGCGCGACCTGGACGCCGCGCGGACCCGCGCCCCGCAGCGTCCAGCTGAATTGCCCATCGGTCGTGGGCTGGCTCTGCAGGTCGAGCTCGGCGACGTGCCGGGACGGGATCTGGCGGGGTACCAGGATCGGGGAATAGTTGCCGGAGGGGAGGAGGTCGACGACGTCGGGGCGGGCGCTGACCTGTGCCGTCGGCCTCGCGCCACTGGGCAGAGGTGGCGCGGTCCCAAGATCCTTCGGGAACGTTGCCTCGTACACCGACTTCCCCTTGAGCTGCGCGAGCAGTGACTGGGCCGTGCTCAGCTCGGCGAGGCCGTAGACCTTGAGCGTGTTGATCGAGAGCATGCCCTTGCTCACGCTGGCGCCCATGTTGAGATTCGTGGTCGGCGAGTCGACGACGTTGACGCGCGGCTCCGTCACCTCCGCGACGAGCTGACCCCCGACGAACACGCGGTAGTGCGTGCCGTCCACTGCCGCCGCGAGCTTCAGCGTCTGACCGCGCTGCAGGCCCGTGGTCGGGATCGCGTTCGGTACGAGCGACGTGAACCGAGCCGGCGTGACGCTGCGGTCGATGTACTGCAGACGAACGAGCTCGTTCGCGACGTCGACGGAGAGCGCGAGCTGCTGCGTCCCGAACGTGCGCAGGTTGTAGTTGAAGGAGGCATCCGTCCCCCCTTGGGCCAGGAGCTCGACCTCGGCGACGTACTTGGAGGGGACGGCGTGGCGGATGATCAGCGGCGCGTAGGCGCCCGGTCCGGTGAAATCGGCGCCGTCGGCGCGCGGTCGGAGCACCGCGGTCGGCGCCGCGCCTGTTGGCAGAGGACCCGGCGTCCCGAGGTCCTGCGAGAACGATGCCTCGAACGCGAGCGGCCCGCGGAGCTGCTCGAGCAGCGTGAGCGGAGCCGCGGTCCGCGGGGGGCGGGCTCGTATCGGCGGCGCGGTCGCGTGCGACGAAGAAGCCACCGGTCGCGATGCTGGCGGCAGCGGCGCCGATCGCCGCCAGGTTGCGCACCGTCGCGAAGACGTGCGTGCCGGCCTTGACGGTCTGCTTCGCGCGAGGGTCCAGCACGATGTCGATGACGCGCCTGATTGGTTGCATGGCC
>Ga0070698_100007098_pt1 | contig 12134 bp, 12 predicted proteins | sample KBSK1502metaG_FD_65477 | JGI IMG/M metagenome (GOLD analysis project Ga0070698, IMG submission 65477) | Corn, switchgrass and miscanthus rhizosphere microbial communities from Kellogg Biological Station, Michigan, USA - KBS K1-50-2 metaG | ecosystem: Host-associated > Plants > Roots >...
GTCGGGCGCGATGACCATGACGACGTCGTCGCACGAGTCGATGAGCGCGCGGAGCGGCCGGTGGAAGAGCGGCGCGCCGTCGAACGGCTCGACGATCTTCGGGCGGCCGAAGCGCCGCGAAGCGCCGCCGGCGAGCAGGATCCCCGAGAGTCGCGGAATGGGCCTCACGTCGCACACGTTATGTCACGCGATGGACGTCACGGAGCTGCGGCACGAAAAGGACCACTACTTCGGGCACGCGCACGACTCGCCGCTCACGGTCGATCAGCGCGCCCACTTCGAAGGCCTGCGCTACTTCCCCGACGACCCGGCGCTTCGGTTCACGGTCACGGTCGATCCCGAGGGAGCCGGCGCGGTCGAAGAAGTCGAGATGAGCGACGGATCGACGGAGCACCTTCCGCGCGCGGGCACTGTGCGCTTCGATGTCGGCGGCGAGCGTGCCGGGCTCACCGCGTTCACGCAAGGCGACGGGCTCTTCATCCCTTTCCGTGATTCGACGAGCGGGAGCGAGACCTATGGCGCAGGGCGGTACCTCGAGGCGGAGCCTCTCGGAGACGGCCGTTTCGAGCTCGACTTCAATCGCGCGTACAACCCGTACTGCGCGTACAACGACGCGTGGCGCTGCCCGCTGCCGCCGCGCGAGAACTGGCTCAGCGTGCCGATCCGCGCGGGCGAGCTCTCCTTCCATTAGCCAACTGCTTTGCGCACGGCGCATCATCGACAGCGAGATTGGCTCGAAAGGGTTGCGCAATGCTGGACGTTGCAGCCTCACCACGAATGGAAGAAGTTCTCAAGCGCGCGGCTGAGATCGGGAAGCTACGGACGGGGAAGCCGTTCGTAGGGACCGAAAATGTGCTGCGGGCCCTCGTCGATGACGAAGACGGAATAGGGGCTGCGGTGCTACGGGAGCTTGGCGTTACCGAGCGGATCGCCGAGCGACTGGATGAAATCATGAGCTCGGCGATCTACCGGGCACGTTCCCGAGACGCATACCCTGCACCACCGAACAAGTAGCCAAAGACCTCGGCGTCTAGAGTTCGCGCGATGGGCGAGACCGTCAGGCTCAGCGCCGACCCGCGCGGCATTTCGCGCATCAGCATCGTGCGGCCGGACCGCAAGAACGCATTCGATGACGCACTCATCGCGGAGCTGACGGCGGCGGTCGGGCGCGTGGATCGCTCTTCGCGAGCCGTTGTGCTCCAGAGCGAGGGCGACACGTTCTCCGCCGGCGCCGACGTCGAATGGATGCGCGGGATGGCTGATTACTCGCTCGACGACAACGTCGCGGACTCGAACGCGCTCGCCGGCATGTTCCGCGCGCTCCACGACCTGGAGATGCCGCTCGTGGCGCGCGTGCAGGGGCCGGCGATCGGCGGAGGCGCGGGACTCGTCGCAGTCGCGGACATCGCGGTGGCATCGACCGACGCGAGCTTCGCATTCACGGAGACACGCCTCGGGATCCTCCCCGCGGTGGTGTCGCCGTACGTCGTCCGGAAGATCGGAGCGGCACGCGCGACGGCGCTCTTCGTGACCGGCTCGCGGATCGACGCGAAACGCGCTCACGAGATCGGACTCGCCGAGCGGCTCGCCGAGCCCTCCGATCTCGACACCGCGGTCGGCCGGGTGCTCGACGCGATCGTCTCAGGTGGACCGAAGGCCGTGAACGCGGCGAAGCGACTGGTACGCGAGGTCGAAGGACGACGGATCGACGAAGTCGCGGACCTCACCGTCAAACGGATCGCCGAGATCCGCGTCAGCCGCGAGGGGCAGGAGGGCCTGCGCGCCTTTCTGGAAAAGCGCGACCCCCATTGGTGACGACGCTCCTGGTCGCCAACCGCGGCGAGATCGCGCGACGAATCTTTCGGACCGCCCGGCGTATGGGTATGCGCACGGTCGCCGTGTACTCGGACGCCGATGCACGCCTCCCGTTCGTCCGCGAGGCCGACGCTGCGATCCGCATCGGGCCCGCGCCCGCGCCAGAGTCGTATCTCGCGATCGATCGGGTGATCGCGGCCGCGCGCGAGGCGAAGGCGGACCTCGTGCACCCGGGCTACGGCTTTCTCGCCGAGCAGCCGGATTTCGCGAGCGCCGTCGACGCGGCGGGGATGCGCTTCGTGGGGCCGCCGGCGAACGTGCTCGCAGCTCTCGGCGACAAAGCCGAGGCGAAAGCCACGGCGGAGCGCGTCAACGTTCCGGTCGTGCCGGGGTATCGCGGCGAGGACCAGAGCGACGAGGCGTTCATCTTCGCGGGGCGCTCGGTCGGCTATCCCGTGATGATCAAGCCGGTCGCGGGTGGCGGCGGGATCGGGATGCAGACCGTTCGCCAGGAGCGCGAGCTGCGCGACGCGCTCGCGCGCGCGCGACGCATCGCGCGGGCCGCGTTCGGCGACGAGCGGCTCCTCCTCGAGCGCCTCGTGGAGCGCCCGCGCCACATCGAGGTGCAGGTGCTCGCGGACACGCAAGGGACCGTGCTGAGCGTCGGGGACCGCGACTGTTCGACGCAGCGGCGCCACCAGAAGATCGTGGAGGAGGCTCCCGCGTGGAGGCCTGACGAGAAGCGGCGCGAACGCATGGCGGCGTCGGCGATCGCGATCGCGCGCGCGGCCGGCTACCGCAACGCCGGCACCGTGGAGTTCATCGTCGACGACGCCGGCCAGTTCTATTTCCTCGAGGTGAACGCCCGCCTTCAGGTGGAGCACCCGGTGACCGAGATGGTCTTCGGCGTGGATCTCGTCGAGCAGCAGCTGCGCATCGCCCTCGGCGAACCGCTCGAGCTTCACCCGAAACAGCACGGCCGGCAGCACGCCATCGAGGCGCGCGTGTACGCGGAAGATCCGGCCGCCGGATTCCTGCCATCGACCGGCCAGCTCGTGCATGTGCGCTGGCCGGAGCGAGCCGGGATACGCGTCGATGCCGGCTACGAAGAAGGTGACACGGTCACGCGCCACTACGACCCGCTCCTCGCAAAGGTGATCGCGTTCGGAGGCGATCGCCGCATCGCCCTCGGCATGCTCGCGAACGCGCTCGATGAGACGGAGATCCTCGGAGTGAGGACAAATCTCGGTTTCCTGCGCGGGCTCCTGCGAAAGTTCAACGAGCCGGGAACGCGGATCAACACCGACCTCGTCGAATCGCTCCTGCCTGATCTCGTGGGTGAACTGCCTCGCGCTCCGGACACTGCGCTCGCCCTCGCCGCGGCCGCGGTCGCGTCGGCCGCGCGCGATCGCGGCGATCCATGGACGGCCACAGGGGCCTGGCGCATCGGCGAGGGGAGCGCGACGACGATCGTGCTACGCGAAGGAGCGCGCGAGCGGGCCGTCCGTCTTTCAGGGAGCGGGCCGTACGCATACGCGGGCCACCGCGTCGCCGCGGTCGACGAGGCGCATCGCTGGTTGGTCGATGGTGCCCATGCCGCCGCGGCGGCCAGCGACGGCGTGGTCTGGACGAGCGTCGGCGGCATGACGTGGGAGCTCGAGACAGCACCGCGCGAGCGCGAGGTCGAAGCGACCGCCGGTGCCGAGGTCGCGGCGCCGATGCCCGGGCTCGTCATCGCCGCGCAAGCGGTGGCGGATCGGCGGGTGCGTCGCGGCGACCTGCTCTTCGTGGTCGAGGCGATGAAGATGGAGCTGCGCGTCGAGGCGCCCGCGGACGGAAAAGTGACGCGAGTCCTCGCGAGCGTCGGCCAGCAGGTCGAACGCGGACAGCGGCTGGCCGAATTCGAGGCGGACCGGGCCTGAGCCGCATCTCGCGCGAGGACCGAGACGCGGCGCGCCGGGCGGTAGCCGAAGGCTGGCCCGTGATGGGGACGGTGCTCGTGGTCGGGACGACCTTCGGCGTCGTCGCTCGGCAATCCGGACTGCAGCCAGTCGAGATCGCCGGCATGAGCCTTCTCGTATTCGCCGGCGCGTCGCAGTTCGCGATGGTCCAGCTTTTCTCGGAGCGCGTTCCGACAGCGATCGTCATCGCAAGCGTTCTCTTCATCAACCTGCGTCATGTCCTGATGGCTGCGTCGCTGCGAGCCCAGCTTCAAAGGCTGCCTCTCGCCGGACGCATCGTCGCGGGCTTCGTTCTCACGGACGAGAGCTTCGCAATGGCCACCGGGTACTTCCGTCGCGGCGGTCGCAGCCTCGCCTACTACTTCACGTTCGCGATCTCGCTCTATGTGCTGTGGAATCTCGCGACGCTTGCCGGAATCGCCATCGGAAGCGCGATCGGCGACCCGCGGCGACTCGGCGTCGACTTCGCCATTACCGCGACGTTCACTGGGATCGTCGTGCTCGCGATCCGACGTCGATCCGAGGCGGTCATCGCTGTCGTCGCGGCCTTGGTCTCAGGCGGCCTCGCTCTCGCAGGAGCATCGACGCTCGCGGTGATCACCGCTGGCGCTCTCGCGCCGGTGATCGCGGTCGTGACCCGGCGGTGATTTGGCTCGCGATAGCCGGCTCCGCGATCGCGACGTTCCTCGTTCGGTCCACCCCCTTCGTCGTCACGATCCGCGGTCGTCTGCCGCCCGCGGCGTCGCGATATCTCGAAGCGCTTCCGGTCGCGATCATCGCGGCTCTCGTCGGGCCAGCGGTCGTCGCTCCGGCAGGCACGCTCACACACGGCGCCGAGCCGGTCGCCGCGGCCCTGGTCGTCGTGACGGTCGTCTGGCGACGGAGCCTGCTTGCAGGCGTGCTCGTCGGCGTCATCGCGGTCGCGCTGCTGCGCACGACCTGATCCGGGCATCTTCCTTGCGGCAGGGGCCGCCACGGGAGGTGCGGCCATGGCGGATCTGCCCCTGAAGGGCGTGCGCGTTGCGATCCTCGCGACGGACGGAGTCGAGAAGGTGGAGCTCACCCTTCCCCGTCTTTCGCTCGAGGAGGCTGGCGCGGATACGGTGCTCATCTCAGACCGGCCCCAGATCCAGAGCATGAAGCACGACGAGAAGGACGACCGCTTTGCCGTCGACATGCTGCTGAAAGACGCGCAGCCGGAGGAGTTCGATGCCGTCATGCTGCCGGGCGGGGCGCTCTCCGCCGACAAGCTGCGCATGGACATCGACGCCCGCGACATCGTGCAGCAGATCGACGCGGCCGGTAGGCCGATCGCCGCGATCTGCCACGCGCCATGGCTCCTGGTGTCGGCCAAGCTCGTCAACGGACGTCGACTCACGAGCTACTACACCCTTCAGGACGACATCCGCTGTGCGGGCGGCCAATGGGAGGACCAGGAGGTCATCGTCGACAAGAACTGGGTGACCAGCCGCAAGCCCGACGACATACCGGCGTTCAATCGCGAGATGAAGGCGCTCTTCGCGAAGGCCGGGTCGCGGGCGCTGAGGGGCTAGCTAAGACCAGCGGCCGCGGCGCACAACATCGGCGGCCGCCCGGTGTCCGCGCTTGAGTGACGGCGAAGGCCGGTCCTGTTTCTTCGGATAGCCCACAGCGACGACACCGACGGCGGTGTACTCGTCCGGGATTCCGAACGTCTCACGGAGCTTTGCCTGATCAAAGACGCCGAAGAAGACGGCGCCGAGACCCGCGTCGACAGCGGTCAGGAGCGCGAGAAGCGCGGCCATCCCTGTATCGACATCCCAATACGGGACGGGCCAGTGCTTCTCGTCCATGTCGGTCCAACCCTTATCAGCCTCGGCATAGCGTCGTAAATACGCCATCTTGTGGCTGAGGCAGACGATGAGCAGAGGCGCCTTGAACAGGTCCGGCCAACCCCAGTCCGCGCGCCGATCCTGTGGCCAGAGCTGCTCCCAGTAGCGCGAGACCTCGGCCTTTCCCTCGAGAACCAGGAAGCCCCAGCCCTGGCTGAACCCCGCAGAGGGCGCCCTCTGCACGTTCGCGACGATCCGCTCGACGATGTCGTGGGGAATGGGACGGTCCTCGAAGCTTCGGACCATCTTCCGCTTGCGGACGACGTCCTGAAATTCCATCAGGCGCGCCGGTAGATGCCGCGTTCGCGCCGGAGCAGTCCCGCGTCGATGAGATAACGGCGCAGCGTGGCGTGATCGGCGTGAACGCCTTGCAGGAAGCGGTTGACCTCGTCCTCGCTGTACTCGCGACCTGGTTCAAACGCGCCCGCGACGTGCACGAGGAGCGCCCGGCGACGCTCGCGCCGGGCCGGGATCGTCTCGAGCCGCCCGTTCCGAAAGAACATCGCAAGCTCGGGCGGTCCGTCGAACGTAGCGCGCCGCACGTCGTTTCCTTTCGGCCGCTGCATCCGTGCGACGATACGCGACCGTGCCTCTTTCCCCGAAGCATCCGGGCATAGGGATTGTCGAAGTCGGGCCGCGGGATGGCCTTCAAGCCGAAGATCGCATCTTGTCGACCGATGAGAAGGTCGAACTGATCGGTCGTTTGGCGGACGCAGGCAATCACGCCATCGAGGTGACGAGCTTCGTCAGCCCGAAGGCTGTGCCCCAGCTGGCGGACGCGGACGAGCTGATGCGTCGGCTGGGCCGCCGTATCGGCGTGCGTTACTCGGCGCTTGTGCCGAATGAGAAAGGGTTGGACCGCGCGCTCGCATCAAATGTCGAGGAGATCGCGGTATTTGCGAGCGCCAGTGAAAGCTACTCGAGAAAAAACCTGAACCGCGAACGCGAGGAGGTCATTGCAGCATACGAACCGCTGATTCGTCGTGCGAAGGATGGCGGAGTGCGGGTGCGAGCCTATCTCTCGATGATCTTCGCGGACCCGTGGGACGGCCCCACGCCCGCAGACATCGTGGTTGACATGGGCCGGCGTCTTCTTGACCTAGGGAGTGACGAACTCTCGCTAGGTGACACGATTGGTGTTGGCACGCCGGGCCAGGTGGAAAAACTGATCAACGCCTTCAGGGATGCAGACGTCGAGGTTGACGAGCTCGCCTTTCACTTCCATGACACCTATGGCCAGGCGCTCGCAAACGCGTATGCGGCCATCTCCGAAGGTGTCACGGTCTTCGACGCGAGCGTCGGGGGCATCGGCGGTTCGCCATTCGCGAGGATGGCAGGAGGCAATCTCGCGACCGAGGATCTGGTTTGGATGTGCCAGGGCATGGGTCTCAAAACGCGAATCGATCTCGACAAGTTGGTCGCGACGAGTCACTGGCTCGGCGAGAAGCTGGGGCGCGAGCTCCCCGCGCACGTCTCGCGAGCAATGAGAGGTAGCCAGCGCTAGAGCCGCGGCGCGCGTTGCGGGTGGCACGGGGGAGCGGGTTGCGCGCGAGCCGCTGACCCGCCGCGTCAGAAGCGCGACGTGCCAACGCGCAGGGAGCGGACGGGTAGGCGAGCGCGCGACCCCGACCCCGGGACAGGACCCGCAGCGCGCGTGGTCTACGTAGCGGCGGCTTTCCTCAGTTCGGTGCGACCCTCGCGCTTCTTCTCGCGCACGGCTGTTACCGCGGGCACGCCCGATCCACGGACGAGCTTGTCGAATGCCGGGACGTCGGTCTTCGCAATAGCGCGCCATTTGACGAGCTGCGTCTCGGCCCTCTTGCTCAGATCCTCGAAGACGTCGTACATCGCCTTCGTGGGGGCGAAGTCGGCGCTCCCGACGGACATCGCGAGTCCGCCGATCTTGAGATTCAGCTTGGCCGGGTAGTTGAGGGTGTCCTGGCGGCTCTTCGCCTTGACCTGGATGAGCTCTTCCTCCACCGCCGCGAGCTTCGTCTTGAGCGAGCCTGCGCCGCGGCGCACGCGAGCCCCGGCGCTTCCCTCGGCACGCTTCTCCCATCCCTCGATCTGCGTCCGCAGCGCGCGGATCCCGTTGATCGCTTCGTGCACCTCGGTGAGCTTGTCGCGGATGCGCATGCGGAGCGCGAACTGCGCGTCGAAGTCCGCCTGTGTCGCCGAAACGCGCGGGTCCTTGCGGATCTCGAACGCGGATTCGTGACGCTCCCCGCCGACCTCGAGACGAACGCGGTACTGGCCGGGCGCCGAGACCGGGCCGGCGAGCGTCGCCTCTGCCGATTCCCATGTCGGGTCGTCCTCGACGCGTGCGGCATCGGGATAGCGCATGTTCCAGGCGAACCGGTTGAGCCCGGCGTCCTTCGGGACCTTCGGCTCCTTCGCCTTCTTCAGCTCTTCGGACTTCCGCTGCTCCGGCGTGAGCGGCTTCTCCTCCGGCTTCTCTTTCGGCTCCGGCGCAGCGCTCGCAAACTGCCGGATCAGCTTGCCCTTGGCGTCCATGAACGCGAGTCGCACCTCGCCCTCCGGCTTGTCGCGCAGCCAGTACGAGACGAGGACACCGTCCGGTGGGTTCTGGCCGGAGTCGATGTTGACCTGCGCCTTGTCACCGGTCGGCTTCTCGACCTGCCGGTAGGTCACGATCGTCGCCCCGGTCATGCGGTAGTTCTTCCCGGACTTGGCGGGCTGCGGGAAGCCCATGTCGGTGCGGAACCGTACGGTGGGCCGCGGCGTGAAGAGGCGCGCCTTTCCTTTTATCGGTTCGGCCGCAAGCTGGCGGATGGGCTCGAGGTCGTCGAGCACCCAGAACGACCGCCCGTGCGTCGCGAGGACCAGGTCGGAGTCCTTCACGACCATGTCGTGGATCGGCACGACCGGCAGATTGCCGCCGAGGCGAGACCAGCGCGCCCCGTCGTCGAACGAAACGTACACCCCGGTTTCCGTGCCGGCGTAGAGGAGTCCCTTGCGCGTCGGGTCTTCGCGGATGGCGCGTGTGAAGTCATCGGCCGGAATGCCGTTCGTGATCTTGGTCCACGTCCGACCGTAGTTCGTCGTCTTCCAGAGGTAGGGCTTGAAGTCGTCGTGCTTGTAGCGCGTCGTCGCCACGTAGGCCGTGGCCGCGTCGTGCGGCGAGGGCTCGATGATCGAGACGAGCGAGAACGGCCGGATCGCGGCGGGTGTCACGTTCTTCCACGTCTTCCCGTCGTCGCGAGAGACGTGCAGGAGTCCGTCGTCGCTGCCGGCCCAGAGCACGCCGCGTTCGACCGGCGACTCGGCAAACGCGAAGATCGTGCAGTAGTACTCGGCGCCGGTGTTGTCCTTCGTGATCGGTCCGCCCGAAGGGCCGAGCTTCGATTTGTCGTTCCGCGTGAGGTCGGGGCTGATCCGCTCCCAGGTCGTGCCCTCGTCGATCGTGCGGAAGACGTGATTGCCGGTGTGGTAGAGGACGTTCGGATCGTGCGGCGAGTGGACCGTCGGCGCGGTCCACTGGACGCGGTACTTCACGTCCTTCGCGCCCTCGCCGGCGCTCGTCTCGGGCCAGACCATGATGTTCCGGGCTTGCCCCGTGCGACGGTCGTAGCGCGTGAGGATGCCCTGGTAGTTGCCGGCGAAGACCACGTTCGGGTCATCGGCGCGGACCGCGATGTAGCCGGACTCGCCACCGCCGATCGCGAAGCTGTCCGCGGCGGTGATGCCCGCGATCGCGGACCGGCTCGGCACGGTCATCGTGGTGTTGTCCTGCTGCGCGCCGTAGATCCGATACGGCGTTTGGGTGTCGGTGATCACGTGATAGAACTCCGCCGTCGGCTGGTTGTAGACGGACGACCAGCTCTCGCCACCGTTCAGCGTGACGACCGCGCCGCCGTCGTTCCCGTTGATGATGCGATTCGGGTCCTTCGGGTCGATCCAGAGGTCGTGGTGATCGCCGTGCGGGATTGAGAGCTCCTGGAAGGTCTTGCCGCCGTCGTTCGAGAGCCACGCCGAGACGTTGAGCACCCAGACCGTCTCGGGATCGGTCGGATGCGCGTAGATGTGGTGGTAGTACCAGGCGCGCTGGCGCAGGTTGCGGTCCTCGCTCCCCCGCTCCCAGGTCTCGCCAAAGTTGTCCGAGCGGAAGATCCCGCCGTCCTCGGCCTCGACGATCGCGTACACGCGTCCGGCCTTTGCCGCCGACGCCGACACGCCGATCTTCCCGAGCAGTCCTTTGGGGAGCCCCTTGTTGCGGCTGATCTCGGTCCAGGTGTCGCCTCCGTCGCTCGAGCGGAAGAGACCCGACCCCGGTCCGCCGGAGACGAGCTCCCAGGGCCGGCGGATCGCCTCCCAGAACGACGCGTAGATGATCCGCGGGTTGTTCGGGTCGATCGACAGGTCCGACGCGCCGGCTTTCTCGTTCCGATACAGGACCTTCTTCCAGGTCTTGCCGCCGTCGCGCGTGCGGAACACGCCACGCTCCGTGTTCGGCCCGTGCGCGTGACCGAGCGCCGCGACGTATGCGGTGTCGGGGTCCTCGGGGTGGACGCGGACCTTCGCGATGTTGCGCGTGTCCTCGAGGCCGAGATGTGTCCACGTCTGTCCGGCATCGGTGGAGCGATACACGCCGTCGCCGTGCGAGACGTTGCCGCGGATGCAGCTCTCGCCCATGCCCACGTAGATCACGTTCGGGTCGGCCTGGGCGACGGCGATCGCGCCGACCGAGGCGCGTTTGAAGAACGTATCCGTCGTGTTCTCCCAGTACTGGCCGCCGTCCATCGTCTTCCACACGCCGCCGCCGGTGGAGCCGAAATAGAAGGTGTTGCGGTCCCGCGGATCGCCCGCGACGGCCCCGACGCGCCCGCCGCGATACGGCCCAGCACTGCGCCACTCGAGCCGATCGAAGAAGTTAGGGGTTTCTCGCGGAGCCGCGCTCGCGCGGCGTGCGGTCGTAGAGGAACGACGTTTTGCCGGCATGACTGCCTCCCCGGTGTGCGTCTGTTGCAATCGAAAATCTAGTCCTTCTCGCTAGGCTCTGCCCCGCATGCGTGTGCCGCCGGTCATACAGGACGCGATCCGCTTACTTCTCATCGCGGTGCTCGAGCACCAATACGTGGTCCTGTTCTTCGTGGTCGCGATCGAGGAGGCGGGGGTCCCGCTGCCCGCGCCCACCGATGTGGTCATCGCGTTCTATGGCTACCGCGCGCGCGGCAACATCCCGGACCTCGCTCAGGTCGTGCTCGTGTGCGCGCTCGCGTCCACCGTCGGGACACTCGTGCCGTATTTCCTTGCGCGGCGCTTCGGCCCGTCCGTCGCCCACCGGCTCGCGATATGGATCGACGTCGATCCCGCGCAGGTCGACCGCTGGACCGAGCGGATCCACCGGCACGGCTTCATCGCGGTGGTCGTCGGCCGGCTCGTTCCGGGGGCACGCGTCGTGATGTCGCTCGTCGCGGGCACCGCGAAAGTCCCCGTCTACCAGTTCTCGCCCGGGGTGTTCATCGCTGCGTCCATCTATTGGACGTTCTGGGTCACGGTCGGCGCCGCGCTCGGGCCGATGGTTCGTCGCTTCGCCGGGCCATACATCACGTACGTCGTCATCGCGCTACCCATCGTCGTCATCGCCTTCTTTGTGTACCGGCACCTGCGGGCGCGGAGAAAATGGGCATCACGAGCGCGGCCGTCCTGATCGTCGCGCTCGCGGTCGTTGCTGCGCTCGGCCTGTGGTTCGGGCTATGGCCGCTGGCGGCGGTCGCGCTTGCGTTTCTCGTCGGCGGCAGGCGCGAGCCCGCGACGGTCGCCGCCGACACGATCGTGGTCATCGGCCTCGCCGGCCAGGCCGATGTCCTCTGGGTCGCGCTGCTCTTTGCCGCGACGCTCCTGGCTCGCGAGCACGACCCGAAGGTGACGCTCGTCTTGCTCCTCGCCTCGGTCGCGGCGACCTTCGTCTACCTCGACTGGACCATCCTCACCGGCCTTCTGGCCGTGATCCGCGTCCTGTCCCTCGCGAATCGGCTCGTATTCACCCGTCGCCTGTCATAGCGCGCGCACGATCGCCGCGAGCGCGCCGATAAAGTCGGGCCGGGTGTTGGGCATCGCGATGCGGTGGTAGCGAAGGCCCGCCTCACGAGCTTGCGCGGCGGCCGCGATGTCGAGGTCGTAGAGGACCTCGAGGTGATCCGCAAGGAACTGGACCGGCACCACGAGGACGTCGGTCGCGCCCTCCGCCGCGAGCGACGGAAAGAGCTCGACGAGATCCGGCCGAAGCCATTCCTCGGCGGTATGCCCGGCGCTCTGATACGCGAAGGACCATCGCGCGAGCCCCGCTTCCTCGGCGACGGCACGCGCGGTCCGCTGAAGCTCATCGATGTAACCCGGCTCCGCCTCAAACACGCGGCGGGGAAGGCTGTGCGCGGTGAGCACGATGGCGGGCGACGAGGCCGCGAGCTCGGACAGAGACTCTCCGACCGCGCGCGCGATCGCGGAGACGAATGCCGGTGCGCAC
>Ga0070698_100007100_pt1 | contig 12132 bp, 9 predicted proteins | sample KBSK1502metaG_FD_65477 | JGI IMG/M metagenome (GOLD analysis project Ga0070698, IMG submission 65477) | Corn, switchgrass and miscanthus rhizosphere microbial communities from Kellogg Biological Station, Michigan, USA - KBS K1-50-2 metaG | ecosystem: Host-associated > Plants > Roots >...
GCGTTCTGCGCCGGGGTGAAGTCGGTGACCTTCGTGACGACGCTCGCCGGGGCCTGTCCGCCGAGGCGGGCGAACGCCTGGTCGCGCATGTGCAGGGCCTGCCCGGTCAGGCTGCGCATGCTCGCCGTGGTGAACTCCCACGCCTGGTCCAGGCCGCGCGCCGGGATGCCGTGAAAGGCCAGGTAGCGCAGCACCCGGCGCAGCTCCAGCCACCGGTCGCGCAGCGGCTCGGTCGTCGGCGGGGCCGGGGTCAGCATGGCCGAGAATCCGGCCGGCGGCCCGGGAACGGGATCAGGCAGCCCGCGGTGCCGATCGGGTCACATCCGTGCGACGTGCCCGGCGGGGCGGAGCCGGACAGCGCCGTGTTCACCGCCGCCGGGTGCTGCTGACGGTGCGCGGCGGCCGCCGCTGGAACGGCGACGGCGATCGCCGCCGCGGTGATGCTGGCGAGGACGGTGATGGTGAGCCTTGGGCCGGGCATGGTTCAGAGAATGGCACACCATTACTTAGCTATCGGGCGAATAGCGGTGATACGGCCGGCTTGCGGCTGAACTCGAGGCCCGCGAAGTCTCCCGCCCTGCGCCATTGATCTATATAACGGAAGTACGCCGTCGCGCCCTGCTGGTATCCGCCGCCCAGCGGGAAGCGCCGGGCGTCGAACTGGCCCTCGTTGTTGTAGTAGCCGGGGGTGCAGTCGGCCAGGAACGACGTCATGACCGGGTTGATGACGAGCTGCTCCATCCAGGCGTCCTGCGCCTGGATGGTGACGTCCACCGCGTCGTAGCCGTTGGCGGCCATGTGGGAGACGACGGCCGCGACCGTCTTGGCCGAGTCGGTCAGGTTGTGCGGCACGTTGGCCACGACGTTGGCGCCCTGCCAGAGCTGGACGTGGAAGGCGTTGGGGAACCCGTGGACGTGCACGCCGTGCATGCTGCGCATCCCGTCCGACCAGTAGTCCGAGAGCCTGGCGCCGCCGCGGCCGGTCATGTCGAACCCGAACCGCCTCGTCGCCTCCGTCCCGACCTCGAAGCCGGACGCGTACATGATGCAGTCGACCGGGTACTCGACCCCGGCCACGACCAGCCCGGCCGGGGTGATCCGCTCGACCCCCTTGCCGTCGGTGTCCACCAGGCGCACCGAGGGCAGGTTGTAGGCGCTGAGGTACTCGTCGTGGAAGCAGGGCCGCTTGCAGAGCTGGCGGTACCAGGCCTTCAGCCGCTGCGCGGTCTGCGGGTCCTGCACGATCGTGTCCACGCGGGCGCGGATCTCGCTCATCTTCTCGAAGTCGGAGATCTCGAAGTCGTCCAGCAGTTCCTGGAAGTCGGCCGGGCCGGGGCGCGGCCGGGTGAGACGGCCGCGGATCCGCTTGGCCAGGTCGGTCCATCCGTCGTTGACCAGGTCCTCGTCGGGGAACTCGACGGCGGCCATGTTGGCGACGAAGTTCTCCAGCCAGCGCTCCTGCCAGCCGGGCGTGGCGACGCCAGCGAACCACTCCGGATCGATCGGCCGGTTGTCACGGACGTCCACCGACGACGGCGTCCGCTGGAACACGAGCAGCTCCCGGCACGCGCCCGCCAGGTGCGGGACGCACTGGATCGAGGTCGCTCCCGTCCCGATGATCGCCACCCGCTTGTCGGCCAGGCGGTCCATAGCAGCGCCCTCAGGGTCGCCGCCGGTGTAGGCGTAGTCCCAGCGGCTGGTGTGGAAGGCGTGCCCCTCGAAGGTCTCGATGCCCGGGATCCCCGGCAGCTTCGCGACGTGCAGCGGTCCGGTCCCGATGCCCACGAACTGGGCGGTGAACTCGTCTCCCCGGTTCGTCCGCACGATCCACCGGCAGCCGGAGGCGTCCCACTCCAGGTCGGTGACCTCGGTGTGGAAGAGGGCGTTGTCGTAGAGGCCGTACTGCCGGGCGATCCGGTCGCAGTGCGCGCGGATCTCCGGCGCGTGCGCGTACCGCTCGGTGGGCATGTGCCCGGTCTCCTCGAGCAGCGGCATGTACACCATCGCGGAGGTGTCGCACTGCGCGCCGGGGTAGCGGTTCCAGTACCAGGTGCCGCCGAAGCCGCCGCCCTTCTCCACGATCCGCACGTCCTCGACGCCGGCCTCCCTGAGCCGGGCGCCGGTCACCAGCCCGGCGAAGCCGCCGCCGACGAACGCGAACGTCACGTGGTCGCGCCGCGGATCGCGCTCCTCCCGAGGGATGTAGGGGTCGGTCAGCAGCTGGCTGAACTGGCCCGTGAGCTGGAGGTACTGATCGTTGCCGTCCGGCCGGAGCCGCTTGTCCCGCTCGCGGGCGTACCGGCGGCGCAGGGCAGCGTGCTCGGCTTCGATCATGGCAACTCCCGCGGTCGTGGCTCAGACTAGGGCAAGTCACTCATGGCCTAGGGCGGTCGTCAACTGCCTTGCGCGCGCCCCGCGCCCCCCGGGCTGCCGCGACCAGCCGCTCCGCCGTGCCCGGCAGGCCGGCCCAGTGGACGTGCAGGTAGGAGGCGAGAAGCGTGCTGGTGGCCCAGCCCTGCGCCGTGCCGTCGGCGAGCCGCCACGCGGGGGTGCTGCCCCGGCGGGGAACGCTGGCCGTGCGGTGGAACTCGTGCGCCCGAACCGCCGTCCCGGCCTCGGCCAGCGGGCTGGACGTCAGGGCCACCGCCTCCCGGTAGCCGAGGGTCAGCTTCGGCGTCATCGTCGCCGTGGCGGGCAGCACCGCGCACTGCGGCCGCCCGTCGAGCTCAGCGCCGAGCCAGAGCAGGCCCGCGCACTCGGCGATCAGCGGCATGCCGCCGGCCGCGCGGCCCGCTATCTCGGCGCGCAGGGAGGCGTTGGCGGCCAGGTCGCCGGCGTACAGCTGCGGGAAGCCGCCCCCGGCCAGCAGCGCGTCGGTTCCGGCCGGCAGCGCGCCGGAGGTGATCGGGTCGAACTCGGCGACCTCCGCGCCGGCGGCGGCGAGCAGCTCGTAGTGCTCGGCGTAGCCGAAGGTGAAGGCGGGTCCGGCGGCGACCGCCACGCGGACCGGAGCGCCCGGGCCGACGCTGGCCCGGGGTGCCGCACGGCCGGCGGGCGCGGGCGTCCAGGGCGGCGCCGTCAGCGGCGGCGCGGCGCGGGCGATCGCTGTTACCTGGCCGAGATCGAGGTGATCCCGCACGAGCGCGCGCAGCGCCGGCAGCCAGGTGCTGACCTCGGCGGCGCGCTCGGCCGCCGGCACCAGGCCGAGGTGGCGCGAGGGGGTGTGCAGGACCGCCTCGGCGGGGAGCGCCCCGAGCACGGGGATGCCCGTGGCGGCCACGGCCTCGCGCAGGATCTGCTCGTGCCGGGGGGAGGAGACCTGGTTGAGCACGACCCCGGCGATCCGCACGGCGGGGTCGTAGCCGGCGAAGCCGTGCACGGTCGCGGCGATCGAGCGGCCCGCGCCGCCGGCGGCCACCACGAGGATGACCGGCGCGCCGAGCAACCGGGCGACGTGCGCGGTGCTGGCGAAGTCGCCGCGCCCGGCCGCGCCGTCGAACAGCCCCATGACGCCCTCGATGACCGAGACGTCGGTGCCGCGGGCGCCGTGCAGGAACAGCGGCGCGATCAGCTCCTCGCTGGTCAGCCACGGGTCAAGGTTGCGGCCCGGGCGGCCGGTGGCGGCCGCGTGGTAGCCGGGGTCGATGTAGTCGGGGCCGACCTTGTGGGCCGAGACCCGCAGGCCCGCGGCGCGCAGCGCGGCCATCAGGCCGGCGGCCACCGTGGTCTTGCCGTCACCCGAGCGGGTGGCGGCGATCACCAGCCGGGGCTGTGTCACCATTCGATGCCGGCCTGCCCCTTGCGCCCGGCGTCCATCGGATGGCGGATCTTGGTCATCTCCGTGACCAGGTCGGCGGCGGCGACCAGATCCGGGTGCGCGCGGCGGCCGGTGATCACCACGTGCTGGGTCCCAGGGCGCGCGCTGAGCACTGCGAGGATCTCGGCCACGTCCAGCGTGCCGTTGCTCACCGGGTAGGTGAACTCGTCCAGGATCAGCAGCCGGTACCGCTCGGCGGCCAGGTCCAGTTTCACCTGCTCCCAGCCCGCGCGGGCGGCCCGCTCGTGGTCGGCGGGCTGGGTCCGCAGCCAGGACCAGCCCTCGCCCATCTTGTGCCAGGTCACCGGGCCGCCCTGGCCGGTGCTCTCGTGCACCCCGGCCAGGGCCTTGAGCGCGGCTTCCTCGCCGCTCTTCCACTTCGGGCTCTTCGTGAACTGGAACACCCCGATGGGCCAGCCCGCCGTCCACGCGCGCAGGGCCATGCCGAACGCGGCGGTGGACTTGCCCTTGCCGTCGCCGGTGTGCACGATCAGCAGCGGCTGGGCCCGGCGCTGGCGGGTGGTCAGCCCGTCGTCGGGCACCGACGCTACTCGTCCTTGTGGCATCAGGCCGCCTCCCTCGCTGCGATCAGCGCGGTCAGCTCGCGGGCCGCCTCGTCGCGCCGGGCCGGGCTGGCGGAGGCCAGGCCCGCGACCGTCACGCGCTCCGCGCCCAGGTCGGCCGCGATCCGGGCGGCCAGACCGAGTCGCACCGGTCCTTCCTCGGCGTCGACGACGACGCCGGAAATCCCGGCGAGCTGCCGGGCGGCGCGCCGGGCCCGCCCGACCGGGTCGGGGCCGCCGGTGGCGCGGCCGTCGGTGACCACGACCAGCAGCGGCCGCCGGTCGGGGTCGCGCCAGCGCTCCCGGCGGATCAGCTCGCGGACGGCGTCCAGGCCGGCCGCCAGCGGCGTCTGGCCGCCCACGGGCAGGTCGTGCAGGCGGCGGGTAGCCAGCGGCACGGACCTGGTCGGCGGCACCACGACCGTGGCCGCGCGGCCGCGGAAGGTCACCACCGTGACCCGGTCCCGGCGCCGGTAGGAGTCGGCCAGCAGGGACAGCGCGACGGTGGTCACGGTCTGGCTGCGCCGCCGGGCCGCCATCGACCCCGAGGTGTCCAGCAGCAGGATCACGAGGTTGGACTCGCGGCCGCGGCGCGCCCACCGGCGCAAGTCGCGGCCGGTGACGGCGAGCGGCTCGCCGGGCCGGGCCAGCGCCGCGGCGCGCAGCGTCGGGACGAGGTCGGGCCGGCTGGTGGTGGCGACGGCCGCTGCCGGGCGGCCGCCAGCGCCGCGCGAGCGCGACCGGCGGCCGCCGCTGCCGCTGCCGAGCCCGGCGGCCTGCAGGTGCCGGATCGCGAACGCGGCCCCCGGCGCCGCTGCCGTGCGCGGGCCGGCCGGGGATGGCTGGTCGGCCCGCGCGGGGCCGTCGTGCTGCTGCGGCGGGGCCGCGTCGCGGTCAGGACCGTCGGCCGGCTGGCCGCCACCACCGTCGGGGGGAGGGTCGGTCTCGTCGGGCGGGCCGAATGCGTCGTCAAGCTGCGCCTGGTCGAGACCCGGGTCGTCGAACGGTCCCCGGCGGCGGCGGTGCGGCAGCGCCAGCCTGGCGGCCTCGCGTATGTCCGCGCCGGTGACGACGGATTCGCCGCGCCACGCGGCGTGCGCGATCGCGGTCCGGGCGGTGACCAGGTCACCACGCAGGCCGTCCACGCCGAGCGCCGCGCAGGCCGAGGTGATCCGCATGAGCTCGGCGTCGGGCAGGTCGACGCCGCCGAGCCTGGCCCGCGCGGCGGTGATGCGGCCGGTGAGCTGGCGGCCCGCCTGCTCGTGCGCGGCGGCGGCCGCCGCGGGCCGCAGGTCATGGCTGAGCCTGGCGCGCACGGCGTCGGCGCGCTGACGCGGGTCGGCGCTGGCCACGACCGGCACGCACAGCCCGAACCGGTCCTGCAACTGCGGGCGCAGCTCGCCTTCTTCCGGGTTCATGGTGCCCACCAGCAGGAACCGGCTGGCGTGCCGCAGCGACACCCCCTCGCGCTCCACCGTTGCCGTGCCGGTCGCCGCCGCGTCCAGCAGCACGTCGACCAGGTGGTCAGGGAGCAGGTTGACCTCGTCGACGTACAGGATGCCCCGGTGGGCCTGCGCGAGCAGCCCCGGCACGAACGCCTCGGCGGTGGGCGCGCCGGCCAGCACCCGGGGCACGTCGAGGCTGCCGGTGACGCGGTCCTCGGTCGCGCCGAGCGGCAGTTCCACCAGGCGGGCCGCTCGGTACCGGGCGGCCGCGCCGGGCGGGTGCGGACCGTCCGGGCAGTCAGGGTCCGGGGCGGCCGGATCGCAGGAGAACCGGCACTTGGCCACGACCATGATGCCCGGCAGCAGCGCGGCCAGACCGCGGACCAGGGTGGTCTTGGCCGTGCCCTTCTCGCCGCTGAGCAGGACCCCGCCGATGCCGGGGTCGACGGCCCCGAGCAGCAGCGCGAGCCGCGCGTCGTCCTGGCCGACGACCGCGGAGAACGGCAGCGCCTCGCTCATGTTCGCGCCTCCCCGTCATGGGCCTCCTCCAGCTGGCCCTCGACGTCCAGGTAGGCGTCCCGGAGCCGGTCGAGGGTGGCCGCGTCCGGCGCGGCCCACAGGCCCCGGTCGGCCGCCTCGAGCAGCCGCTCGGTGATGCCGCGTAGCGCCCACGGGTTGCTGGCCTGGAGGAACTTGCGGGTGTCCGGGTCGAGCACGTAGCTGGCCGACAGCTGCTCGTACATCCAGTCAGGCACGACGCCCGTGGTGGCGTCCCAGCCGAACAGGTAATCCACGGTTGCGGCGAGCTCGAACGCGCCCTTGTAGCCGTGTCGTTTCATGGCCTCGATCCAGCGGGGGTTCACGACCCGGGAGCGGAACACCCGGGCCGACTCCTCGACCAGGCTGCGGGTGCGCACGTGGTCCGGCCTGGTGCTGTCGCCGACGTAGGCGCGCGGCGCGCCGCCGGTCAGCGCGCGGACCGCGGCGACCATCCCGCCGTGGTAGGCGTAGTAGTCGGCGGAGTCGGCGATGTCGTGCTCGCGCGTGTCGGTGTTCTTCACCGCGACCGCGATCCGCCGGTAGGCCGCTTCCATGTCCGCACGTGCCGCCCGGCCGTCCAGGCCGCGGCCGTAGGCGTGGCCGCCCCACAGCGCGTAGACCTCGGCGAGGTCGGAGTCGTCCCGCCAGGACCGGCTCTCCATGAGGGCCAGGAGGCCCGCCCCGTAGGTGCCGGGCGGCGAGCCGAACACCCGGCTGGTGGCCCGCCGCAGGTCGTCGTGCCGGGCCAGGTCGGCCAGCACGTGCGCGCGCAGCATGTTGTCGGCCGGGTCCTCGTCGAGGCCGGCCACGAGCGTTACCGCGTCGTCGAGCAGCGTGACCACGTGCGGGAACGCGTCGCGGAAGAACCCGCTGATCCGCATCACGACGTCGATCCGGGGGCGGCGAAGTTCCCCCAGCCCGATGACGTCCAGGCCGGTCACCCGCCTGCTCGCCTCGTCCCACCGGGGCCGGACGCCCAGCAGCGCGAGCGCCTCGGCGATGTCGTCGCCGGAGGTGCGCATCGCCGCCGTGCCCCACACCGACAGGCCGACCGAGACGGGCCACCGCCCGGTGTCCTCGCGGTAGCGGGCCAGCAGCGACTCCGCGAGCTGCCATCCGGTGTCCCAGGCCAGCCGCGACGGCACGGCCTTGGGGTCGACCGCGTAGAAGTTCCGGCCGGTCGGCAGCACGTTGACCAGGCCGCGCAGCGGCGAGCCGCTCGGCCCGGCGGGCACGTGCCCGCCGTCCAGCGCATGCAGCACCGCGCCGATCTCATCCGCGGTCTGCGCCAGCCGCGGGATGACCTCGGCGGCGGCGAACTCCAGCAGCCGGGTGACCGCGGGCCCCGATTGGCTAGCACGGGGCTCGCCAAGGACCGCCGTGGTCACGTCGGCGGCGGCCTCCGGGCGCCACCCAGCCGCCTCCATGGCCTCGACCAGGGCCCGGGCGGTCGCGTCGGCCCGGTCCGCCTCCGCCCGGCTCGCGCTCCCGTCCTCGGCCAGCCCCAGCGCCTGCCTCAGCCCCGGCATCGCGCCCGCCACCCCGGACCAGACCTGCCGGGCCTGCAGCATCGCCAGCACCAGGTTCACGCGCTGCGGCCCGGCCGGGGCCGCGCCGAGGACGTGCAGGCCGTCGCGGATCTGCGCGTCCTTCACCTCGCACAGCCAGCCGTCCACGTGCAGGACGAAGTGGTCGAACTCGGCGTCGCGTGGCCGGGAGTCCAGGCCGAGATCGTGGTCCAGGCGGGCGGCCTGGATCAGCGTCCAGATCTGCGCCCGCACCGCGGGCAGCTTGGCCGGGTCCAGCGCGGCGATGCTCGCGTGCTCGTCCAGCAGCTGCTCGAGCCGGGCCAGGTCGCCGTAGGTCTCCGCCCGGGTCATCGGCGGCACCAGGTGACTGATGATCGTGGCATGCGCCCTGCGCTTGGCCTGCGTCCCCTCGCCCGGGTCGTTGACCAGGAACGGGTAGATCAGCGGCAGGTTGCCGAGCACGGCATCGGCGGCGCACTCGGCGGACAGGCCCAGGCTCTTGCCCGGCAGCCATTCCAGCGTGCCGTGCTTGCCCAGGTGCACGACCGCGTGCGCGCCGAAGCCGTGCTCCAGCCACCGGTACGCGGCCAGGTAGTGGTGGCTGGGCGGCAGGTCCGGGTCGTGGTAGATCGCCACCGGGTTCTCCCCGAACCCGCGCGGCGGCTGCACCAGCAGCACGACGCGGCCGGCGGTGAGCGCCGCGAGCACGATCTCGCCGTCCCGGTCGCGGGAGAAGTCCACGTACAGCTCGCCGGGCGGCGGCCCCCACGCCTGCTGCACCGACTCGCGCAGCGCGGGCGGCAGCGCGGCGAACCACTCGCGGTACCGAGCGGCCGGGATCCGCACCGTGGCGTTCGAAAGCTGCTGGCTGGTCAGCCAGTCCGGGTCCTGACCCCCGGCCGCGATGATCGCGTGCATCAGCGCGTCGCCGTCCGGCGGCTCGATGCCCGGCAGGGCGCCGTCGCCGGAGAGCCCGCCGATGTCGTACCCGGCCTCGTGCAGGGCGCGCAGCAGGGCGACCGCGCTGGCGGGCGTGTCCAGGCCGACGGCGTTGCCGATCCGGGCGTGCCTGGTCGGGTAGGAGGACAGCACGATCGCCACGCGGCGCTGCCCGGGCGGCACGTACCGCAGCCGGGCCAGCGCCATCGCCTGGCCGGCCACGCGCGCCGCGCGCTCGAGATCGGCGACGTACTCGGGCAGCCCGTCGGCGCCGGTTTCTTTGAACGAGAACGGCACGCTGATCAGCCGGCCGTCGAACTCGGGGATCGCGACCTGCGTGGCCGCATCCACGGGGCTGAGCCCGGTGTCGGCCTGCGCCCACTGCGCGCGGGGCGAGGTGAGGCACAGCGCCTGCAACACCGGCACGTCGAGCGCGGCGATCGCGCCGGCGTCCCACGCGTCCTCGTCGCCGCCCGCCTGGGCCAGCGCGGCGGCGCTGCCGCCGGCCGCGAGCACGGTCACGATCAGCACGTCGGCGCGGCCCAGCACCGCCAGCAGCGCGGGGTCGGCGGACCGGAGGCTGCCGCACCAGACCGGCAGCGGCGTGCCGCCCGCGTCGCGCACCGCTGCGGCGAGCGCGTCCACGAACGCGGTGTTGCCGGCCAGCTCGTGTGCCCGGTAGTAGACGATCCCGACCACCGGCCCCGCCGCCCTGGCCTGATCAGGCCCTGGCGTCCTGATGCCCCAGGCCGGCGCGGGCCGCGGCGGCGCGAAGCCGGTGCCGCCGAGCAGCACGGTGTCGGTGAGGAACCGCGGGAGCTCGCGCAGGTTGGCCGTGCCGCCGTGGGCGAGGTACTCGTGGACCTGGGCGGCGACGCCCGCCGGGACGGTCGACAGGGCCATGAGCGCGGCGTCGGGGGCCTGCTCGCCGCTGACGACCACCAGCGGCCGGTCCTGCCGGCGCAGCCAGGACAGGCCGTCGCGCCAGGCCTCCTCGCCGCCGAGCAGGCGGACGACCACGACGTCGGCGGGCGCGAGCAGGCCGGGAAGCTCGGCCAGCGGCAGGCGGGCCGGGTTGGCGAGCAGGTAGCCGGCGCCGCTGGACCGGGCGGTGAGCAGGTCGGTGTCCGAGGTGGACAGCAGCGCCACCGTGCCTACCCGGTCGGCCTCCACGCAGCCTCCTCCGGGGTCCGCGCCCCAGTAGACGGTCGCGACGGCCGGAGTGTCCTGGCTCCCGGATCGGTGCGCGCCTCGGCCTTCCAGCCCGCGCCGGGCCGTGACCACAGATGAGGCTTGCTCCCCGGTGACAGTGGCGGGACCGCGCCGGATTCACACCGGTCTTCCTCCGCTGGCTGTCGCGTGGTGCAGCTGACTCTACTACGGCGAGCGCGGCCAGATCGTTCATCGGGGCTGAGGATCTGGCGGGAGGCCTATACCTGGACGTGTCATGCGCGCTGGGTGCTGGCGGCAGCGTTCATTTGCCCGCATCGTGTGGCTATGCGGTGCTCCAGCCCTTCCCGCCGGTCGTCACGGCTGCGCCTCCAGTCCCAGGGCGTGGCCAAGGTCGAGGTAGGCGGTGGCGCGGGCCAGCGTGACCGCGCATTCCTGGCATAGCGCGTCTTGGTCCGGCTGCGCGGCGCAGGCAGCGCAGTGCACGGGCGGATCGCGGTAGTAAACCGCGTCGGCGAGAGCCTGGGCCAGTAAATCGCGCTGCTGCGGCTGGAGGGTGATCGTGGCTGGCATGGGTCCTCGCTTCCGCCATCTGGCTAAGGGATGATCTTGCGATTACCGGGCTGCCGAGTGCTGGCCAGCCCGGCATACATATCGGTGCTGACGCCCTGCACCGGACCGTGGTCGGGCCGCCACTCGCTGACCGGCACCACGCCGGGCGGGACCAGCGGGAGTCCGCCGAACAGGGCGGTGACCTCGCGGTGCGTGCGGGCGGTGAGGCCGACCGGGACCATCGCGTTGTAGGCGGCCACCCCGGCGCCCACCTGACCGGGCGCGAAGTCGCCTGTCAGGTGGGAAATGATTACAAAGCTGCCCTGCGACACGAAAGAAGCCAGGGTGGCCACGATCCCAGCCGGGTCGTCCGCGTCGTGCAGGAAGTGCAAGACTGCGGCAAGGATGATGGCGGCGGGCTGGGTGAAGTCCAGCGTCCGGGCCGCCTCCTTCATGATCGTCTCTGGATCGTGAAGGTCAGCGTCAATTACCTCGCACACGCCCTCAGGTCGGCTGGTCATCAGCGCGCGGGCATGGGCTAGGACCAGCCGGTCGTTGTCCAGATACACGATCTCGGATTCGGGGGCGATGGCCTGAGCCACGTCGTGAGTATTGCCGGGGGCCGGCAGGCCCGGCCCCACGTCAACGAACTGCTGGATCCTGCACTGGCCAGCCAGGTAGCGCACCGCGCGAGCAAGAAACGCGCGGTTGGCCCGCGCGCCGGCCACCACCTGGGGGCGGCAGGCAGCGACTTCGTCGGCCACCTTGCGGTCGCCCGGGAAGTGATCTTTGCCGCCCAGCCAGTAGGCGTAGATCCGGGCCGGGTGCGGGACCGCGGGATCGAACTGGCGGGTGAGAACGCGCGCGGCGGATGGACCGACGTGCGGGATGTTCACCTGTCCTCCTGACCTGTGTGCGAGACGCGCGCACAGCAGCAAGCTGCTTGGTACCTCGTCATGCGGCGCAGCTGGCACTTGCGGATCTGTGCGGCGGCTTCCCACCGGGCCTGATCATCGTTCACGACGCTCGCGGCCTTCAGTTGGCTAGCAGCCGTGTTCATGAACAATGACGCTAGTCAGCGGGCAGACGAGCGGCTAGTGCCATTCGTGCGACCGCATAAGGTGAGTGGGTTGAACTGGGTTGCGATGTTCGCATCAGGCAGGGGATGTGTCTATGCGGCAACGTGCATGCCCCTTGACGAGTGGCTCTCAGCCCGCTTAGCGTCAGTCATGTTCGCGCATAGGGAGGAAAGGTAGGTACCGGCAGATGAGCCAGTCCCTGCACCTCAGCCGCATTGCTGGAGGCAACTGCGGCCGTGACGATTGTCCTACTGTGTTCACCACTGATCGCGGGACAGTCGTCATCCAGGGCTATGACGTCGACAGGAAGACCCCGGCCGGTGAATCCATCGTAGAGATCCCTCTGGACGTACTCAAGGAGGCTGTGGGTGCGCTTGGATGGTGAGCGGTGGCGTACCTTCTTCGACGCCTTCCAGCACACCGCCTTCCGCCTCGAAACCTATCCCGTCTACGACGTCACCAGTGAGCGGGAAGAGTACGAGGGCTTCCTGTCCTCTG
>Ga0070698_100007101_pt1 | contig 12128 bp, 7 predicted proteins | sample KBSK1502metaG_FD_65477 | JGI IMG/M metagenome (GOLD analysis project Ga0070698, IMG submission 65477) | Corn, switchgrass and miscanthus rhizosphere microbial communities from Kellogg Biological Station, Michigan, USA - KBS K1-50-2 metaG | ecosystem: Host-associated > Plants > Roots >...
AGATCCCAGTTCATCTGCAGGTTCATCCACACCTCAGGAGAGGTGCCCAGCAGGGCCGGCAGTCGCCACGCCGTGTCCGCCGTCACGCCGCGCTTGCCTTTGATGATCTCGTTCGAGCGATTCGTCGTCATCGGGCCGCATATCTTTTTCATGTTCTACCTCAGCAGGCCGCTGTAGGATCCGCGTGCGCACGTCGTTCCGCCTCCAGCTCTTCACTACGGCTGAGATTGTTCGGTTCTTACTGGACGTCGTTTATTCCAGCAAGGAAGACGATGATGAACACGATGGCTGACTTCGGAAACTGCCCCTGTGGTGGCCGCTTCGAAACGAAGTTCGTCGAGATTCAGATCGCGTCCCGCAACGGAACCGTTACTCTCCGGGACATTCCGCAGGGCCACTGCCGTTCATGTGGGTCTCATGTCTACCGCCCTCACACACTCATACACATCGAGAACGCGTATCAAGCAGGCAAACGTTCGTTGACGGAGGCCTTGTCCGATGATGACAGAGGATCTGCAGTTTTATGACCCACTGACCGCGGCCGGTGTGCCCCGATCGGAGCTGCTGCTTGCGGCCGCCGAAGTCGCCGACAACCTCCGGAACTTCGCGGGAGCTGGTGGCTCGAGCATCCCGGACGAAGGCGCCACAGCGCTGCGCGAGCTCGCGCGCGACGAGATCGTGTTCTCGGCACAGCCAGAGATCTATCCGATCGATGTCGAGGAGGCGCTGAAGTCGGTGAAAATGCCGCTGTCAGTGTCCGCGGCGGACTACGGCGCGAGATTCAAATACTTCCTCGTGAAATTCCCCTTCGACGTTCAGCCGGCGGGACCCTGGAACTTCAATCAGCTCAAGGTTCGCATTGAGTTTCGCGCGGGAGAGCAGGAGCGCCGCCCCAAGGTGCAGGCGCTGTTTCCCGAGGCGCGATTCCAGGACATTCTGAAGACGGACGCGAGCTTGGAGATCGGTCTCAGCCCGACGCTCGAATTCGGCGTCAAGACCGGTGCATTGAGTTTCGAGGCGGCGCCAGTCAGTGCGTCTGGCGACGCGAGCGTCACGGCGCACGCGAAGGGGCATGGTGCATTCGCGCTGGGCCCCTTCACCCTCAACTGGAAGAAGGCACTGGTCAAGACCTGCCACCCCGGACTCGAGTGGGTGTGGTGGGAAGTCGGAGGAGCCGATTTGCGGCGAGGGGACAGCCCGCCATTCATGGTGGTTCTCCAGATCCCCGAGGCGGCAACGCACGTGTCGGCTGTGGGGCAACTCCAGGCGAGCCGGTACTACAATCTCATCCGCAATGCGTTCACGAACATCACGAACTGGCCGCAGGTGTACCGCGAGTTCGTTGAGGCGGGCGCGCCTTACTCGCCCGCGCCCATGACCTGGGATCTTTCCGAGGACATCGTTCGTGCCAGTTAGCCAGAGGGGGGCATCGTCGTCCCCGGCGCAGTTGCCCGTGCAGACGTACCAGCTCTGGATCGAAAAGGACGGCCTGCGAATCGTCTCGCCACAAGGCTACGAGCCGAAGCTGTATCCCATCAAGAGCGACGAGTCGAGTCTCAGTCATCGGACGCTGATGGCTCTGCACGGCATGCTGCGTGACAATCGGCTGCGAGAAGGGGAACGAGAGCTGTTCGGACAGTATCTGTACGATGTCCTTCTCGCTGACGAAGCCGGCGAAATGCTGCACGAGGCGCTGCGGCAGCCGCCGTTCGCGCTGCTTCACGTCGAACTGCACTTCAATAACGCCCCAACGTGGTTGGGTGAGCTGCCCTGGGAGTACTTGTATCGCCCGGCCACGAAAAGCGGCGGCGGCTATTTCCTGGCGATGGAGGAGCGGCTCGCGTTGGTGCGCCGTCCGACGGTTCCGGACGTCAAGCGTACGCTCGGCGTCTCTGCCAAGGAGGAGCTGAAGGTGTTGCTCGTGGCGTGCAGTCCATCCGACCAGGAGCCACTGGAGTTCGCGGCATTCATCGAGGCGATGCGCAGGCTGCCGGGCGTCACAGTGAAGACGCTGACCACACCCTATATCAAAGACCGCGCATTGGCATTGGCAGAACACGGAGTGCCCGAGGCCACGTTTGACAACTTCGAAGAGGCGATTCGCGACAACCCGCACATCGTGCACTTTCTTGGGCACGGAAAGGTCGATTCGCAGGGCGGTAGCATCGCATTCGTGGACCACGGGTTCAACGCCGACTGGTGCGAGTGCAAGCGGCTGCAGAAGGTCTTTAGAGAATCATCGGTCCGTTTAGCCTTTCTGCAGGCCTGTGAGACCTCCGTCAAGGGTGATGCGGCGATGGCCTATCGCGCCTTGTCGAGTGTGGCAGGCGCACTTGCAGACACAGGCGTGCCGGCCATCGTGGCGATGCAGGCCAAGATCGAGATTGGAAAGGCGAGCAGCTTCGCCACCGTCTTCTACAGCTCCATCGTCGAACAGCGTCTCCCGCTGTTCCGGGCCATGCAATTGGCGCGACAGAAGGCAAAGGATGCGGAATGCATTCCGGTGTTGTATCTGCGCTATGACGGTTCGAGTGGGACTCAGGCGGATCTTCTGTTCGAGGAGTCGACGTCCGATTCTCCACAGGCGGGACTCTCCCGGGGCGGCAGCGTCACCGTGGCTGACGACAAGTGCCCCTGGTGCTGGGGGGACCTCGTTGGGAAGCAGGCGGAACAAGATTGCTGCCCGTATTGCGCGTCCGATCTGCGCTGTTGCAAATGCAAGGTGAAGATCGAAGGGTTGCTTCCCAAAGATCGCGAAGAAGTTCGGTGTCAAAAGTGCCGAGTCCGGATTATCCGCTATCGAGACCCGGTAGACGAAGGGCCGCGATCGCAGACAACGGCCACGGTTCGCGAATTCGATCACGGCCCGGAGCTCACGGTCCGTGGCGATAAACAGAAGGATGTGTTCGGCAGCGCCGGGGAAGGAGGGCCACAGTGAGCGAGACCATTCGGTCGCTCCTGTTTCGCGAAGGCCACGCCTATGTGCGCGCAGGACGCGTGCAGGACGCCGTCGAGGCGTTCGAGAAGGCTCTGAAAGAAACCGGCAGCAGGCCGAGCACCCCAGAAATCGCCCTTGCTCTTGCCGACGCCTCGACGAAAGGCCCGAGACCCGAGCAATCCATTCAAACACTGGTGACATACGCCGCCTCGTACGGCGAGCAGCGTGACGAGTTGCTTCGGCGGGCGACTCAGATGCTCCAACCTCAGTGGGCCACGCTGCTTGCGCCGCTGCTTGAAACCGAGTGGCGATGGTTGACGGCAGACGACTCTCACCCGATTGAACTCCCGCAGTTGATGCTGGCGGCGGATATTTACTCGTCTGCAGGCGATTACAACAGGGTGCTTGCCGTTCTTCGACGAGCACGGAGCCTCGGCGTGGACAGCAACAGGGCAGTCGTCAGGAGACTCTACGAAATCGCCAGGAGCCTCAACAATGCGAACGACCTCGCGCAAGCCGCTGATGTATTGAACGAGGCCCTCCAGGTTGCCCCGGATGACGTCCGGAGCCGCTGGCTCCTCTCCGAAATACTGCGACGCCGCAGCTATTCCGACAACACCCGCGAATTGCGGGACCAGGGAATCGCGGTAGGCGAGAGCTTCCTTCGAGACGCCCTTCGCGTCTGGGATGAAGCGGTCACGAGGGCGGATCACATCGAGTCCTGGGCGCTCGGCTCACGGACGCTCATCAACGAACAGCTCGCAAAGCTTCCGGGCGCCGACCGATGGACGCTGGGATGGGAGGCGGTGGCCCTGGCGCAGCGAGCGCTGATTGCGCGGGGGTTTGACGACGTCTACAACTGCTCGACAAGCGCGCGTGTTTATCGCGCTCTCGGTCTTGCCGCCTGTGAAGTTGCCATGGTCACACGGGCGGCGGACCTGGCCTCGACCGACGAGGAAAAGCGCTCCGCCGCCGAGGAGCGAGTGATTACGACGGCGAATGCGGGTGAGTTCGACACGGCGTTGGAGCTCGTCCGCGGTCTCGGACAGTCCGCGTGGACCGATGCCATCCAGGCGTTCATTCTGGTGCGACAAGGCATGGCGCAGGATGCGCTCGCACTGGCTGAGCGCGCGATCGCGGCGGATTACCGTGAGCCCTGGTGTATCGACATGCGCGCCGACTGTTGCCGAGAGGTTGGTGAGCACGAGCGTTTCCTGAAGGAATGCGAAGCCATCTGGGCCGCGTTGGACGGCAAGGACCCGGATGCTGCGCTGAGTCTGGCAAGGGCCGGGCTGTGGCTGGGGCTCCATTCGGGGAAATTCGATGAAGCTGTCGCGTTGGTGAACGGCTACCAGAAGAATTCGAATCTGCCGACCGACACGGGCCCTGGCCAGTTGCTGGGTCTCATCGCGCTCGCCCGCGGCGATCTCAAGGGCGGAGTCGACTACCTGCGACAGACGATCGCGCTCATGTGGAGTACGCGCGAACTGGACGACCTGCGACGCGATCTGCACTACCTCGCTGAACACCACACCGACGCCGCGATGGGCCAGGCAATCCGCGACGCGAAGGAGATTGAAGAAGCCCTCACGTCGAGGCTCACGGTTCTCACCGCGCAACCCCTGTCGGCTGAACGTGAACTGACGAATCTTCTGCAGACGCGCCCGGAGGGGGATGCCGGTGGCTGGTTGTGGATGGGCGCACAGGCGACCCTGGCGCGTCTCGACGTCCGGGCCGATCGCATCGAATCGGCGGTGACACGCTACGCGAATCTGATTGAGCGAGCGGCCAGTTCCTTTCCTGAGGCGAACCAGGCGATTGCCGAGTGTGGCAACACATTGCTCACCAGGGCGGATGCGGCCGTGCGGGAAGGTGCGTCGACAGAGGACCGGTCCGCCAGCGTTCGTGCGTACGATTTCCTGGCAGGGCAGCCTCACCTCAAGGGCGATGTTCGCGGCGATGCCTCGACCGCGTTGATGCTCCTTCACGGACTGAGCGGCGATCAACAATCGGCGCGACGGGCGTTTCATGCCGCGAAGGACTCGTACGGCGCTGATGCTCACGACGTATCGGCGCGAGTCGCGGACCGCTTGCGGTTTCTGATTCGCTCCGAAGGCGACTTCTGGCAGGCGTGGAAGACCGTCGTACACATCCTTCCGTTGGCGTACGACCGGTTGGATCTTCAGACCAATCTGTTCGAGTGGTTCAGCACGACCTATAGTGCACAACCGACGGCCAGCGATGTCGAACGCTTGCCCATCGTTCTGGAACTGGGCAGCAATCTCATTCCGGAGGACGCAGCCGAGAACTGGCGGGAATGGGACTTGTTCGATACCTATCTTCCGGAGTTGAAGAAGTGGTTTGCCGTCGAGCAGGGCGTCACGATCAAGCCCGTACGCGTGCGCGCCAACCTCAATCTGTCCGGTGACCAGTTCGCGATTCTGATCGAGGACGTCCCGGTGCCGATCGCGCGCAACTCGGTGAGGCCCGAGTGCGCGTTTGTCACTGCGCCATGGGCGCGGTTGCTCGCAGCGGGTGTGTCACCGTCTGACGCCGATGAGGAGAGACATCCCTTTACAGGACAGACCGCGTTCTGGGTCAAGTGGGCCGGCTGGACCAAGGTGCAGTCCGCAGGACTGCCCCTCGAAGAGCACATGCGATTCGTCATCGAGCAGTTGCGGCGTACCTTGCACGATCATTTGCATGAGTTCCTGGATCCTGATGGCGTTGATGCCCTGATCTCCGATTACCAGGCGAGCACCGAAGACAAAGCAGTCATCAATGAAGTCTTGCCATCGCCGGCAGCGCGCTTCCATTTCTCACGGGTGGTTCGCGCCCTGGTGAAACAAGGCGTGTCAGTTCGGGACTTCGGAGAGATCCTGCAGGCGGTTCGAGGGGTTCATCTGCATCCCACGACGTTGAACGCGGCCGTCAGGACGCTGCGCCTGCGACTTCGATCGAGACTGCCTGGCAACGGTGCTGGCTGGCATCGCCTCGCGCTGCCGTCCCACATCGAGGAGAGCGTGGGGCGCGCCATCGCCCAGGCCGACGGCGTCAGCGCAGCTCGTGTCCTGTCCGAGGTTCGGCCCTTGTTGGCAACCGTATCAGACGAACAGGAGCAGATCGGGGTCGTTCTGATCACGGCTCGATACGACACCGCGGAGTATCTGCGCAACTGTTTGCGTCACCAGTCGTCCGGTGTGACCGCCCTCTGTCACGAGGAAGTGTATGAACCAGCCGCAGTCTCCCTCCAGTCGGCCTCTGCCTGAAACAGTAGTCGACGTGGAGGTCGCGCAGGTGTTTGCCTCGGCCGTAACGGTCGTCGGGTTGTTGGAGGCCTCGCTTGTCGCGGCGGTTGAGTCTCTCCTTCTGACGCTCGGCATCCCAGATGCCGCTTCAGTGACGGTCCGCACAGCCCAGAGCGATGCTTCGGCGGACGGGCCCGTCGCCATTCGATTGAATGGGCATCGCGTGAGGTACTCGCACGACCTGTCGACGACATTGTCGCACCACCTGGGATCAGCGCCGGAGGACGTTCACAAGAATCCGGATCGCGCCGTCGAGTATCTGACGCTCTTGACGGTTGAGGCGATAAAAGCAAGAGCCGCGCTCCTGCTGGGAGGTAAGCAACTGGAGTGGTATCGTGACACGCTGCGGACGGCCGGTGCACAGGCAGCGGCGGAGTCACCCCACCTGGAACGGGCACTGCAACTTGCACTTGGTCTCTCGTCATCGATCGCGGACATCGAAGCTGTGGGCGAGGCGCTCGCTGACTCGAGCAACGCCGACGAGGGCGAGGTGCTCGAGTCGGTCATTCAGGCCGTGCGCCAACGCGATATCGAGATAAGACTGCCATTCGGCTATCTTCGCCAACTGACGGACAACGAGGAGTGGACGGGGCAGTTCAAGACGCTGCGCACCTCTCTCGTGCAGGAGTTGGGCGCGCCGGTGCCGCCGTTCCGTTTCGTGTTTGACGAGGGTCTGAGCCCTCAGGATGATGAGGGCCCACCCTCCTTCTGTTTTCGGTTCAACTCCCTCACCACGCCGCCGATCCGCGGGCTGGCCCTTGATGAGATCCTCGTGAATGAGACGCCAAAGAATTTGGAGGCGTCTGGCATTCAGGGCGCCGCAACGATCAATCCCACGAACGGTTGGCTGGCGACGATCGTGAAATCCGGGCATCGACAGACGCTTGAAGCGTCCCGACAGACCTTCTGGGATGCCAGGCAGCTCATCATTCTGTGTCTCGGCGAAGCAATTCGCAGGCGCTGCGCGCTGTTTCTGGATCAGTCTGTCGTCGAAGATCTCATCCAGAATCTGCGGAGGGACGCACCGCGATTGGTGGAGTGGGTGTCGGGCTTGCTGTCGACGGCCGAAATCACGGCCGTGTTGCGCGAGCTCCTCGACGCGCAGGTGCCAATCGGCAACATCAGGAAGATCTGCGATCTGCTGGTGGATGCGGAACGCGAAACGGGGTTGGGGGAGCGGGTGGCCCGCGTCCGCGCTGGCTTGCGCCGCGAGATCACGAACAGGCTGTCGCGTGCGACGAGCGTGCTCCCCGCGTATCTTCTGGACCCGCCGGTGGTCGATCTTCTGGAACGTGCGTCGACGTCAGGACTGAACGAGCACGATGAAACGGCGATTACCGAAGCCGTTCGGTCCGAATTGAGCGCGTTGCCCAGAGTGACTCCACCAGCGATCATTGCCACGCCGAACGGCCGGGCTCCCTTGCTTGCGCTCCTTCGCGACGTGTTTCCGCGCGTGCACGTGACTACGTTCGACGAGATCGCACCAGACGTGAACGTCCAGCCGATCGCCAGAATCAGCGTGTAGGCGGTCCTCAATCCGTCCTTCAACGTTTCGAGCGGAACACCGTCAAAGGCTCGGATCGTTCGTGCTCCTGACTTTCAGGCTGTATGCGATGGCCCGAAGATTGCGCTGCTCACGGTCGCTCGCGAGCTCGTCCGAAATGCGGGTTGATCTTCAGGTGGAGGGCAGGCCGATGCATTGCAGTAATCGATCCTGGAGCATCTGCTGAGGCCAGGTATGTCGGTGCAACGGGCTGTCAAGATCCGATGATGCGAAGACGACATGGTCCGGGACGGGCGCCGGCCGCTCTACTCGCGGTCCTGCTGGCGCCGGCTCTGAGCGGCGGCTGCAGCGCGGTGCTATCGACGAAAGTCATGCGACCGAGCGGGGTGCGCGAGTTCTCGGCACAGGTCGGCGTGCACAATGAAGCGCTGACATTGCATCTCGCGTCACCCGAGACGCCATTGTCCGACTCCACGCCGCTCGTTCTTTACGCCAGCGGCGACGGCGGATGGTTCGGCGCCGCCGTGGGGATGTTTCGCACGATCGCCAGCAGCGGGCTTCCCACTGTGGGCTTCAGCACCAAAACGTTCATGAGCATCGAACATCGGTGGTCCAAGCCGCTGAGCGTGGCGCACGTCATCGAGGGTTACCAGCGAATCATCGATGCCGCTCGTGCGCAACTGCGGTTATCCCCGGACGCTCCGGTGGTGCTGACCGGCTGGTCGCGGGGCGCCTCGCTGAGTGTTCTCATCGCCAGCAGCCGTGAGGTCGATCCTCGTGTCGTCGGCCTGGTGGCGGTCGGCCTCGCCGCAGACGAGCAGCTCGACATCGAGGGCGACAGTGACGACGACGTCGGCGAGGGCACTGAGGCGCCGGCAGTCGTCAACGACGCGCACGCCCAATCGATCGAGATGTATCCCCTTCTCTCGCGGATCGGGTCACGGCGGCTGGTCGTCATCCAGGCCTCGGGAGACGGTTACCTGCCGGCGGTTCGCGCACGTGAGCTGTTCGGATCCGATTCGCCGACGAGACGGCTCGTGGCCATCGACGCGCGCAACCATCGGTTCAGCGGTGGTGAGTCGAGGTTTGCCGCGGCACTGGTCGAGGCGGTGGAGTGGGTTTCTTCGAACGGGAAGGAGCGGAAATGAGGTCCGTGTCCACAGAGAGTCCCAGTCGTGGCGCGAGCCGCCGCTTGGCCACGTCGACCAGCACGAGATAATCCGGCACGCCCCGCACGTTGATTCCCGTCGCCACGGCGACGGCAACCATGACAGCCGCTGCTGATCGAATCGTCATCGACGGACCCAGTCCTCGATCCACTCTCGTTTCGTTTCGGCCCGCATCGCGAACGCGTTCAAGGATCGCATTCCTCCTCACTTGAGAAAGATGTGGCGGTATCCGCCGGCGATCAGCGCCGACACATCAGCCAGGATGCGGGGCAGATGCAGTCCCCCTGGATAGGCCAGGTAGTGCTGCTCCCAGATCGGATTGAACTTCTCTTTGTAGGCGCGCAGGCCTTGGAAGTTGTAGATCGCGTCGCCGTGGTCATAGATGAACGCACCCAGGCGATTCCAGACTGGTGCGACCGGTGATCGCTCGAACCCCGACAAGGGGGCCATCCCCATCGTGAACCAGCAGTACCCCTGCTGCTTGCCCCACTGCATGAGGTGCACGAACAGCGCCTCCATCACATTCTTCGGTGCGGCGCGGTGGTATCGCATCAAGTCGGCGGACATCTCGACCCGCTGCGGGCCGGGCCAGAGGTTTGCGAACGCCTGAATCTGCCCGTCGCGCTCGATCACCGCGACCGGGAACCGCGACAAGTACGTCTCGTCGAAGAATCCCAGCGAGAAGCCCTTCTCTCCGCCGGCTTTCGCCGCGAGCCAGTCGTCGGAGACGGCACGGAGCGCGGTCATGATCGTCGGCACACCGGCGGGTTCGACGATTCGAAACGCGCCGCCGTCTTTTTCCAGCCGCCGAAGAACCTGACGGTGCTTCGCACCCTGCGGGCCTTCGAGCGTGAATGTCGTCAGATCAACTTTCGCCTCTTCGCCGAGCTTGACGAACGTCAATCCGAAGTCGGCGTAGCGATGCAGATGCGCTCTCGTCGCTTCGTAGAAGACGGGGATGCCGCCGAAGTCGGCGCAGCGCTCCAGAAACAGGCGTACGAGGTCAGCGAGCCGCTCCTCCGGTCCGACCGGATCGCCCAGGGCGGCCCAGGTGCGGCCCCGGACGGCATACATGATGAAAGCGGTGCGTGTGTCGTCGAACAGCAGCGCCTTGTCCCGGAGAAACGCCAGGTACGGAAACGTCGACGTCTGGTTGGCGATCACCTTCTCCGCGTCCTGGAAATCCGCCTCCGTCGGGGCCGGTGCCTCATGTGGGGCGTACCTGATCAGTCGAGCAAATCCAAAGAGCAGAAGCGCGACCGCCGCGCCAACCGACGCACGGAGAAACCTCGACGCGTCACCCTGCAGCTCGAATTGCCACCAGAGATCGCGCGAGTATTCCACGTGCTTGAACGCGAACAGCCCCAGCCAGACGGACGCGCCGACGGCGCCGATCAACGCCGCAATCCAGGAAGCCGAAAATTGAGTCTCGAAAAACGCTGCGCGCCTGTCGAACGCTGGCCTCGCCCGCCACAGGACCGCGAGCACGAGGAGCAGCAGCGTGGCCTCCTCGTAGTCGAAGCCCTTGAGCATCGACGTCGTGATGCCGAGAATCAGCAGGGCTGACGCGAAGTAGTAGGCACCGTCGAGACGACGTGCAAGCCCCTGCGAGAGCAGGATCAGTCCGGCCCCGGCCACGCTCGCGAGGAAATGCGATGCCTCGATCACCTGAAGCGGCAGCACACGGCCGAGGAGCGCCAGCCGTGCGCCGGCCGCCGGTGTCGCGCCCGAGAACAACAGCACCACGCCGCCGGAGAACGTGAGGATTGCCAGCACTCGCGGTGTGAACTGCTCCGTGAGCCGGCCGAGCCCTGCACCGATCCGTGCCGCCTGCGCGCGTCGCTGATGCACGTCGTCCAAGACGAGTCCAATCAAGGCGACGCTCAACGGCAGGAGGTAATACACGCCGCGAAACACCACGAGCGCGGGGAGAAGCTGGCCCGAGCTTAAATATGGCTTCAGCAGAAGCACCATCAGGCCTTCGAACACCCCGACGCCGCCGGGCACGTGGCTGGCCATCCCGAGCAGGATCGCGACAAAAAAGAGGCCGAGAAACGTGACAAAGGACAGCGTGATGGGAGGCAGCAGCACGTACAGCACCGCGCCGACCAGTGCCCAGTCGATGGAAGACAGCGCGAGCTGCGCGGTGGCAATGCGGGACGACGGGATCGGTAGCTCGACTCTCCACACTCGGAGCGGCGTTCGGCGAAGTATCGTGATGGCCACATAGGCCACAGGCACCGACATCAGCAGCCAGCCCGCCAATGTCACGACCTGGTGGGCCGGTAGCTCACTTATGCTTGGCAGCGGCGCCGCCACGAGACTGAGCCCGCCAAGCGCGAACAGGCCAAGCCAGAACGTCACGGAGTAAGAGAGAACGATACGTGACAGTTCCTCGCCGGTGACACCCCATCGCGTGTAGAAGCGATACCGCACTGAAGCGCCCGACAGCATCGCCAGTCCAACGTTGTTGGAGATGGCGTACGCGAGAAAGGATGTCAACGCGATTCGCGAGCGGGGCAGCGCCTTGCCGATGTACGCAAACGCGAGCTGGTCGTATCCGGTCAGGACTGCGTAATTCAGTACGGTCAGAGCGATCGCCAGCGCCAGCCGCCCGCGGGGCACTCCGACGATGGCGGCGGTCAATTCCGGCCAGCTGACCGCCCGCAGCTCGACTCGCAGCACCTCGAGCGCCACGACGAAGAGCACGAGCCCCACCAGTGCCGGCAGCGCATGACGCACTCGATCGGACATCTCGGTCTCACCTCGGCGAATGCTGAGTCGTCCAGATGATGGCTTCGAGCAGGCACCGGTCGAACTCCGCCAAGTTGTCGCTGAACCGATGATCCGCCGCCTTGACGATCCAGAGCTTCTTGGGCTCCTGCGCGCGCTCGAATATCCGCTGGACGGCAGATTAAGGGCCTTCACCGCTTCGCGTGGGGGCGGGTACTTCCCTGACTTTCAGGTCGCCGATCGCAATGCCACGGAACTGATACGGTCGAGATGCTCCTGAACAACACCTGCGGCATCGATGGGACCGTTGACGCGTACCGCTCACTTGGGCTCGCGACGCGCGACGAACGCCGTAGTGTTGACTGGCGACCCGGCACGTTGTCGCCGCGAATCACGCGGCGCCGGCGCGGGTCGATTCCAGGCCGTGTCCGTGAGGCCCCATCTCTCGCGTGCGCAACGCGAATGCGAACACGAAC
>Ga0070698_100007102_pt1 | contig 12126 bp, 9 predicted proteins | sample KBSK1502metaG_FD_65477 | JGI IMG/M metagenome (GOLD analysis project Ga0070698, IMG submission 65477) | Corn, switchgrass and miscanthus rhizosphere microbial communities from Kellogg Biological Station, Michigan, USA - KBS K1-50-2 metaG | ecosystem: Host-associated > Plants > Roots >...
CGCTCCGCAGAGGTCACCGGCCGAGGGACCATCCCTGGTCTCGGCTCCACGGTCACGGCCGCTCCTTCCGCTGCCTTCGCTCACGCACAGGATAGGACATGTCACTCAACCTACCCGTACTGGCTTCCTACTCCTCGACGAGCCTGATGACTCCGTAGTCGTACCCGCGGCGGCGGTAGACGACGCTGAACTTGCCGCACTGGCTGTCGTGGTAGGCGTAGAAGTCGTGGCCGACGAGCTCCATCTGGAGGAGCGCCTGGTCGATGGTCATCGGGCCGGAGGTGTGGAACTTCTCCCTGACGACGAGCGGGCCGTCGCCTTCCATCTGAATGGGCACCAGCCCTGACGCGTCCTCGGCGTTCTGGTCGCCGGCGTCGAGGTCCCCCGCGGCCCCCGGCATCGCGGGCAGCGGGACCAGGCTCTCCTGTCGGGTCCTGCCGTTCACCTTGCGGCGGCCGCGCGGCCGGCCGACGGTCACGCTCTCGGTGATGGCGGCCAGTTCGAGAGCGGCTTCTTCAGGGCCAGCGGTTTCGAGCAGCGCGCCGACGGCGGCCGCCTGGCCGGTCCGCGACGCGGACACGGCTGACGGCGCGTCGACGGATCGCACGGATACGTCGGTGCGGCGGCCCTTACGGCGCTCCGCCGCGCGGCGCAGCTGTCCCTCGAGCTTGGCGAACGCGAGGTCAAGCGCCGCGTACATCTCGTCCGCGGCGGCCTCGGCCCTGATGGCCGGGCCCCGTGATCTGATCGTGAGCTCCACCCGCGTGCACCGATCAGCCTGCCTCGGGTTGTTCTCCTTCGATACCTCGACGTCGACCCGGATCGCCTTCTGATCCAGCTTCTCGAGCTTCGCTAGCTTCGCCGTAGCGTGCCTGCGGAAACGCTCGGGAACGGTAGTGTGCCTGCCTTTGAAGGTGATGTCCATCTCAATCCCCCTTCGGCTGGAAGTGACCGGGTAGTGGGCACTCGCCCGGCCGACCTGGTCTTCGACCCCACATCCGCCTGCTGAGGGGTTCGCGGCCTTTCTGTGGCCACTACTGCCCTTCTCCCGTGGCGGGGAACTAGGTATTCCCCGTCGGGGCAGGACTTACCTCTAAGCCGCACCGTGATCAGTCGACGAGAAGTCGCCTTACGTGGGCCGTTTCGCCTGCGGCTGGCATCGGCTTGCTGAAGAGGCCCTCCCGCTGCACTCACAGTTCGGAGGGCCTGCCCGGCGCAACCACGGACCCGGGCGAGTGCCATGCATGAACGCTAGCTCGCCTGAGCCCAAATGTCAGGAGGGAGATTCCGTGATCAAGCGTCACACAGCGCACACACGCTTGTCGATCTTGGCTGGTCACGCACTTGCGTCGCCGATGCGGCTGGTCAGCCGGGGTAAACGGCGGAGATACCGGTCCCTTGGACGGTCATCCAGGAGCCGGACAGGCTGTTGTCGGCCACCATGGCGCCCCTGGGCAGGCCGACGATCAACGGGTTGCCGAGACTCGCTGTGATCGACCTCATATGGGGTTGCGCCGGGATCGACGTCGAACTTCCGCCATCGACCGGGTACTCGGTCAGCTCCGGGCCCGGCTCGCGAAGCGCGATCACGTTGTCTGGGCCGTACCAGGTCACCGAGGTGAACGTGGCCGGGGGCACCGACACGTAGAACTGCGAGAGCACGATCTGGATGGCTGCCTGACCAGGACGAGCGTTATTCAGCGGGACGAATGCCCCGAAGTCAAGGTCGTTGCCGCCGACGATGATGGCCACCCGCACGCCGTCCGGCGCCACCCGGAGCGCGGTGAATGGCCCGACGTTCTGAGTTGCGCCGTCCGAGTTCACCACGCTGACCGCGATCGGCTTGCCGGCCTGCTGACTCGGGCTCGCGGCGCCGCTGAGCATCACGATCTGGTCCCCCGTCGTGGCCCACAGGTTGTCAGCCGGGTCCCAGCTCAGCGACGTGTACCCGTCGCCTGCCCGCCGCACGAGCTGTCTACCGACCCGGCCGGTGAACAGCGACCCGTTCTTCAAGGCGGCGACGTACTGCGTATCCGGCGAGACCGCGATCTGGGTAAAGCCGGTGCCGATGTGGGCCACCTTCACCGGGTTGCTCACCGAACCGACGCGGCTCAGCAGGTCGCCGGCGCCGTCGACGTAGTAGAACTGGCTGCTCGCGCCGTTGGCCGGCGTGTACTTGCTCTGGTTTTTCTGCTGCACCGGGTTCTGGTCCCAGCTCGGCAGGCTCCACGGCTTGCCATTCACGGAGAGCTGTACCGACTGCACCGCCGGCCCGCTGCCGCCCGATCCGATGAGCGTATACAGCAGCTGCGCCGACACTTGCTGCATCAGCTCTTTGTCGTTCGCGCTCTTAGTGATGGCGCCGCCCAGATTGACGGCCGCCGTTCCGCCAGTCAGCGTGACGTCGCCGATCGTGGTCGTCTTCGCGGGAAAAGAGGTACTCGTGGCCCCCCGGGAGAGCCAGTCGCCTGGCGGGTGAATGAGGTCATACACCAGCCCGTCCATCAGGCTGGCGGTGGTCGCCTGCAACGGCACGTACACCGGGTCGGGCACCAGGTTGCTGCCGGTGGGATCGAAGAAGTAGAGGTTCCGCAGCTGATAGTCGTACTGGAACGAGTAGCTCGTGAGCACCAGGTAGGGAGGCGCCTTGGAGATCCGCCACTCGCCCCCCACCTTCTGCAGGCGGAAGGTCGGCGGCCCGCCGGGTGCTCCTCCTGTCGCGGAGGCGGACGGGGCCACGTAGCCGCCGGTCCCGGAAAGGAATGCCTGCACCGCGCCGTCGACCGTCACCGTCGCCACCCGGCCCAAGCCGGTGCCGGTGAAGGCCGCCTCATGCACGTTGGGCCCGCTGCTGTACACGACCGCCGACCAGTTCGGAGTCCAGGCGTGGTTCTCCTTGGTCGTGAGGTACTCGCGTGCGATCCGCTGCCCGCCGGCGAAACTGGCGGAGGCGGCCAGGAATCCCGTGACGATCTTCTCCGGTGTCCAGCCGGCCGCCGGCGGCTGCGCGATGATCTGCGGCAGAGGTTGGCTCTGGCCGCCGGGTCCCTGAGTCATCGAATAGGAGATCACCGGTCCGCCGCTCGGCTCGGAGATGCAGCCCGCCAGCAGTGCGAGCAGCGCCACGACGAACACGACAGGCGCGACGCCGCGCAGACGGCCGCCCCTAGCCACGAGAGCCGCCCGCCATGTCGGCCTCGAGGACGCTGGTGACGACTTCCGCCTCGTCCGGCCCGAGCGGCAGCGGCGAGCCCGCGATCGGCTGCCCCGCCACTCTCGGGACCGTCAGCCGGAAGACCGAACCGCGGCCCCGCTCGCCCCACGCCTGCAGCCAGCCGCCGTGCAGGTGCGCGTCTTCCAGGGAGATCGCGAGCCCGAGGCCGGTGCCTCCAGTGGTCCTGGCCCGTGCCGGGTCGGCCCGCCAGAACCGCTCGAAGACCAGTTGCTCCTCCCCCGGGCCGAGCCCGACCCCATGGTCGCGGACCGCGACGGCTACCGCGTCGCTGTCCGCGGCGACGGTGACCACGACGTCCCTGCCCTCACCGTGCTCCACCGCGTTCACGAGCAGGTTCCGCAGGATGCGCTCCACCCGCCGCCGGTCCACCTCGGCGATGCAGACCTCGGCGGGAAGCCGGAACTCGATGCGGCAGCCGCGGCGTTCGGCGAGCTGCTGCGCGTCGGCCGCGGACCCGCGCACGATGTCGCACATGTCCGCGGGCTCGGCGTCAAGCGTGGCCACGTTGGCGTCGTGCCTGCTGATCTCGAGCAGGTCAGTGAGCAGCGCCTCGAACCGTTCGGTCTGCCCAGCCAGCAGTTCTGCAGACCGGGACGAGGCGGTGTCGAGCTGTTCCCTGGACTCGAACAGGACTTCCGCCGCCATCCGGATCGTCGTCATGGGCGTTCGCAGCTCATGCGAAACGTCGGAGACGAACTGACGCTGCGCCTTGGACAGCTCCTCGAGCTCCCGCAGTTTCTCCTGCAGGCTGTCCGCCATCTCGTTAAACGAGGTCGCGAGCGCGCCGAGGTCGTCTACGCCACCGACCGGCATCCGCTCCTCCAGGTGCCCCGCGGCCAGCCGCTGCGCCGTCCGGGCCGCGTGCCGCACGGGGAGCACCACCCAGCGGGTGACCAGCGAAGCGATGGCCGCGAGCAGCGCGACGAGCGCGATCCCGACGCCGATCAGCGTGGTCTGGACGAGTTGCAGCGTCTGCTGCTCCTGGTCGAGCGGGACGACGTAGTAGAGCTGGTACCAGGTGCCGACCGGCGCGCCGACGGCGATCGCGGACTCGGTCTGCCCGCCGCTGTTCAGCGTCAGCGCTGTCGGCGCGTAGTACAGCAGCGTCTCCGCGGTGCCGTGATACTCCTCCGCGTGCTGCTCCTGCCGGACATCCTGGACGAGCGCGGGCGGCAGCGCGGACGCCGCGGCGCCGCTGGCCACCCACGGCGAGTAGCCGGCCTGGCTGGCGAGCTCGCTGTTCAGCCCGACCACGACGTAATAGTTCGGGCTGCCGCTGTTCTGGGGCTGCAGCTTCTGGGCGACGGCGGTCATGAACTCCTGGGTGTTCTGCGGCGTGGGCGGCAGGGTCAGGCCGGGCTGCGACCGTGCCGTGTTAAGCCCGTCAAGCGCCTGCGTCCTGGCCGAATTCTCGGCGTTGGTCAGCAGGCCGTAGGCGATCTGCTCAGTAAGGAAGAAGCCGAGCACGGCGATCATCGTGGCCGAGATCACCAGCGTGGTGCCGACGACCCGCAGCTGGAGGCTCCGGCGCCAGCGGTACTTGACCTTCCCGGTGACCGAGTGTTCCACCCGCAGCAAGGACCTGATCAGGATCGTCAGCCGGTGCGGCAGCCAGCTGACCACCCAGCGCACCAGCTTCTTGCGGCGCAGCGACATCTCCCACGCTTCGCGCACGTCCCGGCGCGACGGCGCGGCCAGGGCAGGCACGGACGCGCCTTGCGCCGGTGTGCCTTGCGCCGGCGCGGCAGGCGCGGGTGCCGCCGCGGCCGGCGGTGACACGGGCACCGAGCCGGCCGCGTCGTGGTTAAACGCTGACCGCTCCATGCCCGAATCAGCCAGGTCCCGCCTTGTATCCCACGCCGCGGACCGTGACGACGATCTCCGGGTGCTCCGGGTCCTTCTCGATCTTGGCCCTGAGCCGCTGCACGTGCACGTTCACCAGCCGCGTGTCCGCGGCGTGCCGGTAGCCCCAGACCTGCTCGAGCAGCACCTCGCGGGTGAAGACCTGCCGTGGCTTGCGGGCCAGCGCGACCAGCAGGTCGAACTCGAGCGGCGTGAGGCTGAGCGTCTCACCGTCGCGCTTGACTGAGTGGCCGGCCACGTCGATCGAGACGTCTCCGATCTGGAGCATCTCCGGCGCCGGCTCGTCCGTCCTGCGGAGCCGCGCCCTGATCCTGGCGACGAGCTCCTTGGACTTGAACGGCTTGAGAATGTAGTCGTCAGCACCGGATTCCAGCCCGAGGACTATGTCGACGGTGTCGGTCTTCGCCGTCAGCATCACGATCGGCACGCCCGACTCGCCCCTGATCTGGCGGCATACGTCGATCCCGTCGGAACCAGGCAGCATCAGGTCAAGCAGCACCAAGTCGGGCCGGGTTTCCCTGAATGCGTCAAGCGCCTTGTCCCCGTCGGCCACGAACGTCGGCTCGAACCCCTCCCCGCGGAGCACGATACCGAGCATCTCCGCAAGCGCCGCGTCGTCGTCGACGACTAGCACACGTCCCTTCATGGGCCCCATCGTTCCATGTGTCTGGCTCCAAGCAGAGCATCCACGACGACGGACAGTAATGCCCGCCGCTGAACCTGCGCCCAGCATGCGCAGATTACCCTTTTTACCAGCTCTGCACTACCCGCGAGTCCGTTTACCCGCCGCGCCCCCGCCCCATCCGTAACCGAGACCTTCCCGCACCCCACGAACCGCCCCGGCGCGCGGCCCCGTCAGCACCCCCACGCACCCGGCCAGCAGCCGCCGCGCCCGCACCGCCAACGCTCGCTCTCACACCCGGCTGTCGCCGCGCGGGACGGCATTTCGCCGGAACGCGGCGGCTCCCCCGGGCCAGGCCCTCGCCCGAGTCCCGCATTACCCTGCCTCAGATTATCGTGTGCACTTTAGCCTGGCGGCGTCAACTTCACACAAAGATCTGGCGATCTGTGCCACTGTGAACAAAGAGGCTCATAAGACATTCCGGATCAACTGGCCCGCTGCTGAATACCGCCCGAGGTATGGCTTAGCGGGAAATTCCATGATCACGGAAGAAAAGCACGCGTATAGGATGTTTTCTTACGTGATCATGACCGTGAGACCCGCAGCGACCTGGCATTGTGGCTCATAAGGGAATACTGAGGTGAAAATCTGACGTCGCTGCAGCACAGGAGTAGTTGGCGACGGCGGAGGTACACAAGGAGCCACCGCGACTATCGTGGCAGAACAAAAGGGATGTGTCACACGTACGGGAAAATAATGGAGCGGGGAGCATGCAGACCGCGCCGAACACGATCGGTCAGCAGGGCGGTCCCCAGGATTCGGGCATGGGCGGCTACCAAGGCCAGTAAGCCAGCCACTACCAGGCGACGAGGCTCTCGGGCGGCCGCCCGCCGGGCAGCCCGAACCGCTGCGCTGCTTTCGCCCCGAGCGCATGGGCATTAGAGTTCGGCCATGCCTGAGCCGTTGTCCACCATTGTCGAAGCGGGCTGGGCGGAGGCCCTGGAGCCGGTAGCGGACCAGATCGCGCGGATGGGCGATTTCCTGCGCGAGCAGGTCAAAAGCGGCAAAAAATACCTTCCCGCCGGCGACCTCGTACTGAGGGCGTTCAAGCAGCCGTTCGCCGACGTCAAGGTGCTGATCGTCGGCCAGGATCCGTACCCGACGCCCGGACATCCGGTGGGCCTCAGCTTCTCGGTCGCGCCCAGCGTCAAGAGGCTGCCCGGCAGCCTGGTCAACATCTTCCGCGAGTACTCCGACGACCTCGGCTACCCCGCCCCCGCCACCGGCGACCTCACCCCCTGGACCGAACGCGGCGTGCTCCTCCTGAACAGAGTCCTCACCGTCGAACCTGGCAAGCCAGGCTCGCACCGCGGCAAGGGCTGGGAAGAGGTCACCGAACAGGCGATCCGCGCGCTGGCGGCCAGGGATAAGCCGCTCGTCGCGATCCTGTGGGGCCGCGACGCCCGCAACACAGCCGCATTCCTCGGACCGAAGGTCCCCCGCATCGAATCGGCGCACCCGAGCCCAATGTCCGCTGACAGCGGATTTTTCGGCACGCGCCCGTTCAGCCGGGCGAACCAGCTCCTGCAGCGGCAGAATGCCGAGCCCATCGACTGGAAGCTGCCGTAGCCAGGCCGCGGGAACTCCCCCGCGAGGAGTACGCAATCCGGCCGTTGCGCGGGGCTGGCGGTCACTTTACCGTTCTGGAACATGGATACTGGATGGGTGGCAGGGGCAAGTGCCGCCCAGACGACGGGGCTGGGATCTGAGCACGCGGTATGGCCAGGGCGCCGCGTGGTCGCGGCGTGCTTTGCCGCGTTTACCGTCTACGCCGCCGCGATGGTGTTCACCGGGCACGCCGACGGCACGTGGGCCGTCTGGGCCTTCGGCGGCTACGCGATCGCGACCATGCTGATGCTGGCCACCAGGAGCTGGGTGCTGCCGCTCGCCGTAGCGCTGGGCGGCGCGCTGGTGGCGCCGCTGGTGTGGCTGATGACCAAGACGGCCGCGACGGCGGAGGTGGTCGTCATCGGCCGCGCCGCCGATCATGTCCTGAAATACGGCACGCCCTACCTTCCGCCTGGCCAGCTCACCGGCTGGAAGGCGTACAACCCGTACCTGCCCCTGATGGACGTCTTCGGCCTGCCGCGCGCGGTCGGCATCCACGGGGTGCTCGGCGACACGCGGATCTGGGTCACGCTCGCCACGATCGTGCTGATCGCCGCGGCCTTCGCCGTCGCCTCGCCGCACCGGCTGCGTGACTGCCCGCACTGCCGCGCCCGCATCGCCGGGGCGACCGCGCTCGCCGTCGCTTCCCCGGTGATCGCCTTCCCGCTGGCGCTCGGCGTCACCGACCCGCCGGTCATCGCGCTGACCTGCCTGGCGCTGGCCTGGGCGGACCGCGGCAAGGTGGTCAGGGCCGCCCTTGTGCTCGCGGTCGCCTGCGCGATGAAGACCACGGCGTGGGCCGTGGTTCCGGTGCTCGCGATCATGGCGTGGGTCCAGTACGCCCCGCGCGCCGCGGCGAGGTTCAGTGCGACCGCCCTGGCCGCCACCGGCGTCCTGGCGCTGCTCGCGGCGCCGGAGGCGATGGCCACGTCCACCGACGTCACCGCTGTCAAGCAGAACCTGATCGACTTCCCGCTCGGCCTCACCAAGCACAAGACTCCCGCGGCGAGCCCGCTGCCCGGCCACCTGATCGCCGGCCTGGGCAGCGTCGGGCATTACGCGGCGGTGGTGCTGATGGTGGCGGCCGTCGTGGCGTTCACGGCCTGGATCCTGCTCCGTCCCCCGCGCGACGCCCGCGCCGTCGCGTGGCGCCTCGCGGTCGGCTACGCGGTCATGTTCGTCCTGGACCCGTCGACGCGGTTCGGGTACTTCGCCTACCCGCTCGCGCTGCTCGGCTGGCTGGCGCTGACTAAGAACAGTTCTCCGGAACGTACGGTGCCTCCGCCGCAGGGCCAGTTGCTCACCTCCGGGGCAGCAACCTGACACTGTCGCTAATCCGCAACGCCATATTCGGGCAGGCGCGGTAGCGTCCCCTCCGGCCACTGCTTACTATCACGAGGCATGGTGCGTGCCGAGGATCCGGCCGCCGGCCCGCTGCTCGAGCGGGCGGCGGAAGTAGCCGCGATCACCGCCGCGATCGACGTGGCGGTCGCGGGCTCCGGCTCGGTGCTCCTGGTGGAAGGCGCCGCCGGGATCGGGAAGACGCGGCTGCTGGCGCACGCTTGCGACCGCGCGGCCGCCGCCGGCATGACGGTCTTGACCGCGCGGGCCGCCGAATACGAGGACGGCTACGCCTGGGGCGTCGTCACGCAGCTGTTCGACAGTGAACTGCGCAGTTCTTCCGGCGGGACGCGGGAGGACGCGGCCACGCTGGCCGCCAGGGCGCTGATCCAGCCAGAGCGGCCGCGCGACGAGGACGCCTACGCGGTGCTGCACGGCCTGTACTGGCTGACCGCGGACATCGCGCAGCGGGCGCCGCTGCTGCTGGCCATCGACGACCTGCAGTGGGCGGACGCGCCGTCCCAGCGGTTCCTCGCCCATCTGGCGCGGCGGCTCGGTGACCTGCGCGTGCTGCTGGCCGTCACCGTGCGCGAGCCACGGGCGGCGACCGTCCAGGACAAGGCGCTGACCGCCGCCCTGGCCGCCGAGCCGGGCGTGCGGACGGTTCGCCCGCGAGGCTGGTGGCTGCCGAGCTTGGCGGCGATCCGTCGGCCGCGTTCCTTGCCGCCTGCCACGAGCTGACCGGCGGCAACCCGCTGCTGCTGCGCGGCCTGCTGACGGCGCTGGCCGCCGAGGGCATCGGCGGCACGGACGCGGACGTCCCGCACCTGCGCCGGCTGACCCCGGACTCGGTCTCGCGGCACGTGCTGCTGCGACTCGGCAGAATGCCGGCCGCCGTGCTCGCCGCCGCCAGGGCGGTCGCCGTGCTCGGCACATCGGCGACCACGGCAAGGGCCGCCCGGCTGGCCGAACTAGACGACGCGGCGTGCGCCGAGGCGATCGGCGTGCTCATGGCCGAGCATCTCGTCGAAGGTGACCGGCAGGTGCGCTTCGTGTACCCGCTGGTCAGGTCCGCGATCTATCAGGATCAGGCCCCGCCGGTGCGCCAGCAGTGGCACAAGCGCGCGGCGCGGCTGCTCGCCGCGGAGGGCGCCTCGCCCGCGGAGATGACCGCGCACCTGCTGGCCTCGGCGGCGTCGGGTGACCCATGGCTGACCGATCAGCTGCGCCGCGCCGCGGCGGACGCCCGCGGGCGCGGGGCGCCGGAGGTAGCGGCGCAGTGCCTGGAACGAGCGCTTGCCGATCCCCCGCCCGCGGCCGCCCGCGCCGACGTGCTCTACGAGCTCGGCGCCGCGCGGACCTTCCATTCCCCGGCCAGCGCCGTGGAGCACCTGAGCGAGGCGCTGGAGCTGACCGATGGCTGGCCACGCAGAGGCGAGATAGCGCTGGCGCTCAGCGAGGCGCTCGCGCTGAGCGGCCGGTTCGCGGACGCGGTCACGACCGTGCAAAGCGCGCTCGCGGAGACCGGCGGTACTAGCCAGGGGGGACAGCCCCCCGCAACCCCCCGGGGGCAGACGGACCAGATCGTCGCCTCGCTGCAAGCGGTCTTGCTGAACATCGCGCGCTGGGACCTGTCCACCAGGGAGGTCACCAGGCCGCTCGTCGCGGAGCTGCTGGCCCGCGCCGACGCGGGCGACCCGCTCGACCCGCAGCTGCACGCCAACCTCGCGATGGAGCTCACCGTCGCGGGCACCGACAGAACCGGCGCGCTGCGGCACGCCCGTGAGGCGGTGCGCGCCACGTCGAGCCTGATGTCTCTCACGTCCACCGCGCTGCCCGAGGCGGTACTGGTGCTGTCGTACGCCGACGCCAGCGGTGAGGCCTGGCTCGGGGTACGAGACTGGCAGGAACTCGCCAGGCAGCGCGCCCGCCCGCTGGCCACCGCTATCTCGGCTTCGATCGCGGCGCACCTCGCGGTCCGCGACGGCGACATCCGGCAGGCACTGGCGTTCGGCGAGCAGGCGCTCGCCACCGCCGACAGCTGGGTCGCGATCCTGGCTACGGCGTTCCTCGTGCCTGCCCTCATCGACGCGGGCGAGACCGGCCGGGCCATTGCGCTGCTCGCCGAGCACGGCCTGAGCGAAGGCGACCTGCTGCCGGTCTTCCCGTTCAACGTGGCGCAGTACGCCCGCGGCTGCCTGCGGGCCGCCACGGGCGACCACGAGGCCGCGGTGACCGACCTGCTCGGGCTCGGCGCCGTGGCGACGCGCTGGGGCATTGTCAACCCAGCCGCGATTCCCTGGCGTTCCGCCGCCGCGCTGTCGCGCAGTGCCCTCGGCGACTCCGAAGCCGCGCGGCGCCTGGCCGGTGACGAGATCGGCCTGGCGCGGCGCTGGGGGGCCGCCAGGGAGATCGGGGTCGCGCTGCGCGCCGCGGGGCTGGCCGAGGGCGGCGAGCGCGGCATCGAGCTGCTGGCCGAGGCGGCGATCGTGCTGCGTGGCTCGACCGCGCGGCTCAAGCTGGCTCGCGCGCTGCTCGACCTCGGCGCCGCCCACCGCCGGGCGGGCGCCAGGGGCATCGCCCGCGACCTGCTGCGGGAAAGCCTGGACCTGGCCCACGGGCTCGGCGGGCAGGCGCTAGCCGGCCGCGCCAGGGACGAGCTGGTGGCCGCGGGCGGCCGGCCCCGAAGGGACGCCATCCGCGGCCGCGACTCGCTCACCCCCAGCGAGCTGCGTGTCGCCGAGCTCGCTGCCGCGGGCCGCACCAACCGGCAGATCGCGCAGGCGCTCTTCGTCACCCAGCGCACCGTGGAGAACCACCTGACCAGCACCTACGCCAAGCTCGGCATCACCGCCAGGCCCGAGCTGGGGGCCGCTCTCAGCGGCGCCCCGCCAGCACCGTCTGGAGCACGGCGAACAGCTCCGACCAGCCGCTGAACTCGTGCTCAGAGCCGCCTGGCACGCACACCGCGCCGGTCAGCGGCTCGTGGTCACCGGAGTCCACCTCGAGCCGCAGCACGATCCGGCCGCCATCGTCCATGACCGGCATGCTGGCACGCGGCCGCCGCTCGCGGCGTCACGGTGCGCACCACACCCTTTTACCTGGCCGCGAACGTGGCCCTACCCGCGCACCGGTCAGGCGACGTGCTGGGCTGGGCTGAGGGCCGCCGACTCCCCTGGCGCCAGGAGCACGAGCCTGCTTGCGAGTCCCGTCTGCTCGAACGCGGCGCGCAGTTCGGCGCCGTCTTCGGTGAAGTGCCGCCAGCCCGTGTAGTGCACAGGAACGACCGCTTCCGCGCCGAGAATCCGTGCCGCCGCCGCGGCACCCGCGCTGTCCAGGGTCAGCAGCGCGCCGTCGAACCGGTCGTGGAACCGCGCTGCGCCCGTGAACAGCACCG
>Ga0070698_100007103_pt1 | contig 12126 bp, 9 predicted proteins | sample KBSK1502metaG_FD_65477 | JGI IMG/M metagenome (GOLD analysis project Ga0070698, IMG submission 65477) | Corn, switchgrass and miscanthus rhizosphere microbial communities from Kellogg Biological Station, Michigan, USA - KBS K1-50-2 metaG | ecosystem: Host-associated > Plants > Roots >...
ACGGGCGTGTTCCCGCCAACGGTCATCCAGATGGTGCGCGTGGGCGAGGAGACCGGAGCGCTCGAGCGGTTCCTCGCGGATGCCGCGGACTTCTACGAGAACGAGCTCGAATACCGGCTGCAAAGCGCGATCCAGCTGCTCGAGCCGGCGCTGCTGCTGGCGGTGGGCGGGGTCATCGCGTTCGTGTCGATCTCGCTGGTCAGCGCGATCTACTCGCTGACGGCGGCAATCCGATGATGGCGAAGGGGGGCTGACGACGATGGCGGGGCGTATGAGGGGCGACCGGGGTTTCACGCTGGTGGAGCTGCTGGTGACGGTGACCATCATCGGCGTGCTCGCGGCGGTGGTGACCGTCGGTGTGAGCGGCAGCGCGAGCAACGCGCAGACCAAGGCCAATCAGGGGTCGTTCAGCGACGTCCAGTCGGCCGTCGACTCGTGGCTGGCGAGCAATCCATCGGTGACGCCGTCCAGCGTTCCAACGAGCACGACCTTCGAGTGCACCGGGGACGGAACGCTCAACCCCGGCCCGCCGCAGTGTGACAACGCGGCGACCACGTTCCTCTGGTACGGCGCGTCCGGCAGCGGCACGACCGCCACGCTCAAGGCGTTCCTCGCCGGCAGCTACGTATCCGGCGCGGACTACCGCTCGATCGATTTCACGTCCGGCACGCTGTCCTTCTCGTCGTTCTTCCGGCTCAACGCGAACACGACGGTGGTCTGCGTCGTGAATTACTCCGGCTCCAGCGGAGCACTGAAGGGGCAGATCGTCGCGTGCCACAACTGATCCGTCGCGACGAGGGATTCACGCTCGTGGAGCTGCTCGTGACCGTCACGATCATCGGCGTCCTGGCGGCCGTCGTGACCGTCGGCGTCAGCGGCGCCGCGTCCAGCGCGCAGACGAAGGCGAACCAGGCGACGCTCAGCGACTACCAGTCGGGGGTCGACTCCTGGCTCGCCAGCAATCCCGGCCTGACGGTGAACGATCTCCCGGTCACCGCGACGAACCAGGCCGCCCAGAGCGCCTTCTGGTACGTCACCGACGGAGCCGCACTCGGCACCGCGGCGAACCTCAGCACCGTGTCGTGCTGCACGAGCGGCGCGTACGGCGCTCTCGACACCACTTCGAGCGCGGGGAGCCCCGCGTTCTCGACGTTCTTCCGACTGAACGCCGGAAGCACGACCGTGTGCGTCGTCCACAAGGCCGCCGCGGGGGCGACGACGGCCGACGACAGCCAGGTGAAGGCCTGCCACAACTAGTACGTAATTCGTCGTAGCGAAGTTCCTCCCGTCCTCGTATTCCGGCGCGGTCGTCTCCATCGAACACTCCTCGCATCGCGGCGCGGACACGCCGCATGGAGGAGATGACATGAGGAATGGGATGAGGAGCCTCGCGCGCGACGCGGGCTTCACGCTCGTCGAAATGCTGGTGACGGTCACGATCATCGGGGTGCTCGCGGCCGTCGTCACCGCGGGGGTCAGCGGCGCCTCGTCGACCGCGCAGACGCAGGCCAACAAGCAGCTCTTCAGCTCCGTCCAGACGGGTATCGATGCCTATGCGGCGAACACGCCATCGGCCACCGGTGTGCCGACGAGCGGCAGCCCGGCGGCGGCCGCGACGGGCTACTACGCCGCCGACGGCAGCACGGCGGTCACCATCGCCGGGACCGAGCTGTTCATCACCTTCTCGTCCGCCACGAACAACTTCAACACCTTCTTCCGCCTGAACAACTCGTCGGTCACCTTCAAGTGTGTCGTGGCGAACACGACGACCTTCACCCTGCTGGCCTGCCACAACTAGCGCCGGGGCGGCCCTGAGATGGACCTTCGCACGGTCGCGCGGCGGATCGGCGAGGAGCGTGGCGACAGCCTGGTCGAGGTCCTCCTCTCGATCACGCTGACGGGGATCGCCTTCGGCACGATCTTCGGCGCGCTGTCCGGCGTGACGCTCGCGGCGCAGACCCATAACCGGAACGTCCAGCTCGAGTCCGCGCTGACGCAGGCGAAGCAGGCACTCGAGAACGCGAAGTACAACGCCTCGGGCTACATCCCGCCGACGATCCCCGGCGTCACCGTGACGTACTCGGCGCCCTCATCGGTCACCGGCGGCGCCTCGCTGCAGTCGATCACCGTGCAGGTCGTGATCGGCGGCGCGACGCGCTCGACGGTGGTCCAGAAGGCCGACCGGTGAGGACGCTGCGCAGCGATCGTGGGTTCGGGCTGGTGGATCTGCTCGTCGGCGTCGTCCTGGCGGGGATCCTCATGTTGGGGATCGCGGGGGTCGCGCGCACCGCATACGCCGCCGCGCGCTCGGCGGGAGACGCGGTGCACGGCGACGACGACCTTCAGGCTCTCTCGGCGTATCTCACCCGCGACGTCCATGCGGCGACAGCCGACACGCAGATGACCGCCGTGACCGGCGGCGGATCGACGCTGACGCTCGGCGTCGCCGAGCTCGGCGCGCCCAATCGCTTCTCGACCGTGACGTACTCGTACGACTCGGTGGCGGGCACGCTCACGCGGACGGTCGCCTCCGCGGGTCTGCCCGCGACGAGCACCGTCGTCGCCCGCTCGCTCGAGCCCTCTTACAGCCCGGTGTTCGAGTACTGCGCGCCGATCGCCCTGACGATCACGCCGGCGATCACGGCGTCCTCGTCGCCGCAGACGGTCGCCGTCACGAGCACCGCGAACGTGAAGGCCGGCATCGAGCTCACGGTCGGCTCAGGTGCATCCGCCGAGGTCGTCGTCGTCACCGACGTCGGGGTCGGCACGATCACCGCCGTCTTCTCGTCGAGCCACACCGCGAGCGCGGCGGCGTCGAACGCGTGCCTCTCGATCCTCACGAACGTCCCATTCCGCCAGAGCGGCACGCTCGTCGTGCGCACGCTGCGCACCAGCTTGCGCGTGAGACCGTCGTGAAGCGACTCCACGCGGACGAGCGCGGGCAGACGCTCGTGTTCGTCATGGTCTTCATCGCCGCGATGGCCCTCATCATCCCGCCGCTGCTGTCGCTGGCGTCGACCGGGTTGATCGCGAGCCGCGCCGGCCAGTCGCATGCGCGCGCGCGAGAGGCCGCCGATGCTGGTGCGGAATTCGGGCTCGCGCGTGTCAAGGCCGGCGACATCGCGCAGGTGTCCGATCCGGTGTCGGCGCCGCTCGCCGCGCCGAACGTGAATGGGTACAGCCTGAACGTGACCCTCTCCCGACGTCCGCTCACGGGGATCACCGTCGAGCGCACGGATGCGTCGGACGTCTGCGGTTACCGCGTGCGCGTCACCGACGACAACAGTCTGCTGCCGTACGGCGTGTCCTGGACGGTCTCGCCGTCGGGGACGGTCGATCAGGGCGGCAGGTTCCATGGGTCGGCGGGCACCTACACCATCACGGCGACGTTCGCCAACCTGACGGGCCAGGGGAGCTTCGTCATCGGCAGCCCGTGCCCGTGAGCGGCACGTTCGACTTCGGGTCGTCTCGCCTGCCGGAGCTCGTCGGCTCGCTGGTGCTCATCGCGATCTTCTTCCAGGGCCTGCGGCTCTGGCGTGGCCGCGAGCTCGGCGCGTTCGTCGAGGAGCGCCTGCCGCGTCGCGCACCGCGACGCGGCCTCACCTCCGCCGCGCTCCTCTTCTCGCTCGTCGCGCCGATCGTGTTCTTCGTGCTCGGCGGCGGGATCCAGGACATCGGCCCATCGGAGGCGGCGCCGCCCGGCAACAGCGTCACTCTCACGAAGGATCTCACGACGCAGTTCCAGGCGGCGGGCTACGGCACCGGCGACATCTCGTTCACGATCACGCCCGCGGTCACCGCCAACGCGATCGCCCAGACGGTCACCGTGACCAATACGACGAACGTCGTCGTCGGCTCGGTCGTCCTCGTCGACAGCGCGACGGCTCCCGAAACGATCGTCGTGAGCGCGGTGCCGTCGTCGACCTCGATCACCGCGATCTTCCAGAAGAGCCATCTCGCGAACAGCACGGGCACGAATCTGAACGTGCAGTTCCCCAGCGACACCGTTCAGCTACTCGGCCCCGGCTCGGTGGCCGCGACGATCCCCGCCGGGCCGTTCGCGACCGGAACGCCGCCGACGGTCGGACGCGGCGGACACGCGATCCAGGGCCAGAGCGGGCTCTACCTCGTCGTCGACGGCGGGTCCGTCGGGACGACGACGATCTATGACGCGGTCGCGAACGCGTTCACGGCCGGTCCGACGCTCGCCGGCGCGTGCCTGGTCGGGAGCGGCGCCTTCAGCATCCAGGTCGCCGCGAACACGTTCCTGCTCGTTTGCGCCGGCAAGGGCGACGCGGGGACGCCGACGCCGCTCAAGACGGTCGTCATCACGGCGACGCCCTCGACGTTCACGACCGTCGCCGGACCGAACCTCACCGGCGCGACCGGCGCGGGCCCGGGTGCGCACGCGATCAAGCGCGGCGATGGGAACTTCGTCGTCATCCACGGCGGCACGACGACCGGGACGAGCTTCGTCACCGCGGGTGCCTCCCCGACGGTCTCCACCGGACCGACCGGCATCGCGACGAACGTCGGCGACGGCGCCCTCTCGCTGCCGCGCGCGGTCGACACGCGCTGGTTCACGCTCGTCGGCGGCGGCGCGGTGAACACGTACCTGTACGACCAGAGCACGAGCCCGGGCAGCTTCAGCGCGGGGACCTCGGCGCCGGTGGGATACGGCGCTGGTGCCGGCGCGCACGCGCTCGAATACAACAGCGGCGCCTGCAACGTGAGCGCGCCCTTCACCTGCTACCGCGTGTTCATCGGCGGAGCGACGAACAAGACCGCGACGTACAACCCCGCCGGCGCGTTCGCGTCGACGACGCTGGTGGCCTCGGGCACGACCACGGCGAACGTCGGGGCCGGGGCCTTCAGCGTCAAGGAGGCGACGGCGCCGAACAACTACCGCACGTACCTCGGCGGCGCGACGACCGGCTCGCAGAACTTCACCGGCGCGACGAACCTCCTGGCCGGCCCCGCGCTGCCACAGAACCTCGGCGTCGGCGCGCTCGCGATCCAGCGACCGAACGGGACCTACCTCGTCTTCCTCGGCGGCGCGACGTCGAACACGGCCGTCGACGACGGCGGGTTCGTGCTGCGGGGCAGCTACACGACGGAGCCGCTCAACCCCGGCAACGTGAACCGCTGGACGCAGCTCTCCTGGGTGAAGACGGCGGATATGACGATCACGCTGCGGCTACGGACGGCGACGACCAGCGGCGGCCTGAGCGCCGCGGTCTACACCGACGTCGCCACGACATCTGCGACCACGGGGACGTTCGCTCTCGACACGACGCTGGCGCCCGTCGCCAACAAGTGGATCCAGCTCCAGGCCGTGCTCGACAGGGGTGTCCCGTCATCGCCGAACGACCTCGCGGGTGTCTGGCGCGGCTCGGGCGCGATCGCCTACCTGCGCCAGACGAGCACGAACCCGGACCTCGACTCGTTCGCGCTGCAGTACAACCTGCCGGAGTTCCTCGTCACCGCGGCCGCGTCGCAGACCGCCGGCGCCGGCTTCACCGCCACCGTCGCCCTGAAGGACGAAGCCGGTAGCACGGTCGTCGACTACGCCGGGACGCACACGCTCGTCTTCAGCGGCGCCAACAACGCGCCCGACGGTACGACGCCGAAGGTCACCAACGCGTCGGCGGTGGACGTCGCGTTCGGCTCGGGAACGACGGTCACGTTCGCCTCCGGCGTGGGCACGCCGACGGTCAAGCTGTTCAAGCAGGAGGGGCCGGTCACGATCTGCGCGCAGGAGACGACCGGGACGGGTTCGGCGACCACGTACACGCTCACCTCGACGACGATCGGCTGCACCGGCGCGAGCGTCACCGTCGCGACGGGCGCAACGAGCGGCGCCACCTCGACCATCGCGGCCGCCCCTCCGGTGGTGCTCGCGAACGGCACCGACACGTCGACGATCACGGTCACGCTGCGCGACACGTGGCAGAACATCGCCGCGAATCGGACCGTCACCGTGACGCTGTCGAGCTCGCGTGGCGGCGCCGAAACCTTCACGCAGCCGCCCGTCGGCGGGCCGACGAACGCGAGCGGCCAGGTCACCGGCACGGTCCGGTCGAGCACCGTGGGCACGGCCACGATCAGCGCGAACGCCGGGGGGACGCCGCTGGCGGCGACGGTGAACGTGACGTTCTCCGCATCGGGCTTCCGCGTCGCGACGCAGCACAGCGGTACCGAGACGGCGAACGTCGCGTTCACCTTGACGCTCACGGCCGTCGACAACCTGGGCAACACCGACGCGACATACAGCGGCAGCAAGACCATCCTCTTCACCTCGAGCGCGACGACGCGCGTGACCCCCAAAGCGGGCGTCGCGCCGACGATCCCCGCGTCGCAGACCGCGACCTTCACGGCCGGCGTCGCGACGATGCCCGCGACCTTCACCCTTACGAACTCGGGTGAGACGCCGACGATCACGGCGCAGGATCAGGCCGCGCCGACGACGCAGGGGTCGAGCGCGGGGCTCACCGTGCAGGTGAACGTGATCGACGCGAGTCACTCCGAGCTCTACGTGTCGCCGCAGCCCGGCGGCTGCCTGCAGGACGCATGCATCCCCGCCGACGGCTCGACCACCGCCACCATCGAGGCTCGCCTCTATGACGTCGTGAACAACCCGATCCCGGGCCGCACCGTGACGTTCCTCTCGAACCGTGGCGGGACCGATACGTTCACGCAGCCCGGCGGCAGCACCAGCGCGAACGGCGTCGCGACGGGCACGGTGCGGTCGCTCAGCGGCGGCGACGCGACGATCACGGCGCAGGGCCAGCCGCGCAACCCGGCCGGCTTCCTCCTCGCGCAGGACAACAGCGCGGTCACGATCTCGCAGTCGCGCGTCGTCCACTTCGCCGGCGTGCACTTCGAGATCACCGTGAACCCGAGCGCGACCACGACGGTGACCGCGGGTGTCGGATTCACCACGCACCTGCGCATCCTGGACGAGAACAACTCGGTCCTGACGACCTACACCGGCAACCACACCCTGACGTTCACGACGACGGCAACGGCGCGCACGTCGCCGGCGGCCGGTCCCGCCGCCACGATCCCGTCGCCTCAGACGATCAACTTCGTGAGCGGGGTGGCCGACTCGCTCACCGGCCCGAGCGCCTTCATCCTGTACAACTCCGCCCAGACACCGACGCTGAGCGTGACCGAGGGCGTGAACTTCCTCGGGACCACCCCGAGCCTCACGGTCACCCCGGCCGCGGCGAGCCTCGCGGACTCGCTCATGTCGTCGAGTCCCGGCGTGGCCAGCACGAGCAGCGGCTCGTCGCAGATCACCGTGACGGTCACCGACGCTTTCCACAACCCGCGGTCCGGCTTCAACGTGACGGTCAACACCGACGGCACGCTGGGCACCTGCGGCACGTGCGAGACGCTCTCGCCGTCCGCCGGCCCGACCTTCCCCGCGAACGGCACGTCCGACGCGAACGGGCAGTTCGTCGCGACGGCGACGTCGAACGCGGCGCGGACCGCGACCTACAGCGCATCGATCAATGGGACGGGTGGCGCGAACGGCACGCTCACCGCGACGGCGCAGGTGACGTGGACGACGCTGACGTTCGCCGATCACTTCGACGTGCAGGTCGTCTTCCCGAACCCGCCGTACGCGCCCGGGGCGACACAGGCGATCGCCGGAACGGCCTTCCGGATCGTGGTCACCGCGAGGAACGCGGCCAACGCGGCGCTCACGACGTACTGCACGACGACGTGCTCGCTCAGGGTCACGCACACAGCAGGCACCGCGCCGGACGGTACGAGCGCGCCGTCGCCGGCCAGCGGCTTCGCGCAGACGATCAACGGGTCGAACGGTCCCTTCGTGAATGGTGTCTGGACGAGCCCGGCGGCCTACGTCACCTTCTACAAGGCCGAGACCGCCCGCACGATCACGATCACCGACGCGAACCAGCCCATACCGGCGGCGACCGGCACCAGCGCCGCGTTCGACGTGGTCGCCGCGACGGCGAGCGCGTCCACGTCAGTCGTCATCGCCACGCCACGCACGGTCCCGGCCGACGGGTCGACGGTCATGGAGATCCGCGTGCGCGCGAAGGACGCGTTCCAGAATCCGAAGGTGGGGACGAGCGTGACGCTGGCCAGCGACCTCGGCTCGTTCCTCGATGCGACGACACAGTCGGTCGGCACCGACGGCCTCACGAACGCGATCCGGCTCGTGTCATCGAACGTCGGGACCGCCAATCTGAGCGCCACGCCAAGCGGTGGCGGCGCGATCACGGCCACGACGGGCGTGTTCAGCGCGCCCGGCTTCCGCGTCGCGAGCGGCTCGTATTACGGCACGAGCCTGAACGGGACGCTCACGAAGTACCCGCTCGAGGTCACCGCGGTCTGCAACGGAACATGCAACTCGCCGAACCAGCTCGGGCACCCCCTGCCGTCCGGCACGAACGTCACCTGGATCTTCAGCTCGAGTGACGGCGGCGCCGGCGTGTTCGACGATCCGCAGGGCGGCGCGGCCGCGACGAGCGTCATCGCGAACGGCGCGTACGGGTCGACCACGCACCGGACGGCCTTCGAGCTGACGAAGGCGGGGAGCGTGTGCGTACAGGCGCGCTGGCAGAACCCCGACGCATCCACGACGACGGTCGACGTCGCCTGCGGCGCGAACCGGCTCTTCGGCGTCACGATCTTCGATGTCGTCGCCACGGAGGGCACGACCGGAGAGTCGATCACGACGCGCGCGCGTGCGATCTGGGATGGGGTCCTCATGCGCGTCGTGGGCTGGTGGAGCGACCACTAGTCGCGGACAGTGCGGCTATACGTCGCTTGTCCCCCGGTTGGGGGAGGACGAATGTCCCCCTTGCTGGCTAGCGTGCCAGTACTCGCTCGGTGCAGCCGATCGAGGACGTCAGGGAGGACGCATCGTGGTCGGGGTGGGAAAGCTCGCGTGCCTGTCCGGCAGCCTGTCGCTCGCGCTCATGGCGGTCTCGTCCGCGCCCGTCGCGGCGCAGACGATCGATCTGACGCCGCCGACCATCACCGTTCCCGCCGACGTCGTCACCGACGCGACCAGCGCGGCGGGTGCCCAGGTCTTCTACGTGGTCACGGTGACGAACAACGTCGCCCCGGAGTTCCTGAGCTGCACCGGCCCGAGCGGCGCGGTCTACCCCGTCGGGACGACGCCGGTCACCTGCGTGGCGACGGACGTCTCGGGTAACTTCGCGAGCAAGACGTTCAACATCACGGTGCGGCCCGGCGCGCCGGGAGCCGCGGTCTCGGATGCGACCTCGCTCGTGCTCGGCACGACGCTCCCGAACGCGACGAAGGGCACCCTCATCGTGCTCCTGAGCGCGATCGCGAGCCCGCCGACGAGCCGCAAGTGCGACAAGATGGATCCGACGAAGAGCCGGCCCGATCAGGTCAACACGAAGCTGGGGAACCGCGACACGTGCTTTGAGAAGGGCGTCGCCGACGCCCAGCATGATCTCTCGAAGTTCGTACGCGAACAGGGCGGCGTGATCACGCCGACGCAGGCGACGGACATCACCGCAGCGGGCTCGCGCATCGCAAACACCACGCTCACGGGCGTGTTCAACACCCCGCCCGCCCTTGCGCTGGCGGGCGACGTGACGACCCATCTCCCGCCGCCGGAGTTCCAGGCCGCCGGCGCGACGTCCGTCCTGTACACCGGCCCGTGCCAGCCGCCCTCCGGGACGCAGTTCCCCGTCGGCACGACGACGGTCACGTGCACCGCGCAGAACCTCGGCGGTACCACGGTCAAGACCTTCACCGTCACGGTGCGCTAGCTCGCACGCCGCTCGCGCAGCGCGAGCGCGGCCGCCACGACGGCCGCGAGGGCGACGAACGCGCCGGCGGTCTCGAGCCCGAACGCGAGATCTCCGCGCGGTCCGAGGAGGAATGGCGCCGACGTCCGCTCGGCGAATGCCAGGGCCGACAGCACGAGGGCGAGGAGCAGCGGGAGCCGACCGCCGCGTGACGCGGCGCCCGCGACGAGCACGACGGGCACCACGAGGATGAGCGTCGCGAGGGTGCCGAGGCCGGACGCGAGCGCGAGCGCGAGCGTGGCCGACTCCCCGAGGAGCAGCACGCTCGCCGCCAGCGCGAAGCGCCGCCGCCGCGGCGCCGCCGGTGCCGCGACACGCTGCGCCTGCGCGACGATGGGCGCGATCTCAGCCGCCAGGAGCTGAGCGCCGTCGGTCTCGGCGGCGCTGAACGGTCGTGTACGTCGCGCCAGCACCAGCAGCGCGGTTTGGCCGGCGAGCGGCGCGATGATCGCCTCGCGCGCGTCAATGGCCCAGGCGGGCGCCTCTCCCGGCTCGAAGTGGACCAGCGTTGGCGCGCCTTCGCGGCGCGCGCGCTCGATCGCTGGATGTGTCGGCACGCTCTGGCCGGCGAGCTCCGGGCGCGACGCGCGGACACGGAGCCCCTTGCCATCGGTAGAGAACACCGCTGCGAAGTCGGTGCCGAGCACGTCCGTGCAGATCGCGAGCGCGCGCTCGAGGGCAACGCCGGCATCGGCGACGCTCCGCGACAGCTCGTACAGCGCGAGCGCGAACCGGCGGTCGTCCTCCGCCGCGCGCGTCTGCGCCTCGGCCTCCGAAGCGCGTCGCTCGAGCTCCTGCGCGCGGCTCGCGGACCGCATGTCCATCGCGATGAGCTCCGCCGCTCGCGCCATCGGCGCGGCGTCGGGGAGCTCGAAGCGCGTCGTCCCGCGCAGCGCGACGAGGGTGCTCGCGGTCGCGGCAGGGATCGGCATCGCCAGGATGCTCGTCGCGGTGCGACCGTCGCCGAGCGGGATCGGCGCGACGATCGCGCCGACCGCTCGCCGCTCGGCGATCGCGCGCGTGATGATCGCGACCGCGTCCGGCCGCAGCCAATCCGACGAGAGGGGGACGCCGTGCGCGGCGACGACGACGTGCCGGGCCGCGACCGTCGCGACGAGAGCGACGGCGTCGGCGCGGACCAGCTGCGCGACGGCGGACATCCGCCGCGGCCAGAGCTCGGTGTCGTGCTCGTCCCCGCCGCCAGCGCCCGCGCTCGTCAGGCGATCTCCAGGGGGCTGGACGCGTGCTGGAGCGCGTCCTCGCGATTCACGATCCCGTCGGCGACGAGCCGATTGAGGCTCGTCTCGAGCGTCTGCATGCCGTGGGCCGCGCCGGTGGCCACGACGTTGCGCAGCTGATTCGACTTCGCCTCACGGATGAGATTCTTCACGGCTCCATTCGTGACCATGACCTCGAACGCGGCGACGCGTCCGCCACTCTTCCGCGGCAGCAGTACCTGGTACACGACGCCGACGAGCGTGTTCGCGAGCTGGATACGCACCTGCGTTTGATGCGCCGCGGGGAAGACGTCCACGATCCTGTCGACCGTCTGGGCCGCGTCGTTCGTGTGCAGCGTCGCGAAGACCAGGTGACCTGTCTCCGCGGCGGTCAGCGCGATCTGTATCGTGTCGAGGTCCCGCATCTCGCCGACGAGCAGGACATCCGGGCTCTCGCGCAGCGCCGCCCGTACGCCACGCGCGAAGCTCGCGGCGTCGCTGCCGATCTCGCGCTGGTTCACGACGGCCTTCGCATGCTGGTACAGGTACTCGATCGGATCTTCGATCGTGATGATGTGCACCGGCCGTCGCCGGTTGATCCGATCGACGAGCGCCGCGAGAGTCGTGGACTTGCCGGATCCGGTCGGGCCCGTGACGAGGACCAGCCCGTGGTACCCATCGGCCCACTCCTCGACGATCCGCGGGACTCCGAGCGACACCGTGTCAGGGATCGTGTACGGAAGCACGCGCAGCGCGAGGCAGAGCGTTCCGCGCTGGTAGAACACGTTCGCGCGCAGTCGCGCGCGATCTCTCCAGTTGAACGAGAGATCGATGTCGCGCTCCTGCTCGAGCGCGCGGCGCTGGTCCACGGTGAGGATCGAATCGACCGTGGCCGCCACGTCCTCGCGCGTCACCGGATGGTCCGAGAGAGGCACGAGATGTCCATCGACTCGGCCGGCCGGCGTCGTCCCGACGGAAAGCACGATGTCCGAGCCGCCGCGCGCGAGGAGACGCTCGAGGATGTCATCGAGCACGCGTGCATTGAAGCACGCGGCGATACCATCGGACGCTGATGGCAGCGAAGC
>Ga0070698_100007107_pt1 | contig 12124 bp, 9 predicted proteins | sample KBSK1502metaG_FD_65477 | JGI IMG/M metagenome (GOLD analysis project Ga0070698, IMG submission 65477) | Corn, switchgrass and miscanthus rhizosphere microbial communities from Kellogg Biological Station, Michigan, USA - KBS K1-50-2 metaG | ecosystem: Host-associated > Plants > Roots >...
CACGGCGGAGCGAATCAGCTCTCGCCGCAGTCCCAGGACGTCCTCGAAGGGGGCACCCAGCGACACGGGGTGCCATTCGCCGGGGGCCGCCTTACGGATCGAGGGGAGCTTCAGGTAGTCGTGCCCGCCCTCGGTGGTGAAGAACTGGCCCAGTGGCGAGTCCGAGATCGTCAGCGCGCTGGCACCCGGCCGCGCCCTTAGGAACTCGCTCGCCAGCAGGGTCGTGCGGCGCAGATGCCCTAGACCGAGGCCATCCTGGGAGTAGATCAGCAGCCGTGGTTCCACTGATGGAGCAGGGCCTGCGTTGGCTAGCGCCTTGTGCGCGGTGCCCGGCCCCGCGGCCGGCTCGATCTTTGGCCCGTCTGCGGGGTGCCCGGCCTGCCCGGTGAGCACCTGTAGGTGTCGTCGTTCCCGCCGCGCCAGGTGCCACTCCACCTGGCGGGTGAGTCCCGTATGGATGTCGGTGACAGGTGTCCAGCCCAGCGCGGACGAGGTCTCCGCGGTGTGGCTCTCGGTTCGGCCCACATCCCCCGGGCGCTCTGCCTCGCGTTCCAGCGTTATGTCCTGGCCGAGGATCGAACGCAGCACGTTGACCACCGTTGCGACGTCCAGTGGTCTCCCGCTGCCGACGTCCAGCACGCGGCCGGGCTCCAGATCTGCCGTGAGCGCGGCGACGGTTGCCGCAACGATGTCGTCGACGTAGGTGAAGTCACGCGCCTGACGGCCATCGCCGTAGACGATGAGGGGACGTTTATCGAGCGCCGCCTCTATGAAGCGGTGCGCGGCCATGTCCGGACGCTGCCGGGGGCCGTACACGGAGAAGTACCGCAAGGAGACCGCCGGCACCCCGAAGCCGTGCGCATACGCGCTGACGAGGGACTCGCCGGCGAGCTTGCTCGCGCCGTAGGGGCTGATCGGGCGCGGCAGGGACGCTGCCGAGGGCAGGTCATGGCCCCCATAGACCGAGGAACTTGACGCGTAGACCATTCGTGCGACGCCGCGTACCCTGGCCGCCTCGAGCAGGCGCTGAGTCGCCAGAACGTTCCGCTGAAGGTAGCGGGGGAACTCGCTGCCCCACGAACTGGTGACGCCCGCCTCCCCGGCGAGGTGGGCCACGAGGTCGACGCCGTCCAGGACGTCGGCGAGATCAGCGATCGCCAGGTCGGCGGTGATCAGCTCGAAGCGGGGGTGGTGAAGGAGGGCGCGCAGATTCGCTCGCTTGAGGCGTGGGTCGTAGGTGTCGGTGAAGGCGTCCAGACCGCGGACGTGCCAACCGAGCCGGACAAGCGACTCGCTGAGGTGGCTGCCGATGAACCCTGCGGCACCGGTTACCAGGACCCCTGTCATGACTCCACCCCGCCATCATGACGTGCGATCCACCCACCTGTCCGCCGGGTAGCTCCCGCCCGTCGCCCGATCCCGGAGACTGCTGTTCATCTCATGTTCAAGAGAAAGCCAAGTTGATGATAACTTAACTTCCTGTTCATGTAAGGGGCGGAACGGGGCGAAAGCCACCCTCCGTATCAGGTGGCTTGGTGTTCGCGGGCGGTGGGTCTGTCTTGGCGCGTGGGGGTGCCGGATGGGTGATCTTCTCGGGCCGGTGAGGACGTCGGTGACCGGCGGTGGCGGTACCGGCAGGCGTTCTATGACGGGTGGCTGCCGGGGTGCTGGTTCGCGGGCGGGTAAGGAAGCCTTCCGGGCGCCGGCCGCCTACGCACCGCTCCCAAGCCCCGTCAGTCCCAAATCCTTGACCGACGCCTAGCTGCCAGGAAAGCGGGCGACGAAGTGAGCACATCCTTCCCACGGATGCAGCTAACGGTGATCGGTGCGGGCTATCTCGGCCTGACGCACGCGGTATGCATGGCCGACCTGGGCCACAGCGTCCTGGCGCTCGACATCGACCCGGACAAGATTACTCGCGCGGCCCGCGGCGAGGTGCCGTTCTATGAGCCCGAACTCGAAGCTTTGCTGCGCAAAAACCTTGCCGCTGGCAGGCTGCAGTTTACGTCGTCCTACCGCGACGCGGCCAAATTTAGCGACGTTCACTTTCTTTGTGTAGGTACCCCAGCCACGTCGGACGGAACCTTTGATCTATCGCAGATCAACGCGGCTGCGGACGCGCTTGCCCCTTACTTGCGGGGCCGCATTCTTGTCATAGGGAGATCCACCGTCCCAATGGGCACAGGGCGCCGGCTGGGCGACCGCATCCGTAATCGCGCCCCAAGCACGGCAGAAATTGAGATTGCCTGGAATCCGGAATTTCTCCGCGAGGGCCAGGCCGTCCAGGACTGCCTGCTGCCAGACCGCTTTGTCTTCGGCGTTTCGTCGGATTGGTCAGCAGCGACCTTGCGTGAGATTTATGCCAAACCGCTCGCCCGGGGCGTCCCCGTGATTACCACCGGCCTGGAAACAGCAGAGCTGGTCAAAGTGGCAGCTAATGCATTTCTTGCCACCAAGCTCTCTTTTATCAACGCTATTGCCGAAGTCTGCGAAGAAGCGGGCGCGGATGTTATCCGCGTCGTCGACGCCTTCGCTTGTGACCAGCGCATCGGCGGACGTTTCCTCATGCCGGGTATCGGCTACGGTGGCGGATGTCTTCCAAAGGACGTTCGCGGCTTCAAGGCCGTTGCGGAGCACCTGGGTATTAAGAATCTGGCTGCAATACTCGGTGCGGTGGATGCAATCAACTTGCGTTGCCGGTCGCGCGTAGTTGATCTCACCCGGAGTGTTGTGGGTGGCTCCCTGGCAGGACATGCCGTCGCAGTTCTTGGCGTGGCATTCAAGCCCGGCAGCGATGACGTAAGGGATTCCGCCAGTCTCGATGTCTGCCGGCAACTGGTGCTGGAAGGTGCGACTGTCGCCGTTCACGACCCTGAGGCCATGGAAAACGCAGCCCGGCTCTGGCCGGATTTGCGGTACGCAGCCTCACCCATGGACGCAGCAAGGGGCACTGATGCAATGCTGCACCTCACCGATTGGGAGGAGTATCGCCTGCTTGATCCGCAGAGGCTCGGCGCTGTGGTCGCACGGCGAAATATCATCGATGGGCGTTCCGTCCTGGATGCCCGGTTGTGGGAATCAGCAGGCTGGTCGTTTCACGGGCTTGGCCGACGATGATCCGTGGGAAGTCCTCCACCCAACGCAGCCATCTGGTGGGCTAGCTAGTGGGTGGGGACGGGTAGGTTCCGTTAGACAGGCTGCGCAGCGATCACGGGGCAGGAATCGCGCAAGTGCTGAAATATCTGGCTGGGGGGAATACGCGCCGCCTCACTGCCGTGGGGGTGGCGCTCGTCACTGTCATTGCCGTCGCGGGCATCCTCGCGACCTGGCAGTACAGCAACCCGCGCGACCGCGGAATCGGGATCACCACCCTGGTGCTCACGATCGTGGCCGGGACCGCGTTGCTGCTGTACTCACGGCGGATCATCGGGCTCTCTGCCCGGCGTGAGGACGAGCTCATGGAGACGCTCGGGCACCTGGCGGACGGCAACGCGCTGCTCGCGCCGCTCCGGTCGGCGGCAGCCGTCTTGGGGGACGTGGGCGGCGAGATGCGGGCGGCGGCCAGGAGCGCGGCTGCCGCGACAAGTGAGCAGTCGGTGGCGGTGGCTCAGACCTCGGCCGCGATCGAGGAACTCGCCGCCGCCGCGGGGGCGATCGCCGACAACGCCCACGCCATGGCGGAGGCAGCCGAGCGAACCGGCGAAACCATGCGGGACATGCAGGAGAAAGTCCAGCTCATCGCCTCGCGGGCGCTGTCGCTCGGCGAGCGGGCGCAGAAGATCGGCGAGATGCTGGAATTTGTCGACGACATTGCCGGACAGACCAACCTGCTCGCGCTCAACGCGGCGATTGAGGCGGCCCGGGCGGGAGAAGCGGGGAAAGGCTTCGCCGTCGTCGCCGCCGAGGTGAAGAGGCTGGCGGAGCGGTCAGTCCGGTCCACCGACCCGATCAGGGAGATCATCTCCGGCGTCCAGGACGAGACAAACGCCACAATCATGGCGACCGAGCAGGGCATCCGGCAGGCCCGTGAGGTGGGCGAGCTGATGGCGTTCACCGCGACCATGCTGGAGGAGTCCATGCTCGCCACCCAGCAGCAGAAGTCGGCCGCCGACCAGGTGGACAGCGCTATCCAGCAGATCCGGCAGGCGGCCGACCGGCTCGCGGCGGAGCAGGTGGAGCGGGCGGCCACCGCGGAGCGGCTGGAGGCACTGGTAGAGGAGATCAGCAGCGCCCTGCAGGGCGCGTCGGCCGCAGGCGCCGGACAGGCCTCCGAGCCAGCACCCACGCTGGAGACAGCGCGTGAGGAGGCCAAGCGGGCGGCGCTCCGCGAGGCGGCATCCCGCAACGCCAGCCGGCGGGCACAAGGTGGGCGCGAAGCGCGGGGGCGGGGAGAGCAGAGCGGCGGTGGCGTCGCCAAAAGGCCAGAGCTTCAGGCGGCGATCGACGAAGCGATCGAGACGTCCGCGTTCACCCTGGTGTACCAGCCCATCGTGGCGCTTCGCAGTGACGAGGTGGTCGGTCTCGAGGCCCTGGTGCGATGGCCGCACCCACTCTGGGGGATGCTCCACCCCGGCCAGTTCATCACGCTGGCCGAAGAGACCGGCCAGATTGTGCCGCTCGGCTCGTGGGTGCTGCGCCAGGCGGTGACCGACATCGTCCGGCTGCAACGCAGCCTTCCCCGCGACCCTCCGCTGTACGTGAGCGTCAACGTGTCCATCCGCCAGTTCGCCAACCCAGGCTTCGTCGCCGACGTGCGGAAAGCGGTGTCCGAATCCGGCCTGGCGCCGTCGGCGCTCGTGCTGGAGGTTACCGAGAGCGTCCTGGTGCACCCGGACGACCGCATCCGCGCCGACTTGATGGAGCTGAAGAAGGCCGGGATCAGGCTCGCGATCGACGACTGCGGCACCGGCTACTCATCCCTCGGCTACCTGCGGGAACTGCCCATGGACATCCTCAAGATAGACCGCGCGTTTGTAGACGCCATGACCGTCTCCGAGCAGCGGCTCGCGATCGTGAAGATCATCATTAGAATCGCCAAGACCTTGGGCCTGACCGTGATCGCCGAGGGAATCGAAACCGAGGCCCAGCGCGAGCTGCTGATGTCGCTGGGCTGCGCGTACGGCCAGGGATACCTGCTGGGACGGCCGGCCGGGGACGGCGAAGCCGAGGCGCTGGTCCGTGCCCGGACGGCGGCCGGGCCCGCTACGACGGCTCTGTCACCCGGGCGTTGAGACTGCCCTCCGGCTGCGGGCGCTGCCAGTCCCATCGAGACGGTTTTCCCCGGTTCCGGCGGTCTCGAGCGCGAGCAAGTGGGCCGGTTTGGGCGTACTGATGAAATACCCCTGGCCGAGGTCGCAGCCGAGGCCGGACAGCAACTCCAGGGTGGCGGAGTCCTCGATTCCTTCGGCCACGATACGCAGGCCGAGCGCATGACCGAGCTCGATGGTCGCACGGACGAGGTCGAGGGCGCGGCCGCGGTCTTCGCCGCTGAGCGCGGCGATGAAGACCCGGTCCAGTTTGAGTTCCCTGACCGCTAGCTCGCCGAGGTGCCCGAGCGACGTGACGCCGGCGCCGAAATCGTCGATCGACACCACGATGCCAAGGTCCCGGAGTTCTTCGATCACCCCCTGGGAACGCTCGAAGTGCGTGATGGCGGTGGTCTCGGTGATCTCCAGAACGAGGGATTGGGCGGGCACCTGATGACTTTCGAGCAGGTCACGGACGAGCGTCGTGAACCGGGGGTCGAGCAGGTTCACCGGTGAGATGTTCACCGAGACCGACAGGTCTCGACCGGCCCGGTGCCAGGCAGCGCACTGCGCGAGCGACTCGGTGAGCACCATGGTCGTGATCGATCCCATGAGGCCGGCTTCTTCGGCGAGCGGCATGAACTCCAGCGGCGGGATGATTCCGAGCCGGGGATGTGCCCAGCGGAGCAGGCTCTCCACCGCGACGATCTCGCCGGTCCGCAGGTCAAGTTGTGGCTGATAGTGCAGGACGAACTGCCGCTCGCCGATCGCCGTGCGCAACTCGTCCAGCAGCAGCAGCCGGTTCCCGGTCCTGTCGAGGTCCGGCTGGTAGGCCGCGAAGGGGGTGCCGGACAGCTTGGCCCGGTACATCGCGACGTCGGCGCACCACATGAGGCCCGCCGGGTCGGTGGCGTTTGTCGGCGCGACCGCGATGCCGATACTCGCGGCGATATGTACCCGCACCGTGTCAACCACGAACGGCTCGGCCAGCCCGTCCGTCAACCGCTGGGCCGCCGTGGTGGCATAGTCCGCGTCGGCGTCCACAAGGACGACGACGAACTCGTCACCCCCGAACCGAATCAGCACGTCGCTTCTGCGCACGCAGGCGGACAGGCGCGGTCCCAGCTGCTTGAGGACCTTGTCGCCGACGGAGTGGCCGAAGGTGTCGTTGACCTCCTTGAAATGATTGAGGTCGAGGAAGAGGAATGCGATGGTTCGCGGTCCTTCGCCCGCCTCGTCATATTCCGCGAAGAACGCGTCGAGCAGGGTATTGAGGCGACGACGGTTGCCAAGGCCGGTGAGCTCATCGGTGATGGACTGCTCGCGGCGCTCCTGGCTGAGGGACCTGATCCCGCGCACGGAGGCAGCCAGCCGGATGCCAGCCAGCAGGAGAGCGGCGGTTGCGAGGCCGAGGGCGGGCCGGCTTGTCTCACGCAGGTTTCCGACAAAGAGGACGGCCAGCGCACACGCCGCGCATACTCCCGGGATTATGAACGACGCTGGCTTCTGAATTGCCTGCAGGTCGGCTGGCCGGGGCCGCAGCCAGACGGACATCGACAGCAGTAGCAACGATATCGGCCAGGCGATTTGGTACAGAACAAAACCAATCCGGGTTACTTGGAACGATGCCGCGAATGATGGCCCGAAGAGGTTGGAGGTGTCGCCCACGGCGTTGATGGCGAGTCCGGTGGCCATCAGGAGCCACGGCGCCCTCCGCCTGCTGGGCAGCACCGTCGTCCCACCCATGATCAGGCTGAGCAGCAGCAGGTCCCCGACCGGGTAGGCGAGGTTGGTCGCCGTCGTGGCGGGATGGCCGCCGGTCAGGTGAAGGACCTTGGCGAACACGAACGCCGCGCACACCGATGCCGTGCCCAGGCTCGCGACGGCACCGTCCAGCCAGCTCGGAGTGGTGAGCCGCCTGGTATCTCCGCGGATGAAGAGCACGACCGCCACGTAGGCGAGCGGGTAGAACCCCAGGAAGAAAACGTCCGCGACCGAGGGTACCGGTGGCGTGGCGCCTCCCTGTGACTCCACCGCCTGCACGAGGTCGCCCAGTGCCCACGTGGTTATGGCGAGGCCGAGCGTCAGCGCCACCGCGCGCCCCCGCCGCCGGCTGACCCCACGGGCGATGCACAGTGCGCCGGCGACCAGCTCAAGCCCTGATGCTCCCCAGCCGCTGACCAGCAGCGAATTCCCGCTGGGACCCCGGATGATCAAGAAGGCGAGGTAGCCCACCAGGAGGAAGCCCATGAGTCCGTACGCGGCCACGAGGACGGTCCTGGCGCGATCGCCGGCCCGTCGTGTGTGATAGAGCCGCCCTCGCTCGCCGCGTTTGCCCGCATCGGGCCCGGCGATGACGGCAGTCCGAAGTAGATCCTGTTCAGCCCCCATTAGCCGATCGTAAGTATCCAGTTACGATTTGTCACTAGCGACCTCAGGGCGCGAACGACGCCCCGTCGAGCGAGGTGAGGCACTGGGCCTGCGCGAAGTCGCCGTTCTCGGCTTCCACCACGACCACGCCGTCCGGCTGAATGTTCAGCCGCCCCTTGTCCCCGTTGCAGGGATCCACCGGAATGTAGACGTCGTTGGCGGGCCGGAATCCGGCCGGCAGGATGAACGGCTCATCATTCGTCCCGTTGGTCGAGATACCGCCCCTGAAGTGCACGATCCCGGAGATGTCGCGCACCGCGGCGGTCGCGGTTCCGCCGGGCGCGTTCAGCCAGCCGTTCTGGAGCGTGAGCGCCGTGAACGACGTCGGCGACAGCGCGAACGAGGCCCCGTCCAGCGAGGTCCCGCACTGGGCGAGGAAGAAGTCGCTGGTTTCGGGCTGCACCGTCACCGCGCCGCTGGGTGTGATGTCCAGCCGCCCGATGCTGCCGGTGCAGACGTTGATAAGGACGCTGACATTCGTGCTGGGCCGGAACCCCGCTGGCAGCGTGAACGCGGCCGGCTTCCAGGACTAGCGCCCCCTGACCGTTGGCCCCGTTCGCGTAGTTGCTACGGCATCTCCGTCACGATCCAGGCGATCGGGCCGACGCTGGTGGTCACCGGCTTGTTCAGGTAGATGGTGAAGTAGCCCCCGGTCAGCGCCAGCCACGCTGTCCCGCCCGATGCGGCCAGGGGCCGCTACGAAGTGGGCGAGAGGCCGTCATCGGATCCTGATTCGCCGTATGGCATAACGCAGAGGAGATGCGACCGCGTCGGCGGCGCGTCCATGACGGCGCGGCAGGACCGAGTTCGCGCCGTTGACAGTACGTGCGCTGGCCTGGTACCGAGAGGGAAGGTGCCAGTACTGCGTCACCGACGTAGGGCGTCCGGCGTAGATGTCAAGGCGGGCCTTTGAAGGTGGCTCAAGCAACTCCCGGCTGATCGGCCGGGGCGATCTTCTGGCCGCCCTGGATCGTGCGGCGGCGAGCAAGGTGACGATCATCTCGGCCCCGGCCGGCAGCGGGAAAACGTCGCTGCTGCGCGCCTGGGCGGACCGTCCGGGGCAGCCGCACCGGCTCGCCCTCGTGCAGGTGCAACGCGACCAGCGGGACGCCCAGCAGTTCTGGCTGGCCCTTCTCAGCGCGATCCGCCAGGCCTTTGACACGACCTGCTACAGCGAACCGCCAGCAGCGACACCCGACTTCAATGCACCGGCGATGGATATGCGGGCACCTCGGCGTCACCGTCCTGTCGGCGTTCCCGGCGCTGGCGCCCAGCATCAGGGCGGGCACACGCTGCTGACCGGCGTGCTGGACCGGTCGGCGCTGTACGGGGTGCTGGCCGAGATCGAGGCACTCGGCCTCGACCTTATCGAGGTCCGCCAGCTCCAACCCCACCGCACACCGGAACCAGGTAACGGCTGCTCACCGTGATGGCCGCTAGCTTCGGCCGCACCCGGTCCCCGCTAGCAGAAGGTGAGGCCCTGATGACCATTGCCCGGTGCGCGACCCCGCTCTACAACAGTCCTCCCGGCCCTTCACCTGGCCTCCCCATAGGGACTACGTCAGGTTCTTCCCTGGGGCAGGTGACAGGTCGTGATCCACCTGTCAGACCGGGTCTGGTTCTCAGCTTGCGGGAAAGTGCCGGGCCAGCTCCGCCCGGGTGACATCGTCAAGCTCGACGCTGGCGCCGGCGAGGTTGTCGGCGAGATGGGCCCGCGTCCGGGTTCCCGGAATGAGCAGCACATTCGGGGCCAGGTCCAGCAGCCAGGCGAGCGCGAGCTGCACTGGCGTCGCGCCCAGCCGTACCCCCAGCGCGGCGAGGATGGGATCGGCGAGCAGCCGGTGCCGCACCTCACCAGGCCAGCCCAGCGGGCAGAACGGCACGAACGCGATGTCCCGCGCCTGGCACTCCGTGAGGACGTCCCGGGATCGCTGGTCGGCCAGGTTGAACAGGTTTTGGACGCACACGATCTCGGTCTGGGCGACCACCCGCAGCAGCTGCGCCCGCGAGACGTTGCTGAGGCCGACGCCGCCGGTCAGCCCCTCCTCGCGGGCCTGGGCCAGCACCGCGAGCTGGGCATCGAACCGGCCGCCTGGGGTCTCGGATGGGTCCATCAGGCGCAGGTTCACGGCCGCCAGCCGAGCATGAAGGACCGCCGAGTTCCCGCCCGTTCCCCGTCACGCCGCCACCCGTCACGCGGCCTCCCGCCGGTACGCCCGCGAACGGCCCGCGCCCGGGACCGCTTCGGCCCCCCATCGCCCGGTCAGGCGCCGTAGGCGGGCACGATCGCACCGCTGACCGGCGCGGCATCGCTCACGAGGTAGACGATGATGTCGGCGACCGCCTCCGGAGCGACCGCGTGCGCCAGCACGTCCGGCGTGAAGAACGGACGGTTCTTGGCCGTGTCGAGCAGCTGCGGCGCGACGGCGTTCACCCGGATCCCGAGCGGGCGCAGCTCCAGGTCGAGCACGCGGGTGAGGTGGACCAGGGCCGCCTTGCTGACCGCGTAGGTGACCATCCCTGCGGCCGGCTCCAGGCCCGGGCGGGCGGCCACGTGCACGATGGCACCCGCACCGCGGTCCCGCAGGTACGGGACCACCGCCTGGGTCAGCCACAGCGCCGGGCCCACGTTGACGTCGATCATGAGCCGCAGGTCTTCCGGCGTCGCCGCCAGCGTGTCCCCCAGGTGGTAGGCGCCGATGGTGTTCACCAGCACCTCCGGCGGGCCGACCGCGGCGGCGATCCGGTCCACGACGCTCCGGGCCGCGGCCGGGTCGGCCGGGTCGGCCGCCTCGCGGCGGATGCCGGCCGGCAGCTCCCTCAGCCCGTCCTCGCTCCGGTCGACCCCGGCCACCGTGAACCCGGCTGCCGCCAGCTTCGCCGCCGTCGCACGACCGAGCTCACCGCCCGCACCGGCCACGATCGCCACCCGCTCGCTCATGCCGCCACCTCCGTGGGAACGGCGCCGAAAACCGATGACACGGCGTTTCTCCTTCCGGTCATGAACGGGACCCGACCGCTGCGGGCGTGTTCAGGTTCACCGCCAGGCAGGTGAGACGTCATCACCAGATCCCGGTGATCTACCGGCGATCTACGGGGTTACCCTGACCGGATGCCTAGAAGGGATGGCACGCTCACCGGCATGGCGGCCTCGGAGGTTGCGCGGCGGGTGCGGCCCGGAATGGGCTGATCGGCCGCGTTGACATCGCGCTGACCCGCCATGACGGCGACGCATGGGCCGACTACTTCCTTGACCACCAGCCAATCGCGCATGTCGCGAACGTCGGGATCCCGCTCGATAAGCAAGGAGCCTCGTTCACCGGCATTTACCCTTCTGTAGGTTCCGGAGAACAGGTGGCAGGCCAGCTCGACTCGGTACGTTTTGGCCACGGCCTGTTCTCGCTGCTGGACGCGTTCCCCTTCCAGCATCCCGAAGCTCCGGAGCTAGCCGTATCGATCCCGGTGGGTAGCCCCTCAGCCGTCAGCACCGCCGGCCGAGCACGCCTATTCGGCCAGGGCGCCAGCGCATCGTTTGACAACTTCACAACGCTGACGGTCTCGGGGAGCGCCGGGCCCCTGAGCCCGTCCGAGATCGTCAACGCCCTCGCCGCGGCGCAAGCCTAGCGTGACAGGCCCATGACTCCGCCACGCTGCTCGGCCGCGGCGGCCGCGGCGTGTCAGACGCCCACGCCGCGCTGTTGGCGGTCCCCGATCGCGGCCGGATCACGACGAGAGGATTAATCGCATGCCAGACGCGAAGGACTTGCTTTACAGCAACCTGCACGAGGTCTTTTCCGAGCGGGACCCCCAACGCCGCCGGGCGGCCATCGAACGCACATATACCGAAGACGTCACGTTCATCGATCCAGAACGAGAAGTTGTCGGCAGACAAGCGCTGAGCGACCGGGCCCAGAAGCTTCTGGATGACGCCCCGGCGGACTTCTCGCTCGAGGAGGACGGGCCCCGCTACCTGGGGCCCGACACCGCCGCCCTGGCGTGGCGTCTCGGGCCGCCCGGCAGCCCAGCGGCCCGCGGGATCGATATCCTCACGATCCGTGATGGCCGGGTGAGCGTCCTGCGCACTTTGATCGCCGCCGAAACGGATGCATGATCAGCCACGGCTGCTGGTCGCGGCAGATCCAGGCCAAGACAAGCGGCTGTTGAGGGACGGCACGCTCGTCCTCGCCAACGTGCTGGCGGCCGGGCCCGCGCTGGTCGCCGCGCGTGCGCGCCCGGCGAGCCTGCTCCGGACCTGTCGCTGGCCTGGGTCATCGCCGACCGAGTGGCCGTGGTCTACCTCGGGCGGATCGTGCAAAGGGACCTGGCCGCGCGAGAACTCGATGATGCGCTGTACTACCTGCGGGAAGGCTGCCAGCCCTGCGCCCAGCGCCATCTCACCCTGGCGCGCCGGTTCGGCGCCACCGAACGGCAGATCGCCGCAGTGAAGC
>Ga0070698_100007111_pt1 | contig 12119 bp, 9 predicted proteins | sample KBSK1502metaG_FD_65477 | JGI IMG/M metagenome (GOLD analysis project Ga0070698, IMG submission 65477) | Corn, switchgrass and miscanthus rhizosphere microbial communities from Kellogg Biological Station, Michigan, USA - KBS K1-50-2 metaG | ecosystem: Host-associated > Plants > Roots >...
CGGGCTGTTGTCACTATACGACCCAGGTCATCTCGCTGTCCTACGCATTCGCCAAACAGGCGCCGGAGGAGGAGATTCGCGAGACGCTCCTCCATGAGATTGCCCATGCCCTGGTCGGCAAAACCCATCACCACGATGCCGTCTGGCGCGCCCAGGCGCTGACCATTGGCGGTTCTGGGCGGCGCTGCCATGACGTCCAGTTTACGCTGCCCCGTTACATCGTCCAGTGAGCGCGCGGGTTCTTCTTCAATGCTACCGTCGACCGGATCGATTATCGGACGGGGCTGGTGCGCCTGGAGACTGAGGCGGGGGCATTCTATGCCCGTGTCTCCTCCGAAGATATGCCGAAGCTGCATGAGGGTGATGTGATTCCGGTCTATGTAGAAGACGAAGAGCCCCCGACACTCCCGATCTGAGGGACAGAGGAGTTGCCTGCCACGATCCTCTGGTTGGACCTCCTCCTGTGAGACCTGACAGTGGTTCTCTTTCGTATTTTTTCTCTCCGGCTGCGGAGACCACGGCTCCCTATTGGACGTGCCGGCGTTGGCCTGTATGTCCTCTGGACACATCCTGCGGCGGTTACTGCCGGTGGGGGAGCGCTGGCAGCGGCCGTCGGTGTGCCGCGCTGGTGCGGACAAGTGGCTGTCTGGCTGTTCATTTGGATGATGCTCTTGTGGTTCGTCCGCGTGGTTCTTCTGCCTATCCTGAGATATCTGGTGTTTCCGCTGCTCTGGTGGGAGCGGGTACGGCTGGGTACTTGCAGAGCGCCCGCTGTCAAGCCGTAGAGAGTGTCTTCCCCTTCCCGGGCAGTGCGTGCACGGCCCGGGGTGATAGGCACCACGCCGAGAGTGGGGCCACAGCTCCCTTCTTATCCGGTCACTGTATGCCCAGCGAAGTGAGGGTTGCCCGACACGGCTTACTCCCTTTGTCCGGTGTAATCCGCAACTGTAGGTGTGTGATCCCTTCAGCGGTGACTCCCCGCTCTTCTCGCTCAAACGTGGTGCCGGGCGGGCTGAACGTGTACTCCTGGCGGCGCAGCTCCCGGTAGGTTTGCCCGCTATCAGAGGAGACAGACAACACCAGTTCTTGCGTACGGCTCACCTCTCGTTCCTCAACCTCTAGGCCGATCCGGTGAATCGTCTGCGCGATATCAAAGGCAAGGATCAGCACCTGCTCACCAGGCTCTGCGGCCACCCAGCGACTCCCGCCCGGCCCGCGCTGGGGATCGAACACGTGGTCGATCGGGTGCTCTGCGGTTTCGGAACTCACCCAGACGATTGCGAGGGCAGCAATATCCTTTTCTTCTCGCCGAGAAGCGGGCACTGTCGGACCCTTTGCGAGGATGTATTTCCGGAGCATAGGTTTGTAAACTCCTTACATTCAAACTATACGCCTCCTGAGCCAGTACAAGAACCTTTCCCCAGAGAACGAAAACAGAGGCTGCACCACAATACTTGCCTCTCGCGCTTTGAGCTCGACCGTCAAAAGCGGACGCTGACCGCGTGTCAGGTACCTCGACGAAGGTTTATGCTTCAGATACGAAGAAGTGGTGGAGGGAGAGCAGCTATGGCGAGTACCGCTGAAGCGATCGCGCGGGAAGAACGTCCCATGCGCGTGGTGGAACATGGCCCCCCGGTGGAGGAGAAACCGCCCGGCAAGAAGTGGGCAGAGTTGCGCGAAGTGCTGGCCCGGCACCGCGGCGAGAAGCTCCTCATGATCCTGACCGGCTACCCGGATCCTGACAACATCGCCTCCGGCCTGGCCCATAAGTTCCTGGCCAAGGGGTTTGACATTGACACCACTCTGCTCTGCTTTCAGGAGGTCAGCCACCAAGAAAACCGCGCGCTGGTGAAACGGTTAGAAATTGATCTGCAGCTCTACGACGACAAGTTTGACCTGCAGCCTTACAGTGCTTGTTCCTTTGTCGATACCCAAAAGAGCGAGACCCCGATCGCGGACAAGCTGGCCGAGAAGGCCCTGGTGTCGTTCGTCGATCACCACAAGCGACTGGGCGAGGTGGCCGCCGAATTCGTCGACATCCGGGAAGAGGCGGCTTCTACCTGTGCCCTCTACGCGGAGTACCTGCGCGCCCAGTATCCCCAAGGGCTCAACCCCGGTGAGGTGGAGCAGGTCCGGTTGGCCACGGCGCTCATGCACGGGATTCGGTCGGATACCCTGGCCTTGCTGGAAGCCACCCGCCTGGAATTCGAGGCTGCGGCGTACCTCTGGCCCTGCGTCGACCAGGCATTGCTGAAGAAGATCTCCGCCCAATCGCTCGCGCCTCCGGTCATGGACATGATCCAGAAGGCGTTAGAGAAGAAACAAGTGTTTGACAACTTTATTTTCACCGACGTGGGCTTTGTCCGCCGCGAGCACCGTGACGGCATCCCCCAGGCGGCGGACTTCCTGCTGCAACGGGAGGGCACGGACACAGTGTTGGTCTTCGGCATCGTCGAGGGCAAGATCGTGGACGGCTCCCTACGGACCCGGAGTGATACCATCAACCCGGATGCCTTTCTGAAGAAGGCCTTTGGCCTCGACGACGAGAAGAAAGCCTACTACGGCGGGGGCAACATTCGCGATAAGGGTGGGTTTCAGATTCCGCTGGGGTTCCTGGGTCACCATGCGGACCGCGAGCTACTCTACCGGATGACCTGTGAGATCGTCCAGGAAAAGTTTCTCGAAGCCCTGGGCCGCAAAGCCTAAGCCCAGGCGAGGAAGACGCCAGAGCTCAGCCACAAGCGGTCTGTGGTTAGAGACAAGAAGAGAAGGGTCCCTGGTGAAGTGAGTAGAGGGTGCACGCGCATCGTACTCTTCAGCCCCGATGTGGAGCGATGAGCACCTCGCGGGGAAGGAGGTTTTCCCATCCCACTTCGGGCGAAAAAATCATTTGCATGTGATATATCCCTCCCATCTGGAGAAGAGATTGCTGCGCTGCCAGCGTTAAGTTGACAATGCCAAGCTGTCGGCTGGGAGGCGACCATTGCGGCCAAGATGTTGCTCTGCGTGCTCCCAGTCTCTCTGTGGCGACAATCCGTGTTGCCTGCCGGTCCCAGCTCAGATTGACAATCGGGCTCAGGCTAATTTTGAGCGAGCTTCTGTTGCCAACCACCGCCGCCCCATTTTCATCCTCCGTGGTGCGGGTGGCAACCAACATGAGTGGTTGAGTAATTAAGTCATTGCCCGGGACTGTCAAGTTTAATTGTCTGCCAACTTTGGTTGACAGCCTTTCATCTCCTTATTACTGCTTCGATTTTGCCGCTGAATGACTGACTGATGCCAAGAAAAGTTGTCACTCCCTCTTTGTCTCTTCTTCTGCGTTCCGCGCGGAATCCCACAATATAGAAGGGTTGAACTGCTTTGAGCGTAGGCTGGCCTCGACCTTGCTGCTCTAAGGCGCAGAGTGCATGGCGTATGTGTAGGCAGGCAGCAGGAACAGCAGCAGAGCTCGACTCGCATAACCACCAGTGAGAACACCGTCATGGGAGTCCCAGCCACCACTATGCTGCTGGACTTGGTCACAGCTCTCCGCAATTGCACCACCAGCGGTGATGAGATCGCCGCCACAAGCGCTTTCCTCGTCAACCACGATACGGTACGGCTGGGGGGCACCTTCGCTGGGGCGAGCATCGACGTGTCTCCTGAGGCGTGCGCTGTACGTCCCTCATTACCACCGCCTCCTAGGCGGACTGAAACAAGTTACTCTTCAGGCACCGCACTGAGCTGCGCCTTTGCTGGCTCTTCTCCAGGGAAGCCACACTGCGGGCGAGGAGAGAAGCGCACAGGGAGCCGCTGTGACGCTCTCCAGGGTCTTCTCCGGCAGAAACACCGCAGTAGGGGACCTTCGTACCCTGCAATAACCCGCAACTTTTCTGCGTCTTATCGCAGCAAGAAATATAACGAGAGACGGAAAGAAGGATGGGTCGTGTATCCTTATGGACCAGCGGGATCCCATGATCGACCATTCTCTGGCGTACGGTGCTCCACCCGCTCCTTGATCTGCACGGTCAAAGGCGACCTGCCACGGAACAACTCCGAGACTGAGGTCTATACGTTGGAAAACCTCGGGCGACTGCTCATCTTGTTGGAGGGGAACAGGGGCTTCTTGACACCCGTGTTCCCCAGCGCGATCGAGTTGCCACGCGAGGGCAGAGAAATCCTCCCAAAGGAGGCGCAGAGCTATGCCACCACCTCGATAGAACTGAATAAGCAACTGTGCCTGGAGGCTTGCCGAGGACGGCCGCGCTGCTTGCCCAGCCCACCCATACGGTGTTCAGTTGGGATGAACCATTTATTTATTCTATTCTTTGTCACGCCTCTGTCACAGAAGCCTGATAGCGAAGGGCGGCAGGCCTATAGCTCTCAGGTGAGTCGCCATTTCGCTTGGGAGAAGAGAAATCCAACTGCTTTGGAGAGAAGTACAATTGGGAAAGGAGCACACAATGGCGGATATCCAGGTGGCTGTTCTTAATGCAAGCATAGGAGAGCAGCAAAAAGTCAGAAGCAGACCAACCACTAGGACTTGAAGAACCACCAAGGGCCTTCACTCCCCCGACCCGAGCTCGGAGATACAGCCCCAGGTTTTTGCTGCACTGGACGGGATACCTCTCTTGCCCCACAGAAGGAGAAAAGCAATGGGTGCTAACTTGGTTCCAATCCTCAGGAACTTCAGTATTAAAAACGCGCCAGGAAACAGTACTGACATCACGGAGTCTATGAAGGACGGTTGCGTTACCGCGGGCGACCATAGGCTCCTTCGTTTCGACATGCGCACCTATAACAAAGGCAATGCTGACTTCAATATGGGAAAACCCATAGAACATCCAGAGATCTTCGAATGGTCCGCCGCACACGGCCACTGGCACAACAAGCATTTCAATGAGTACACCTTGTTCAATATGTTGGGCCAAGCCGTAGTGCCTGGCTTCAAGCAGGGATTCTGCCTGGAAGATATAGAGCGGATTGATCCGAACGCCTCGCCTACTCCCAAATTCCACTGCGATGCAGAGGGACGTGTAGATCAAGGGGTGCAGCCTGGTTGGGCGGATGTCTACTCCGTCGGGCTTCCCTGCCAGTTTATTGTCATTGACGGTGTGCAGGACGGCTACTACCGGCTGCTGGCAACGACAAATGCTCGGTTTGTCGCTCACGAGGACGACTACACGGACAACACGATCATCGTGGGCCTTCACCTCCACGGCGATACAGTCATTCAGCTAACCGAACAAGATAACTGGCGGTGGTGTCATAAGTGCCAGGGGTTGGCCTTTGCCGGGAACCCCTCGCCGGGGGCCTGTCCGGCAGGGGGGCTGCATGACCATGCGGGCAGCGGGAACTACAGTTTGGTGCAGTACAGTTAAGACGGTATTGTCAAGCTGGTAGTGTTCTACAAGTGATGCTAGCGGATGGGATCGGTTTCGTAAGGTCTTGAATAATACGATCTTCAAAGAATCGTTCTGAAATAGAGCATGACCTGTACTACACTACCAACCTCAGACGTCTATTCATCTTGACTGGAATAAGGGCTTCTTGGTGCCTGTGTTCCCGGACGAGATTGCGCTGCGCTCTCATCACAGTGCGTCTCTCCACAGCAGCTGAAGAGAATATAATAAGAACATGCTGAGCGCTTTCCTTCCTGGTTCCTGACCACAATCGCTCAGACTCTGGAGTCAAGAAAGATGGAATTTCGTCGGCGCGACATTTTTCTGAAAATTGAACCGCTGTCTAGTTACAGTCCTCTCGCCCCAATTGTCTGTTCTCGTAGATATGGGCGCGACTGCATGTTTAATCCTGGGCATGAATACGGCCGGGTTTCGCCCGCGGAGATTCTGGGCTCGACCCTGGACGCCCTGGTGTATCGGGAGTATCTCGACCCCCACTTTTTGACTCCAAACACCGCCAAGATCGTGCAGGCCGACGTCAATGAGCCGGTGTGGAACCGCCGCATTCCCGGCGCGGTGCTTTTCGCCAAACCCGGCGAACGCCTGCACATCCACGTGCTCAATGGTGATGAACACGACTGTCACAGTTTTCATCTGCATGGACTGCGGTACGGCATTGACTCCGACGGCGCGTGGCCGTTCGGCGTCGCGACGCGGGATGGCCGCAGAAGCGACGAAATCCTGCCCGGGCAGCGGTGGACGTATGTCTTTGAGGTCACCCCGGAGATGGTGGGTGCCTGGGGCTTCCATGATCACGCACACAATGTCGCGCAGAATGTGAGTCGCGGGCTCTTCGGCGGCCTGATCGTGCGCGATCCTGCCGCGCTGTGCCCGGAGCACGAGATTCCGCTCTTCGTGCACCAACTCATGGGGGTCTCGGGCACGCAGATCCAAAGCCCGCGGCTCGCGCACGGCGACACGTTTGATTTCACGTTCCCGACTGCCGGCATCGTACACTACTACTGCGCGATTCACGGTCCGACCATGAACGGCACAGTACAGGTGGTGGCCGGCGCGCCGGCCTCGCAGAATGTGAGCATCAAAGACAACTTTTTTGATCCGCAGGTCATCTCGATCAGGCCGGGCGGTACGGTCCATTGGCGCAACGATGGCAACCACGACCACATTGTCTTCTCAGCGGGCGGGGGCACCGCAAACTTCTGCCTCAACGGCCGTACCTACGTCGGGAACACGCCCACCATCGTAGGGGAAACAGGTGAACGGCTGCGCTGGTATGTGTTCAACCTCGATCTCGGCGGGGTGTGGCACAATTTTCATCCTCACTCTGTACGCTGGCAGCTGTCGACGCCGCCGGGTGGCGCGTCGGATGTTCACAGCCTGAGTCCGCTGGAAACCTTTGTCACGGATACCGAAGTTCCACCAGCCATGCGCCTGCCCTGCGTGCTCGAGGATTTCCAGTGCGATCCCAGCCCGGACGCGTGCCGTGTACAAATTAAGGGAGAATTCCTGGTCCACTGCCACATCGAAGAGCATATGATGGCGGGTCTGGCCGGCCTCGTCCGTGCACGTCAATATGTTTGGATTTCGGAGGCGATTGCACGGCAACTTGCGATCGAGCTCCCGTACGATGACGGGCTGAACCCCTGTCCCAGCGTCGACATTCTCCGTTGCCAGCCGCAGCACCCTCCAGATCACCCGCACGATGGCGCGCATCCACATGAGGCACCACACCTGGCCGGCAGGCCTGGCATGGGCTCTCGGAGCATGCCACCAATGCCAGGAATGGGAGCGGCCACGATTGATATGAGCCAGGCTGCAACTCGAGGCATATGGGAACTGCTGCCCTGCCATGCGCCCCTGCTGCCGGTGCATGGCGCCGTCCTTCACACTGGGAAAGTGCTGCTGTTTGCTGGGTCCGGAAACGATGAACTGTACACCACCGGCTTGCGCAGCTCCGTGTGGGACTACGAGCACGGCGAGTGTGTCACTCCGTTTACGCCGGTCGATTTCTTCTGCGCGGGGCAGAGCTTCTTACCTGACGGCCGTCTACTCGTCGCCGGTGGCACCAAGGAGTACGACGTTCCGAACGTGCACGGGTTCATCGGCCTGGACAGCGCGTACGCGTTTGATCCGATCGCGGAGCAGTGGGTGCGGCTGCAAAACATGACAGCGGGCGGGCGCTGGTATCCGACGTTGGTCACATTGGGGAACGGACGGGTCTTCACGGTCTCAGGAGGTCCCGACCACGCCGAAATTTATTCCAGCGTGACGGGCTGGCACCAACTGCCGCAGCAAGCAGGCTGGCCGCTCTTTCCCCACATCTTCCTCTTGCGTGATGGACGCCTCTTCTTTAGCGGTGGGAATGTGTTTGCCAACCCCGTCGGTCTCTTACCGGGCCTACTGGATCTCGCCACGAATGCCTTCACGAACGTCGGTATTCCTGGGAGCTTTGACCAAAATCATCGCGATCATTGTGCCAGCGTGCTCTTGCCGCCAGCGCAGGACCAGCGCGTCATGATTCTGGGCGGCGGCGATCCAGCGATTGATGCAGTTCACATCATTGACCTCAAGGCTTCGAACCCGGCCTATGTGCAAGCCCCGTCGCTGCACCACGCGCGCTTCCACGTCAACGCGGTCCTGCTGCCTGACCGCACCGTGCTGGTCTCCGGCGGTAACGGACAATCCGAGTCGGCGCCGAGCGCGGTGCTGATCTCAGAACTCTACAATCCTGCGACGAATCTCTGGACGGAAGCAGCCGCGGCGCAGGTGGTGCGCATGTACCACTCCATCGCGCTGCTGCTGCCCGACGGCCGGGTGCTCGCGGCGGGCTCCAATCCTAATCGCCGGGATGATGAGCTGCGCCTGGAGATCTTTCATCCTCCGTATCTCTTCAAGGGAGGGCGGCCCTTTATCGAGACTGCACCGCACCGTATTCACTATGGTGGCACTTTCGAGATCCACACGCCCCAGGCCCGAGACATCAAGTGGGTGGAGATCATCTGGCCCATGGCCACCACGCACTCGTGCGAGACCGGACAGCGGATCGTCGATCTCGAGTTTGAAGCGCGAGACTTCTGCCATCTCCGCGTCCGTGTTCCGCGGGAACAACAGATCGCGCCCCCGGGCTGGTACATGCTGTGGATCGTGAACCACGAAGGCATCCCCTCGGTGGCGAAATGGGTACACCTGACCGGAGGGGAGCGACCGCAGCATGATCCCGCCGAGATCAAGGAAAGAATCGACATGCGCATGACTGGGACAGAACGGCCAGTGCCCGGCACGGAGGGATTTGATCGTGATCGCCATGCTCCTGCCAGACCGCGTGCATAACCGTGCCCGAAAAGGAGTGTGAGAAAGGGTGTGGGGATTCGGTGCCAACATGCGTGCCGTACTACTCTCGGTGTGAGTGATCAGGTACTTGTCCTGGGAACGTGCACGTCTCTGCGAGGTGACCGTGGCGAGTATGATCAAAGGGCCAGGGCACCACACACCTTCACACACTCTACCCCGCTGCCATCACAACCGTCACTGTCTTACGACCCGTTGGTGAGAAAGGAGGGACGAGTATGAGAAGAGGGGAGCGACCCGGTACATTCTCGCGCTGCGCTGCGGCGGGCAGATGCGCCCGCCGCACGACGAAGCGGGAGGAGGGGGTGCAGCTGGGTGACAATTGGACACTGTTGTTCCTGTTGTCCTGGGCGTTCTTCCTCGTCGTGTTCACAGTGGGCTGTAAGCAATGGTCTCAGCGCGGGGCGAAGGGCGTAGGAGTATTGCCAAAAGCACCGCCGGGAGAACAGCATTTTTCTCCGTATCAGCCCAAGACCCCCTATACACAGCTTGCGTCCGGCCTCTTGACACGGACCCTGTACACAGCGCCGAGCGGGGAGGGTTATCGGGTGGAGGTGCGGGAGCTGCTGGTCGGACCCGGGCAGCACACGGACCGTGTCTCTCTGCCGGGCGCGGCGATTTTGGAGGTGCGCTCCGGCAGTGGACTCCTGACCGTGAGTGACAAACCGCAAGAGCTGCGATTGGGTGCGACATTCTCGCTAGCGGAGGCGGAGGCCTTTGTGATCGAAAATACAGCAGAGCTGCCACTCGCGTTGCGGGTCCACCTCGTGCAGGCGGAGTAGCCGCCGTGCAGAAGGAAAGGAGGGGAGAAGCCATGAGAAGCGCAGCGTTCGCTCGTCTTACCGCATTGCGGACCGTGGCAATTCTGGCTGTGCTCGGGCTCGCCAGCTGCTCACCGGATTGGCCGACCTTCCGGCACAATGGCCTCCGCACGGGCAATCAGTTGAATCATGGCCCGCTCACGGATCCCGCCAAAGTGGCAACCCTGGCCATCGGCTGGACCTTCCCGGATGCCGCCGGGGTGACCCTGACCCCACCGCCGGGGCCCTTTCGGGCGTCCCCGATTGTCTACCGCAACGTCGTGTACATCGGGAACTCCAATGGGTATTTCTACGCGATCAATGCGACGGATGGGACGCTGCGGTGGCAGTATCCACTGGCCGGTTCCCCAGCCTTGACCTCGACATACACCTGCAATCCGTCCAGCGAAGGCGTCGCGTCCAGCGCGGTGCTGACCCGTATTAACGGGACCGACGCCGTGATCTTTGGCGCGCCAGACCGGTCCATCGGCGCCGGGCTCGGCAGCGGGCGCCTGTTTGCGCTGAATGCCCAGACCGGGGTAGAAATCTGGAAGTCACCAGAGGTCGCCGTGCTGCTGAACGATGGTGTTACCCACGAGCAGATTGGGTATTCCTCTCCACTCCTGCTCAATGACCATGTGTATGTCGGGATCGCGGATCACTGTGACAGCCCGATCCAGCGCGGTAAGGTCATCGCCGTCCGTTTGGCGGATGGCACCCTCGACGCCGGGTTCAGTTTTGTCAGCAGCGGTCCGCCCCGTGGTGGTGGGGTGTGGGGGTCCGTGGCTGCCTGGCAGGATGCGCTGTATATAACCACTGGGAATGCCAACATCGGGGGACCGGAACCTGTGCCGAACCATGCCCTCAGTCTCTTGCGGCTCGACCCGAACACGGGCGCCATCGTATGGCAATGGCAGCCCGTCCCGTACGCGTTGGACGATGATCCGGATTGGTCGGCAACACCAAGCGTCATGCTGGCGAGCTGCGGGATCCTGGCAGTGTCCACTCAAAAGGACGGCTGGACATGGGCAGTGAATGCGGGAGATGGAACACCGGGACCTGCGAGTGTGCGCTGGGCCTTTCCCCCTGGCCCCTGGAGCACAAGCGGGTTCACTCCAGGCGACGGCACGATGCACAACGACACGCGGTATTTGCGCCCAGGCGCGGCGTGGGACGACGTCTATATTACGCAAACGGGCGGCTTGAATGTGACGACTGACGTGAACGATGGCTTTAGACATCTCTACGCACTCAATGCCTGCGCGTCCGAGGCCGAGCGGATCCGCTGGATCACCGATGTGCCAGATTCGTCCGGCTTCGCGTATTCCCTTGGTCCGCCCACGGTCACACACGGCGTGATTTTTGTCGGCACGGATTTAGGCCATCTGGTCGTCATTGGCGACCCCAGTATCACGCCGGTGGCAGGCTGGCGCTGTACGCACCCGGACATTCCCACTGCCAATTGTGTGGCGCAGGGCTTCACGCTCGTCCCCGAGCCGACCGTTCTGGCGAATATTGATCTGCACGCTGGGGCCATCACCACGGAACCTGCCCTGGTTGGAGACCCGGTGTATGTCTCAACCGAAGGGGGCAAGGTGTTCATGCTCAAACCGCGCGATCCTTGAGAGGAGGAGTGATCATGGGCCGCCTATTTGGTTACGTCAGTGGCTTGCTGAGTGCTGGCATGCTGCTCATGACGACGGCCGGCCGCGCTCAGCAACTCCCCGCCTCAGCCTCGCCAACACAGGGGCAGGCGCTGGAGCGGCTGCGACCGGTCGAGCGGTTTGCAGGCAAAGCCCTGATCCGCACGAAAGGTGGTGGGACACGAGAGCTTCACGTACTCATCCGCAACTGGGAACTGCATGGCAAGCAGCGGGTCGAGAAATTTCCCGAAGAGGGATTCATGGTCGTGCAGCTCCACTCTGGGAACCTCACCACGGTGATCAACGGCCAGGAGCAAAAACGCCAGGGGGGCGATTTCTGGACGGTCCCCGCCGGTACGTCCATGGCCGTGGAAGTCACCAGCGAGGCCGCGCTACTGCAAGCGTTCGTGGTCAAAAACCAGTAGGCCGGTCGGCCGCGAGGTGAGCGACGCTGCCGCTTGCCTCTCTTCTTGGTTACGCCGTATCCCGGATATCGGCGGCGGATGGTTTGTCGCAGCTCGTTGGTGAGGACGCACGTGCGAGTCTTAACAGCAAGCGTGCTCTACGCGGCGACTGCTACGTCTGCTGGTTCTTTACCAAACATGGCTCTTCGCGTATGTGAGTGGGTAACATTGCATCGCTCAGCGCCCGAAAGGGGTTTGTCGGGTTTCGCGCCAGTTGGCGATCTTCTCGCTGGGCTCGTCGTGGTCACAGAGCGTCGGGCTTCTTCCTCTCACACCGAGCCCGGAGCTATTATACCCTCACAACACTTTTTGTTTCTCATCCGCAATGAGAACTACCCGAATCAGGGTGAACAATACGATTCGGCGTCTCCTCCATCCTCCCCGGCAATCATGAACATCAGGTTCATCCCTTCACTGCCTCTATGATCTTCACGATGTCGAGATACACGTTCTCTTCGCGGC
>Ga0070698_100007112_pt1 | contig 12119 bp, 9 predicted proteins | sample KBSK1502metaG_FD_65477 | JGI IMG/M metagenome (GOLD analysis project Ga0070698, IMG submission 65477) | Corn, switchgrass and miscanthus rhizosphere microbial communities from Kellogg Biological Station, Michigan, USA - KBS K1-50-2 metaG | ecosystem: Host-associated > Plants > Roots >...
CTCTTCTTAGTCGACCCCGACCAATGTCTTTGGCCAACGAGGCGAGGGTAGCCTGGTCTTCTGTCTGTTTGCTCTTGATGCCCAAGAGGACGCCAATCGAAAAGATAAACGTCAGGACGTCGACGAGGAACGGGACAATGGGCCCGAGTTCGAACAGCAGACCGCCGAGTGGGCGCCCCACCAGGACCACGACATGCGTCCTCCCCTCGACTCGGACCAACGCGGACGAAATGTGGCGTCGTTCCACGAGAGACCCGACATAACGCCGTTCCGCGAGCGTTGAGAAGACCTCGAGGATCTCCTCGACGACCGCCGCGACTACCAGCAGCGGGACGCTTCGCCAGTGCAGCGCCACCATGGCGACGACGCATGCAATAGCGATTCCGCGACCGAATTCGCTCTGCAGCATGACTCGCCTGGGATCCAAGCGGTCTATCAGGGCGCCTGCGGGCAAATATACGAGGATGCTAGGTGCCGTCGCCGCGAAGGCAACCCACCCGGCGTCAACCGGTGAGCCGGTGAGGTAGAGGACAAGCATTGGATAGGCGATGGTGGTCACCCGACTGCCTAGCATCGACACCGAGGAACCGGTGAAGAGCATACGGAAAGCCCGATTGGTCCCTATCGGCGTGCTTGGACCGTCCCTCTTGAAGGCTGCCCAGGTCGGCATTTAGCTAACGTATCTCCTGCAATAGAACCGTAGTGACTAGATGAGAATAGCGACTCCTCAGACTGCTGTACTACAGGGGCAAAGGCTACCTCCCTAGCGGGCGGGCTACCAGATTTTGTCCGTATTGATACGCAAATCGGCCTTGTGGCCGCTGGCCTGGTGACGTTACCTAACGTTACCATACCAGTACGCCTTGAAGTGAACTGTATGGCTGATTTCTCCTGGAAGCTGTTCTCACTATATCGCTAGGGAACCCAATGCTCTTAACGTCATCTGCCACACGCAATTTCAGGTCCGATAAACGTTCGGCTAACTGTCATTCTAGGCTCACTCTATTGGCTGTGCCCTGACAAATCAGCTAGACTATTTTGATACGCACGCGACCAGTGCGACTGTGTAGTTATCATGCGACTGGTGGCTCGCATGTGCTCCCCGGGAATGTGGTAGTGATTCGGAATAACCGAGCCCGCCGTCCTGCCGACGAAGACATGTCTGTGCTGATCTTTACGTGCAGACGGCGTGTGGTTTAATCGTTCCATGGGGTTGGAAGCCGGACTTGAATGGCCTTCGACCCTCGACGTCCCGGCTCTCATGGCCGACGGCTGGAACCCGGTTCCCTTTCGTGAGTTCGTCGTCAAAGTCCACAGCAGGTGCGATCTATCCTGCGACTACTGCTACATGTATGAAATGGCTGATCAGTCGTGGCGTGATCAGCCTCGCCGGATGTCAGCCGAGATTGCGGAGCACACCGCCCTGCGTATCGGTGAGCATGCTCGTGCACACAGGATGCCGAGCGTCGTACTGATCCTGCATGGCGGAGAGCCGCTGCTAGCCGGGCGTGAACTCATCTCCCGCCTAGTGCGAGCGACACGAGAATCGGCCGGTTCCGGCGTGCGGGTAGACGCCAGGGTACAAACCAATGCAGTTGGCTTGGACGACTCTTACCTGCGAATATTCAGCGACCTCGATATCCGTGTAGGGATCAGCCTGGATGGTTCTGCCGAGGCTCACGATAGGCACCGTCGGTTCGCCAGCGGGCGGGGCAGCCATGCGGCGGTTTCCGCAGGCCTCCATAAGTTAATGCAGCCGCCTTACCGGCACCTCTTCAGCGGTCTGCTCTGCACGATCGACCTCCGCAACGATCCGATAGCGACGTATCGGGCCCTCGCGGCATTCGACCCACCCAAGATCGACTTCCTGCTCCCGCACGGAACGTGGGCAGAACCACCACCCGGACGTATACCTGGCGCGGCCGAGACGCCCTATGCCGACTGGCTGATCACGGTGTTCAAACACTGGTACGCGTCGCCAACGACGCCGGTCCGGCTGTTTGAGGACATCATGCACCTGATCCTGGGCGGTGCTTCCTCAACCGAGATGGTCGGCCTTTCGCCATCGCGGATGCTGGTCATCGAGACGGACGGCTCGATCGAGCAGGCTGACAGTCTGAAAGCTACTTACGATGGTGCGGCGCAGACGGGACTACACGTGATGAAGGACCCACTCGATGCGGCGATGCTCCTTCCGGGGATGGTGGCCAGGCAACTAGGCGTGCGGGCGCTGTCCGCCGAGTGTCGTGTCTGCCGCATTTACCGCGTCTGCGGCGGCGGGCTGTACGCACACCGATATCGGCGCGGTAATGGCTTTGCGAATCCTTCGGTTTACTGTCCGGATCTGATGCGGCTTATCGGCCATATCAGCGAGACCATGCGTGCAGATATCAAAGCTCGGCTGGAGGGACGGAATTTTGGATGAACGCCCGGTACCACCACATGCCGAGGGCCCTGTTCGACGCGCTGGCGGCCGGGGGCGGCGGACCTGACGCCATCCGTGAGCTGGCCGCAGCGCGCTACAGCAAGCATGTCATCCTGCTGTGGGGCGTGCTCAGTGCTGCGCAAAGCGCAGGTGCGGAGGAGGCCCGGCTGGCCCGACACGGCTATGACCTGCTTACTGCAGTCCAGCGCCACGATCCCGGCGTCGCTGAAGAAGCCATCCGGCATCCCTCGGTCGGGGCGTGGGCATTGCGCGAAGTTCGGATGCCACGTGCCAGTCCAGCGGATCCAGATGTCGATCCGGGCCGATTGAGCACCGTGGCTGCCGCGGCGGCCATCAAAGCCGGGCTGACAGCCGAGATCGAGGTGAAGACGGCTGGCGGAACCGTGATGTTGCCTGCGCTTGGCGCTGCCATCGTGGACGGCCGTACCGCGGTAGTGCGGAGCGATGAAGGCCATGCGCAAGTCTCATCTGCCGGCCGGCGGGTCGAAGTACCGGCCGATCCGCATCGGGATGCGCCGGGCTGGCTGGGGCTGCGTCAGGCTCGGATGGGCGCGCATGACATCCTCATCGATGACCTCGATCCTTTTCGCATGCCGTCTTCGGCCGATCTCGCGCATAGGCTAGCCAGATCGGACGTCAGCAGGCTGAATGCGGCCCTTCGGATGGCATGGCCGCTGCTCGATGCCCATCATCCTGGGATTGCTGCCGAAATCGCCGCGGTGGTTCGGGTAATCGTCCCGCTCATCAACAAACGCGGAGGCCAGATTAGCTCTAGTTCATCGGCGACCTTTGGCGCCGTCGCCCTATCACAGCCGCCAGATCCGTATACATGCGCGGTTACCCTTGCCCATGAGATTCAGCATCTCAAACTATCAGCGCTTCTCGATATCGTCGCCCTGACTCTCCCGGACGATGGTCAGCGCTACTACGCGCCGTGGCGCGCTGACCCGCGGCCGATCGGTGGCCTCCTACAGGGAGCCTACGCCTTCCTCGGAGTGAGCGGATTCTGGAGGCGGCAGCGCCAGCTCACGAATGGCTCCGTCCGTCTACGGGCGGAGACCGAATTTGCCCGCTGGTGCGTGGCGGTCGCACGGGTAATTGAGACGCTCCGAGCCAGTGGGCAGCTTACGCCCGCCGGGCGGGACTTTGTCCAGGGAATGGCGCGTACCCTGGATGCTTGGCAGGATGAGCCGGTCACAGGGGAGGCGCACGCCTTGGCCCGCCGCGAGGCCGAGCTGCACTTGGCCCGCTGGCAGTCGGATAACGGCCCTCTCCCCGCTGTATAACCAATTAAGTGATCTCCGGGGTATTCACTTAACCGGAGAAGCCCCTGGTCACGCGTGTAGGCCCTTCCCAGCGACCCGCCTTCGACCAGGCATGATGCGAGACCTCTGCGCTGGCGCTCCGCTTAGCTGAATACCCCGGAGTGATCAAATCGGCGCCGGGTCAAAGTCGAAGTCGAGCCGTCGGCCCGCAGCGGCGGCCTTAACATCAGGATGCTCAGCACCGAGCTTTTCCGTATACCGCCTCATCGTATCCGTAGCCAGCCGTCCCGCGTCGTCCCCGGCGCCATCGGCACGCAGATCCAGCACCAGGTTCGCCGCGCAGCCTAGGGTCATGGGATCACTCTCGCCTAGGAGACGGCGCAATCGCGCGAGTGTATCTTCGCCCAGTGCGCGGGCACTACTGACGTCGCCAAGCGCTGCAAAGTCGCTGGCCAAATTGGTTGCTACGGTGAGCGAGTAATGGTGGTCGCGGGTGAGCCTCTTGTCGAGTCCGTCGAGAGCGGTCTCGTTTAGCTGCTGAGCCCCGGCGGGATCCCCGGTCACTCGCCGTAGCAACGCAAGATTCCCGATGCAGCCGTAGTGATACGGGTGATCAGGCCCATATACTTGAGGATAGCGGGCCACCGTTGTCTCGGCCAGCGAGAGCGCTTCATCGGTGTGGCTTATTGTCCGTTGGATATTGGTCAGGTTAATGGCAGCCGCCATCGTGTCTGGATGGTTATCGCCGAAGAGCCTCCGGAACTGATTGAAAACCTGCAGGGCTATTTCGAGGGCATCGTCGTAGGCGGCTCCGAGTCGCCGCAACGCGATCGACAGCGCGTTGGCGGTTCGCAGCGTCGCATAGTGTTCGGGCCCGAGTGCATCGCGGCCCCAATCCCAGGCGTCCGCGCCCAGGTCGCGGGCCTTGGTAAAGTCACCGCACAACCTGACTGCCCAGGCTAGGCCGTTCCATGAACTTAGTACTTCGGTCGCTGACACGCCAGTACTGGCTTGGCTCTGCAGCTTATAGACATGCATGTGGAGGTCTCTGGCCCCGGGATAATTGCTGATAAGCGCGTAGTCGCTGGCCAGGTTGTTCATGACGCGCAAGGTCTGCGGGTCCTCGGGCCCGAACACGGCCTCGTGAAGGGCCCCAGTTTCCTCGTCAAGCGCGCGCGCCGCGGCGAAGTTGCCGCGGGCCCTCAGGTCCGCGCCGAATGAGTTCCGCAGCGCGAGCGTCAGGGCGTTCTCCTCGCCGAGGACTTCGCGGGTGCGGCTCAGCGTCGCTTCGATGACATCGTAGGCCTCCGCATACCGTCCTAGCTGTCTCAGCGCGTTGCCGCGATGGCGCCGCGCGTCGAGGACAGTGGGATCGTCCGGTCCTGAGTCCCTGGCCCAGTGTTCGATAAAGCGGGTGGCAAGCGACAGGCACGACTCAAGGTCGCCAGAAAGATAGAGATAACGGACAACATCCAACGCGAAGGCGCGAACGGCAGGAACTTGGCACTGGGCCAGCTGGGTCGCGGGCGAAGCCACGTGAGCAACCAACTGGTTATAGCGCGGCCATAGCCTGCTGTCCGCGGGCCCCGCCGGTGCACCGGCAGCAAGGATGAGGTGAACTTCGTGCTGATAACTGGCTTGCTGAACTGGGTCAAGCTCACCGCGGAGCAGCGCCTGGATCAGGCGGTGAACAGAAAGCGTGCGACCATCGATTTTAACCAGCGCGAACCGCGCTAGCTCGCGAAACGCCCGCGAGACCATTATGGGATCCGCGATCAGCTCGCCGACCCTTGTCCCTGTCACCTGTGTGCCCGGGCCGAACACGTCGCGTGGAATCGGGTCCTGGCCGAAGAAGGCGCAACAGCGCAGCAACTCCTTGGCCTGAGGCAGCTGCCGCTCCACCTCGGAGACCGAGAGCATCCACGCGGCAGTCATCGACATCGGATAGTCGGGTGACTTGCCCTCGGCCATGATCCGCATGACGTGGTCTTTGAGCTGTTGGAGGTACTGCTCAACCGGCATGCCGGTCTCGGCCAGCATGGCACCTGCCTGCTCGAGCGCCAGCGGAAGGTCACCTAGGTTCTCGGCTAGCCGGTCTGCGTCGGATTCGCTGAGCCCCTTGGGTACACGCTTGGTCAGGAATTCTCCGCTTTCCGGGCGACTGAATACGTCCAGCTCCACTGTCCCGACCACCGATTGCCAACGGTTGTTCCGTGACGTGATCAGGACGTGACCCGGACCGCGCGGGATTAGGTGGTTGAGTTCCTCCGGTTGGTCGGCGTTGTCGAAGATCAGCAGCCAGCGGCGGTATGGCTCGCCGCGGCGGAGCGCGTCGAGCACCGCTGTAGCCGCGACCTCGATTCCGGTGGTCCCAGCTGCCTCCAAGCCGAGGTGCGCCGCCAGGGCCGCCAGCGATGAACGTACTAATGGCAGCTGATCAGCCTGGATCCACCAGACGAGCTCATAATCCGACTGGTACCGGTGCGCATACTCGATGGCTACGGCGGTCTTACCCACACCGCCTAGCCCCTGTAGGGCCTTCGGCAGGGGTGCCCCCGGTAGGACTGCGGTGACCTTGCTTTCCGCGCCCTCCCGGAGTTGCGCGAGGATGTCCACTCGCCCGGTGAAGTTCATATTGCGTTGCGGGACGTTACCCCAGATCCTGGGCACGGCCCAGTACGCGGTCTGCGAATCCGTCATGGCGCCATCTTATGCTCGCGGGCAGAATTCCGGCAGTCGTGATGCCCGTGATCTTAATAGATGAGTAGGTTGGTAATGATGTGCTTGGCGTTACTGATGATTCTATCTTGATCGGTTTCTGCTTGCTGAGCCACTCGACAGGTGGGCGGAAAGGGGGTATTTGTCAAGTAGCGGCCCTAATCCAGTAGGCAGAGTGCATCCTGTCGAGCGATAACGGGATGCGTTCGTTGGGTGGTGCCGACATGCGGAGGAGCGTCATGGATAAAGATGTCACCGACGGTGGGTTGATCGACATCAGCGGTCTGAGCATGGGTCAGCTGTTGACTGAAGCCGATGAGTCCAGCCTCGCGAGAGCGCTCGACCGGATCCTCGCCTCCGACAAGGATGACGCCTACAGCAGCTTCCAGGCTAGTATCTGAGGGAGGCGCGGCGACGAGGGTCAGGGAGGATGCCCGTCCGTAACCTGGTCGGTACCAGGGCATCCTCGTGCTGGCTGATTGCACACAAAAGACATTGGCAGTGGTAAATGGGGCGGTTTGTGACGAGGACCGGCACTATGATGAAAACGTTGGACAGGCCATACCCTGGCGCGCGCCCCTTTCAGCAGACGGATCATAGCCGGTTCTTCGGTCGTGCCGACGATGCCGCCGTCCTTGCCGAGTTGTGGCAGGTCAACCACCTCACGGTTGCTGTCGGCCAGGTCGCTAGCGGGAAGACCTCGCTGCTGAACGCCGGGGTGCTCCCTTTAGTAACAGGAAAGCGCTCAGACGTTCTCCCGTCCGGCCAACTTTCATATGGTTCTACGTTTCCATTCGCCGCACTCCCTGAGCACAATCCGTACACCCTGGCCCTGCTGCGATCCTGGTCACCTGGTGAGACAGCTACCCGCATGGTCGGCCGGACCGTTCGCGACTTCGTACGGCGGCGCGCCGGACGGCACAACGGTCCCATCCTCGCGGCGATCGACCACGCCGAGGAACTGCTCGCCGACTCCGGGCCTCGGACCGCATACCGTCGGTCGTTCCTAGCCGAACTCGCGGAGGCCGTGCGCGAAGAGCCCCGTCTGCATCTGCTGCTCTTGGCTCGCGAGGATGCCGTCGGAGTGATCTCCAGCGTGCTAGGCGCCGGAGCCAGGCATCGCGTCAAGCCATTGACCGGGCAAGGCGCAATCGAGGCGGTGACGGGACCGGTCGCAGGCACTCCCCGGTCCTACGAGGCCGGGGCGGCTGAGGCAATCGTCATGGATCTGCAGACCAGCAGCATCGTTCTGCCAGGGGGCGGCGAGCGTTATTTTGCCGATGACTATGTTGAACCCGCGCTTCTCCAGGTCGTTTGTGCGCGCTTGTGGCATTCTCTGCCACCAGACGTGGACCTCATCACTGCACGGGACATGCGCAGGTACGGGAATGTCGACGTAGCACTGGCCGCTCACTGCGGACGGGTCATCGCAGCGGTCGCTGACGAACACGACCTGTCGGCGGCGCGGCTGCGCTCCTGGCTACTGGGCACCTTTGTCACTGAGTTCGGCACCAAGGGTACGGCGTACGAGGGTACGACCGTCACGGCCGGTATGCCCAACGCCGTGGTCCGGGCGTTGCAGGACCGGCATCTACTGGTCACTAACCTGCGATCTGGCGCGCGGTGGTATGAACTGCTGAGCGACCGCCTGATCGAGCCACTGCGGAAAGCGACCGACCAGCGCCCGCCTCCGGCCGAGCCTGCCGAGTATCTGCGGGCCGCCGAACGCGCTCTGACCCTGGGCGAGTTGGACGTTGCCGAGCGGTACGCCGAGGAGACCTTGCGGACCTCACCGGACACTGACCTTCGGTTGCACGCGGAGGCCTACTCGCTGCTCGGCAATCTCGCACACGAGCGCGAGAAACCCAGAGAAGCCGAAGACCGATACCGGGTGGCCGCCCGCTTGTTCGAGACAGTACGAGATACCGGGGAAGTAGCTCGGCAGCTTGCCGCCGTCGGACAGACGCTGGTTGCGCAGGGCCGGTTCGCGGACGCGGTGAGTGAACTTCGTGCCGCTGTCGATCGGATGCCCAACGATCTCGTCATGCAGACAGAGCTTGGCCTGGCACTATGGCAGCTCGGCCAGGGCCGTGCGGCGGTGGCGGTCCTGACCACTGTCCTGGAGATTGATGGCGGGAATCCTGAAGCCCTGCGCGCGCGCGGCGAGATCCTCGCGGATCTTGGTGATGCGCGGGACGCGCTGCTCGACCTCGACCGCGTCACCTCGCACGACCGACCGTTGACTCGTGCTGCCCGCGGGCTGGCGCTCGCGGAGCTTGGCGATCATGCGGCCTCAAGCCGGGAGATCGAGGATGCGGTCGCAGAAGCCCCAAGGAACGGCGTGGTGCTCCTATTCGCGGCGCGAGCCATGTCATTGCGGGGGGACAAGGAGGAAGCTGACGAGCTGGCTAAACGTGCCATCGATGCGACCGATCCCGCACTGCCGCCGCAGCATCGCGAGATTGCACACCAGTTGATGGCTAACGGACAGCACTCCGCAAGCTCAGCGACGGGCTCCGGCTATCGCGATCCGCCGGAAAGCCTCGACGCGTTCGTCTAGTTCGCTGAAGTCCGGAAGCTCATCCATGCCGCCGAGCCGCAGGTTAGTCTTCTCCGCCGCCAACACGGCAAGATGGCTGGCCGCTGCGGCCACCTGCTCCGAGGGCACGGCGAGCGTCTCCGGTACCAGCAACGCCACGGTAGCCGCATGCACTTCGGCGGCCCCCGCACATCGCCGGACCTCTGCCAGCCGTGCAGGCATGTCTTCGCCGTGGTATTCAAAGTTATTCGCCACTTGGGTCCGTAGCTCACCTGCTGCGCGCAGCAGCTCCACACAAGCGTTCCGTATTGCTGCCTCATACCTTTCCTGACGATCACGCTTAGCTTGGCGGCCATCCCGGATAGCGGCAGTAAGCTGGGAAATCGTAGCCCCAGCGACACCGGCACCCGCCGAGATCAAGGCCACATAAATGGATACTTCGGCCATGCACGCATTGTTGCCTACCGACCCTGTTGAAGTAGCCTGCTCCGCAGAGGATGCGCAGATTGATGCACCGAGACTACTGCGCGAACTTGAACCGCGTCCGCGTTCTTCATGTCGACCGCGCCGCGCCCTCACAGCACGCCGTCGCGGATCTCACCGGAGAACGGGTGCACCGACCAGGCCGACGGGTCCGCGGGCACCACGTCCAGGTGGCCGTGCAGGAGCAGTGCCCGCTCCTGGGCGCCGGCCTCCGGATCGCGCCCGGGCGCCGACTCGGGCAGCACCGGCTGCAGGCCCGCCTCGGCCAGCCGCGCGGCCACGTACTCCGCGGCCGGGCGCTCCCGGCGTCGCCGCCGCCCCGGTTGGTCGTGTCGATCCTGATCAGGTCGGCGGCAAACCGCGCCGCCTCCTCCCCGGCCGATGTCACCGGGGTCGTCATCGCGGCGCCAGGCCCGCGGCGCGGTACGCGTCGTCGATCAGGCGCATGGTCGCGACCGCGTTCGCCGCCGACGTCGGCACCGGCTCGCGCCTCGCGATCGCGGCGGCGAACGCGCGGAGCTGGCCGACGTAGGTCGAGTCGCCGCCGCCCCGCTCGTCGGCCACCACGGCCCCGTCCCTGGTCGCCACCAGCCGGCCCCTGGGCACGAAGATGAAGTTCTGCATCCGCACCTGCCCGTCCTGGCAGATCACGTGCACGTCGGCCCGGAACTCGCCGTCCCTGGTGAAGGCGGACTCGAACCAGCCCGTCGCCCCGCCGGGGAAGGCCAGCCGGACGGCCATCGCGCGGTCCGCCACCGTACCCCGCGGGACCCCACCCCCCGAGTCGGGGGCCACCGGGTCGGCGAGGGCCCCGGTCACGAAGGGCTCCCCGGCCTGGCCGGCGGCGTCCTGGCCGGCGGCGTCCTGGCCGGTGGCACCGAGCATCCGCAGGCAGTCGAGCGCGTAGCAGCCGCCGTCCATCAGCGCGCCGCCGGCCAGGGCGTAGTCGTACCTGATGTCGTCCGGGTCGGCGATGGCGAAGCTGGTCCAGCACTGGATGTGCCGCACCGGCCCCAGCTCGGTCACCAGATCCCGCAGGCGCCGGATCAGCGGGTGGTAGCGGTAGTGCATGGCCTCCATCACGACCAGGCCCGAGGCCGAGGCGGCGTCCGCGACCCGCGCCGCCTCCTCTGCGTTCGACGCGAACGGCTTCTCGCAGAGCACGTGCTTCCCGGCGGCGATCGCGTTCAGGGTCCACGGCCCGTGCAGCGAGTTCGGCAACGGGTTGTAGATGGCGTCGATGTCCGGGTCGGCGAGCAGGTCCGCGTAGGACCCGTAGGCCGCGGGTATCCCGTGCCGCAGGGCGAAGGCTTCCGCGCGGGACTTGTCCCGGGCCGCCACCGCCGCCACCGTCACCTCGGGCACGCTCGCGGCCGGCTCGATCAGGGCGGACCGGGATATGCGGGACGAACCAAGAGTTCCAATGCGTAGCAGGTCCACGATTCAGGCTACCGGCCGGCCCTGAGCCTGCCCCGACCCGCCCTCACCCCGCCCCGGCACGCCCTCACCTCGCCCGACACGCCTCCACCAAGCGTTTACCTTGCGTTCATCTCGGCGACAGGGTGTTACTTTGTGGCACTACGCTGCCCGACGTGACCGTGGTGTCGCCGTTTCCGGGCCGGGGGAGGAACACGTCATTGGGCCAGGACCACGGCCGGGTCGCGTTGGTGAGCGGGGGCTCGCGCGGTATCGGCGCGGCCACCGTGCGCAGGCTGGCCGCGGACGGCTGGGACGTCGGCTTCTGCTACCACGGCGACGGGCCGTCCGCCCGCGAGGTGGAGAAGGCCGCGGCCGAGCGCGGCGTCCGGGTCGTCGGGACCGACGTGGACGTGACCGAGGCCGCCGAGGTCACGTCCTGGTTCCGGCTGGCCGAGGACGAGCTCGGCCCGGTGGACGCGCTGGTGACCTGCGCCGGGATCACCAGGGAGCAGCCGCTGGCGCGGCTGGAGGAGGCCGACTGGCGCGCGGTGATCGACACCAGCCTGGACGGCGTGTTCCACCTGTGCCGCGCGGCCGTGTTCGCCATGATGGAACGGCGATCGGGCCGGATCGTCACGGTGTCCTCGGTGTGCGGGGAGTACGATCACGCCCCCCAGCGGGACGACACGCTGGCCCGGCCGGGCCTCGCCGGGTTCATCAGGGCGCTGGCCAGCCAGACCCGCCGGTTCGGGATCGGCGTCAACGCCGTGGCGCCCGGCCCGGGCGCCCTCGACGCGGCCGCGCTGCTGCCGGAAAGGCCCTGCGGCGACCTGGCCGAGACGATCGCGCTCCGCCGGTTCGGCAACGCCGCCGATGTCGCGGACCTGGTCGCGTTCCTGCTCTCCGCGGACGCCTCGTACATCACCGGCCGCGTCCTCGAGGTGCCCAGCGCCATCTCGCTTTGACCTCGGGGTCAGGTCCGGTCGAAAAGCAGGTACCCGGTGGCCGCGGCGATCCGGTGCCCCGAGCGCACCAGCAGGACCAGGGCGGGCAGGATCCACGGCAGATCGGCGAACGCGTCCGCCATGAGAGGTAGTAACATTCAAAAGATCAATGCCGGGCGGATGGGTACCGCGTGGCGCGGCCCTGGCGGACGATGGACGGGGCGGAAGGGGGACCCGTTGGCTCGCGCGCCGCTGCTGCAGGCAGACCCGTCGCGGATCGGACGTTACCGCCTGGTCGCCCGGCT
>Ga0070698_100007113_pt1 | contig 12118 bp, 11 predicted proteins | sample KBSK1502metaG_FD_65477 | JGI IMG/M metagenome (GOLD analysis project Ga0070698, IMG submission 65477) | Corn, switchgrass and miscanthus rhizosphere microbial communities from Kellogg Biological Station, Michigan, USA - KBS K1-50-2 metaG | ecosystem: Host-associated > Plants > Roots >...
CGTTAGGGAGGGCTACCTTCGCGCAGCACTCGTGATAAAGAAGTCGGCTGGGACGTTTGTAGGGTGCCGAGGAGCAATCGACTCGATCCTCGCCCTTGCTTACGCGTGGGCTTCTGACACTTGCTCTACATTATCTAATCAAATGATCACGCCTTCGACAACGGCGAAGTTGAACCCAAAGCGAATGCGCGATAATCTCCAAGCGATGAATAATCTTTGGGACGACAAGCTGCGCGAAGAATGCGGCGTGTTCGGCATTTACGGACACTCGGAAGCTTCGCGCCTGACCTATCTCGGTCTGTACGCGTTGCAGCATCGTGGTCAGGAGTCGTGTGGCATCGCCGTCTCGAACGGCAGACAGATCGTTTCAGAGAGAGAGATGGGTTATGTCTCGGAAGCGTTCGATCAGACGCGTTTGGATCGAATGCCGGGAACCAGCGCGATCGGCCACGTTCGTTATTCAACTGCCGGAGAAGTTTCGCTGCGCGAATGCCAACCGTTCTTGGTCACCTGCCAGCACGGCCAGATTGCTGTTTGTCACAACGGCAACCTGCCGTTCGCGCGCGAGGAACGCAGAAAGTTGGAGAGCGAAGGCGCGATCTTTTCCTCAACCTCAGACACTGAAGTCATTCTTCACGGTGTCGCGCGTTCGCACGCCGCGAGCGTTGCCGAAGCGATACCCGAAGTCCTGCGCCACACCGAAGGCGCTTTCTCGATGCTCTTTCTGACGCCGACAGGATTGATCGCGATTCGCGATCCGCGCGGCTTTCGGCCGCTGGCATTGGGCCGTCTGGGAGACGCCTGGGTGATCGCTTCGGAAACGTGCGCGTTCGATCTGATCGATGCCAAGTACGTGCGCGACATCGAGCCCGGCGAGATGGTCACAATCAATGAAGACGGCTTACGTTCGTCGCGCCCGTTGACTGCGCAGCAACATTCAATGTGCATTTTCGAGCATGTTTATTTTTCCCGGCCTGACTCGCTGGTCTTCGGTCAATCGGTGAATCTGTCACGCCACCGGATGGGCAAGCGCCTGGCGATCGAACAGCCTGCCGATGCCGATCTCGTCGTGCCGGTGCCGGATTCAGGCGTGCCCGCGGCGATTGGCTATTCGTCTGAAAGCGGTCTGCCGTTTCGCTTCGGGCTGGTGCGCAATCACTATATCGGCCGGACCTTCATCGAGCCCAAACAATCAATTCGCAGTTTCGGCGTGCGCATTAAGTTGAATCCGGTGCGCCATCTGATCGAAGGACAACGCATCATCCTGATCGACGATTCGATTGTGCGCGGCACGACTTCGAAAAAGATTGTGCGCATGGTGCGCGAAGCCGGCGCCAAAGAAATTCACGTGCGCATTTCCTGTCCGCCGACAATCAGCCCCTGCTACTACGGCGTCGACACCCCCAACAAATCCGAACTAATCGCCGCGAACTACTCCGTCGAAGGCATTCGCGACTTTATCGAAGCGGACTCGCTGGGCTATCTCTCGCTCGAAGGCATGCTGGACGCAACCGGAATCAATCCGAACTCAGCCTGCGTCGCCTGCTGGAACGAAAAGTATCCGACGCGGATTACGCGCGAAGCCGAGACGATGCATTCGCGCGAGCAGGCCGGGGCGCCGGCGCGGGTGGCGGTGGAATTCTAGGTCGATTCTTTGATATCGCAATTTGCGATCTCAAGAGCCGGATGGTACAGAACCCCGAGCGATAGCGAGGGGATGCTACCACTAAACAGTAATGAGTCGTTTGACGATCAACTCTAGGCAATGCAGTCTCCCAAAGAGTTCCGAGACGATCACACTCCGTTTGGTTATCTGATTACTTTTCGCTGCTACGGAACCTGGTTACACGGAACGAAAGGATCTGTCGACAGATACCATAATGCGTACGGCACACCTACGCTCGCTGCTGATAAAGCACGATGGCGTTATAATCGACGCGCTTTAACTCAACCTCCAGTGAAATTGAAGCCTTGGCAAAGAAGACAGGTTGAAGAAGCGATAAGGGAAACGTGTGACATTCGTAAGTGGACGCTCTGGGTTAGCAACGTTCGGACGAATCACGTTCACGTTGTAGTCACCGCTAATTGCGCACCTGACAAAGTGATGAACGCATTCAAGGCTAACGCCACACGGAAAATGCGTGAAGATAATTGCTGGAAAAGTGATCGCAGTCCATGGGCCTACGGCGGTAGCAAAAGGTATCTGTGGAGTGATGAGGAGTTGGCAACTGCGATTGCCTACGTCCGAGAAGATCAGGGCGACGATTTGGATTGACAGCGATACAGAACCCCGAGCGATAGCGGGGGATGCTACCACTCGCTGTGATGACTTTGTTTGGATGACCGGCCAATATCGTGAGTTGAGCTTAACATCCGGTCGCTACCGCTCGCGGTTCTGTAACGGTTGTTCGGCGCCGATCGTTGGCTACGAATATCGATGCGCGATTTCGTACACTTTGGGAGTGACCTCGGATTTCACAACCAAGTTAGAGGCTGCATCCTGGATTTCTGTGAAGAACACTTATGGATGGTCAAAGGAATGAAGCGAATGCGACTCTGTCGAAGCTGCACCGATGCGATTGAGAACGAGGATTTGAAAAAGGCGGTACTAGCGATCCTTGGAGATCCTATCAGAGTTTAGCAGTCACTTGCGATTACCCGAGGAGTTGGCACGTCTCCGAGAAACGAAGTTGAGCCTGGCATCCGGTCGCTACCGCTCTCGGTTCCGTAACGCCGGCGCCGACCTTGGTATAACGCTGCCGTAGATAAATGAACGCCAAAACAAACAATCATCCAATCGGCAAATCGATTCCCCGCAAGGAAGGCCGCAAGAAAGTTACCGGCCAGGCTTTGTACATTGACGATCTCAGTTTTCCCGGGATGCTGCACGGCGTGACGGTGCGGAGTTCGGTGCCGCGTGGCCGAATCAAGAGCATTTCTTTCGATCAACCGCCCGCATCCAGCACCCCGCTCGGGATGCCCTCGCGGGGACCCCGCCCCGCAGGCGGTTCTGACCGCGACATCCCCTGGGATGAATTCACGATCGTTACGGCCAAAGACATTCCGGGCGAGAACTATGTCGCACTGATCCTCAACGACCAGCCTTATCTCGCCGGCGAAGTCACAAATCATCCGGAAGAGGCCGTGGTGCTGCTGGCTCATCACGACCGGTATCTGTTGGAAGAAGCTCGCCGGCATGTGCACATCGAATATGAAGAACTCCCGGCGATCTTCAACCTGAAAGATTCAATGGCGCCGAAAGAGATCATCTGGGGAGAAGACAACGTCTTCAAAAAGTTTCTGGTTGATAAAGGCAATGTCGACGACGTTTGGTCGCAAGCGGATTTCATCGTCGAAGGCGAGTATGAAACCGGCGCGCAGGAACAGCTCTACATCGAAAACAACGGCGCGATCGCCTTAGCGAATCCGGAAGAAGGCGTGACTGTCTGGGGCTCGATGCAGTGTCCCTACTATGTGCACAAAGCTTTGATCAAGTTGTTCGGTTTGCCGGAAGAAAAAATTCGCGTCATTCAAACTGAAACCGGCGGCGGCTTTGGCGGCAAGGAGGAATACCCTTCGATGATCGCCGGGCACGCGGCTCTGCTGGCCTGGAAATCCGGCAAACCGGTCAAGATGATCTATGACCGCGCGGAAGACATGGTCGCAACGACCAAGCGGCATCCATCGCGCACCAGACACAAGACTGCCGTCTCGAAAGATGGAAAGCTGCTGGCAATGGAGATCGATTTCGTGATCGATGGCGGCGCGTACTGCACCTTGTCGCCCGTTGTGCTATCACGCGGAACTATCCACGCGGCAGGGCCTTATTCTTGTCCACACGTTCGCATCAAGAGCCAGGCAGTGGCGACGAACCTGCCGCCGCACGGCGCCTTTCGAGGATTCGGCGCGCCGCAGAGCATCTTTGCGCTGGAGCGGCATCTGGACAAAGTTGCGCAAACCGTCGGCATGACTCCGGAAGAGTTTCGCCGCCAAAACTTCATTCATGAAGGCGAGACCACCGCGACCAACCAGGTGATCCGCGAGAAAGTCGACATGGACGGTTTGCTGAACCGGGCCTTCGAGTTGACAGACTTTCGTGCGAAGCGGGAACGCTTTGCGCTCGAGAATGCGGAGTGGCACAGACTTCAGTCTGTGGCTTCGTCAGCAGATCACAGACTAAAGTCTGTGCCACTGAAAGGGATCGGTTTCGCATCGTTCATGCACGGCGCGGGATTCACCGGATCGGGCGAGGTGTATTTGCAATCGGTGGTCGGCGCGGAAGCGACGCGCGCCGGCCAGGTCAGAATTCTGGCGGCCAGCACAGAGATTGGCCAGGGCACCAACACAATCTTTGCGCAGATCGCCGCCGAGGCTCTCGGCCTTGATTACGATCTGTTCGAGGTAGCGCAGCCGGACACTGCTGAGGTTCCTAACAGCGGCCCGACAGTCGCCTCGCGCACCTGCATGATCGTCGGCAAGCTGGTTGAATCCGCGGTGCTCGGTTTGAAACAGACGCTGGTTGGCAGCGGCTTGTTAACGGATCAATTCACTCAAGCGGGGTTTCAAAACGCGTGCGGCGCTTACATCGAGAAGTTTGGTCCCTTGAAAAGTTTTAGCAAGTATCAACCGCCGCCGAATATTTTTTGGGACGACGAAAAGTATCAGGGCGATGCCTACGGCGCGTTCGCCTGGGCGGTCTACGTCGCGGAAGTTTCAGTCGACACGTTGACCTATGAAGCGCACGTCGACGATTTCGTCGCGGTGCAGGAAGTTGGTCGCGTAATCAATCCAGTTTTGGCGGCAGGGCAAATCGAAGGCGGCGTGGCGCAGGCAATTGGAATGACGCTTTACGAAAACGTCGTCTGGGAAAACGGGCGCATGAAGAACGGCCAGATGACTAACTACATCATGCCGACCGCGGCGGACATTCCGCCGATTCGTGTCTACTTTGAAGAGAACCCGTACGCATACGGCCCGGCCGGAGCGAAAGGAATCGGCGAGTTGCCAATGGACGGTCCGGCGCCGGCAATTTTGAATGCGATTGAGAATGCGACCGGCGAGAGTTTTAGGCAGGTGCCGTTGATGCCTGAGATGATGATGGACGCGGCCGACTAGCTACTGGAGGGTTACGGCACCCATCCGTTGTAATGAACCAGGGCCAGAACAACGAGCAACGAGATGTAGGAAGCCACGCCTAAAAGTACCGTGCGACCCAGCTTACGCACGCGAGACTTCCGTTCTTCAGGCGTGATTGGCAAGACGGTGAAGGTATCAAAAAAAGGAACAAGATCAAATTGCCTATGACGCTCCTCGGACATCCGAGAGCCGAAGATGTAGAAAAATGCGGAGGCCGGAACAGCGATCAAAGGTGTGAGCAAGCTCAGTCGTGTGGATAAACCCATCAAAGCGATCTGAACGAACCACAAAAGCGTTGCCAAGCACCCTACGGCAGAATCTGCAAACTGATCTGAAGGTGTTTTAGGGTTCTTACCCGTGGTAGTACGGTCAAGCAGAGTTCCCGACCCAAAAGCCCAAACTGGTAAAAGGATGAGGACGAAGATGGTACCCGCCACTGGGAAATAATTCCTTCGCAAGCAAGTCTCAAGAATGACACTTGGTTGAGATCGATGCTTTTTAAACTGCGTTCGACTAATCGAGAATGCTGCCCGACGGATTTTGTTGTCCGAGAACCGCGATTACTTGCTCCGGGGTCACGCCCGGAAACCACTCCAGAAACTGATCGATGGTGGCGCCGGTTTCCAGGTTTTCGAAAAGCGCTCGCACGGGGACGCGGGTTCCGCGAAAAACCCAAGCTCCGCTAACCTTATCGGCGGAGCGCTCGACTTCTCGGCAATCGGACCATTGCAACATGCTGGCCATGATATGCTTTTCGATCAAAATCGGGCAAGATCTCGCCATCCCCTTTTTGAGCGGCATAAGCACGAGCACAACGTTAACGCAGAGGGCGCAGAGGGTTCGCAGAGAACGCAGAGGAAAGATTCTCGGCGGCGGACAAGTTTATCTTGAGTCGCATCACGCACCATAAGACTAACCACATGAGAGGAGTCACATGAAGAATAACGTATTAAGAGCCTTGATCATTGTCGTCGCTTTGACGGCGGCGTTGAGTTCGTTCGGCGTGCCCGGCGCAGAGTGGAAAGCCCACTCACAGGCCATGACCGCGCCGGCCCTGGCTGGAAGTCTACCTGACGATCAGCCAGTCAATGCCAATACAGCCCTGCAATGGCTCAAAGCAGGAAATGAGCGTTGGCAGCGCAACGAAATGAAGCCACGGAAGTGGCCCGAAGAGCGGAAAGAAACTTCCTGCGGGCAACACCCCTTTGCAGTTGTGATCGCTTGTATGGATTCCCGAGTGCCGCCGGAATTGATCTTCGATCAGGGACTGGGTGCTCTCTTTGTCATTCGCGTTGCGGGGCCGGTGTTGAACTCAGACGAGCTGGCTTCCCTGGAATATGCGCTGGTGCTAAAGAAGGTTAAGCTGGTGTTGGTCCTCGGCCATACTGAGTGCGGGGCCGTTGACGGCGCGGTGGCCAAAGCGCAAGGGCCTTATCTATCAGGATTGCTGGATAAGATCGAGCCGGCCATTCGATTCGTCAGTGACAAATATAATCACGGCGAGCGCATAACCACCGCAGACGAGAAGAATTTGATGAGAGTCTCGCTGGAAAATGCGAGAATCGTGCACTCCGTAATCCCTACCTTTGCTATACCTGACGTTAAAGTGACCTGGGGTCTTTACTACGTAGATAGCGGGCGCGCTGCGTTTGAGCAGCAGGATGTAAATCAAGAGCCTGTCGTATGTCCTAAAGCAAAAGCATTACCGCGCTGACCGGAGAAAAGGTGTTCAAGGCAGCAGAAAAGTCCACGATCAACTGCGCAATTAACGGCAAGCCGCAGACGCTTCATGCCTACCCGATGGAGCGCCTGCTCGACGTGCTGCGCGAGCAATTGCGTCTGACCGGAACCAAAGAAGGCTGCGGCGAAGGAGAGTGCGGCGCGTGCTCGGTAATGATCGACGGGCAGATCGTCAATAGTTGTCTGGTGCCGGTCGCGCAGATTGCCGGCGCGTCGATTCAAACTATCGAGGGGATTGCGACGGACGATCAACTGCATGCGGTGCAGCAAGCGTTCATTGAGTGCGGCGGTGCGCAATGCGGGATCTGTACGCCGGGAATGGTTTTGGCCGCCATTAATCTGCTGGAACGGAATCCAAATCCCAGCGGCGCCGACATTCGCAACGGTCTCGCGGGGAACCTTTGTCGCTGTACCGGCTATATGAAGATTTTTGAATCGGTGGTGCGGGCGTGTCAGGATTAGAATATAGTCTAGATTTTGGTCGAATGTTTCGGGAACGCGCAGCGGCGAAATGTTTATAGAAAAGAGCCAAGTCTAAGTCCTGAGTCTCCGTTAGGAGCGAAATGAATTATGCCACCCATAATGGGTTAGGGGTCGTAACTCAGCTGCGTATCTATGAACATTTCATCCCTACGGGATGACATCAATGAGAGCCTACGTCCCAGCTTACCAATTGATCTCGCCCGCAGATTTGAGCGAGGCGCTAAACCTGCTCGCGACTGATGATGTCGTATGGCAGCCCTTCGCCGGCGGCACTGATTTAATGGTGCTGCTCGAAGCCGGCAGGTTGCCGCACAAAAACTATCTCAACATCTGGAACTTGTCGGAACTCCGCGGCATTGAAGTAAGCGATAGTGAGGTGACGCTCGGCGCGCTGACGACTTATACGGAAATCCGGGATCACGAAATTTTGCGGGCAGAGTTTCCCATGCTCTGCCAGGCGGCAAGCGAAACCGGCGGATTGGCGATTCAGAATCGCGGCACGCTGGGTGGCAACATTGTCAACGCTTCGCCGGCCGCTGATTCGCCTCCGGCATTGCTGGCGTACGACGCCGAGCTTGAACTTGTCTCGGCCAAAGGAGCGCGCCGGGTTCCCTATCACTCCTTTCACACTGGCTACAAGCAGATGAACATTCACGCCGACGAACTGCTGCGCGCGATTCGTCTGCCACGCTCTAATCAGTGGAAGCATTATTATCGCAAGGTCGGCACGCGCAAGGCCCAGGCCATCTCGAAAGTTTGTTTCGCCGGCGTGGCCCGGATGGATGGCGATCGGATCGCCGATATTAGAATTGCGTTCGGCAGTGTTGCGCCCATCCCGGTCCGTTGTGTGCAGACTGAGAATGCTCTGCGCAACCAAGTCATTAATCCCGAAACTTTGGCAGCCGCCAAGTCCGCTTTGACGGCCGAGATTGTTCCCATCGACGACATTCGATCCACCAAATCTTACCGGCTCAGGGTTTCACTTAACCTGCTGGAAGACTTCGTTCGGGGACTCGAGTAGTGGGATGCGGTCAGTACCGCCTGCGTGAGGGGGTGGAACCAGTTAAGCGAGATCCGGCAACTCGACGCTCTCTAACCAAGGTTGAATGATTAGCCCACCCGCTCACACCTTGGTACTGACTTCACACTCTTTCTTAATGACCTGCAAGCGGGCATGCGTTAGAATCTGCTGCGAGCCCCTGGGATGAAGCACATCTATTACTCCGCGAAGTGTTCGATCCTCGCCGCCCTCGCGGTGCTCATTTTAATTTCCTCGCTTCCTGTCTACGCGCAGAGCGCCCGGCCCGCGGGTGAAGACAGGCAGTTCAATCTTCTGGTGCTCGGGGATTCCATCACCTGGGGACAGGGCCTCAAGGACGAGCACAAAACCTGGTATCTGGTAAAGACCTGGCTGGAATCCACCGAAGGACGTCCGGTGCGCGAAACGATCCTGGCCCACTCCGGCGCCGTAATCGGTTCGGTTGGAGACACGGGCGGGAATCCGGTGCCGCCGTTGGATGGCGAAATCAACCGTGGCCTGCCCAGCGTGAATGATCAAATCGATAGCGCTCTGCGTTCGTACGCGAACCCGGGCCAGGTGGATTTGGTAATAGTGGATGGCTGCATCAACGACCTTGATGCGCGCCGGCTGCTGAATGCCGCGAACACTCCCGCGGGAATTCGAGAACTGGCGGAACAGAAATGCGGCCCGCCGGTCGAGGCCGTGCTGGCCCGCATTGCCGGATCATTTCCAAATGCTCACGTGATCGTCACCGGCTACTATCCGATTTTTTCTGAAAAGACTTCGAGTGATTTTTTCATGAGAGCCCTGTCCAAGAGACTCTATACGGGATCCAAGCCGATGAACGATAAGCAGTTGCGCGCCAGGTTGATCGAGATTTCCCGAGGGTGGTACCAGGTTTCCAGTAAAATGCTGGCCGCGGCCACCCTGAAGGTAGATGCGCAGTTGGCGGCAAAGAGTTCGCACCAGCGAGCCGTATATGCCGAAAGCGTTTTTCTGCCGGAACATTCGTTCGCAGCTCCCCAGTCGCGTCTGTGGGGTTTCGATGCTTCGGCGATCAGAAAACTTCTGGTTATTCTGACGCTGGGAAGAGTGACGCTAAATACGAATGACGAGCGGAGGAGCCAACGCAGCGCCAGTTGCAACGAGATATTTAAGCGCCCTGCCGGCGAGACCGTGGAGCAAAAGAAGACGAGACAAAACCGGATCGCTCTCTGCCGGTTGGCGGCTATCGGACACCCGAATCGAAAAGGCGCCCAGATGTACGCGGACGCAATCAACCAGCAACTCAAATTATTAGTCGGCGGCCCCGGGTGGTTGCGCAGCGCAGGCGCGGTTGCCGCGCCGAGCAAGACGGTCCCATAAAGAGTGGTGTTCAGAGTACCGACTTCAGTCGGGATTTGTAGCTTCGAGAAACACCCAACTGAAGTTGGTACTCTAAACATCGTTCTAGCCCTCGATTACCTGACGCAATCAAAGGAGAAACACACCATGACCCCCGACAACCTTCAGTTTCGCACCGGCGTCATCAAGCCCGTAGAGTGTCTCAAAGAAGGCTGGGCCCTGCTTAAGGATCAGTACTGGCTGTGCGTAGTTGGGGGTTTTATTGGCCTGGCGGTTCCGGTCGTTTTGCTGGGTCCAATGATGTCAGGCATTTTTCTTTGTCTGTTTCAGCGCATGCGCAACGAAAAGGTGGAATTCGCGGACTTGTTCAAAGGGTTCGACTACTTTGTCCCGAGTCTGATCGTCGCCGTAATCAGAATCGTTCCCATCCTGTTATTGATAGTGCCGTTTTACATCATCATGTTTACGGTGATGTTCTCGACTATGCCTCGCGGTCGAGGCAACCCCGGCGAAGCCCCCGGCTTTTTATTCGCCTTCTTTGGGATTGAGATAGTCTTTGTCGTGGTGCTCTTAACCATCAAAATTGTGATCGAGAGCCTTTTTCTATTTGCTTTTCCCCTGGTGGTGGATCGAAAGCTGTCGGGACTTGAGGCAATCAAGCTCAGCATCAAAGCCGCCAGGGCTAACCTTGGCGGCGTGGCGGGACTGGTCCTGCTGAATGAAGCCATTGCTATTGTCGGTGCGTTTTGCTGCATTGTGGGGATCTATTTCGTGCTGCCGGTGACGTTCGCGGCCGATGCAGTCGCATACCGTCGCGTCTTTCCTGAAGGCTTCCAAAACTTCGCCTCGCCACCGCCACCGCCGGCGAGTTGGGCCGCTTAGAGATGCCTCAATCCGATCTTGTTATTCGTGGACGCCGGGTCGTGTTGCCAGGTGGAGTGGCCCCGGCGTCGATCTCTGTCAGCGGGGGCCGGATCACCGCCATCTCTTCCTTCGATCAGGTTCGTGCTGAATGTGAAATCGTCGAAGCGAGCGCAGAGGCGATCGTCATGCCCGGCCTGGTCGACAGTCACGTGCACACGAACGAGCCGGGACGGACTGAGTGGGAAGGCTTCGCGAGCGTCACGCGCGCGGCTGCGGCCGGCGGCGTGACTACGATTGTCGACATGCCGCTCAATTGTATTCCGGCTACGACTACGCTGGCTGGTTTGCACGCCAAGTTGACCGCGGCGCGCGGCAAGCTCTCGGTTGATACTGCGTTCTGGGGCGGCGTAGTGCCGGGCAATACAAGTGAATTGGCAAAGCTTTGGGATGCGGGCGTGGTGGGATTCAAATGCTTCCTGATTCATTCCGGGGTGGACGAATTCCCCAATGTCAGCGAAAGCGATCTGCGCGAAGCAATGCCCGAACTTGCCCGTCTGGGAGCGACTTTGATTGTGCATGCGGAAGTGCCGGGTCCTATCGACGACGCCTGCTGTCAATCGTCAGCAGATGCCGGTGCGGACGTTCGATCTTATGCAGCGTTCCTGGGCTCGCGCCCGCGCGCCGCGGAAAACGAAGCGGTTGAGCTGATGCTTCGTCTGGAACGCGAGACCGGCTGTCGCATTCACATCGTTCATCATTCGTCGGCAGACGCAATCGCGAGGTTGCAGGCCGCCAAAGAATCAGGCGCGCAACTGACCGTTGAGACCTGTCCGCACTATCTGCATTTCGCCGCTGAGGACATTCGGGACGGCGCGACTGAGTTCAAGTGTTGCCCCCCGATTCGCGAGCGCGCCAACCGCGAGCAACTCTGGGAGGCCTTGCGTGACGGCACGATCGATATGGTGGTTTCCGATCACTCGCCGTGTCCGCCGGAGATGAAGTTGCGCGAGCAGGGCGATTTCATGAAAGCCTGGGGAGGCATTTCTTCTCTACAACTTCGCTTGCCGGTGATGTGGACGGACGCGGACGCGCGGGGCTTCACACTCAATCAACTTGCCGAATGGCTTTGTGCCGCGCCGGCGCGGCAGGTGGCCCTTAGCCAGCGAAAGGGTTCGATCAGTGTCGGCAATGACGCCGACCTGGTGATCTGGAATCCTGAGCGAGAGTTCAGAGTTGAGCCCGAGATGATTCATCATCGCCACAAGCTGACGCCTTACGCCAGTGAGGTTCTGCGCGGAGTCGTAGAAAAGACTTTTCTTCGCGGACAGATGGTTTATGATGGCGGCGCGTTTATGCGCGATCCTTCGGGAGAAATCCTCCTGCAAACGCTTCGTTAGCCGCAAATGGCAATTGGTACAGAACCGGGAGCGGTAGCGACCGGGTCAAATACTCGATATATGGGACGACCGAAAGCATTAAAGAAAAAATGCTTCATATCACAAGCGATGCGAGTTTTTACTCGACCCACTG
>Ga0070698_100007114_pt1 | contig 12118 bp, 15 predicted proteins | sample KBSK1502metaG_FD_65477 | JGI IMG/M metagenome (GOLD analysis project Ga0070698, IMG submission 65477) | Corn, switchgrass and miscanthus rhizosphere microbial communities from Kellogg Biological Station, Michigan, USA - KBS K1-50-2 metaG | ecosystem: Host-associated > Plants > Roots >...
GAGGATTTTGATAAGCATGCTGCCAATTTTTATGGAGCTGAAATAAGATCCGTTCATGTTGATCTTGAAGCTCAAAAACTTTGATGCTCAGGGAACTGGAGATGAAAGGAGCGTCGCAAGCAAAGATCATCAGGGCTCAAATGCTGTCCACATAAAAATCTAAAATCTTAAATCAAAAATCTGCAATCCAACCCCTACCTTTGCCGTCCTTTCACAAACAACGGGAAGTGGTGTTCTCGTTGCGAAATGAATAACCCGTTTCTCCACGGGCATTTTTAAAAGGAAAAATTTTTAGACTATGCCAGGTAAAAAAAGAACCTATCAGCCACATAAACGCCGTCGTAAATCGGTTCATGGTTTTCGTAAACGTATGAGAACTGCCGATGGCCGTAAAGTATTATCAGCCCGTCGCAGAAAAGGCCGTAAGAAACTGAGTGTTTCTGACGAAAGAAAAGCGAAATAGAAAACTCCCAAATCCGCCTAAGGCGGAGGCTTTTGAAGATTCTAAATATTTGAATAGCCCTTCGAGGGCTATTTTATTTTTGTGAAATGTCAAAACAATTCACGCTTGGAAAAAATGAAAGGCTGAAAAGCCGAAAGCAAATTGAAAAGTTATTTGCTGAAGGAAGGAGTTTTGTTGTGAATCCTTTCAGGGTGTATTTTATCGTCAAAGGTCAATCGTCAATGGTCAATGAAAACAACCCACTTCAATTCGGAATTGGCATTAGTTCAAAAAACTTTAAAAAAGCGGTTGATCGGAATCGAATTAAAAGATTGACAAGAGAAGCATGGCGCTTACAGAAGAATGAATTGAAAGAAAGATTGAAAAGAATCAATAAACAGCTGAATGTATTTTTTATTTATACGGGCAAAGAGCTTCCTGATTTTGAAACAGTAAAAGATAAAGTAGCAGTAGCTTTGAAAAAGTTAGCCGTTAAAACTGATGAAAACATTTCTTCGAATCCTTAGCCTTCCTTTTATAGCCTTGATAAAAATTTATCAATGGATCATTTCTCCAATACTTGGCCCGAAATGCAGGTTTACTCCTACTTGTTCTCATTATGCTGCGGAAGCATTGAAAAAGCATGGTGTATTCAAAGGAATGTGGCTGGCGATCAAAAGGATCTCCCGTTGTCATCCCTGGGGCGGGAGTGGCTACGACCCTGTGCCGTAAATGAACCCCATCTTTATACTAACATGTATTCATAGATAAAATAAACTGAATGATCCCAGGAAATGATCTATTTGTTAACCTTTATATAATTGCTGCGGATACGACTGAGAGACTCAGGAGTAATACCAAGATAACTGGCGATCTGTTTTAATGGCAATCGCTTTTCCATATCCGGATATTTCGTAATGAAGGTGCAGTAACGTTCATCGGCTGGCTGACTAAGATTAGCAATTATTCTTTCCTGTAAAGCAACAAAAGCATTTTGTAAAAGATGCCTGAAGAATCTTTCAAACTTTGGGATCCTGATGTAAAGCTCTTCCAATGCATTTTTTTCAAGGCAAAGCAATTCCGTGTCTTCCAGCGCATCAATAGTAAAACGTGCAGGTGTTTGTGTTAAAAAACTATACATATCACCGGTCCACCAATCTTCAATTGCAAATTGAATGATATGTTCCAAACCTTTTTCATCGATCATGTATGTGCGCAGACAACCTTTACTTACAAAATATTGATGACGGCTGATATCTCCTTCCTGTAATAAATATGCTTTCTTTTTTATTTTTTTTAATTTAAGTAATGAAGTGAAGTATTGTTCTTCTTCAGATGTAAGAGTTATAAAGCGGGAAATATTTTTGAGAATGAGGTCGTACATCTTCCAAATTTAAAATAAATAACCGCAGCGGCAGAGAATCTACTACTCTGCATGCTGCGGTTAAGTTAAATATAAAGGCTAATATTAGTTAGGCTCTCGCCTTTGGCATTGCTACTTCATATCTCTCAGCTACTTTTTTCCAATCAACAACGTTCCAAAATGCAGCAAGATATTCTGCTCGGCGATTCTGATATTTTAAATAGTAAGCATGTTCCCAAACGTCCACGCCAAGGATCGGAGTTCCTTTTACTTCTGCCACATCCATCAATGGATTATCCTGGTTAGGAGTTGAAGTAATTTCAAGCTTACCATCTTTTACGATGAGCCAAGCCCATCCGCTGCCGAATCTTGTCATACCGGCATTGGCAAATTTTTCTTTAAATATTTCAAATGTTCCAAAAGCATCATGTATAGCTTTTGCAAGATCGCCTGCTGGTGGGCCGCCTGCATTTTCATCAAGACTTTCCCAAAAGAAACTGTGATTCCAATGACCACCGCCATTATTACGAACAGCCGGGGAAATTTTTCCTGCATTCTTTACAAGTTCTTCCAAACTTTTATTTTCATGCTCGGTGCCTGCAATTGCTTTATTGAGATTATCAACATAAGCCTGGTGGTGTTTACCATGATGTATTTGCATGGTCTGTGTGTCAATATGTGGTTCCAGTGCATCGTGTGCATATGGAAGCGGAGCTAATGTAAATGCCATACGATTAAATTTATCTTGTGATTTAATGTTTTACCGGATTACAAATTTACGATTGAAAGATTGATGCCAAACAATTTGATTTTTCGAGATATGGAATAAAATTTTAGCTTCTTTTGATATTTAATGTAACTTTCTTCGCTGATATTTTAACCAAATAATATGGAAAACGATTCTCGCCGGAAGTTTATTAAGGGTATTGCAGGTACTGCTCTTGCCGCTTCTGTTCCGCAAATGATCAGGGCCTCTGAAAATGAAAGAACAGAAGAACTAAAACTGCGTAATTATCATAGCCCGAATGATAATATTAATGTCGCATTGATCGGCGCCGGTGGCATGGGCACTGCCGATGCACAAACCGCTAAAACAGTGCCGGGAGTAAAGATCGTTGCAGCCTGTGATCTGTTTGACCCAAGATTAGAGGAAGCAAAGAAAAATTTCGGCGCTGATATTTTTACAACAAGAGATCATAAAGAAATATTGGTAAGAAAAGATATTGATGCAGTGATCATCGGTACTCCGGATCATTGGCATAAAGAAATTGCAGTAGATGCTTTGAATGCCGGCAAACATGTTTATGTAGAAAAACCTATGGTGCAGCAGATAAATGAAGGACAGGCTGTAGTTGATGCACAAAAAAGAAGTGGTAAAGTATTACAAGTCGGCAGCCAGGGAATGAGTTCTGTCGGCAATGAAAAAGCAAAAGAATTATTTGAATCCGGCGCTATCGGGCAATTGAATTATGTAGAAGGTTTTTGGGCTCGCAATACTCCCGGTGGAGCATGGCAATATAATTTACCTGAAGAGGCATCCGAAAAAAATGTTGACTGGAAAAGGTTTTTAAAAGATAAACCACAGCTACCTTATGATCCAAAAAGATTTTTCCGCTGGCGTTGTTTCAAAGATTATGGAACCGGTGTTTGCGGCGATCTGTTTGTTCACTTGATCTCAAGCCTGCATTTTATTATTTCTTCAATGGGTCCAACAAAGATCATGTCAACCGGCGGTCTTCGTTACTGGAAAGATGGACGTGATGTACCGGATATAATGCTGGGCATGTTTGATTATCCGCAAACTGACAAACATCCTGCATTTAATCTATCGCTTAGAGTAAATTTTGTTGATAGCAATAAAGACGGATCTTACTTCAGAATGGTAGGTAACGAAGGATCCATGCTTGTTGATTGGAATGATGTGACTTTGACAAAGAATTTTTCTTATCCACCAGATAATTATGCACAGGTATTGAAGGCAAAACAATATGCGGCGGATTATGATCGTAAAAAAATTAAAGACCCTGATGTGACGGTATTTAAAGTGCAGGATGGATACAAAGGGGCACATTACGATCATCATTATAACTGGATGCGTTCAATAAGAGAGGGAAAGCCTGCGATTGAAGATGCATTGTTTGGTTACCGTGCTGCGGCGCCTGCATTGCTTTGTAACGATAGTTATTTCCAGGGTAAACCAATTAAATGGGATCCCGTTAATTTAAAATTATTAGCTTAAACACATTATCATGAAAACTGTACTATTTTTCTCTGCCGCTATTATCGTTATGTCATTTATGACAAACAATAAACAAAAGGACAATGAGCTTACGGAAAAAGAAAAAAAAGAAGGCTGGAAGTTATTGTTTGATGGAACGACGATGAATGGCTGGCGTATTTATCAAAACAAAAAGGTAGATGATTGGGATGTAAAAAATGGCGAGTTGTATTGTAAAGCAGAAGGGGTTACAAAAAGAGCTGACCTGATCACAAATGATATGTATGAGAATTTTGAATTGCAGATCGACTGGAAGATCGCTCCAAAGGAAAACAGCGGTATTATTTATATGGTTACCGAAGACAATGGAGCAACTTATGAATCAGGGCCAGAATATCAATTGATAGATGACATTGGCTATCCCGGTAAACTTAGTGATAAACAATTAAGCGGTGCTAATTATGACATGAATGCTCCTTCAGCAAAAGTGGCCAAGCCTGCAGGCGAGTTTAATCATACGAAAATTGTGATCAATAAAGGTCATGTTGAGCATTGGCTTAATGGAACTAAAGTGGTGGATTACCAGTTATGGACCCCTGAGTGGGAACAAACAAAAGCAAACAGCAAATGGAAAGATGTAAAAACTTATGGCATGTCAAAGTCAGGTCATATTGCTTTGCAGGACCATGGAGGCGGTATTGCTTTTAAGAATATTAAATTAAAACCGCTCTGATCATTTTTTAAGCCGGTTAAATTTCTTTCCTTTTTCTACAAAATTTTCTACCTGTCCTCTTGTTTCAAGATCACGAAGAACTGAAATGGTATACCATGGAATTGAGCCTTTGAATGAGGAGAGCTTCTTTCGTATGATCTTTACAACATCATCTGTTAACTCGGAAAAAGGTTTTCCTTTACTTCCTTTTAAGCTTTGCAATATGGATGCTTTAAATGGCTCATAGATAGCAGAGTCTATTTTTGTTTCTCGCCTTGATTCCGGGTGAGTAATAACTGTTTTGTTTTTTGCTGCTTTTGCCATTATCTTTTCTTTTTAAAAAAATCTTTCATAAGCTGGCCACATTCTTCTTTCATTACACCATACACTATTTCTGTTTTCTGATGAAAAGGCCAATTGGTTCCGGTAATTCTTTTATGACCATTCTTTTCATCATCTGCACCCCACACTATTTTTCCAAGTTTGCTCCAGTACATAGCCCCGGCGCACATTAAACAAGGCTCAATAGTTACATACAATATTGCTCCAGGTAAATACTTACTCCCAAGTAAATTAAATGCAGATGTCAAGGCGATCATTTCAGCATGAGCAGTGGGGTCATTCAGTTTTTCTGTCATGTTATGGCCACGGGCAATCACCTTACCATTTAATACAACTACAGCGCCAATGGGCACTTCATCATCATCAAAAGCTTTTTTTGCTTCCTTCAATGCCTGGGTCATATAATACTCATCAGTCATAGGCTTTTACTAACTTGAGTTATAAAATTAAACTTAATGGAAGATATTTCCAGATTAGAAAAGATGCGTCAGTATTTCAATAGCGGCATCACAAAGACCTATGCATTTCGAAAAGAACAATTAAAAAAACTAAAAATAGCCATATTAAAACATGAGCAAGACCTGTATGATGCTTTGTTTGTTGATCTGAAAAAAAGCCCGGAAGAAACCTGGGTAACAGAAACAGGGCTTGTGATAAGCGAATTGAATGCTGCAATAAAGGATCTTCACCTGTGGATGCAGCCCGAAAAAGTGGATACCAATTTATTGAACCTTCCATCAACAAGTAAAGTATTGAAAGAACCGCTCGGCGTTGTGCTGATCATTGGTCCATGGAACTATCCTTTTCAACTTTTAATAAATCCATTGATTGGTGCAATTGCCGCCGGCAATTGTGTTGTTCTTAAGCCAAGTGAATTTGCACCAGCAACAGATGCTGTGATGAAAAAGATCATTGAAGATGTTTTTCCACCGGAATATATATTATATGTACAGGGTGATGGCGCTATGGTTGTTCCTGAGATGATGAACAACTTCACATTCGATCATGTGTTTTATACAGGTAGTACAGTTGTTGGGAAAATAATTTATAAAATGGCAGCAGAAAAATTGGTACCCGTCACATTGGAATTAGGCGGAAAGAGCCCATGTGTTGTTGAGAGCGATGCAAATATTAAAGTCGCTGCACGCCGTATTGCAATGACAAAATTTTCTAATGCGGGGCAAATGTGTGTGGCGCCTGATTATGTGTTAGTACATGAATCAATAAAAGAAAAGTTTATAGAAGAGACAAAACAAACAGTACAAAAATTTTTCAGTGATAAACCTGAACAGAGCTATAATTATGGCAAGATCATTAATCAAAAGCAATTTGACAGGATAGCAGGATATTTGTCCAGTAGCAAAATAATTTTTGGTGGTCGCATGGATAAACAAAACTTATTTATTGAACCCACTTTGCTCGATAATGTAAGTATCAATGATGCAGTAATGAAAGATGAGATCTTCGGTCCTGTTCTTCCAATTCTCACATTTAAAACCAAAGAAGATGCATTGAAAATAATAGAGCAGCATCGAAATCCTTTAGCCTTTTATATTTTCACATCGAGTAAAACAAAAGAAGAAGACTGGCTCAATAGCGTTGCTTTTGGTGGCGGCTGTGTTAACAATGCAAGCTGGCATCTCACCAATCATCATTTGCCATTTGGCGGTCGTGGTTTTAGCGGCACGGGGAATTATCATGGCAAGTATTCGTTCGATACATTCAGTCATAAAAAAGCAGTGATGAAAACGCCGACATGGTTTGATCCGTCAATTAAGTATCCGCCATTTAAAGGAAAATTGAAATTGTTTAAATGGGTGATAAGGTGAGTGATGAGTTGTGAGTTTTTTTATTATGAAGCCAGCAAAACGGCTTCTATTAAACTATAGTTGCGTCGCACTCTTGTACTGCAACAATTCTATTCATCAATTGTTGCAGTAGCCTGCCCAGAGCGAAGCGAAGGGTTCTGTAATTCTATTCAGCAATTGAAGAGGAAAAATAAAATACTCAGGTTTCTTAAAAAGCTGTTCATAGCTTTGTTATTGTTTTTAATTGCATTCAGCGGATACGTAGCAATTGTAACAAGAAATGTAAAAGAAATGACGATCAGGCAAAGAGTATTAAAAGCAGTTTATCCGGCATTCACCTGGATTGGAAGAATTACAGGCAGGAGAAGCAAATCATTTACGAACGAATCGCTAAAGCCGCCTGCTCAATCATTATACAGTTTATCAATTGCTTTGAACAATGGCGATTCCATCCCATTGTCAAATTACAAAGGCAAAAAAATATTATTTGTAAACACAGCTTCAGACTGTGGTTATACCGATCAGTATGATGATCTGCAAAAACTTTATGAAGAAAACAAAAACAAACTGGTGATCATCGGTTTTCCCGCTAATGATTTTAAACACCAGGAAAAAGGGACCGATGAGGAAATAGCCCAATTCTGCAGGTTGAATTATGGGGTTACATTTCCATTAGTAAAAAAAAGCACGGTAATAGCCGGACCTGACCAAAACCCCGTCTTTCAATGGCTGACTGATAAAAATAAAAATGGGTGGACAAGTAAAAAGCCAAGCTGGAATTTTTCGAAATATTTGGTCAATGAAGAAGGAATATTGACAAATTATTTCGACCCTTCAATTTCTCCCACCGGTAAAGAAGTAACTGAGGCTATCAACAAATAATTTTTCATTTAATAAATTTTGCAATGACTTATAATGATTGGATCGGCACGATCGGCGTTGGTCTTGTGCTGCTGGCCTATTTTTTAAATACGATGAAATGGATACCTGAAAACGGGAAATTCTTTTTTGTTCTCAATACTATTGGCGGTGCTTTGAGTTGTTATGCAGCGGTGTTGATCAATTTCATACCCTTTGTTGTGCTCGAAGCGATCTGGACAGTTGTTTCTGTTTATGGTTTAATGAAGGTGTATAGAGCTTTAGTGTAGCGTCCCGACCCTCTAAGCAGAACATTTCTCATGATAATTCGGCAATTCAATAACCAATCTTTCAAACTCATAACCTGAATAGGTTCGGATAATTTCATCCAGCACCTCATCAATTTCTTCAACTTCTTTTAATGTTACCAGCTTATTTCGATATTCTTTTATGTTGGGCATGCCTTTTAAGTAATTAGCATAATGACGTCGCATTTCGTTTATACCAACAACAGGATTTTTCCATTCTATAGAACGATATAAATGTTTTCTGATCACTTCAATTCTTTGTTGAATTGTCGGGGCAGGTAAATGCCCGCCGGTTTTCATAAAATGTTTAATCTCTTTAAATATCCAGGGATAACCAATAGCAGCACGACCGATCATTATACCATCAACACCATACCTGTTTTTATATTCCAATGCTTTTTCAGGAGAATCAATATCACCATTTCCAAAAACAGGTATTTGAATTCGTGGGTTTTCTTTCACTTTAGCAATTAATGTCCAGTCAGCTTCGCCTTTATAGAGTTGAGCCCTTGTTCTGCCATGTATCGAGATCGCTTTTATACCAACATCCTGTAATCGTTCAGCAACCTCTTCAATATTCTTGCTGTTATCATCCCATCCCAGTCTTGTTTTAATTGTTACAGGTAATGATGTTGATCTTACAACAGCTTCAGTAAGCCGCACCATCAAGTCAACATCTTTTAATACACCTGCACCGGCCCCTTTACTTACCACTTTTTTTACAGGGCAGCCAAAATTTATATCAACGAGATCAGGATTAACAGTCTCACAAATTTTTGCACTCATAGCCATCGCTTCTTCATCGCCGCCAAAGATCTGGATGCCAAAAGGCCTTTCTTCTTCACTGAAGTCTAATTTCATTTTACTTTTCATAGCATCACGGATCAATCCTTCACTTGAAATAAATTCACTGAACATCAGGTCGGCGCCATTGTCTTTGCATACTGCACGAAATGGCGGGTCGCTTACATCTTCCATGGGGGCAAGAAGTAAGGGAAAATCCGGCAATTGTATGGTACCTATCCTGATCATCTGTGTTTACAATGAATTATTAATTATTCATTATTAATTATTAATTGCTGTTTACATTTGAAGCGGCAAATTTACAATTCAAAAGGGAAAACTATGGCTCATCCGGCGTTAAAACGCTTCAGTTATTTTGGACAGTTCGGCATACTGGCAGGTTTTGTGGGCGCAGGAATAGTATTAGCATTTGTAGTAAGTCTTATTCCTCTACTTTTTATATCAGGCATAACCGAGGTTTTTGGGAAAGGTAAGGAGGATATGATGGATAAACTGTTTGTTCCCGAAAATGCAGGCATATTAAGATGGGTGCAGTTTTTAAGCACCATCTTCCTTTTTCTTCTTCCGCCATTAGTGTATGCAAAAATTTGTCATAAAAAAGCTTTTAAACATCTCGGATATAGTAATTCTGTAAGCCTGAGCCAGGTGTTGGTGGTTGTTGCATTAATGCTTGCAAGTTTACCATTCGTAAGTATGTTGGGTCAGCTTACTGAAATGATGCCTTTTTCCGAAGCAACACTAAAAAAATTCAGACTTGCTGAAGAGGAGTATGCAAAGCAAGTAGCAGTGATCGGCCGTATGAACAATTTTGGAGATTATGTCGTTTCACTTTTTATGCTCGCCATTCTGCCTGCTGTATTTGAAGAAACACTTTTCCGTGGCGGAGTGCAAAATTTATTATCAAGGTGGACAAGAATGCCAATACTGGCTATCATCATAACTTCAATTGTTTTTAGCGCTATACATTTTTCTTATATCGGATTTTTAAGCCGGTTTGCACTTAGCTTTATTTTGGGATGGATGTATTATCGAACAGGTAATCTTTGGCTAAATATTATTGGTCATGTTACCAATAATGCTGTGGCGCTTACAGTTCTTTATGTAATGAAACTAAACAATCCCAATGTCGATCTTAATAAAGCCGATCCCGAATTTCCTTTTTGGCTTGGTTTTATAAGTATAGCGATGGTACTGGCATTTTTTGTTTTGTTTGAACGTGTAAGTAAGCACCAGGTTAATGAACCCGGCCGTGAGCAACTGATGCCTGATGAAACCATTAACCCATTCGGATGACATAAATTATCATCTATTACCTCTCTCATGGCGTTTAACTGGAAAACATTTCAAACAAGGGCTCTTACTGCAATCATCTTTGCAGTGGTGATGCTGACCGGTTTGTTATGGAATAAATGGAGCTTCCTTGTTTTGTTTTCAATAATCCATTTTGGATGTTGGTGGGAGTATTTGAAATTATCTGAAAGGATTTTTAATATTTCAATTGATAGAACAATAAAATACTTTTTTTGCCTCTGTGGTTATTTGCTGATGTTGACAATCGGGTTTAGTAATTACTCTTATGATTTTATAATTAATGAAACTGTAAGTTTAAATTGGATTCTTTTATTCATAACAATTTGTTTGAGTGTTTTTCTTTTTCAAAATAAAAAAATACCTACTAATGTAAAGTGGTTTCTTTTTAAGGGTTTTTTTTATATATCTGTAAGTTGGGGATTAATGATTTTATTAAGGCATTCTTTCGGTATCGCTGAAATAAGTGTTACATACCATCACCCTCCCGAATGGCATGCAATTGTTGGACCATGTATAATTGTTTTTTCAATTTGGATTTGTGATACGATGGCGTATATAGTTGGTTCATTAATTGGTAAAACTCCGCTTTCTAAAATTTCACCAAAAAAAACCTGGGAAGGAACAGTGGGAGGGATATTGTTATCATTAATTGTTATAGGGTTTATTGCATCGAGATATGATTTTGATACAAAACAAGTAATCATTATATCCGGCATTGCCTCTGTTGTTGGCACTTTTGGCGATCTTCTCGAATCTAAACTTAAAAGAATGGCTGGCGTAAAGGATAGTGGCAGTATTATGCCGGGCCATGGTGGTTTTTTAGACCGGTTTGATTCATTGCTATTAGCAACACCTGCAGTCTGTCTATATGTTTTTTTGCTACAACGGTTTTTGTATTTTCTTGCTAGTTAGTTCTCATTGCACCACTCACCATTTTCTTATATTTGCCGCATGACAATTCATAAGGAAGGATATAATAACATTGCATGGGCAACTATTTTATTTGGGGTCATTAATATTCTTTCGTTTTATTTTATAAGCTACTGGTCACCTGCGCTTAGCTGGATCATTTTTATTGGTAGTTTGATCTTATTGATATTCCTGATCTCATTTTTTCGAATTCCTAACAGAAAACTAACCACACAGGATAACGCAGTTGTGGCACCAGCAGACGGAAAAGTAGTTGCCATAGAAGAAGTAGAAGCAGATGAATATTTTTCCGATCGCCGTATACAGGTTTCTATTTTTATGAGTCCGTTAAATGTGCATGTAAACCGAAATGCGGTAAGCGGCGAGGTTTTATATAGTGAATACCATAAAGGAAAATATCTTGTTGCATGGCATCCCAAGTCATCAATAGAAAATGAACGCCATACCGTAGTTTATAAAACAAACGGAAAAACATTACTTATCAAACAAATTGCCGGTGCATTGGCAAAACGAATTGTAAATTACTTACAGGCTGGTCAGCAGGTAAAGCAAGGTGAAGAAATGGGCTTTATAAAATTCGGATCAAGGGTTGACATCTTATTACCCTTAAATGCCAAAATACAAGTAAAGATCAGGGATAATGTAAAAGGTGGAGTGACTGTGGTTGCTTTATGGTAACTGAATTAACCTGACCTTGTCACCTTTTTCAAAATATTTCTTCCAACTCTTTCAGTGATGTTACAACATAAGTAGGGTTTACATCAATGTCAATATTCAGGTGATTGATGAATACCTGGTCGATACCCGCATTCATAGCGCCGATTATATCAACATCGATACTGTCTCCGAGCATGATACTTTCGGTTGGCTTTGCGCCTGTTTTTTTAAAAGCAAAATCAAAGATCTCCTTATTGGGTTTCAGGCTGCTGCTTCCTTCTGAGGTGATCACTTCTTTAAAATATTTGTCAAGCCCGGAATATTTCAATTTGCTGTGCTGCGTTTTTTCAAATCCATTAGTGATC
>Ga0070698_100007115_pt1 | contig 12117 bp, 8 predicted proteins | sample KBSK1502metaG_FD_65477 | JGI IMG/M metagenome (GOLD analysis project Ga0070698, IMG submission 65477) | Corn, switchgrass and miscanthus rhizosphere microbial communities from Kellogg Biological Station, Michigan, USA - KBS K1-50-2 metaG | ecosystem: Host-associated > Plants > Roots >...
ACTTCACCCATGAAAGCGGGAATATTTTTAATCCTTGTAGTAGAAAGATCGATCCTTCCCATTTCGGCATTCTTTACATTTGCATCACGACGACGATTCGCATAAACTGTTACCTCAGCGATCGATGAAGATTTTGGAAGCAGGTCGAAATTGAAAGACTGGTCGGCATTTAGCAGGAACTCAACACTCTTTTGAATATAAGAAACATGTGTAATGCTGATAACATAAGTTCCCGAATCAAGAGTAATGGAATAGAATCCATATTGATTGCTTGTAACCCCTTTTCCCTGTCCGGTGATATTAATTGTAGCGCCGATGATCAATTCACCTGATAAACTATCCCGGATATAACCATTTAATGTAACCCGATAGTTATCGGGTCTGCCGGATAATGTATTACTCTTGTTTTGAGAAAAAACAAGAAGAGGAATAAAACTTAATAAAACAATTACTGTTTTTCTAAACATATATCCATAATCAGCAGATCATTTCCCGGGCGATGTTTCTGCAAAATTTATTGAATCTCTTGTGCTGCCACAAGTAAGCATGGCTCTTCCATATTTTGGATCATAAAGGCCGAGATAAGGATTGCGCCGCTCTTTATTTTCACTTTTAGTACTTAACCAAAATGCTGACGACTCATAATTATTCAATGCCATGGGACATTCCTGGTAAAAAACCTTTGCGCCATCATATTTAACTATGCGAAGCAAGTCAAACATCTGTTGCGAAAGAGAATTAAGATCCTCTCTTCTGGAATATAAACCAGTATCGGCCTGCATGCCCATAATTTCCGCTTTGATAGATTTCCATTGGCTTTGAACAGTTGGATAAATAGCGGTGTCCTTCTCCATTTCACCGATACGAATACTATCAACTGAAGTTTTGAGCTCAGCTAAGGAAGCATTTACTTTTGCCGTATCCCAATTGACAAAAGATTCTGTGAGCTTATAATAAGAATCCATTGCAGCCATCACCGATTGATTAAAACTATCTGTATGCTTACTCACAGTTAACCCTTGTGGTGCAGGCCCGGATGGTCTATCCTTTTTCTTAAATACAAACTTCCAGGCCACAAATGCAATTACGAGTAAAGCAATTAAAATGAAAAAGAATCGCTTCATAAGGAAATAAATTTCTGCAAAGATAAATGCAGCCAACCGTAAGGCGTAATCAATTATTTTTGCAAACCGTTAAAATGGTGAGCGGTCAGTTGTGAGTGATGAGCAGGCAAATCGCCTTTACCATTCACGATTCACTACTCACGACTCACGTCGATGTTAGCTGGACTTACAAACGTAACTTTCGAATTCGGTGCCCGTGCACTTATAAAGGATGCCACCTGGCATATACAGCCGGGAGAAAGGATCGGCCTGATCGGTTATAATGGTACCGGCAAATCCACTATTTTAAAATTATTTGTTGGTGAATATCTTCCATCCGCAGGAACAGTAGAGAAAAGCAGGAATACTTCTATCGGTTACCTGCACCAGGATCTGTTAAGCTTTGACACTAATGATTCAATTTTTGAAGTAGCCCTGAGTGCTTTTGAAAAAATACTTTTACTTGAAAAAGAAATTGAGAAGCTGGGTAAAGAATTAGAAAAGAATCATGATGATAAATCGCTTCATGATTATACCGACAAGCTTCATGAAATGGAAACATTAGGTGGTTACAACATTCATCATAAAACAGAAGAGATATTACAAGGCCTGGGATTTGCCAATTCTGATCTGAAAAGACCATATAAAGAATTCAGTGGTGGCTGGAGAATGAGAGTATTACTTGCAAAAATGATCTTGCAACAACCTGACTTATTATTATTGGATGAGCCCACCAACCACCTTGATCTTCCTTCTATCGAATGGCTTGAAAGATACTTACAAAACTATCCGGGCTCAGTTGTGATCGTGAGCCATGATAAATATTTTTTGAACCGCATGGTGACAAAGATCGTTGAGCTTTACCAGCAGCAGCTTCACATTTATTCCGGCAATTATGATTTTTATGAAAGAGAAAAGGCCACCAGGATGGAGCTGATGCAAAAAGCTTATGAGAATCAGCAAGACTATATCCGTCAGAACGAGAGATTAGTTGAACGATTCAGGGCTAAAGCAAGTAAAGCTGCCATGGCACAAAGTCTTATTAAAAAGTTAGACAAGCTCGATCGTATTGAGGAACCTGAATTAGAGAGACCGAATATCAAGATCAATTTCAGGATAGATAAAACGCCGGGAAAAGTTTTGGTTGAGCTTAATCATCTTTCAAAATCTTTTGGTGATAATGTAATTCTTAAAAATACTTCTGCAGAAATCGAACGTGGCGATAAGATCGCATTGATCGGCGCTAATGGAAAAGGTAAATCAACTTTGCTGCGTATCGTTGCCGGAACAGAAAAATTTGAAGGACAAAGAAAATGGGGCCATAATGTTGATGAAAGTTTTTATGCCCAGCACCAGTTGGAAGCATTAAATGTCAATCATACTGTGATCGAAGAAATGATGCAGGCAGGCAGCCAGAAAACAGAATTAGAATTGAGAACACTACTCGGTTGTTTTCTTTTTACAGGTGATGATATTGAGAAAAAAATAAAAGTATTGAGTGGCGGCGAAAAAGCAAGAGTGGCCTTAGCAAAAACAATTATCAGCAAAGCAAACTTTCTTTTGCTTGATGAGCCTACGAACCATCTTGACATGCATAGCTGTGAATTGCTGATTGAAGCTTTGAAAAAATATGAAGGAACCTTTATTCTCGTAAGCCATGACCGTTATTTTATTTCTAAAACAGCCAATAAGATCTGGGAAATTGTAGATCATGAGATAAAAGAGTTCAAAGGAGATTATGAAGAGTATGTTGTATGGAAAGAAAGAATGCAGTCGGCAGTTCGCAATCAGCAATCGATAGCTAAAAGTTCAGAGTCAAGAGTTCAGAGTCGGGAGTCAAAGAAATCAAATCAGCAAGCTAAGTTGAAAAGTGAAGAACCATTAAACGTTAAACCCTTAAACGAACAAACCAAGGGAACGCCGATCAATAAGGAACATAAAAAGGAACTTCAGAAGCAACAAAAAATTTTCCAGCAATTAGAAGAAAAAGTCGCGTTACTTACAAAACAAAAAGCAGAGTTAGAAGCTGCACTTACAGATCCGGCAACTTATTCTGACAAACAAAAATTTCTGCAGGCTGAATCTGCTTATAATAAAGCTTCTTTGGAATTAGATCAATTGAATAAACAATATGAACAGGTTTTTGAAAAGATAATGGAGCTGGAAGCAAGACAGGATTAATTTTTTTTAAACACAGGGACCTGAGTACACAAAGGAGCGGAGCTTCTCTGTGTATCTCCGTGATTTCTTTGTGGATTCGGTTAAGAAAAATCCAAACAACGTAGTCTTGTCATGTTGAGCCAGTATATTTGATTTCTGCATTTAAAAAGAATCTCAGCGAGACATCTCATACTTTGACGAGTTTGAGATGTCTCGACTGTTTTTACGATGGATGAATATATCCTATGCCAACCGTCTCGACATGACAAGACTCAAAGTGGATGAAAATACCTCTGCCGTCCCGACATGACAAGACTCGGGGTGATTGTAAATTCTCAGCGGTCTTAGTGTATTCTTTGTGGCCTCTGTGTTTTTTTCCTAACTTTTGTTTTGAAAATTGTATCAATGAACGATCGCCTGCGCTTTTTATTAACAGTTTTAGCAGTAGTAATCATATTTGCATTTCGTTTCAATGAATATAAAAAACATGCAACAACTTCATTTGATCTCACTGAATTCAAAAACAAAAGCATTATTCGTTGCAGTCCTGATTGGAATGAATTAAAAGACTGGCTGGAAGAAACAAGCATCCCTCCCATTCCCGGTGCAGGGATCTATAAATGGAAAATTTTTACAAAGAATGACAGCGCCCAATTTTATTTTAACCAGGGCATTAATATGTATTACAGCTTTCATATTATTGAAGCAATGGCTTCATTCAAAAAAGCTGCAAGGTTTGATGAGAAATGCGGGATCATTTACTGGGCGCAGGCATTAGCGTATGGTCCTAACATAAATGATTTTGGTTACCGGTCATCACCCGGAGCATTGGAGGCGGTAAAAAAGGCAATGGATAATGCAGGTTATACTCCCATTGAAAAAGGTTTGATCCATGCTATCTCTCTTCGATATTCAGAAGATTCATCTCAGACAAGAGAAAAGTTAAATGAGGATTACGTGACAGCGATGAAACAACTGTATAAAGATCTTAACACTGATCCTGATGTTGCGGCTTTATATGCAGATGCAATGATGCTTCAACATCCATGGGATCTTTGGAATATAGATGGTACACCCAAGCCATGGACTCCATTAATAAGAGAAGTACTGGAAAAAGTATTAGCGAAAACGCCAATGCATCCCGGCGCTAATCATTATTACATTCATGTAATGGAGCCATCACCGTTTGCAGCCAAAGCATTGTCCAGTGCAGATCGTTTAGGCAAGACAAATCCCGGTCTCTCCCATGTGGTGCACATGCCATCACATATTTATTTAAGAACAGGTCTATATAATAAAGCAGTTGATGTAAATATAAATGCAGTGAATAGTTATAAAAGATCAATTCCATTATATGCACCTGTTACTGGTGCCGATTTTTTATACATCATCCATAACCTGCACATGAAAACTAATAATGCAATGCTTGCAGGTAATTATAAAATAGCTGAAGCCGCTGCGTTGGAAACAAGAAACAGTATTCCTATAGATTATCTTTCTATTCCTGCACCAATGGGCAGTTATGTACAATATATTTATATGACACCGGTACTTGTGAATGTGAGGTTTGGCAAATGGGATAAGTTATTACGGGAAAAACAACCAGATGCCTCCCGGGTTTATGCAAATATTCTTTATCATTTTGGAAGAGGAATGGCATTGGCAAATACAAAAAAGATCACCGAGGCAAAAAAAGAATTAGATGAAATGAAGATACTGATAGCAGATACAAGTCTTTTGATCCCCTTCACGCCTTTCTCATCGGCAATAGATGGAGCAATGGTTGCAAGTAAATTATTATCCGGAACAATTGCTTTAAAAGAAAATAACATAAACACCGCTATCATTGATTTTTCCGGCGCAGCTTTTATTGAGCAGAATATGGTTTATAATGAACCTCGTGACTGGTTACTCAGTCCCAAACATTTTTTAGGAAATGCTTACTTGCTCAAAGGCGAAGACGTCAACGCTGAAAAAACTTTCTCTGCTGATTTAGACAATAACTCCGAGAATGGGTGGGCTTTATATGGTTTATATAAAGCTTTATTGTTACAAAAGAAAACTACATTAGCCGCAAAAGTTTTAGCACGACAGAAAGCAGCTTTTGCAAAAGCTGATATCACAATAACATCAACAGTTTATTGACCGCCGTTAACTTTTTTTTGATTTCTAATCATAACTCCCTGTAATTTTAAGAAGAGTGCTTTGTCCTTTTTGCTGAAAAAGAAATGGCACGGTTTTTTAACACAGCTAAATACCACTTTTATTGAAGGATTCATACACTTCGTCCGTACTCTGAAAAAGTTTTGCCAGTAACCGCCTTTTTATCTGGATTTGTTCAAGTTGAAAAAAGGATTGTCGTTTGAATGAAATGAGAGAGCGAGTTATGTCATTAACCAATAAATACAGGGAATTGATTACAGCTGCCCGTGCAGCCAGGGTTTCTGATCTGCAGGTGAAAGAACAGAACGGGGTATTGCATATCGAAGGCATCGCCCCGTCAGAAGAAACTAAACAAAAATTGAGGAATCTATATGAGCGGCTTGATAGCGATGGCTCAGGTGATGTAGTGATGAATATAACCATACCGCAAAGGAATGGACAAAATAACTAGTGGAATCTCTTATCGTTTAGGATAATATTCAAAGATGAGTGAAACCGAATAAGTTTCGGTGTCATCAACCGGGTCTTTATAAGAAAGTAATAACCTGATGATACGTTTTGAAGTGCTAATATCTTTTCCCATTTCATAAAAAATGCGGGACTTTCCTTCATCCTGTCCATAAAGTTTAAAATAATATATCATTGCAAAAACTCCTGTTAGTTCTTTAAGTAGTTTTTCAAACAGAACATTGAACTCTTCCTTCCCGCCTTTATAATCAGCATCTGTAAACTTAAAAATGAATTCAACCTTTCGTCCGTAATCCTTGATCTTCCCTTTTTCCCCGCATATACTGAAATCAGAAAAATAAGTTTTGACCAATGATATCTTATCTTCCTTTGATTTGAATTTCTCAACTATGCTATCGAAAGAATTATTAATTGCGGTAAGTTCGGTTTTGATGGTCTTGCAAGCAGGCTGATCTTTTATTTGGGCGAATAAAAAATTGAATGCAGGTAAACAAACTAAAAAAAGGAATAGCTTTTTCATGCAATAAGGTTGAAGTGAAAGTTATTCTATTCCCGATCTCTGAAATATACCCGATAAGTAGTATTTATTGCTGCGGATTCAATGCCTTCACAAAATCACTCACTAAATAACTTACCAGCTTTCCACTTGTATAATCTGATCTTCCATCTGATAATCTTGTTGCCCCCTCGCAAATATGTAAGTAGGCGGGCTTACTATCTGCTGCAGCAAATGAAATATATTGTCTTGCATGATTTGGCAAAATGCCAACAGGTGTCATTGCACTGCTGAGTGTATGTTCTATGCAATCAATATCAACATCAATTCCGCACAGCGTGTCTTCAGTAAACCCTGTTGCATGAGCAATTGCCTGCATGAATGTTCTTTTCTCATGAACAAAAATGTCTTCGTAAGTAAGAATATCAATAAAAGGATTGTTCACAATATCGATCCAGACATTCTGTGGTAAGTAATTTTCATGTAAACCAACGATGCAGTACTTCTGCAAATAGCCATCTTCTTCAGCATAACGAAATGAATTACCGCTATGTCTTCCTTCCATTGGACGGTAATCGGCATGTGCATCAAGATTAATGCAATTGATCTGTGCCAAAGGAAGAACGCCTGCCTTATGCCAGCCTTTAGCTGTTCCTTTTATTAATGGATAAGAATTATTATGTCCGCCGCCGATAACGATCGGTATCTTCTTATACTCAGTTATCATCTTTGCCAGTTGCTCTACTTCATCATCGATCGTATTTACTGCATGACGATAAGCTTCTATTTTTTCGTCCTGGCTTCTTGCAGTTGTATCTATTAAATATTGCATATCGCCGAAATCAAAATGGCCAAGCAACAATACTTCTGCTCCATCAAAAAAATCATTGCTCTGGATGTTTAAGAATGATTGAAGAAATGGTATCCATAAAGTGTCTGTTCCGCCGATGCCATGATTTCCTTTAGCCCCAAGATCTTCAGGCACCCCAAACAAAACATATTTTGCATTTGATATTGCTAATGATGCCGATAGCTCACTTGTATCCTGAACCACCTGCAATCTTTCACCAAGCTTGGTTTCAAACCGCCTGATCTTTGTCAGCGATAAAACATCCTGCTTATTATAAATTTTTAAATGAAGCATGGAGTTTTGTTTTTTCAATGGCTCACGGGCTTCTTTAATATTTTGCTTTTCCATAGTTGGTGTTTCAATTTGTAAATCTATTGATTTTTGACACTTCTTATTTCCTGAACATTTCCAATAAAGAAGTAGTGCCGATCACAAGGCCTAAAGGTATGGCGGCCAAATCAACCTGGTAATTTCCATTGTGATTATAATACGGTGCCCTCTTTCCTTCCTGAACCGCTTTTGAATAAGCTTCAGGGTTGGCGGAACCAATCCACACATAGTCACATACGGTTTTGTTATTCCCCAATACCAGGTGGTTGAAATCTTCTGAACCCATTATGGGTAGCGTATTAGTAATAATTTTTTCCTGCGGAAGCACGGTTAGCAATGCTTTGTTTATTTTATTGGTTACTGCGGCTTCATTTACCTGGGGGAAAACAGTGCTCTTCATTAAAATGGTTGGATAATTTTCTTTGGACACCGCATTGGCGATCGCAATACTCTCATTTATCCTTTTAATACCATCTAATAAAACGTTTCTTGTTTTTTCTGTGAACCATCGCAGGTTCAGTTTTACAACTGCCAAAGCTGGTATCACATTGTTATCACCACCGGCATGTATAGCACCTACTGTTAATACAGCTGCATCCTGTGCAGCAATATTGCGGCTGATGATGGTTTGATATTGCATGATTGCATTGGCGGCCATCACGATCGGGTCTTTGGTAACTTCAGGTGTAGAACCATGCCCTCCAACCCCATAAAAAGTTACATCTAACTGATCGCTGCCGGCCGCTCTTTCACCAGTTCCATTAATGATACTTCCCACAGCAACTGGCCATGTATGCATACCAAATAAATAATCAGGCACAGGTACCCCCCGCTCATACATCTTGTCACTGACCATTGCCTTAGCGCCGGTCAAGGGTTCTTCCGCCGGTTGTGCTAAAAGCACCAATGTTCCTTTCCATTCATTTTTTAAAGTCACCATTATTTTTGCAATGCCAATCATCCAGGTTACATGAGCATCATGTCCACAGGCATGCATGACAGGTACTTCGGTACCATCATCTTTTTTCATTGTTTTGGAGCTTGCATATTGTAAGCCGGTTGTTTCTTTCACCGAATTGCAATCCATATCGGCACGATACATTACGATGGGTCCTTCCCCGTTTTTTAAAATGCCTACTAGTCCTGTTTTTGCAATGCCTGTAATGAGTTCAAAACCCAATGCTTTTAATTCTTTTGCTATTATAGCAGAGGTTCTGACTTCCTGGAAACCTAACTCGGGATTTTGATGCAGGTCTTTAAATATTTCAACAAGACGTGAAGAGTCAGCAGCTGCCATTTGTTTTATCTGCTTTAAAGTTTGTGCTTGTAGTGTTACAGCAGATAATATAATTACTGATAAAAGAGCTAATAGTTTATTTGGCATTTTTAAAAATTTGATTATTGAGTAATATTGTAAGGGATCATATTATTTCATGCAAAGCCGGATAAGGAACAAGGTCGCAAAGATTTCCGTCAATACAGTAAAGAATCTTCAACCACACTGAGCCCTGTCGTGTCGACACCGCCGCAATCTTTTCAACCACTTTGAGTCTTGTCATGTCGAGACGGTTAATATATGATCCATTCATCTGTCGTAAAAGTAGTCGAGACATCTCAAACGCTGACAAGTATGAGATGTCTCCCTTACATTCATTGAGATTGCAAAGTCAACATCCTTCGCTCGACATGACAAGACCCGAAAGGATTGATCTTTCATTATCCAATCAAACATTATACGCCGATCTTACTATTCACTATACCAACCACCCGGAGTCTTGTCATGTCGAGACGGTTAATATGTTAGTCATTCATCTGTCGTAAAAATAGTCGGGACATCTCAGACACTGACGAGTTTGAGATGTCTCGCTGAAATTCTTTTAAATGCAGAATCAAAAGATCTGGCTCGACATGACAAGACCCAAAAAGATTGTTCATTCACTATTGCATCGATTATTATACTCCAATCTTCTTATTCACAATATCCAATATTTCCATCTCCAGTTTCTTTGTCTTGTTCTCAATCTCCTTCCCTTTTGCCACAACATCATTCACAAAGATCTTATCGTCATAATTCGCCGCATTGATCCGTACATTCATAAAAGCACCCATCACTGCACTGCGGGCACAGAGTGCACCAACACCGGCATCTGAAACACTATTAGGATTACCAACCTCCGCCATTGTTTTTATCACTTCCATACTATCATAAGAAAGTTGCATTACTTTAAAAGGAACTTCAATAGCAACTTTTGTTGCTTCATTCATTGCTTGTTTGCGGGCCGCTTTCTCTTCGTCAGTTCCTTTTGGCAAGCTCATCGCATGCATGATACCATTGAATGCTTTTGTATCTGCATCAACCAGGCGCAGCAACTCATCTTTGAAAAACTGGCCTTTCTCTGCCCAGTTACTAAACTCTTCCCACCTGTCATCCCAACCTTTTTTATGTGATGATAAGTTGGCAACCATCGTGGCGAGTGATACACCCAGTGAACCCATATAAGCAGCAATAGAACCACCACCCGGCGCAGGACTTTCACTTGCTGTTTCATCAGCAAAATCGTTCAGCGGCATACTCACTAAGCGGCTGTCATTTTTATCTTGTAACATATATTCAATAATTTTTTCTTCCGGTTTAAAAGGAGCCAGTTCATTAAGCCCCATTGATATCACGGCGATACGCAAAAGTTCTTTTTCAGAAACACCCACCGAACGTTTTTGTTTTTTTAGAAAATACTTACCAGCATCCAGCATAGCCTTCAAAGGAATTAGCCCGACCAATTCGGAACCAGTAACCCGCATCCCTCTTGCATCTGCCTTTCTACACACTTCATCAAAAGCAATATGCACCGGCGTTATATTAATATTGGTAAGATTGATACTGATCTGTGCAATACCATACTCTACAATATACCAACCGATCGCTTTCACAGATTTTAATGAACCAGGCTTCACTATCATCTGTCCACTATCATCTATCATCTTGCGGCCGGCTTCTCTCACATCGAAAGCTATCGCATTGGCCCGGCGCACGGATGTTGTATTGAGATTAACATTATAGGCTACCAAAAAATCTCTTGCACCGATAACAGTGGCGCCGCGTTTGGCATCAAACACAGCCGGGCCAAAATCAGGTTTGAATTCTGTTATCTTTTTAAAAAATCCTTCATACTCACCGGCACGGATCACAGAAAGATTGCTGCGGCTTTTATCAGCTTGTGCTTCTTCATACAAATAAACAGGCAATGTTAGCTCCCTTCCCACTCTTTCCGCTAAACGTTGTGCCCATTCCACTGTTTCTCCCATTGTAATATTGGCAACAGGTATAAGCGGACATACATCGGTAGCACCCATTCGTGGATGTTCACCTTTATGTTTGCTCATATCGATCAGTTCACCTGCTTTTTTTATAGCACGGAAAGCTGCTTCCACTACAGCCTGTGGGTTACCAACAAAAGTTACCACAGTACGGTTAGTAGCTTTGCCCGGATCCACATTCAGCAATCTTACACCTTCTACTCTTTCTATCTCATCGGTGATCTGTTTAATGATATTCATATCCCGCCCTTCACTGAAATTGGGAACACATTCTATGATTTGCTGCATCATGATTATTCTTTTGAATCTTCCTGAATAGCCCCGGCCTTAAGGCCGGGGTAAGTGATTATTTGTATCAACTCCTATCCAAAATATCAATCTGTCTGAGCTGCTAAGATATTGTTTGTGGAGATAAATTAATTAATAGGGATCATTTGGTGCCGGCTGTATTGCTACTATGACACATTCATTGCGACGCTCCATTCATCTTTCTGTTCTTTACTCAACAGATGCATCGCAGCTTATTCAAAGCGTATGAAGATATCTCATACTTGTGAAGTAAGTTGTGGATTCTTCCCAGACGAGTCTCCTCCCATCTATATAAAGTATCCGTTAAAAGAATTCAAGGAGGGACTCGTCGCCTGTAGTTTCTGACGAGTCCCTGTTAGTTTTCCTACGACTAAACTCTCCGCTATGCGCAGGAGACTCGTCTGGAAAGAAGGAAAAATACTACCTTGTTCACTGCTCATCGTCAACAAACTATAATCGGAGAAGCACTTCAAAATGTATCACATTGTAAACAAAAGAATTTTTGTGTGTCTATTTTTGATCTCATCTGTGACATTATTTTATTCTTGTATTAAAGATTCAAAGATTTCTGAACCAGAAACCAATCCGCCACATCTCGATCCGTTTCTTTTGGCACCACCTTATAAAAAAAATAAAAACATTATTACGTATAGATGGGAAACGAGGTATGATACAATATTTAGTACTGAAAAAGCTACGTATGCTATAATAAACAAGCCGTTAATGATAATAAATTCACCTCCAGGCATGAGTCACGACACAATTCAATTTTTTCATGAAAACTACTTATTCACAATTTATTTTCGCCCTGTAGATTTCTATAGTACTGTTTTTTATTCTACTAATAATAATTCATTGGATTATTATTACGGGCAGATTGTAAATTGCTGGTTTGATTCATCCTTAAGTTTCCATAACTGTGA
>Ga0070698_100007116_pt1 | contig 12116 bp, 7 predicted proteins | sample KBSK1502metaG_FD_65477 | JGI IMG/M metagenome (GOLD analysis project Ga0070698, IMG submission 65477) | Corn, switchgrass and miscanthus rhizosphere microbial communities from Kellogg Biological Station, Michigan, USA - KBS K1-50-2 metaG | ecosystem: Host-associated > Plants > Roots >...
GGCTATTGGCTATTGGCTATTGGCTATTGGCTATTTTCATCACCTCACTCCATCCATCCCACGCCGTTTTCGCGAGCAAAATACAGACTACGACCACGAAGAAACGGCGAACATAGGTGTTCCCTTTCCAGAGCGCGTATCGGGCGCCGATTGTGCCACCGGCAGCGTTGGCGATCGCCATCGGAACCGCTACCGGCCATAATATATTTCCGGTAAATCCGAATAAGAGGATCGCGCCAAGGTTCGTACTTACATTTACCAACTTAGCGGCGGCCGATGCGTGCAGGAAATCGAACCGGAACACTCGAATAAAGAGAAAAATCAAAAACGTTCCGGTGCCTGGTCCGATAAATCCGTCGTAAAATCCGATGCCCGCACCGATCAAGCATCCTTGAACGAATGCTCTTGGTCCAAAAGGCGCCACCGCAGACAACTCGCCTAGTCTTTTGTGCTTGAGCGTGTAAATCAAGAGTCCAAGCAAAAGTACCGGTAGACCTAGTTTGAAGAGCTCCGGTGAAATGAATCGGGTGACCTGCGCGCCGATCAACGAGCCGATGCCGGCGGTCAGACAGGTAAGAATCATGAAACGGACGGGCAACGCTACCCGCCGGCCGAATGCAATGCTGGCGTTTATTGTGCCAGTAACCGCTGCCAGCTTGTTAGTGCCTAATAACTGTGGTGGCGATTGCGCCGGCAGAATGGCAAACAATGCAGGCAACTGCACCAATCCACCGCCTCCGACGGTTGCATCCACAAAACCGGCGAAAAACGCGCTGAATGTTAAAAGAAAAAAATTGAGCAAGAAGAAGATTGAGCACAACGCCATCCAATGTGCAAAGAAGTGAGCGTAGAAGACTAAGGCGGACGCGCGTTGATTTGCAGGCGGAGTTGTTCCACGACGTGTCCCGTCGAAGCCTTAGCAAAAGAGGAACCCTCCTCCGATATTCGAACCGTGGCTAACGGTTTGGCGAAATCAGAAAGCGTAATAGTAGACTCTTTCGAGGAAAAGGGACCGGGAGTAAACCCGTCTGCGTGGTACGCCGAAGGCGCAATAGAACCTAGCCCAGGGTGGAGGCTTTGCGAAACCCTGGGTTAGATCCCAAAAACGCGCGCTGCTCTGAAGGAGCATCGGAACTTTTGAGCACCAAAAAGCGGTATTCAAACAAAAACCGGTCACACCTCGGCTATTTGCTATTTGTCCGTTGGGTTCCGAAAGCTCTAACTAACCTCCGAAACGCTTCCGGCTCTTCCCAAAGCTTTTGGAACTCTCGAGCAATCGTCGTTTTTTCTGCGCTCGAGGTTCCGTTCAAGAACAAGACTGGATTCATCGGTCGAAGCGAATGAAGACGAAAGATAACCACGAATGGACGCTAACGGACGCAAATAATTGGATGAAATTAGTGTCCATTCGCGGTTAGAAATCCTCGCTGAAAATGCCTCAGCACATCGGATACCTTACTCTGCTGGTCCGCGACTATGATGAAGCAAAGAAATACTATACCGAAACACTTGTTTTTAGCGTCACGCAGGATACGCCACTAGAAAATGGAAAGCCACCCGTCGATACCGCGATACCGTGCCCCTTATTCCATGTCCACGTCCCCTTCTTATGTCGAACGCGTTTATGCGGGTGTGCTTGGCAAAATCATCGGCGTTTATCTCGGACGACCTTTTGAAGGATGGACTCATCATCAGATCGAAGCCGAACTGGGCGAGATCTGGGATTATGTACATGACCGGCTGCGCGTGCCCTTAGTAGTCGCTGATGATGACATCTCTGGCACATTCACCTTCCTGCGAGCGTTGCCCGATCACGGCGGCACGGCTGATATAACACCGGAGCAAATTGGATTAACCTGGCTGAACTACATCGTCGAGAACCGAAGTATTCTCTGGTGGGGTGGACTGGGAAACTCCACGGAGCATACTGCGTTTCTCCGGTTGAAGAGCGGAATTCCGGCGCCTTTGAGTGGTGCGATTCAGACCAATGGCAAAACCGTTGCCGAGCAGATCGGCGCGCAAATCTTTATCGATGGCTGGGCGCTGGTTTCTCCCGGTAATCCTCGGTTGGCGGTAGAACTGGCGCGAAAGGCAGCCTCGGTGAGTCACGATGGCGAGGCGATTTATGCCGCGCAGTTTATGGCCGCGATGGAGGCGCAAGCGTTCATCGAATCCAGGATTGATCAGCTGATCGAAACCGGTCTTTCGTATATTCCCGCTGACAGTCTCATCACTCGGCTAATCAATGATGTCCGGAGTTGGAGTAGCACAGACGGAAACTGGCGCGCGACCCGAGCACGGATCGAGGAAACCTACGGATACGATAAATTTCCTGGCAACTGCCACGTCGTACCAAATCACGCCATCGTCATCCTTAGTCTGCTCTATTCTGAAGATGACTTTCGTCGGGCGCTCATGATCGCTAACACCGCCGGCTGGGACACCGATTGTAACTCGGGCAATGTTGGTTGTCTGATGGGCATCAAGAAGGGCCTTCCTGCGATCGATGCGAGCCTCCGGGAACCGGTCGCAGATAGACTTTTTCTTTCCACTGCTGACGGAGGACGTTGTATCACGGACGCAGTCCGTGAGACCTACGAGATTTGCCGGATCGCTAATCGGTTGGGGCAAGTGGAGCCGGTTCCGGTCCCGAAGCACGGCGCCCGTTTTCATTTCGAACTTCCGGGGTCAGTCCAAGGATTCCGGATTGACCAAGATGATGCCAGCTCTTTTGAGCTAATATTGTCAAACGTCGCCGGCAACAGCGGGACCGGGGAGCGAAGCCTTGCCCTTGATTTCGAGCACGTAGAAGACGGCCACCCGGTCCGAATCGCAACGCCGACCTTCATTCCGCCTGACGCAAAAGACGCCAGTCATTACTCTTTGATGGCTTGTCCCACGCTCTTTCCAGGACACGTGGTTACGGGGCGGCTGGCGGCCGACCGCGAAAACTCTGCTCCAGTTCGAGTCGGACCTTTCGTTGATCACTACGACGGCCATGATGAACTTGCTCAACATTGCGGCTCACCGCTCGTGCTCCATCCAGGGGCAGGCGAAAACTTCCAATGGCAAATTGAAGACTTAGGCGGTGCGCCTATCGCGCGCTTTGGTTTTGAAATTCGTTCCGATCGCGTAGCCAAAGGCCGGATCTACGTTGACCACGTCGATTGGTCGGGAACTCCTACGACTGTCTTTCGACGCCCGGATGTCGCCGGAAAAATGTGGCGACGCGCTTGGATCAATGCGGTCGATCAGGTTGACAGCCGATCGACGTCTGCTTTTCATTTGTCCCAGAATCGTGGCACTGGGTTATTCATTCAAGGATCGCGCGACTGGCAGAATTATACCGTCAAAGCGGCAATCACGTCTGACCCAGCCAAGTCTTTTGGTTTGGCTGCTCGGGTCCAAGGTCTGACTCGCTATTATGCGCTGGTGCTCGGACCGAATCAAGCTTTGCGCCTCCTCCGAAATTACGATTCGGTCGAGTTATTGGCAGAGGTACCGTTCACTTGGCATTGGCATCAACGGTATCATTTCACTCTGCAAGCCGTTGGGACCTCGGTCAGCGGTTCGCTCAATGGAAACGAGTTGATTCGCCACAACGATCCCGAGACCCCCCTGCGCGATGGCGGAATTGCCTTGATCTGCGAAGAAGGGCTGATCATGACCGATGAAGTCAGCGTCACGGCGCGCAACGCCGAATGACAAATGACAGACGATAAATTGCGCGTCCGACTTCGCCCCGTCGTCTGAAACTCTGGAAGCTTCGTCGGACAAGTCGACGTGTCGGCGTTGTTTTCGGTAGCGGCGACTGTCCAACCGAAAGCCAAACGCGTGCCAGTCGGGAATGCTTGGCCGACAGGATGAGGTGAGCCCGACCATTGAGTGCAGTCGCCATCGCGCGGTTCGCGAATGGCGGCCGCATGTGATGCTTATGCCGAGCCCCGCCCTTAACGGGAACAGTTGCCAATTCCGTCACGCTAAACGCCGCCACACCATGGCGACTGGGGTTTTTGGTAGCACTCGACGAGCAGCTCCGAGTGAGTTCTATTGTTGTACCACGCTGAGAGACGTATTGGGACAGTCGCCGCTGACCAAAGACACAGGACCGTCAGCACGCCAACGAACCGACGCGGAATCCGCCATTTCTCATTCGGCGCTTGGCGCCGTTACTTCTTGCGTACCAAGATTGAGAGGGCTGAACGGGGTCGTTGATGGGTGACTGCTCATCGTTCGACGGTGGCTGCCCAGTTCCTTGTTGACACAAAGGAAGATTCGTTCCTCGATCGGACCTCCACCCAAATTAAACGCGTTTGCCTGATCGATGATTGCCTTTTCAGCTTTGGTCATCCGCTCCCGTTGCAGTGTGTGCTGGGTCCAGGAGGGAACCAACATCTCGATCCGAAACGTGTTGTGACGGGTGAGATCTTCGTGGAGCCGCCAAGTGAAAGCTCCATTGCGCAAATGAATCATCCGCACGTGCTTCATTACATCCATGAAGGCCGGCGCCCGCGCTGAATCGACATTGAACTCATACATCACTGCCACCGGCCCATCTTTCGCTTGAGGTAGGTAGATCAGTTTATGAGAGAAGCTGGTGACCGGCGCCGGCTCGAAATCGAGTGTCCCGGTGAAGTTGATCGATAACGGTATCGCCAGAATTAAACTAACCACCAAAAGAGCGGCTCCTCCCACCAATGTGGGATTGATTCCGACCATGGTCGCGGCTGCTCCCCAGATGATGCCACCCAGCGCCATAGCCCCTTGAGAAACCATGATGACGGTCGCATTCATGCGTCCGCGCGCCCAGGGTGGCATCGCGCGCTGTCCAGCCACCCAGAGTTCCGATGCGGATAACGTCCAGCCAACGCCGGCGAGAGCAGCCACTATCATGAAAATGTTTTGGTCGCGGACCAAGGCCATGAGTACGTAAACCACCGCGATAACCAGATTGGCTAGAACCGTGAGGGTGTTCGGCGAGAAATGTTTCCGAACCCAGGGCACCACAAAAACCGCTCCCAATACCGAACCTGCGCCCATCGAACTAAACAAAATTCCGCAACCGGCGGCCGTAAGCTTCAGTTCGCGCAAACCAACCACCGGAATCAAAGCTGGTATCAGAGAGATGAAAAAAGCGAACAGAACATTCCGGGCTAAGACCACCTGGATACCGGGGGCATAGCGAACGTATCGGATCGCAGTAAAAAACGATTCAAAGAAACTCTCCAAGGGAAGTTTGTCTGCTTTCTCCCGGCGTTTCCATCGCAGGATCGCGGCAATTACGACGAAGAAACAGATCGCATTGATCGTAAACAACCAGTTCGCACCCACCAAAGGTAGCAGCAATCCGCCCAGAGCCGGTCCAATAATCCCGGAAAGGTTGAGTTGCAGACCGCTCAACGTTGCGGCTGAAGGAAGCTCCTCATCCGAGACCACTTCCGGCACCACCGATGTCCAAGCCGGGGCATTGAAGGCGAAGCCGACTCCGATCAGGAAAATGCAGGCCAGAATAAGATAAGGATTTAACAGGTGAAGCGAACCGAGGACCGCGAGCATAGCGGCGGCAATCGCCAGCCAGAGATTCATGACGCATAGAAATTTCCGGCGATCGACGATGTCGGCCAAAGCACCGGCTGGCAACGTGAAGAGAAAAAACGGCAAGGACGCCACCGTTGACATCAAGGATAAAAAAAGCGGGGAGGGATTCAGTTTGTACATCACCCAGGTTGCGGCGCAATCGTGAGCGGCAACGCAGGTCCCGGAGAGGATGCTAGCTAGCCAAAGTGTGCGATACACCGGGTTTCGGAGCGCCGTAAAGGTAGAGGTGTTTTTCGGGCCTTTGCTCATCGGAGATATTGTTCTTTGGACCAGGTACCTCCGTGTCTGCCGCCGTGGGGAACGAGAAACCGAATTCAATGGTCGCGGCGACCGTCAGCATATGCCCGAACTAGCTTGCTCGTCGATCGGAAAACTCGCGAACGCGGACAACCGCTAACAGCCAAACGTCGAACGGCAAACGTGATCAGCGGCGACTGTCCCGATTGATCTTTAGACGTGGAACCGCCTGGAGGCTCGCGCCGCTCCCTGACTCGGGCGCCACCGCAAACCGCAGTCGCCGTCGTCTGGCGGCGTTTGGCGTTCGGCGTCTTCGGTAGCGGCGACTAGCCTGTCCGACTTGGTCTGAGAACTTAGCCCAGGTGTGTGTCGGACTTTTGGGGCCGGTTTCGGCCGACCTGTCCGCCGTCTTGTCCGACGTAGCCTCAACTTTCGACGAAACTTTGCAGGCTACGTCGGACAGGTGCGATGCCCGGAAGCAATCCAGCGCGTACCGATGCACGCCGAAGGCGTAAGAGAACTTAGCCCAGGGTGTAGGCTTTGCGGAACCCTGGGTATGCCAGCAAAAAAAGCGAGAACGCTCTGTAGGAGCGTAAGAAACCGTGCAGCATCAGCCGAACTTCCATTATTTTTACAGAGGATCATCCAGTTAACCAAGCTTCCCAACGGGGTTCTGCTGCTCCTTCAGAGCAGTACGCTCTTTAAATTGGGTACCCAGGGTTCCGCAAAGCCTACACTCTGGGCTAAGTTCTCTTACGCCTTCGGCGTGCATATATCGCTTACGCCGACACGCCGACAATGCCCAACGCCCTCTCACCGATTCAGCATCGGCTATTAGCTATCGGCTATCGGCTATTCCACCGGCCGTACCAAAACTCTGGAAACGCTTCTAGCAACTCAGCGTCGCTCAATTGCGGCTTGTATGGCCGGCCATGGGCTCGAGTAATACTCGCCAGCTCGGCTATGCGTTTGGCCGCAGCTTTGCCGGCATTGATCCGTTCACCGGGATCAGACGTGGCGGCGGCATCTCGCCAGATCGAGCGCCCAGCCAGGAATCCGGATGCACCGGCTCGACACGCAATTTCCACTTGGGTCTTGAAAGTCTCATAGCCGACTCCAGCAGATAAAATGACCCATGGGGTATGGACGTTCGCATCCAACGCACGGCACGCTTCGTATGCTTTCGATTTACCAGGGTCATCTTCCACATAACCCGGAAATTCGACCTTCAACATGTCGACGCCGAGCCCGTCCGCTTCGCGCGCGCTTTCGATGATGCCTTCGATACGTCGTGCGCGCCACGCCGAAGACTTCGAATCTTCACCTTCCAATGCGTACCAGATCGGTTCGACGACCAGCGGCAACGACAACGACGCGCATTCCTCCACTAACTTGTGAACAACTTCTCGTTGATGGCTGGCCACCGTGCTATCCGGGCGATAAAACCAGAGCAGTTTGCAAACATCGACTCCCAGAAGCTTCATCTGCCTGGTTCCCCAGTTTTCCCGAAACCGCGTTTTTCGCGTCGCGGTGGGGGGCTTGTAGTCTTCGTCTTCGATGCTGGCCATCAAGCCCACCGACCCGGGCAGCGCGCCGGATACTATCGTTTGCGCCAAACCGTACCGCGCATCCAATAGAAAGGCTGTGCATTCTCCGGCTAACGCCTGTACAAGCTCGATCTTAGCTTCGCCGGTCTGCTGATAGCTGACCTGGGTGATGTCTCTATTGAGCAGTTCCTGAAAGTCCGATAGATGATCGAGTGCACAGATCAAAAAATAGCCGTCGGAACTCGTGACACGTTGAAGGCTGCGAAGCTTACCGGGATCGATGTTTTCTGTTTTTGTTTTCATAATTTGATGAGATGTCAGGGACGAGTGCTCCCTCAATGCAATGTAGAGGACGAAAAATTGTGGGTACCCGGTGATTGGCCGAGCACAAGAAGAGTGCCGGCCAGGAAGGTGTCTCCGAGCCCAATGGTAGCCATCGGTCGTTCCAGGTAAGGAGCAGCACAACAGACCACTACGTGGTTGCCGGAACGGCTGATCAACGGCCAATCCGGGGGACTAAATCTAGCCCCTGCCGGTATTCGCGTTGGAACGCAAGGTGCACCGGATTCCGCCCGACAGGAGGCAAGCAGACATCCGCAAAGAAGTGATTCCAATTCAGTTTCGGCGTCATCGCGCGTGACTGTTAGCGCCCAGTGGTCGGCATGCACACAAACTCTTCTAAAATCGAACTTGTTTACAAATCGGCTGGCTTGCTTGACCGCATCGTCTTTGCCAAACCCGCGCAGTTCGGTATGGCTCATGCCAAGCGAGGTGATTACTGGCCCGAGCATTGACAAGACTTGGTCCCGTGCCGCGATACTTTCGTATCCGCCAAGCTCCAGATGGATCAGCTCCAGACCCCGTTCGCGCCATCCGGAAAGTAGTTTTCTGGCATGCTCCAGCTCTTGGCTCAATGACTCGTCTGCCAATTCATTAAACCCGCATACCACGGCAGCTCCTGCGGTACCGGCATTCTCCTGGCTCATGCGTACGAAATGCGGATCACGGTCCAGATGGTGATGGGCGAAACGAACGATGATTCGAGTCGAACGGCTCGCCCTGACTGGTCCAACCTGCTCGCTGGCTGCGACCTCGAAAATGTAGTGGACGGGTTCGGAACCAGGCTGGCTGCTTAACTCTCCGCGGCGTTTCACACCGGAAGCATCCGCCACCAGAACATCGGGATGAATAATGGAGAGCTTGCGTTCGCTCCGATCCTCCAGACTGATCAGCGCCCTAGCTCCCAGGATGGCCAGGGTTTGAGCAGCCTGAGCTCCGGTCCCACCCAGACCCCAGTTGGCAATCCGTAAGTTCTTTTCGATCCAGGTTTCGGCGTCGGGCCAATCCAGAAAAAATTCGCCGCCACTGCCTCGTTCTGTTCGACGGATCAGTTCTTGCGCCAATGCATTGGGTTTGGTGCCAGGTTTTGCGGCAAAAAGCGACTCTGCTTCGGCCAGCCGCAGATAGGCATCGGCACAGCTGGCTAGACCGCACAAGATGAGCTGTGTCCCCCGTGCGTGAGCGCTTATTCTCGGCAGTAGGGAAGTATATCGGTCTACCCAAGACTCCTGCGTCATTCCTTTACCGCTCCCCCGGTTAACCCTGAAATGATATGTTGCTGAAACCCAAGGACCATCGCGACCAACGGCAGGGTAACAACCACTGACGCGGCCGCGATGTCCCCCCAAGGGACGTAGTGCAGGTCGGTAAAATTAGCGATGCCGACCGGCACGGTTTGGCGATCAATGTCCGACGTGAAAGCCAGGGCGAACATGAATTCGTTCCACGACGCAATAAAGCAAAGCAGTCCGGTTGTGACGATGCCCGGCAGAGACATCGGAGCAATGATGCGATAGAAAATGGTAAGCGGTTTGGCGCCATCGATGCGCGCAGCCTCATCGATCGAGCTTGGAATCGTGCGGAAATGACCGAATAACACCCAGGTTACAAACGGCAGCCCAAGCGCAACATACACAGTCACGAGAATCCGGTAGGTATCGAGCCAGCCCAGTTGCGAAGCCAGCATATAGAGCGGCGCAACGACTGCGATCTGTGGGAACATCGATACGGCAAGAACAAATCCGAGGATGCCGAATCGGCCACGAACGTTTAGCCGAGCCAATGCATAGGCTGCGATCGATCCGATCAACAGACAGAGCAGTGTCGTCAGACCGGCCACAACCAGAGAGTTGAACAGATAACGATGAAAACTCTTCGCCAAAAAGATGTTAATAAAGTGATCAAAGGAAATCGGATCCGGCCAGAGCTTTGGCGCGGTGCCAACCAGATCTCGATCGAGCTGAAATGACGTAGAAAATTGCCACAGAAACGGCGCAGCCGACCATGCCACGATGAGAGCGGCACTAACGTAAAGCAAAACTCGTCCGATCGCGTAACGACGGCGCGCGCTATGGAATGTTGCCTGGAGAGATCCGCTCATAGCTGCACCTCCCGGAATCGTTTCAAGAGGAAAAATCCGAATCCGATCGCAACCAGGATTTCGGTAACAAACATCGTTGTCGAAAGCGCCGATCCGTAGCCGAACTGAAGCGCGGAGAACAGGTTCTTGTAGGTCAAAGTCGACAACACCTCAGTGGAGTCGGCTGGTCCACCACCGGTCAGGACATAGACCAGATCAAAGATCCGAAACGCATCCAGAGCGCGAAACATCGCTGCGATTAAGAGACTGGGCGCCAACAGCGGGAGCCGAACCGCCCAAAAGCGCTTCCAAGGACTCGCTCCATCAATAGCGGCAGCTTCGCTCAATGAACGGGGAATTGTTTGCAGCCCGGCCAGCAGCAGCAACGCCATAAACGGCGTCGTCTTCCATACATCAGCGATAATGATGGTCGGCAATGCTAACTCGGGTGAACCGTACCAGTTCAGGTTGGCGGCTATCAGGCCGCAGGATCGCAAGAGATAATTCACGATTCCGTGCTGTCCATCAAATAACCAGCCGAACATCTTCGACGTAACGACCGTCGGAATCGCCCATGGAATGAGTACTGCGGCACGGACGATGCCTCGCCCGAGGAACCGTTCCGACATTACCAATGCCATGCTGAGCCCAACCAGCGTCTCCAGCAAAGTCGAGGCGCCCATGAACTCGATCGTGTGAATCCAAGCGTTCCAGAATCCACCGTCGCTCAATAACTGCTGGTAGTTGGCCAAACCAATAAACGCGTCGTCCGGGGAGGACAGCGTGGTGTTCCGCAGCGAAAGCCATAGTCCGAGCAAAACCGGATAGACCGAGACAGCGCCGATAAAGGCCAGCGCCGGAACCACCAAGACAATGGGACCCAGCCGCCACCGGGGTAATTTAAACCCCGGCGCCAAGTCGGCGTGGGTCATTGTTTTAGCTATGGGCATTGCCACCGCGCTTTTCAAGTTTTAACGATCGTCGCGATTTTCTCTTTCGCGGTTTGCAGAGCTTCTTTCACGTTTCCGTTGGTGAGCGCTCGAGAAACTTCGGACTGCAACACCAGCGTGACCTGCGGATATTTCGGCGTCACCGGACGCGGAATGGCTCCGAGGAACACATCCTTAAGCGGTTGCATAAACGATTGTTCCTTCGCGATCTCCGGTCGATCGAATACCGCCGCTCGCGTCGGACAGAGCCCTAGTTGGGTCGCGAATCGCAGCTGAGTCTCCGGAGACGACATCCAGCCAGCGAACTCGACTGCAGCCTCTCGTTTTTTGCTCGAGGCGTTGATACCGTATTGGTAGCCGCCGAGTGCGGCTGCGCTTTTTTTGTTTGGGAAATGGGGGAGCGGGACAACGGCAACTTTGTCCACCACTTTGGATTCCGCATCGCTCTGGGCGATCTTCCAGACGTAGGACCAATTGCGAAGAAACGCCGCTTCCCCGGCGGTAAAGGGACGGCGCGACGGTTCTTCATCCCAGCTCAGCACGTCGGCCGGCGTGATCTGTTCCTTGTTGATCAGATCGCGCATGAGTTGGACAGCTTCGATCGCAGGCTCGTCGGCAATCGAGACGGTTTTGCCATCCGCTTGCAGGATCGCGCCGCCATTCGAACCGACGAATGAAACCAGATCGCAGACCAGCACTTCCGCTTGTTTGGCCTGCCAGAGGAAACCGAACTTAACCCCACCCGAGCTGGTCGCTTGTTTCGCGCTGGCGATCAGTTCCTCCCAACTCGTTGGCGCGTTGAATCCGAGATCCTTTCGATAGTAGAGCATCCCGGAATCGACGAACCAAGGGAGCGCGGTGAGCTTGCCTTGCCAGGTGCAGGCCTGCACCATTCCGGAAAAATAATCTTTGGCCGAATCCTTGAAATATTCGTCGAGCGGTAACGCCCATTTCGCCGCGGCGAATTCCGCAATCCAGATGATGTCCTGAGTGAAGACGTCCGGATCACCGTTTCGGCGTGCGAGCTGTTGAACCAGTGTCTGGTGAACTTCCGTCGACGAACTCGGCGGCGGCAGCTCCTTGTAGGTCACATGGATCTTGGTCTGCGAGCCATTAAACGCGTTGACGACTTCGGCGATGGTTTGTTTCCCATAAAACTTGGCGCTCGCAAACGTGAGCTCGACTGGACCGGCTGCCCAGACTCGGCGAGGACCGACAAAGGTGGATACTGCAGTAGCTCCGGCCAGGGCCAGGCCGGTCCGTTTGATGAATTCACGTCGATTCACACCCCCGGAAGGAGGTTGCACGTCAGGTGCGCTGGAGGCCGAGGGATCGGGTGACGACACAGGTTGAATGCGTGGGGGG
>Ga0070698_100007117_pt1 | contig 12116 bp, 9 predicted proteins | sample KBSK1502metaG_FD_65477 | JGI IMG/M metagenome (GOLD analysis project Ga0070698, IMG submission 65477) | Corn, switchgrass and miscanthus rhizosphere microbial communities from Kellogg Biological Station, Michigan, USA - KBS K1-50-2 metaG | ecosystem: Host-associated > Plants > Roots >...
TGGATGCAGAAACGGCACAGAGCACGCTACCCGGTCTGTTTGCCGCGGGCGAAGCAGCCGCGGGCTTGCATGGCGCGAACCGGCTCGGCGGGAATTCGCTGTCGGATTTGCTGGTGTTTGGGCGTCGCGCGGGGCTCGCGGCGGCGCAACAAGCGAAGAATGTCTGTTTCCCCAATGTGGAAGGAGCGCAACTCGAGCAGGCCGAAAACGAAGCGTTGCGGCCATTTCAGAGAGTAGGAGGCGAAAATCCTTATGCAATCCACCGTGATTTGCAGGACGTGATGCAAAATCTGGTGGGAATCTTCCGCACGCGTGACGATATGCAGAAAGCAGTCGGCGAGTTAGGCAAACTGAAAGAGCGCGCATCGCATATCAGCGTGGAAGGTTCGCGCATGTTCAATCCAGGGTGGCATTTGGCGCTGGACTTGAAGTCCATGCTGACAATTTCAGAGGCTGTGACCCAAAGCGCGTTGGTGCGCGAGGAAAGCCGCGGCGCGCACAGCCGCATCGATTTCCCGGCGCTGAGCGCCGAATGGGGAACGAAGAACAACGTCGTGCGGCGCGATAGAACGGAAATGAGGCTCCGCCAGGAGCCTCTGGCGGAGATGCCGGCAGAGTTGAAGCAGATTTTGACTGAGGAGAAGTGATGCGCCGCAGCTCAATGAAGGAAAGGTCGGGAATCGGAGAGCGATCAGAATGGACATGCCGTGGAAAGCGTTAAGGGCTGCAGAGCGCGAGCGGGAATATCTTGCGCTCCTCACGTACTTGCCTTTGCGCAGCTACAGCAAGATTCCACGGTTTTTCCAGTTCACGTTTCAAATTCAGCGACAACTAAAAGATACAGAAGGCGCAATTGGGTACGCGCTGCGGGCCAAGCCGTTGAGCCGCAAGTTTTGGACCTTATCGGTTTGGGAAAGCGAGCGTGCTTTGATGGACTTCGTAGCTAGAGTGCCGCATGTAGAGGTGATGAAATCTCTTTCTCCTCACATGGAGCGGACCAAATTCACGAGATGGCAGCTCCTCGGTTCGGCACTTCCGCCAAATTGGGGCGACGCGATGCGGCGCGGCGGACAGGAGGCCTGAGTTAATGGCGGACGCGATTCTGAACGTTTTTCGGGGCGACAAGAACGGCGGCGCTGGCGTCGAGTACAAGGTGCCGATCGCGCCCGGGATGGTAGTGCTCGACGCGCTGCACTACATTCAGGGGCATCTCGCGCCGGATCTTGCGGTGCGCTGGAACTGTAAGGCGGGCAAGTGCGGTTCGTGCTCCGCGGAAGTGAATGGGCGTCCACGGCTGACTTGCAAAACGCGCATGGATGCGCTACCGACAGATAAACCCATCACGGTGAGACCGATGAGGACGTTTCCGGTGATCAAGGATTTGGTCACCGATGTCTCTTGGAATTACAAGGTGAACCGCAAGATTCCTCCGTTTCAGCCGCGGCCGGGCGTGCAGTGGAAGTTCTCTCAAGAAGACGCCGATCGCGTTCAAGAGTTTCGGAAATGCATTGAATGCTTTCTGTGCCAAAACGTGTGTCATGTGCTTCGAGATCACGGCAAGAACGAGCAGTTCGGCGGACCAAGGTTTTTCGTGCGTGTGGCGGGGCTGGAGATGCATCCACTAGACGGGGTCTCGCGCGAGAAATTGCTGCGCGATGAGTTGGGCATCGGTTACTGTAACATCACCAAGTGCTGCACCGAGGTTTGCCCGGAAGAGATTCACATTACGGATAACGCGATTATTCCGCTGAAGGAGCGGGTCGTCGATCGATACTACGACCCACTCGTGTGGATCGCGCGCAAAATCCGCGGTGCGCCTAAAGAGTAGACGGCGCATGAGGAGCTCCCATGGATCTGAAGCTAAAGACCATATCCAAGTCTGGTATCGCTGAAGCCATCGCAAAAGCGGAGCTATACCGCTACCTGAACGAGCCCGAAGAAGCAGAGTCGATTTGCCGGGACATTCTTGCCGCCGATCCCAACCATATGTTGGCGTTGCGAACGCTCGGCCTAGCCATTACGGACCAATTTACCGGCGAAGCGGCCGACCGCTATGCAGAAGTGGAGAAGATCTTCCAGAGCTTGACCGATGCTTACGACCGCAGCTACTACACTGGTCTGCTGTGCGAAAGGCGAGTGAAAGCGCAACTACGGTCCGGGCGCGCTCCTCATACGCTGCTGCCGCTGCTGGAGCGGGCTCTCCAATGCTTCGCTGAGGCCGAAAAGATTCGCCCCCCGGGCAACGATGACGCGATCCTGCGCTGGAATCGTTGTGTCAGGCTGCTGCAGAGCCAGCCGGAGTTCGAGTCGGAGGAAGTAGCCTCATTTGAGGCGTTGGATAGCCCGCCGGCTCGAGGCGGCTGACTTTCGCGTGCGAGCGCTTGGGCGGCCGGTGCGCGCTGAAAATACCGCATTACACCATACGGTTGTGTCCTGTTCTCGACTTAGGCTTAGTAGATCAAAAGTCAATTTCTTGTTAAGAGTGACGTGGGACCATTGACAAATTGATTTCAGCGCGAGACAACCAGCACATCCCCTAAGGGTTCCTGGCCGTGTTGTCCTCTTTCGGTGGCTTGTTATTGCGACGGGTTGCCAACCACGCCCGTTCTTCATCGTTTAGTCCGTTTCCATCAGGATTGATGGGTCGCGTGAAAGGAAGCAGAGAAATGCGTACTGTCCCGGTCGTTGCGGTGTTCGTGCTGTTTTTCCTCGGGGTGTCGGTGGTTGCCAGCCCAGCCCAAGAGGTAAAGGGGCGTCGTGCCAGAGGCCAGGTGATCGTACCGGAATCCAGTGTCGAACACCCCGAGGACGTGGGCTTCCGCGCTCACACGCATTTGCGAATGCTCGTGCCGACAGAAGGACGCTTCGAAACGGCCGCGCAGACCAGCACGGGACTGCCCCCAATTCTCGGCCTGTTCTTTGAGACGCCAGCTTCGGCCGCGTGCGTGTACCGGTTGGTGGCTGACCCGAAACCAGGTTGCAGTCCGGACGAAACAACGGAGCCGCCATCGGGCGGTGGCGGCGCGATTGCTCTCGTGGAAGCTTTTGACGATCCTACTGCAGCCAGCGATTTGGACGTGTTCTCCACGCAGTTTGGTTTGCCGCACGCGGACTTGACCGTGGTTTTTGCTAACGGTACGAAGCCCGCTGTTGACCCTACTGGCAGCGCCGAGTTGGAGACCTCTCTAGATATCGAGTGGGCCCACGCTATGGCACCCAAAGCCAAGCTTTTCCTTGTGGAGGCTGCATCTTTGCGTCTCTCGGACATTTTTGGTGCGATTTTCGTGGCGGGAAATCTGGTAGCAGCCAATGGCGGCGGTGAAGTCTCTATGAGCTTTGGCACAAGCGAATTTCCCCAGGAAATTCAGCTTGATAATTTCTTCACGACGCCGGGTGTAGTTTATGTCGCTTCAGCGGGCGACAATCCCGGCACCCAATATCCTTGTGTATCTCCCAATGTGCTTTGTGCTGGCGGTACGACAATTTCCCGCGACTCGAAAACCGGCAAATTTTTACTCGAGAACACCTGGCAGGACACTGGAGGTGGCCCGAGCTTGTTTGAGCCTCGTCCCGAATTTCAAAACGGGATCGCAGGGATAGTGGGTGATGTGCGCGGCGCTCCGGATCTTTCGTTTGATGCCAATCCCAAGACCGGCGTGTGGGTGTTTGATGGCAATACGTTTCGTGGGTCGAAGAATCCGCTGGGCTGGGCCGTTGTCGGTGGCACCAGCGTTTCGGCGCCTGCGCTTTCTGGCATTATCAACCTGGCGGGAAAATTCCGCACTTCCAGCCAATTGGAGAACGCTGAGATTTATGAACAAGTCGGAAAGAGTCGAGACTTTCGAGACATCGAATTCGGCAACTGCGGCTTCAATATCGGCGATTTCGCCAAAGACGGGTGGGACTTCTGCACAGGCGTGGGCAGCAACATCGGATTACGTGGCAAATGAATCGCGCGATTCCGCGGCGGCTGGGTATAGTTTCACTGTACAGGCGTAAGCCCTTTCCGGCGAACTCGCGATCAGCCACTTCCGCAACTTGTATCTTAGTGGGCTGACCGTGCGGAGAGAGGCTTCGCGTCATTTGTGAGCTTCAACACCAGCACCTTGCCGTTGGAATGAAAGCTTCCACCTGTGGCCGTCTTGGCCTCTTTCATCGGACGTTCGGGTAAGAAATGCGTGACTTCCAGGACCAGCCCCGTAGAAACCAGGGTCTTCTCTACATAGTCACGTTCTACGTCGATGTCAGGGTCGATTTTGTGAGTGACTCCATTATTGCGCTGGTCTCGCTCAAATCCGACATCATGCGTGGCCGCGCCGACCCACAGCGTTTGACCATTCACTTGGAACGGCGCTTTCCAGATGCGGAGATGGTTTCGAGAAGCAACTACAGTGATCGGCTCGGCGTGCGCCCAGCCGAAATCCTGTGTCCGGCCGAATAGATACAGAGGACTCATGGGCATCGTCAGATACGACTCCTTGGAAATGCTCTCGATAATGCCGTGAAGAACTGAACCCCTCACATCGGCATCAACCTTCACCCAACCCGCCGTCGTGAACACTTTTTGCATGGCATCCTCAGACCCGAGGACCAGAAAATTGACCATGTCTCCTGGATTTCCATCTTTGTCCGCGACGCGCCGAGGAATCTTTGAGAAAAGAGAAGCGTCAATGCCGGGCATGGTGGTTACTTGCCGCACCGGGACAAAGCTTGCATCCGGGGCATAGATTTCGACCCGCACCGTGTACGTTCCATCGCCGGTATCTGTACTCGTTTGGTTGATACCCAGCGACAGCTGACCCCCGGTATAGGAAACGACGTTGCAGTGTCCCCCGAGGAGAAATGGCTGAGCAGTGGCAGGATCTCCGACGCGACCCAGGAGAGCTCCGCGCGCAGCGCCATTGTAGGGCAAGATTCGCAGCAAATCTTTGAAGCCGCGCGCCAGCCCTTCCGGGCCGTTTTCCTCGTTAGCGTCCGCATAACGCAACTTGCCGCTAGCAGTGGCGACGACGTGTTCCCCTGCTTGGACCGCAATGCCTGTGTCTACCCAAACTTGATCCCCGGTGATCTGGAACTCCTGCGAGACACGCCGTTTGCCCGTCGGCGTTTGCACTGGGGAAGGAGCTGGCTTCGGAGCGCTTGATTGCGCCTGCGCTGGAGGATCCTGGCGGACCAGTTGAGCGCCAAGCAGCGGCTCGGAGCAGATGCCCGCCGCCGCAAAACAAAAAGTCCAAAATTTCAAGATTCTCATCAAATCGTTGCGCATGGACAGCCATCCTGGGGGAGAGCTGGCGGCGTCTCACTTTAGACAGATGCTACGGAAAGACGCAAGTGTTGGCCGGGGTCGGCAGCGAGCACTACAGAGCATTCCTTGACGTGCTACGGGCTGCCTTGTATGTTGACAGAATGGCTTGCGTGGCGATCCATGACGGAAGGAGCGACCACTGCGACACCCTAAAATGCCGCGAATGTTCCATTATCCGATCGTAGAGATTCAACGGGAATCGCTGCACATTATCGAATGCGAAGGGCTCTTCTGAGAAACATTCTTTGGCAAGTTGCGATCGCGGCTTGTTTTGTCGCTCTATTGTCTCCCACCGCGCTGGGCGCGCAAGCTTCCGCAGGTGCTCCCCCGCCGCGACAGCGTTTACACGCGGCCCCGGCCACAAATGTGATCGTCGACGGCAACGAAGCTATGTTTGCGACTATGTGCGCCCTGCTGGCCTCAGGCTTCGAGGCGAATGTCAGTTCCGAAAACTGGAAACCTTTTCGCGCGCAGATGCGTGAGCGGCTGCAGCACCAGCAAGGGCCAGCGGTAGATGCTGTCCGTGACTTCTACAACAAGCGTGCATTGGCCGATCCTGGAGCGGTTCTGTCCGAGTACATCTGGTTTGGGCTGGTTTCTGGTCCGGCGCCCAAGTTCCAGCCAATTCTACGTCGCGATGAGTTGCCTCCAGAAGTCATCGCGCTCGAGGGTTTCAGCGAAATTCTTTCGGCCTACTACCAGGAGCAACAGATCGGGCAATTGTGGCGGCAGATCCAGCCTATATATCTGCGGGAGATCGAACAGTTGCACGATTCGGTTTCGCAGATCATTTTTGTCGCGACGAACTACCTGCGCGAGATCATGAACCCCTCAAATCCGCGCACGTTCTCAATTATCGTAGAGCCACTAGTTGGGCGGATCACGAACGTACGCAATTTTCAGGATCATTACGCGATCGTGCTCAGCGGGTCGGAGGATGTACCTGTCGATGTCGTGCGCCACGCGTATTTGCATTTTTTGTTGGACCCTTTGCCTCTGCAGTATTCGCACATAGTTGCAGCGAAGAAACCGATATTCGACGCGGCGGCGCACGCGCCGAGGCTAATGCCCGACCTGAAAGACGATTATCCCTCGTACTTCGCGGAATGCTTGGTGCGGGCCGTGGAGCTCAAGTTGAAGCGGATGTCACCCGGTGAGCGCGAAGCCGCCATTGGTGACGCTGATGTCAGCGGATATGTTCTGGTTCGACCTTTGTTCCAGGCGCTTGCGAATTTCGAGGGATCGGAACCCTCGATGAAATTGTATTTTCCAGAGTTAGTCAGGGGTATTGACACCACGGCCGAGACTAAGCGGGTGCAATCAGTGAAGTTTGCCCCGAGCGGGGCTGCCCCGAACGCTTCCGACACTTCCACCGAAGCAGTGGCTCGGCAACGTAGGCCGCAGCCAACCACGGTGCCCAATGACGTCGAAGCGATCGCTGCCCTAACGGAAGGAGAGCGGCGTATCGCTGAGAAAAATCCGCGCGCCGCCGAGGCTTCGTTCCAGCGGGTATTGGCGAAGTATCCGGATCAATCGCGTGCCTGGTATGGACTTGGATTGGTCGCGCTGCTCGATCACGACGGGCCCCGCGCGAAGGAAGTGTTTGGCAGGTTGACATCCGGCGAGCATGCGGCGCTGCAGGATCCCCTGGTTCTGACGTGGTCGCATGTTTATCTCGCGCGCATATACGATGACGAAGGCCAAAAGGAACAGGCAAGAACGGAGTACCAAGCGGCTCTGGCCGTGAATGGGGGGCCGGAACAAGCGCGGCAAGCGGCTCAGAGAGAGCTGGCCGCATTTGCCAAGGAGAAGCCGCCAGAGCGGCCATAAACAACGATCTCAGCCCCAAAAGGAAGAGAAGATCATCTTCCACGGGGTCGCAAGTCTGACGTGAGTGACCCCGAGAGGTCAGCTTCCAGCCTGCCGACTCCGGCCGGGGAATTTAATTAGGAGAGAGCCGATGAAAAGGAGTTTGACTACTTGGGTGAGCGCGGTGGCGTTCACGGTCATATTGTTCGGCGCAAGTTGTATCGCGTCCGCCCCCGATGCGCAGGGTGGCCAGCAGGGAAGCCAGCCGCAACAACAGCCGCCTGCGCAGCAAGACCAAAGCAAAGACAAGGAGCCGAAACGTGCTCCGCTGTCGATGGACAGCGTGCCGGCGCCGGCCAGTCCTGAAGAGGAAGCTGCCTATAAAGCCGTTCAAGAGGCGCCGCCGACGGACATCAACAAAAGAATTCAGATGGCGGAAGATTTCTTGCAAAAATATCCGCAGAGCCGGTATCGCGGCGTCATGTACCAAAATCTCGTTTCCGGGTATTTCGCCACGCAACAGATACCGAAGTTGCTAAATGTGGGTGACAAGGAAATTGAGATCAATCCAAACGATGCCCCGGTGCTCGCAGTCGTGGCGCAGACCATCGCGCGCTCATTTAATGCCAAAGCGCCTGACGCAGAGAAACAATTGGAAAAAGCCGAAGAGTATTCCAAACGCGCCATTGAAGTAACTCCGACATTGCAGAAGCCCCCCAGCATGACGGACGAGGCCTTCATGACCGCTAAAAACGATACTTTGGGAATGGCCCACAGCGGGCTGGGTCTCGTATACGTGCGTCGCGCTAAATACGCCGAGGCGATTCCGGAGCTCGAGCAGTCCATCAAAGTGGATGCGCACGCGCAAGCTGATCCTGTGAACTATTACCTCCTGGGATTGGCGAACGACAAGACCTCTCACTTCGATGCTGCAGCAACTGCATTTTCGAAGTGCGCCGCGATCCAGAGCTCTCTGCAGGCGACGTGCAAGAACAGTGCCGAGGAAGTGAAGAAAAAGGGAGCGACGCAGCTTAGTGCCCCCAACTGATTCGGCATTTTGCATCGCCCCTTTCGCTATGACCGGCAACGATGAGGATCTTCAACAGCGACTCGGCTACCAGTTCGTGAATCCGGAGCTGCTCCGGCGCGCGCTGACTCATAGTTCTGCGATTCCGGAGCTCCGCGCCGGCCAAAGTGGGGACTCTGTTTCTCCGCCGCAAAATAATGAACAGTTGGAGTTCTTAGGCGACGCCGTGCTTGATATGCTGGCGAGCGAATATTTGTTGGCAGCCTTTCCGGACTGGAGCGAAGGCCAACTCTCGAAGAGCCGGGCTCGCCTGGTGAATGCGCGCTCCCTCGAGCTCGTTGCCAGGCGGCTTAGGCTCGGCGAGCACCTCCGCCTCGGTCGAGGGGAAGAGAAAACCGGTGGACGCGATAAACCGGCGCTGCTGGCAGATGGATTTGAAGCAGTGCTCGCGGCAATTTATCTCGATGCTGGACTGCCGGCAGCCCGTGAGGTCCTACGTCGCGTGTTGTTTGAGCAAGCCCTGGAGGAACGCGGCGAGCGTATCGCGGAATCGGATCGCAAATCGGCGCTCCAAGAGTTTCTGCAAGGGCGCGGCCAGCCGCCGGCAGAATATAGGCTAGCGCGAGAAAGCGGGCCCGACCATCAGAAAATGTTTCAGATTGAAGTTTGGGTGAACGGGTCGTGCATGGCTAGCGCGGAAGGCACCACGAAGAAAGAAGCCGAACAACGAGCCGCTCGCAGTGCCCTGGAACGCTTGGAACAAATGACTGCGACAGACTGAAACATCGTGCCCGAGCAACAGACAGCTCAGGAAGCAGTCCTACCGCTGCCGGCAGCGCAAACGCAGAGCCATACCGAGCAGACCACGCTTTCCGAATATCTGGAATCGCTATTAGTGACCGTAATCCTGGCGCTGTTCGGCACCAGCTTCATCGTTCAAGCCTTCAAGATTCCATCGGCTTCCATGGAAACCACACTCTTAATTGGCGACCATTTGTTGGTCAACAAGTTCATTTTCGGGGGCCAGGGTGCCTGGTACGAAAAACTGCTCCCCTATAGGGCCCTCCAGCGCGGCGACATCATCGTTTTCAAATTTCCGTACCAAGATCATCAGCATTTTGTGAAGAGGATAATCGGCCTGCCTGGAGACCGCGTGCGGATCGAAGACCAGCGCGTGTTTATTAATGGAAAGGTGCTGAACGAGCCATATGTGGTACATGATTCTGCAGCCGGCTACGACCCGCTGAATTACTCATTTCCCCCGAAGGGAAGCCAACTCTATACGACCCCGGTGCAACCCGAATGGGCCCACGAAATCGGGAAGTATGTCAAAGGCAACGAGATCATCGTTCCTCCCGAGAAGTACTTCGCCATGGGCGACAATCGTGATCACAGCCTCGACAGCCGCTACTGGGGATTTGTGGACCGTAATGCCATCATGGGCCGCCCGTTCTTGATCTACTGGTCTGTGGATGCGAGCAGTTCGGACTACGGACAGAATACTTTCTGGCAACGGCTCGCTGGCATCTTTGACACGCTCATCCATCTCCCCACGCGCACGCGTTGGAGCCGCATGCTCCACACTGTGCACTGAGGCCTACTTCGCTAACGCTGCGTTCCTTTTGTCCGCCTTCAAGGGGCTCGGTGCGTCCCCTTGCACCTTTCCATTTGTCTCTCACTCTGCGAAACTTTCAGCTAGCATGAACCGCGTTCGCAAATGGTGGAGGAGCGCCTTGGCAGCGGTCGCGCTGGTCATTGCCCTGCAAGCTGGCGTGTCGCTGCTAGTCCGAACTCATCGAGTCCACGACTATTTGATCGAACAGCTTGAGCACGCGTTCGGGCGGCGGGTCGAGGTGGCTCATTTCAACGCACTGCTTTTGCCGCGTCCTCAGCTGGATGCTGAGCGCGTCACGGTTGGAGAAGATCCGGCATTCGGAAACGAGTACTTCCTGCGCGCGGATTACCTTAACGCCAGCCTGCGATGGAAAGGTCTGTTACGCGGTCGCATCGAGTTCGGCAACCTCTCCCTGCGTCGGCCCAGCCTCATTCTGGTTCGCAACGAACAAGGCCGCTGGAATCTGGAGCGCTGGCTGCCGCCTGCGAAATCCGTGACGTATAACAGCGGATCGCCTTACGGTCCGCCCTCGGCCACAACGCCGTCCAATCGCCTGCAGCAGATTTATATTGACGATGGCCGTGTCAATTTCAAGATTTTGGACGAAAAGCTCTCCTTTGCCCTGATTAGCGTTTCCGGAAGCGTCGAGCAAATGTTTCCTGGCCGGTGGCAGCTCCAATTTCAAGCACAGCCTTGGCGTAGTGGAGCGGCGCTTCAGTCTACTGGCACGGTGTTCGTTCGCGGCGACGTTGCAGGGACTTCCGCGAGGTTGCAGCCTGCGGAAATCCACGTGCGCTGGGATCAAGCTTCGCTCGCGGATTTGCTCCGGCTGTTTAGCGGACGGGACTATGGCGTGCGCGGCGTGTTTGCGCTCGACGCTACAGCAAAGAGTGAACTCACGGGCCGCGGCTCCGCGCCAAGCTTACAGCCCGGTGATTGGACCTATTCCGTGCACGCCCGCGCGACCCACATTCATCGTTGGGATTTAACTGAGCGTTCCGACAACCCTCGATTGAACTTCGATCTTCTAGGCCGTTGGAACGTTGCCAACGAATATGTCCGTGCCGACCGCCTCATCATCGAGGCGCCGGGGTCCAACCTGCGGGGAAGCGCTCTCGCCTCTGTTCATGGCGAGCCTCCCTGGGAAATGCGCATCGACTCTGCGGGAATTCAAGCTGCAGACCTACTCTCTTGGTACCGCGCATTTCAGCCCGGCGTGGACGATGCCATTTCCGTTCAGCAATATTTCACGGGCGCGGCAACGGTCAGCGGATGGCCGCTCTCGCTCGAAGAAGCGGCTTTTTCCAGCGAAGGTGGTGAGGCCCGCCTGCCGGAATTGATGGCAGTGCGTCTCGGGGCCTTAGAAGGCGGCCTCCAGAGGTCCAAACTCTCGATTGAGCCATTTCGCATTTCGTATTCTGCGCAAGGCCGTGCTGGCGTTGTATCCGACGCGTCGTCGGCCTCCCGGCGACGTTCCGCCAACCAAAGCCGGGCCGCTGTGAACATCGGATTCGTTCACGATTTCGATAAGCACGCAGGTGGCCTGAACATCGAGGGCCACACTGAGAGAGTAGAGGACATCTTTGCGCTGGCCGCGAAGTTTGGTCGGACCCTAAACCACGGCTGGGAACTTAGCGGCCCGGCTAGCGCGGCGCTGCGTTGGGAGTGGAGCACCATGCCGGTGGCCGCCCGTTGGAATGGGCGCATTGAGGTAAACAGTGGCGAACTTCAGGTCGCCGGATTGAACAGATCGTTGCGGATGAGCCGCACGCGTCTCGAGTGGAAAGACGGTTTAAAGGTTGCCGACATTGGCGAGATTACCGGGTTCGGGGGGCAGTGGTCTGGAACGATTCGTCAGACAAGTGCGACCGACGAGAACGGCAATCCAAAATGGAATTTCCAATTGCACGCTGATCACCTGGACGCCGCCGAGTTGGACCGTTGGTTCGGTCCCCGCGCCAGGCCGAACTGGCTCCAGCGATTGTTGCCCGCGGTGCTCGGCGCGCGTGCCGTTACCCCGGCCCCCAGCGACTTGGTTCGACGCGTGAATGCGGACGGCGAGTTGCATATTGACGACTTCACGATCGAGAAGCTGAAGCTCGAGCAAGTGCACGCCGTCGGTTCCTTGCGCGATCTGCGCCTCGACCTTCGCGAGGCTGAGGCACGCTGGGCTGGCGGACTTGTGCGCACCAAGCTAAACGCAAAGTTCTTACCTCGTCCAGCCTATGATATCGCCGCCGAGCTTGACCGCATTGATCTGGCAAAATTGCCGGCTCCGCCCTATGCGGCCGAACGTTTCGTCGGCGTAGCTTCAGGAACCGTGCATCTAACAACCCAGGGAGTCGGCCGCGATGAGTTGC
>Ga0070698_100007118_pt1 | contig 12115 bp, 11 predicted proteins | sample KBSK1502metaG_FD_65477 | JGI IMG/M metagenome (GOLD analysis project Ga0070698, IMG submission 65477) | Corn, switchgrass and miscanthus rhizosphere microbial communities from Kellogg Biological Station, Michigan, USA - KBS K1-50-2 metaG | ecosystem: Host-associated > Plants > Roots >...
CCGTGTTGCCTTGAATGCGCGAAGCCAGAACCGGAACCGATGCGACAATCGATTCAGAGAGAATATTGGCGCCGCCTTCGATGCGCGACGAAATGATACTAAGCTGGCTTGCCGCTAGAACCCGCAACGTGCGTGGCCTGGATAACTCACCGAGCCATCGATAGCGAGGACTAATCCGCATTTCTCGCCTTGCGTGTTGCTCCATTTGCCGGGTCATCGCGCCGCCAATGTGAGTGATGCGGATTTCTGAAGACTGCGGGAGTAAGCGCGCCGCCGCAGCCGCGCGGAAGGGATCTTTCACTGGTCTCAGGTGACCAATCACACAAACATCAAAACCATCGCTCGATGATTTATTTGACGTTCGTCCGTGCGTTGCGAGCGCGCCAAGAGCTTCAACGGATTGATAGATCACGTGTGCTTTGCGTCGAGCTGTTGCGTCGAGTTCGCGGAGCGCTCCTGGCTGCAGAACGACGATCTTTTTGGCCAGCTTCAAAGAGTTCTGCGCCCGACGACTGCTGTAAAGGTCGCGATAGAGATCAGTACCGGTAAGGGCGACGATAATCGGGGCGTCGGGATGTTTTCGATGAAACCGGGCGACGGCCGGGTGACTGCGCCGTGCATGCAAGGCGACCAGCACATCGTACTCTTCATCGCGGTACTCATGAGCGATCGAAACACGATGCCCGAGCTTCCTGAGAATCTTTGCCCAACGCAGTGCTGTGACTCGGTTGCCGGAGCGCGATTCCTTTGGAGCTGGAGTGACAATGCCGATCTTCATTCTTTCGAGTACAGCGCGCAAGTGCGAAATCCGGCCCACACGTCGCGGCGATGCGGCTGGTAGAAGTTTCTGTAAGCATTGTGAATCAGACGCGAACGCGTCGTCCAGCATCCGCCGCGCAACACTTTGTGATCGCCAAACCACGGCGCTGAATATTCTTTGTAAGGACCGTCGACAAATCCGGGGTAAGGAGTGAAATCGCTCGCCGTCCATTCCCAGACGTTGCCGACCATTTGCCGGCAGCCAAACGCACTGTCACTTGCCGGCAGGGCGCGAACGTCAATGCAACCACCGGCTTGCCAATCCAAGTTGGCGAGATTCGGATCGGGAGCTTTATCACCCCAGGGAAATCTTCGCTTGCGTTCACTGATTCCGCCGCCATCGGTAGTTGGCTCGGCGCTCGCGGCCATCTCCCATTCAGTTTCAGTAGGCAACCGACGTTTGGCCCAGCGACAAAAAGCATCGGCTTCAAACCAATTCACGTGCAATACCGGCAGATGATCCTGGAGCGGGACTAACTGATCAAAGTTGCGCCGCAGCCATTTGTTTCCGTCACGCTGCCAATAAACCGGATGCCTTGCATCTGCGAGTTGTCGCCATTGCCAGCCGGCAGCGGACCACAATTCTCGTCGCTCATAACTCCGATCACTTACAAACGCAGCGAACTCTGCATTCGAGACTGCGGTCCGGGAAATCGAGAACGTTTCCAACTGAACCTCGTGCGCATCCATCTCGTTGTCAAAAGTGAAAGGGCGATCAGGCAAGCTGCCAAGTAGAAAACGCCCGCCGGGGATCAACGCATCGCCCAGGTCGCCGAAGTCAGCCCTTTGCTGGGAATCATTATTCCCGCTTTCGAACTCAGGTTGCGGATAGCCGAGCGTCTGACGCGTGTACCCAAACGCTTCGTCGTGCATGTCTTCATGAAAAAGGACCAACGAGAGAAAGTAGGTAGCGTCCTTGTCAAGTTCTTCTGCGACGCCATATCGATCGATTACTCGATCCAGTACGCCTTGCATGTAAGCCAGAACCCTCGCCCTCGATAGCAAAGGAATATCCCAGCGAGTTTCATGGGCCACCTTCGCCGAATCGTAGAGCGCATCGCCGTCGGGCAATATAGGCGCGCGTCCATTCAAATGTCGGAGCACCCAGTATTCCTGAAACCAGGCCACATGACCGATTTCCCAAAGCAGTGGATTAACGGTCTCCAGGCGCGGTCCGATCAACTGTTCGTCGTTCAGATCGGCAACCAGTGCGAGCGTGCGCTGGCGCGCCTCGCGCAGCGAATCGACAAAGTGGTTCATGTCACCAGCCGACCGGTAAAGAAATCTTAAAGGAACTAGGAAGATACCGATCTCAGATCCATCATTGAACGTGCGATTGAAGCAACCCGCCCGCTGATTGAACAACGAAGACACGAGCTCCAACGACTTCATCAAGCAGTAATCAGTGGAAAATATCCTATTTCTTGCGCCCGTTAGTCTCCGGTTCCTCTGCCCAAAAGGTCCATGCGGCGCCATTCTCATGTTTCTCGCGGGGCGACAGCAACCCACGCTGCTCAAGTGTAGTTCGAGCGCCGCGATACATGTTTGCGAACAAGCATTGGGTGATATCTGATAATTCCCATCCTTGCTGCGAAAGGCTGGTCTTCCGAAAGGCAAGCTCCATCTTTTGGCGTTTCCTTGCAAACAGCTTCACCAACTCCTTACTCATCTCTTCACAAAGCGGCCCAAATTCCGCGCATTCCTCGGCCTTGAATACAGGAAAGTTTGGTTCATAGTAGCGTTCAGCCGGATGAGTTTTTTCCCAATCAACGGCTTCGCGCAAGAGTTCACTGCGTAGCATGTCAGTGACATGAGTATGAACACTCGGAGCGGACAGGGAAAGGGCTTCAGCGATCTGGGTGATCGTATTCGGACCTGCGGCCAGGACATTTAGAATCTGCTCTTTCGTTCCGTCTGGCAGCAATCTGTTCTTGGTGATCTCGGCCCACGGATCGCTGTAAGCATCTTGTCTGGATGAGACACACTCGCACGGAAAACGTAGTCGGTTGAATCCATCAGTTAGACTCATAATTGTTAGTAGCAGCGGTCAGCTTTCTAAATAAAAAAGGAACGCGTTTTCGGGAGGTCCAACAGAATTATACCAGTGTTTGAATTCGTTCCTTCGGGGAAAGGACCGATGCTCTCAAAATACACACTTTCTTAACATCTCTTCCACATTCGGGTCTTTACAATTTCATTTTTAGGACATACCCTAACAGCGTTCCCTATAGAACTTTCCCTCGGAGAAGCCCCTTCCCAGGGCTCGCGGGTACATTCCAGCGAACCCGAATAACAATGCGGCCTCGACCGCCACGAATCCCCTGAAAATAAAATCAGACTCCGCAGAAGTTGTCGCGGCTGCATGGCGAATCGGGTGAGTGACATTGCGGCGTGCATCAACAGGATTCTGCATATGGCTGATGGCCTTGAGCATGGGAATCATTAACCAATTCCCAAAGAAGTTTGATTAAGCTGAACTTCGATAGGAGGTGATTTATGGCTAGCAGAGCAAGCATAGGAGGACATCCGATCCACCCGATGCTAATTCCATTTCCGATTGGTTTGTTAGTGTTTTCATTGATTGCTGATCTGATCTACCTGTGGCGCGGCAATCCGGTTTGGGAAAACTATGTCGCGTTCTACACGTTGCTCGGCGGAATCATTGGCGCCGCCGCCGCTGCCATTCCGGGCTTAATTGATTGGGCTACCCTGACGGATCGCGCGGCAGTGAAAGTGGCGAACTGGCATGCGCGAGTGAACATCATTGGATTGGTAATCTTCATTGCCAGCTTCTATCTGCGCACCACGAGCGGTGCCAAATGGATCGCCGGCCTGCCATCCCTGCCGATAATTCTTTCCATTGTGGGGGTCGTCGGACTAAGCATAGCCGGCTATCTCGGTGGCGAGTTGGTATTCAGGCACGGAGTGGCGGTGAACGCCAGTAGCAGTGCTCCTGAGAAACCAGAAGCGCAGCGCCATGTGCGCGCTGCCTGAGAAAGACTCGGCAAATGAAGAATCGAGAAGTCGGCTATGCCCTGATGAGGATCACATATGGCGTGATCTTCCTGTTCTATGGAATTGGAAAATTCAGGGGCGGCCTCGGCAATTTTGCCGGCGGCATGAATCAGCAGTTTTCAGGAAAGCTGCCCGCCGCGATGGTGATGCCTTTTGCCTATGCGATTCCGTTCGCCGAGACGATTTCGGGAGGCCTGATCTTCCTGGGATTGTTTACTCGGGCTGGATTAACGCTGTCGGGCCTCTTGCTGATAGGTCTGACATTCGGCGTGGTGATTTTGGGTCAGGCTCCGATCGTAGCGCACAACCTGCAATACGTGCTGGTGAACTTTGTCTTGCTCTGGTTTGTCGATCTAAATCGTTATTCGGTGGACGGTTTATTGGGAAGGAAGCCAGCGGCCGGGTTCACAAACTGACTGGTTCTTCTCTCAGTGCTTAATCGGGAGGGCAGCGTATGTTTCTAAAAAGACTCAGAATTCTTTTGTATCCGTGCCTCATGCTCGCAGCGGCAGTTTATCCGCTGGCCAGTAATAGCTTTCCTGGTTTGGGAGCCTGCGCCAATGGTCTTGCTGCGCAGCGATACACGCTCGACGCGTCGCCGAGCAAGTTCATTGCTCATGGTCTTCCGGGCGGCTTACTCTGGTTCAAAGGTCATGAACATCTCGTTGCGGTGCGCGAATTCAGCGGCGAAGCGCAGTTGAATGCGGATTCGCTCGCAACCTCCTCGCTGGTAATCACCGCCAAGACGGCGTCGATGGAAGAAACCAGCAGCGTCTTTACGGACGCGCTAAAGAAGATCATCAATAAAGAGTTGCGCGAGATTGTCCTCTTGCCCGACCAATATCCAGATATTGTTTTCAAAAGCACTGGCGTCAGTGGCAAGGCTGCCGGCGTTAACCAATATGACTTGAAGATCAATGGCGATCTAACCCTGCATGGTGTGACGCGGCAAATTACAATTCCGACCAAGGTGACGGTTATGGGAAACGATCTGCGAGCACAAGGCGAGTTCAGCATCAATCGCAGTGACTTCAAAGTGAAAGCTACTTCGGCATTTCATGGTTTAGTGCGTAAGAAACAAGCTGAAATTCGAGTTCGATATTGTGGGCCACCAGTCTTGAGGAAAGTCTTTCAATCAGAAATCATGTTTGAGAATATTCAAATCACGAGCGAAGTAGATCGGCGTAATGCGAAGACCTGCCGATTTACTACAACGCGGACGCTTTATGTCGGGACCAAAACTATAGACAGCAAGGACGAAGCCAAAGGACTCTCGCTCGCCGAGCGGCTGATGTGTTTGCCGGGCATTGAGAGGATTCAACTGATCGGCCATCTGTTGGTGGTAAGCAAAACGGCGGATCGCGAGTGGCGTGATCTTGGTAAGGAAATCGAATTGCTCCTCACCTCGTATCTGATCTCAGGCGAGGCTTTAAGTCCCGATGATGTCCACGATCAGATGATGCTGATCGGGAGAAACACGAAGGAAAAGGTTCAGTATCTAATCGATGCGCAAATCAATCCCGGCGTCGCCGAGCATGGCGGTTCGGTGCAAATTGTAGAGGTGAAGGACGACAGCGTTTATTTAAGACTTCAGGGCGGATGTCAGGGATGCGGCGCGGCGGACTTTACGCTAAAGCAGGGTATTGAAGCGATCGTCAAACGCGCAGTGCCGGAGATTCAGCAAATTATCGATCTGACCAACCATAGTGCTGGTTTGAATCCTTATTATCGAGGACCCAATCTGGAACAGATCGCGAATTAGCGGAAGTAGTGTTCTGATGAGTAATTGGTGGGCCAAGCAAATTCAAAGAGCTGATCAGTTGGCGCCGAAGGCCAACGGCTCGAAAGAGCTGCTGAAGTTTTACGCGCAGCTCCTCCGCGCGCAGAAAGATATATACGAGTATCTGTGCAGCCGTGAAGGTTGGCTTCCTTCCGGTGATCTGGAGAGCGATTGGCCAGTGCTTAGTGAAGCGTTCCCTGGATTCCTGAAAGTCGTTGAAAAATATGGCCCCGCAACGCTCGCTGCTGAGGCTCATGGTTTATCGGCGACAAGTGATGAGGTCGCAGCTGAAAGGCTAGTCACTTATTGGCGAAGCGCCTCGGACATTCAGTTCTTCGAAAAAGCATTCTTACAGCCCTATCTCAAATGGTTGGCTGAGTCAGGCGGCAGACCAATAGGCCGGGAGATTTCCGCCAGCGAACGCTATTGCCCTTTCTGCGGTGGCAATCCGCAAGTCAGTTTCCTCCAAAACAAAGAGACAACCGCCGAAAGCGGCAACCGTGATCTGATCTGCGCGAGTTGTCTTTTATCCTGGGAATTCCGTCGCGTGGTTTGTGCGAACTGCGGCGAGGAGCGGCCGGTAAAATTGGGGTACTTTTATTCGCCAGAGTTCGATCATGTGCGCATTGAAGCCTGTGACACCTGTAAGCACTACATCAAAGGGGTCGATCTTACTCGTGTTGGTTTCGCCGCGCCGATCGACGATGAAATCGACGCTGCCCCTTTGGATCTGTGGGCGCGCGAACACGGCTACACAAAGATCGAACTGAATCTCGTTGGCGTCTGAGCACTAAGTTCTCTGTCGTTCCCCTCGTTTGATCCCCCACTTAACAATCTAGTTTGAAGGAGTGTGTCGTTATGGACGTCTCCAGAAGGACTTTCATCAAGACTACTTTGATCGGCGGCGCGGGCGTGACGGTCTTTGGCTTCAGTCTGGCGCCGGTCTATGCCCAGACACAAGGCCTGAAAATCGCGCGGACGACAGAGACCCGGAGCACTTGTCCGTACTGTTCAGTGAGTTGTGGGGTGATCATTCATACGCTGGGCGACAAAGCCAAGAACGCGATTCCGCAGGTCGTGCATGTCGAGGGCGATCCCGATCACCCGATCAATCGCGGCACGCTTTGTCCAAAAGGAGCATCGCTTGAACAGGACATTGTGAACGAACGGCGACTGTTGAAACCGCAGGTGCGACGACCGGGTGCGACTGAATGGGAAGACATCTCCTGGGACAAAGCAATCGACGAGATTGCTGTTTGGACAAAGAAAACGCGCGATGCCACCTTCATCGACAAGGACAAGAACGGCTACACCGTCAATCGTCTGGAAACGATCGGCTGGATCGGCGGCTGCACTGATACGAATGAATTAAATTTCCTTGCGGTCAAGACCATGCGCAGCCTGGGGGTCTGCTATTTCGAAACGCAGGCCCGGGTTTGACACGGTCCGACGGTCTCCAGTTTGGGGCCCACCTTCGGACGCGGCGCGATGACTAACGGCTGGATCGACATCAAGAACACCGACATGATGTTGATTATGGGCGGCAACCCAGCCGAGAACCACCCGTGTGGCTTCAAGTGGCCGGTCGAAGCAAAGCTGCATCGCAATGCCAAGATGATCGTTGTCGATCCGCGCTTCACGCGCACGGCAACCCAAGCCGATCTCTTCCTACAAATTCGCGCGGGGACCGACATCGCATTTCTCGGCGGCTTGATCAATTACGCGATTCAGAACAATCGCATCGCGAAAGACTACCTCATCAACTACACCAACGCGGCGTTCATAGTTAAGGACGGATTCAAACTTCCGGAAGATGGCCTCTTTTCAGGCTTTGACCAGGGCGCAACAACCTACGACAAATCAACCTGGAACTATGAAGAAGGTGGCAAGATAGAAGCAGCAAATGCGGCAGCGGCGTCGAACACTCAAGCCGCACAATCAAGGACGGGCGCAGCTACGGGCGCGGGAAAGAATTCAGAGAAAACCGGCGACGGCGGTGGTCATCAAGCGGCGGGTGCCCCGGGCGCCTCCGGGCAGGGAGGCCAGAAACCACCGCCTATGCTGCCGCCGAATGTGGCTTACGATCTCTCGCTACAGCATCCGCGTTCGGTCTATCAACTTTTGAAGCAGCAGTACTCGCGCTACACGCCGGAGATGGTTGAGCGCATCACCGGCATTCCGAAAGATGACTTTCTCAAAGCCGCCGATCTGTTCACCTCGATTCGCAAAGACGGGAACATGAAGAAGGCCGGCACAATCATCTATGCGGTTGGTTGGACGCAGCATACCTTCGGCACGCAGATCATTCGCACCGCGGCAATCCTGCAATTGATGCTCGGAAACGTTGGGCGCGCAGGCGGCGGGGTTAATGCCTTGCGCGGACATTCGAATATTCAGGGCGCGACTGACATGGGCGGGGTGTTCGACATCTTTCCCGGATACTTGAAAATTCCGCAACCGACCGACATCGACCTCGCGACTTTTCTCAAGCGCACGACACCGACGGCTTCCAAGCCGAACGAATGGGACTCGTACAACTACTGGTCCAACACGCCGAAGTTCATGGTCTCCTTTCTGAAATCGCTCTACGGCGATTCAGCCAAGAAAGAAAACGATTACAACTATCACCACTTGCCGAAGATCGATCGCAAGTTTGCCTGGACCGAAATGTGGGACGAGATGTACGCGGGCAAGGTCAAAGGCCTGTTTGCCTTCGGCATGAACGGCGTGGCCATTGGACCAAATTCACGCAAGAACATTGAGGCGCTCAAGAAGGCCGACTTCCTGGTCGTCTGCGAACTCTATCCCGAAGAGACGGCGGAATTCTGGCGCGCACCGGGTATCACGAAAGAAGACATGAAGAAGATCAACACCACCGTCTACCGTCTCCCGGGCGCGGGCTTCGCCGAGAAAGACGGCACCTTCGTTAACTCGGCGCGTTGGCTGCAGTGGAAGTACGTGGCAGTGCCGCCGCCCGGTGAGGCGAAAGTCGATCAGGAAATTGTAGCCCGCATTTTCCTGAAGGTGAAAGAACTCTACCAAAAGGAAGGCGGCAAGTTTCCCGATCCGATCGTTGATCTCACATGGTCTTACACCACGCCGGAGAATCCTTCACTCGCCGAAGTTGCGAAAGAGATCAACGGGAAAGCTCTGGCGGATATCACGCTGGACACGCAGCCCGGCGTGACCATCAAAGCCGGACAGCAACTGCCCGGCTTCGCCTGGTTGAAAGATGACGGTACGACCGCCTGCGGCAATTGGCTCTATTCAGGTTCGTGGACTGAAGCGGGAGCACAGATGCAGCGACGCGGCACTGAAGATCCGTCCGGTCTCGGCATCTTTCCGAACTGGGGATATTCATGGCCGGCGAATCGGCGTGTGATGTACAACCGCGCCTCGTGTGATCTGAATGGCAAACCATGGGATTCAGAACGACGACAAGTCTGGTGGAACGAAGCGCAACAGAAATGGGTCGGCAACGACGTACCTGATTTTAAGGTTGATTCAAAACCTTCTGATCACATGGGGCCGTTCATCATGAATCCGGAAGGTGTGGGCCGCATTTTCGGTCCGCTGGCCGCGTTCGCTGATGGACCATTCCCGGAACACTACGAGCCGGTCGAGAGCCCGGTCGCAAATCCACTTCATCCTCAGCAATCGAACAATCCCGTAGCCAGGAAGTTCAAGTCGGACATGGACAAGCTGGGCACGCCAGCCGAGGGCTTCAATATTGTCTGCACAACCTATCGTCTGACTGAGCACTATCACTACTGGACCAAAAACAATCCGATGAATGTGCAGCTAGTGCCCGAACCATTTGTTGAAGTGCCGGCGCAACTCGCGAATGAAATGGGAATTACCGGCGGCGAAAAAGTAAAAGTGACAAGCGCGCGCGGTGTTTACATCGCGAAGGCCATGGTCACTAAACGAATCAAGCCGATGATGATTGACGGGAAGAAAACTTATCAGATCGGTGTCCCGATACATTGGGGTTATCGCGGCATTGCCGAAGACGAGGGTAAGACGGCGCTGACTCCGGCTAATCAGCTTTCGCCAGCCGCGACCGATCCAAACGCCTACACGCCCGAGTTCAAAGGCTTTTTGGTGAAGATTGAGAAGGCATGATCAGTTTAGAGTTCAACCTTTAGGTTGTGGGTTTTGTTGGAGCGGCAAGCTAAAGCTTGAACTCTGAACGGGAGCACAAGATGTCTAATCCTACAACATTTCAGATTCAGGAAATCTCGGCCCATCCCGGCCCGGTGCCGGGACAAGGCACACGGCGCGAAGAAGAAGTCTGCAAGTACATCGACGTGACTACGTGCATCGGTTGCAAAGCATGCGAAGTGGCCTGCGTCGAATGGAACGATCATCCGTTTCGCGAGACGACCTTCGATGATACTTATCAGACGATGCCTTCGACCGAGTGGAACTACTGGAACTTGATCAAATTCGCCGAAGATCAGCGCGACGGCAACTTGATGTGGCTGATGCGAAAAGACCAGTGCATGCACTGCGAAGATCCTGGTTGTCTCCGTGCGTGTCCCGCTGATGGCGCGATCATCAAATATGAAAACGGCATCGTCGATTTTCAGCAGGAGAACTGCATCGGCTGCGGCTATTGCATCTCAGGCTGTCCCTTCGACATTCCCAAGTTCAACGAGAAGACCAAGAAGGTTTACAAATGCACGCTCTGTTCAGATCGCGTGGGGCAGGGTCTGGAGCCGGCCTGCATTAAAGCTTGCCCGACCGGCTGTCTGCACTTCGGCACCAAATCAGACATGGTGCAAATTGCGGGGTTGCGCGCCAGGCAATTGCGCGAAGTGTCAGGCTTCACGGATGCCGGCGTTTATGATCCGCCTTCGATCAAAGGCACACATGTAATTTATGTGCTACATGACTTAAAAAACCCGCAGCGATATGGACTTCCGGCTACTCCGATCATTCCGCCCAGTTATACATATTGGAAATGGCTGGCCAAGCCGATCGGTTTATGGATGGGTTTGTTGGGCATTGCGGCGATCTTCTTTCATCGGGTCTCGGTTGGACCGAGATTGCCGCAGCCTGAGGAACCGCCAGTGGTGACAGAACATCCCGATCCTGTCGAAGCCAAACGCAAGGAGCAGCCGTGAGAATGTTTACAGAACCGCGAGCGGTAGCGAGCGGAACAAAGATTCAACGTTCGAACAAAGCGAGATTGGTTTCAATAATGATATCGGTCCGCAGGTTGAGCCCTTATCCCGCTCGCTACCGCTCGCGGTTCTGTACCGGGTTGAAAGGATCAATATGAGCATATCTGTTGACCGTTTTGATGAACGAGCGCGTCGCGAAGCCGATCGCTTTGGGGAAACGATCGTGCACCGGGGCGAGCTGCTGCGCCATCCGGTTTACACGCGCGTGTTGCACTGGGGCGTGGCGATCTTTTTTATCTTATCGTTGATCTCCGGCTTTGCGATTTATTCGCCCTGGCTCTTTCGCTTCCTGGCGCCGCTGTTCGGAGGCGGCCCGCAAACTCGTCTGCTTCATCCATGGTTCGGCCTGCTTTTTGATCTGCTTTTCTTCTTCCAATTTCTGAATTGGTTTGTTCCGATGAAGTGGACCAGCGCCGATCGCCGTTGGGTCAAACGCCTCAAGCAATACACCACCCACACCAACCGAATTGAGGCTGAGGACGTTGGCTTCTTCAACGGTGGGCAAAAAATCTACTTCTGGCTGATTGCGCTTAGTGGGGTGCTGTTTCTCGTTACCGGCCTCTTGATGTGGTTCGACCAGCTCGTCGCTCGTTGGATCGTCGCGGTGAGTTACGTCATCCACGATCTGGCTGCGCTGTTGATGCTCGCGGGATTCATCATTCATATCTATGAAGGCACCTCGCACCAGCCGGGGACGTTTCATTCGATGACCAATGGAACGGTGACTGAGAAATGGGCGTGGACACATCATCCAGCTTGGTATCGCGCGGTTACTGGACGTGATCCCCAACAAGCCTACGAGCGCGAGAAACGCCGGCAGATCAACCAAGCGCGAGCAATCGAATCGTGGGAACGCGAGCAGGATGGGAGGATTTAGCCAGATAGACGCGCGTTGCGGCTTTGCCGCCCGATATGCGGAAGGTCTTTGACCTTTCGTGAGCACAGTTAGATTCCTCGGGCTCCGCCCGCAACATGGGCGTAGCCCCAAAAATTCTTATTTGAACTTGATCGGTGGGGCAGAGCCGCCACCGCACATCAGACGGCAGAGCCGGTCCAAGACATCCATAAGGCTCTGAGCGAATCGAACGTTATCTCTGCGGAAGGGATTTCAATTATGACTTTCTATCTTCGCTTTATCTTGCTACTGATGGCGCTGGTGATCACTTTTCCAACCTACGCTCAGGACGGCGCCACTACTGATCCACTCGTGCGCGTGCTGGTGACAAAGGGCGTGCTGACTACGGAAGAGGCACGACTGATCAACGCCAACCCTTCGCCTGCCGAACAACGAGATCGTTTGGCGGCGCTGTTG
>Ga0070698_100007119_pt1 | contig 12114 bp, 10 predicted proteins | sample KBSK1502metaG_FD_65477 | JGI IMG/M metagenome (GOLD analysis project Ga0070698, IMG submission 65477) | Corn, switchgrass and miscanthus rhizosphere microbial communities from Kellogg Biological Station, Michigan, USA - KBS K1-50-2 metaG | ecosystem: Host-associated > Plants > Roots >...
GTACCAACAATCGAAACTATGATTGCGGCCGGTGCGACCTGCTTATGCATTAGTGCGGGAAAGACCTTGATGTTTGATCGCGACGAGATGATAGCCATGGCCAACAAGAACAAGCTGGCGATCCTCGCGGTTTAGACTCCCAGCAAAAGACTATCCGCAGATTACGCGGATTACACCGATTGGCTAAAAGTTAGACGAGTGTAAGCTCGCTCTTTCTTTTCGAACTAAGTCTTTCTTGCTTTTGAATCTGTGAAATCTGCGTAATCTGCGGATAGCGTTTGAGGGCCAAGCTAACTCTGAACTATGTTTCCAGGCCAAGCTGGTCTTCGTCGTCCTCGCCGGAATGTTCCGCGGGAAGAGGTTTTCCCGGCACGCGATATTCCTCGCTAACCCACTTGCCCAGATCGAGCAGTTTGCAGCGCTCCGAGCAAAACGGACGAAAGGGATTATCCTGCCACTCGACCTGTCTATTGCAGGTTGGACAATGTTTCATCGAAGTAGACGGCCAGAATTAGCTGGTTACGGTGACTTCGGTAATCGAGTGCAGCAGTCCTTCGGGACGCTTCACGAGAATCCGTCGATTAACAAATTCGATCGTACCTTCACGGCGCATCGCGTTCAAGCGAACGGTGACGCTCTCGCGAGTGGAGCCTACGATGGAGGCGATTTCTCGGTGCGGTAAGGGGATATCTATCAGGACGCCCGCCGATTCACGCACGCCATAGCGGTCGGAAAAATCCGCGAGCAATCTATCGAGTCGGGCCGGAATAGCATTGAGAGCAAAATCAGCGAGGCGCTGTTCAGCGTGCTCAAGCCGCTGACCGATGAGCTGAAAGGTGTACTCGTGAAGCATTGGCTCCGCAGCCATGCCGATCCTGAACTGGTCCGAGGGAATCTTAAGCAGCGTGCAACTTTCATAGGCGACCGCACAGTTTTCGCGGCGGCCGGCCCTCGAGTAGAGCGCTGATTCGCCGAAGAGCGCACCCTCGGGCAGAATATCAATGACCGCCTCGCGATCAGTTTGCGGCTCGATGCGGCAAAGTTTAATGCGCCCGCTCACGATGGCATACAAAGCGTCAGCCTGGTCGCCCGCGCGGTAGACAAAGCGGCGGCGGCGGACATCCAGCATTACCGAGCATTCGGCAAATTGGGAAACAGTTTTGTCGCTCAGGCTCGAACCAAACTCAAGCTGCCGAACAATCGTGGCTCTGTCTTTGGCGGTCAAGTCCTGGGCGCGGCGGGGCGTTTTTGGTTTGTTACCGGTCTCACTCATGGGGGTTTCTCATGTGGTCTTAGAAGGTTGTACTAAATACCTCAGGTTAAAAGGATGCGAAGAACTTACTTCCCTCCTGGCCGCAAAGACGCGTTAAGTGTCTGGAAATGTAAGGAAACCTTGATGAACGGCCCCGAGGCCTCAAACCTCTTCAGCTATTGTTCGGCTTTGACTTTAGGCGAGTTTACTGGGTAAGCGGACAATTACTGAATGGCGAACTCTAGCATGAAGATTTGGACCGCGCAAGACTATTGGTTCCTAAGGTGCTGAAGCCTGAAATCTGATGATAGGATGAACCCAGAGTCGGTCCGGGACGTATAAAGCAAGGAGTCAGAACTCAGAACTCAGGAGTCAGAATCAGGATAAGCGCGGGCGACTCCTGACTCCTTGATTCTGACTCCTGAATTCTGAGTCCTGAGTCCTGCTTTTCTATTATGGCTGATTACAAAGAAAAGATTGACGAATGGCAAAAGACAGTTCGTCGCAAGGCGCGCGAGCTGGACGAGAAGTTTGCCCTTTCGGATCTGGTAGGCGAAGGCTCGCGCGCGGCTGGGAACGCCGCTAAACGGGGAGCCGAAACAATAGCGTCCGGAGCCGAAAAACTACGCTCAGAGGCCGAACGTTTGTCCAGCGAAGGCGACTTCGGCGACACAGCGCGGCGGGCGGCCGGCGAAGCTGTGCGCGGCGCGGAAAAGGCGGGAAAGATAATTCAGGACGCGGCGGGTGACGTGGGCAAGCAGGCAGGTAAAGCAGCCGGCGAAGTGTTCGACGATGCCAAGACGTACTACGATCGTGCTTCGCATTTTTACGAAACGAGCGCGAAGGTAACTCGAGCTTCAACGGCCGCGACCGCAGGTGTTCTGAAGGCGCGCGAATGGATCAAGGAGAATCCTGGTAAGGCGGCACTGGTTTCTTTTTCGCTGGTGGTGGGCGTCCGCATGGGCACGGCGCTGCCGGGTCTTGACGCGGTGTTGCTGGGCGCGCATCCCCACTGGTTAACCCACTCCGCGTTGCCAATTTTCGGCGCCCGAAAACTCAGCGAAAAGTTTAACGACTATATACGCAAGCAGGAAGAACTGATTGCTAACGGGGAACTGGACGAAGCTGAAAAAAAACGGGTCGAGTTCGCGCGTAACATGACTAAGTATGTGGGCGCCCCGTTGCTCGGGGCAGTCAGTTGTGCGGCGGGCGCCGTGATGTTTGCGCAGATATTGCAACCGGGAAGCGTAGCAGGCGCGCCGGTAAGCTGGCTGATTGGTGGCAATCCTTTTCTCGGCACCGTCTGGCTCTTTGCCAACGGGGTTATCTGCTTCCACGAAGGCTACAAGTTTTTCATGATTGCGCTCGCGGATCAGGATGAAGTAAATCGCGTAGTGCGTGAGATTAAGGGCTTGTTGCCAGCCGCCTCGGGCGCAGTTAGTTAATCACGCAGTCAGAAAGGGATTAAGAGGAAGTAGGATTTGTCCTCCTACCATTCAACTTAGTGTCTTTCTTTTTTGTTATTAAGTAAGCGTGAGCGGAAACGGCACGAACGATAGCGCGAAAACAATCAACGTGACAATTGCCACGATGCGTCGTCCGCGGCCAAGCGGTTCCATCTTCTCAGGCGCTGGATGGCGCACCTTCAACATAACTGCCAGAAGCACAGTGTAAAGAAATCCGCTGGGGCTACCATGCCAAATGAATCCCAGCACCGCTGTCACCCCAACTACGACAAACGCGACTCTTCCAATAATCTTGTGCGCGCGCCCACCGAAGACCGCAAACGTTCCGTGCCCGCCGTCGAGTTGACCCACCGGCATCAGGTTCAGACTCGTCACCAGTAGCCCAATCCATGCGGCCAGATAGAGCGGATTGGGCGACGCAGCGGCCAGGTTTGTCCCGCCAAATTTCGCGATCAATTGAAACAACAGTGGGTCGTTAAAAATGATCGCTCCTTCGTCTGGCGGGGGCGCTCCCGTCTGCAGAGTCAGCAAACCGGCGACTGCTACCGGCAGGAGTGCCACAAACCCGGCCAGCGGTCCGGCCAGACCAATGTCAAACAGCGCGCGGCGCGACGGGATCGGCGATTTCATCTTGATGAAGGCGCCAAACGTGCCCGTCAGGAAAAGTGGCGGCGCGGGAATGAAGAATGGCAGCGTGGCCCGAACGCCGTAATAGCGACAAGCCAGATAATGACCCATTTCGTGGGCGGTCAGTATTGTCAGCAGCGCCGTGGAAAAAGTTAGACCGGATTTGAGCAGGCTGGGATTTGTGATTGCCTGCCATAACAAGTCGGCAACGAGGCGGCGGTAGTATTCGGGAACATACAAAACATAACCCAGCAAGCCGGATGTTGTTGGCTCAGCCACGTCTGTTTGGCGAGCGGCAAACATGATCCCCGCGAAAGTGGTGGTGATGAAGGTAAGCAGAAAGAGTGCGGAGTGCCTTACCAACTCGCGCGAGCTGGGAGTTGCAGCCCGGCGTTTTGTTATCAGTTCCCGCCCGGGAGCAAATGGTGGAACTGCTTGAACGTGTTCTGACATCGATGTCTTTTCGAGACTAGAGGCCAGAGTCTGGATGGTAGCCGTCCATGGCCCTAGCCTCTCAAAATTGGAACCGACTTGTAGCCTTAGTAAACTTTAATCTTCCGAATCCGTGTCGGCCTCAATTTTCGCGTCGTCGCTGACCTGCAGGTCCTTGCCTGGTTTGAAACGGATTGTCTTGCCTGAAGGTATAGCCACCTCTTCGCCGGTCCGCGGATTCCGGCCCACGCCTCGCTTGCGAGGCTTAACCACGAACACGCCAAAACCTCTCAATTCAATTCGTTCGCCGCGGGTCAGCGCTCCTTTCATTGAATGAAAGAGTGCATCCACGGCCTGCTCTGCTTTCATTTTGGGAACACCAGTTTTTTCCGCCACGCGGTTGATGATGTCTAGTTTAATCACGGTTTCAGCCTCCGTTCGATCTCAGGGGGAGATATTTTCGAGCCGAACTTGTAGGAAGCGATGATAGAGAGGCGCGCAGAAGACTGTCAAGGAATCGAATGTTCCGCGCGGACGCGGCGAAACTTTCTTTGAGACACCACGTAAGTCCGGAACTTCGCATCTCATTAGGTGTTTGACAACCCAGAAAGCGAAAGTTAACCTGAAAATGCTGTAGTAGGGCGAGGTATTTTGACCATTAACCCTGGATTGACTGAATATGTTTGGAATTAGAACCCGTCGTCCGCCGCCTTTCGGCGGGATTCATGTCAACGACGACAAAGACATTCAAGTTCACCGACCTGAAGACGCTTCGCGACATAGTCTTTGGACCGAAGGTCGCCTGCTATTCCGCGATCTCGTTTTCGCGCTGATGATCGCCGCGTTGGTGGTTGTTTTTATTGTGCAGCCGGTGAAAGTGGAAGGTACCTCAATGCTGCCGCGACTGCACGACGGCGAGCGAATCTTTGTGAACAAGTTAATCTACTATGACGAGTATCGCTGGGCGCCGAAGATTGAACGAGGAGACATCGTCGTCTTTTGGTATCCCAATGATCCGTCTAAAAGCTACATCAAGCGTGTGATCGGCCTGCCGGGCGAAATCGTAGAAGTGCGGGAAGGAACCGTATTCATCAATGGCGCCGTTCTCGAGGAAAAATATCTGGATCCTGGGGAGAACGCTTCATCCGCTAGTCAGGGGCCGAAACACGTAGACCTAAATTATTACTTTGTGATGGGTGACAATCGCGACAATTCCAGCGACTCGCGAAGCTGGGGTTTGGTGCCAAAGAAATACATCTACGGCAAGGCTTTGCTTCGCTATTGGCCGCCAAGCGCCGCTAGCGTGATCCACCATGAAGATCTGGCGCCGGCGCCGCCGCCTTCCGGCTACCAGCCGGTCCAGGAAGCACCGAATACCGAGTGACAACTAATACAACTGGCGCTGAGAACTTGATTTGAAAACGCTCGACTGGCTACGGCTCCTCTTAATGATCTTTTACGCGCCGGGGCGCGGCCTGCGAGAAGTGCGCGATAGAGCGCCGCTGGCGTCTATCGGGCTTATGGCCCTCGTTAGTCAACTCCTTTACATCAGCGCTACTCTACTGCTCACCGGAAACAGCAGCGTCATTCTTCGTGGTCCCGCTGCAGTCTTCCAATTGCTTTTTCAGTCCAGCGTTTCACTGTTGTTGATCGGCATCGTGCTGGTCCCGCTCACCGCCTTTGTTGCCAACATTTTTGAGCGCCGTGGTCGTCTTGGCCTGTTGTTGCAACAGGAGTACACATCACTGGCGTCAACCCTTCTTTATGCGTTGGTGATGGCAAACTTGTTGACGGTGCTGGTCTCGATCTTTTTCCACTTCGGCGGCATTCAGGCTGCTTATGTCGCTCAATCAATTCAATCAGCTCCTCAAGTCGAAAACTGGAGTCGAGTACCTCCAGAACTAAGGGAACAACTGCGTATCGCGCTCAACGATCCGGCGTTGGTGGCCGCCGGCCTTTTTCGTTCGATCAAGCTTCTAATCTTCGCGGTTGCGGTAGTATTCGGCGTGCGTGAAGTTTTCCGCGTGTCTGGAATTCGCGCGGTAGCGATTTCCTCGATCGGATTATTGCTGGCGTTATTCTTGATGCCCTTGTGGACCCTGCTGCTTCGTCCGATATTAGCTTCGCCATTTTTGTTTTTGATTGTTTTCATGCTGATACGCGGATACATCAGTGGAGTCTTGAGTTCGCAACGCGCGCGTGAGTCGTTCAAACAAAACCTGGAGGCGGCCACGCTAAACCCGGCGGATGCCTCGGCCCACTACAATCTGGGACTGATCCATCAGCAACGAGGCGAGCTGGAAGCCGCGCGCGAGCGGTTTGAACGCGCGATTCAGATCGACGAAGACGAAATTGATGCGCACTATCAGCTTGGGCGCATCGCCCTGCAGCAACAACGATTCGCCGACGCAGTTAAGAACTTTGAACAGGTTGTGGCGCGCGATCCGGCACATAGCCAGCACGAAATCTGGCGCGAAGTAGGCGCAACTTACCTTGCTGCGGGCCAGTTTGATGACGCCCGCGATGCGCTCGAACGTTTCCTCGAACAGCGACCTTCAGATCCGGAGGCGTTATATTTGATGGGTCGCGCTCACGCAGGACTCGGACATCGCCGCGAGGCCGCCAGCTCGATGCAAGCCTGCATAGAAGCGGTCAAGACAGCGCCGGCTTACAAGTACCGCGCAGATAAGCGTTGGCTCAATGAAGCGCAGCAGTTCATAAAGAACAGTAGGCAGGAGGCAGTAGGCAGTAGGCAGTAGACAGGTCCAAAGTCCAAAGTCCAATGTCCAAAGTCAGCTGGCTAGTTTGGAGACCAACCTTGAGGTTGTTCGGCTCCATGATCACCCAAGCTTGAGCTTGGACTCTGAAACTATCAAAAGACCGGACTTTGGACTTTGGACATTGGACTTTGGACAATAATTACGATGCCAGTTAGAACCCAGAAATCCGGACTCCTTGCTCTCGAAGACGGCCGCGTCTTTCGTGGTCGTTCGTGGGCTGCGGAAGGCGAGAGCGCCGGCGAAATGGTCTTCAATACCTCGATGACTGGTTACCAGGAAGTCCTTACCGATCCTTCTTACGCCGGTCAGATCGTCTGCATGACCTATCCGCTGATCGGCAATTACGGTGTCAACAATGAAGATGAAGAGTCTTCGCGGCCCTGGGTTGAAGGTTTTGTTGTACGCGAGGCGAGCCGGATGGCTTCGAGTTGGCGCGCCCAGGAAACGCTCGATGCCTACCTGAAGCGCTGGAATATCGTGGCGATTGAAGGCGTCGACACACGCGCGCTGGTCCGGCACATTCGCGACAAGGGCGCCATGCGTGCCTGCATCTCCACAATCGATCTGAATGAAGAAAGCGTGATCAATAAGGCACGGGAATCGCCCTCGATGGAAAACCGTGAACTGGCCAGTGTGGTCACGACGAAAGAATCCTATGAAGTCGGGCCGGAAGGTAACGAACGTTTTCACGTGGTGTGTTACGACTTTGGCGTCAAGCGAAACTCGCTGCGCGAGCTGGCCCGACTGGGTTGTCGAATAACAGTTGTGCCCGCGTCCACCGCCGCGGCTGAAGTCATTGCGATGCAGCCCGACGGCGTTTTTCTTTCAAATGGCCCGGGTGACCCGGCCTCGATGAACAGGGAAGTCGAACAGATCAAGGAGTTGGTTAGTTCAAGTATGCCCACCTTCGGAATCTGTTTTGGACACCAATTGCTCGGCCGGGCCTTTGGCGGCACAACTTTCAAACTTGTCTTCGGACATCGTGGTGGAAACCAGCCGGTGAAGGATTTGCAGAAAGGCGGCGTGGAGATTACCTCACACAACCATGGTTTTGCTGTCAAGGCAGATAGTCTTCCGGTTGACGTTGAGATAACGCACCTGAATCTCAATGACCGCTGCGTTGAAGGCATGCGTCACAAGACGCTACCGATAATCTCAGTTCAATACCATCCAGAAGCCGCACCAGGCCCGCACGATGCCGCGCATCACTTCACCCGTTTCATTGAGTTGATGGAACAGCGAGCTTAGCAGCCGCTTCTGAGGGCGGATTTCCGGGTCGAGTTCTGACTAGTCTTCTAACGGCATCTTCAGTTCACCAGTAGTGAGATCGGGTCGCTCCCGGGCCATTTCTTCGGGAGTGGTATCAACGTCGGGATGCCCAGCCAGGCGATCTCTATTCCGGGGAAGATCGTCTGTTGCCACAGCAGCCGCTGGTGGCCGCTCCAGGAGATCTGCGAGGCCTTCGCTGCCCCGATGCTCGAGCCAGTGGCGATAGCTTACTGTCAGGATTGCCACTACTGGAATCGCGAGAAAGATTCCCGCCACACCCGCCAACTCGGCGCCGGCCAGTATGGCTACGATTACCGCGAGAGGATGCAGATGTATTCCCTGGCCGATTAAACGCGGATAGACGATGTAGTCCTCGATAATGCGCAGCACTAGCAGGAATGCCAGCACCAGGAAAGCCAGAAAGCCGCCGCCGTGAAGCACAGCCGCCGCTGCCGCCACCACGGCGACCAGCAATGGCCCAACCAGGGGGATGAACTCAAAGACTCCGGCAATAACTCCCAGCGCGAGCGGATTGGGAACACCCAACACAGTAAAAGCAATCGTACAAACAAGACCGACAAAAAGGCAGGCCAACAGTTGTGCGCGAATATAGGAGGCGAGGGTGCTGTTGATGTCCTGAAAAAATTCGTCTCCGCGCCAGCGCCAGCGTCCACGCGGCAGCATTTGCAGGGCAGAGCGGCGAAAGGTGTCCACATCTTTCAGCAGAAAGAAACTCAGCACCGGAATCAGGATCAGCCAGGGAATGTAGGCGAGCAAGCCGCCCAGGCTTAGCAGCACCTGGCTGGCAGTTTGACTAACTGTTTCGATCAGTTTCGGAATGGCCCCGTTGATGGCGTCGAGTATTCGTCCGGGCATTTGATGCGATCGGAAGTATTCGACCCAACTCTGAGTTTTCACGCCGACGGAGATCCAGTATTCCCGCGCTTGCGCGGCGAATTCTGGAAACTGACTTCCCAGTCGCGGCGCCAGCAGGTAGATACCGAGGACAACTACGGCCACGATGATGACGTAAGAAAGCAGGATTGACAGGGGACGGGGGATAGCGAACTTGCGACCAGAAATACGAATCGGCCGGCAGAGAAACTCGACCAATGGAGCAACCAGATAGGCGAAGAATATCGCGAGGATCAAGAGCAGGATAACGCCGGTCAGCTTTGCCATTACCCAGCGCGCCGTCTCAAAAAGATAGTAAGTAAGCAGCGCAATGACGATGACGCGCAGCACCAGACGCGTCTGGAACCAGGATCCTTCTACCGCGGCCTTTGATGCCATGCGAGCAATTTCTTTGGTCTCTTGTTTGGACACTATTTGTTGGCTGGAGTTAGTTGTAGAGTCTGCGAATGATGCCGCCGACAGCTAATTGGTCCGCATCGGTGATACTGCGAAATTCAACGCCAAAGGTATCCGGAGTAGCATGGTGTACAACCTCGCCGTGCAGCGACAAAGCATCTTGCTGGTCTACCAGGAGCAGTCCCAGCCGATCTCCAACTCTGACGTTTGGACACGCTGGTAGGTTAACGACCCGCAGGCCGCCAAGGCTAATGTCGGATGGTTCGCCGAGTCCGATCGACTCTCGCAAACTTTCATCTTCGATAGCCAGGGTAAGTCGTGCATTAACGTAGTAACGGGGAAACTTGCGTCGCTCATGATCGGGCAAGGTGATCTCAGGGGTCATCGCATGCTCCTTTCAGTTTGCCAGCTCAAATTCCTCTTCGTCGTCATCGTCCTCTTCGGTCGCGGGCGGCGGTGGCGGGGCTACGCGGGGCGCGGCCGGCTCCCAAATCAACCCCTTCCATTCATCCGTTTCCCCAAGCAGTTGGAGCGCCGCGAGTGGATGGCCGGGATTGCGCTCAATACGCAATACCTCCGCGACTACCTGCAGTGTATGTCCATCTTCACCATGCACTTCGAGCCGCACTCGACTACCAACTTCAGGCAACTTCTTTGGTAAGTGAACCAGCGTACCTTCGGGACCTACGTTTTCGGTGATGCCTTCAGACAGGATGTGCGTGCCGCCTGGCTCGTCCCATTCGGCTCGCACTTCAAATGCTGCCAAATAACGCGGACCTGACCGAACTTCAATTTCCATGTGGCGGGCCATATTTCAAACTCCTTGTCGGGTAAGAGGAAACGTAGTCTATAACAACCAGTTTCGAGTTCCTAGTTCCAAGTTCCGAGTTTCAAGTTTCAAGTTAGGAACTTTGGCGCATTGATGATGGATTGTGCATAAAAGTCGAAACTTCTGACTTTGGAGCTCCGAACTTGAAACTCGAAACTCGAAACTCGAAACTATTCCTCCTCGGTCCTCAGTTTTTCCAGAACAGAAAAGTCTTCGAGCGTCGTTACATCTCCGGCGACGGTTCCGCTAGTGGCAATCTCCCGCAAGAGGCGTCGCATGATCTTTCCAGATCGCGTCTTGGGCAGCATATCGCTGAATCGTATTTCGTCCGGACGCGCCAGCGCTCCAATCTCTTTGGTCACGTGAGCGCGCAGCTCCTCGTTTAATTGTGGCGACGGTATGTGTGTTCCCTCCAGAGTCACAAAAGCCACTATCGCAGATCCTTTCAATTCATCTGGCCGCGCCACCACCGCTGCCTCAGCGACGGCTTCGTGCGATACGAGCGCGCTTTCTACTTCCGCGGTGCCGAGCCGGTGACCGCTGACGTTAATGACATCGTCGATACGGCCCATGATCCAGAAGTACCCGTCTTTATCACGCCGTGCACCGTCGCCGGCAAAGTAGATATTTTCGATCTGCGACCAATACTGTTCGCGATAACGTTCGTCATCACCCCAAATTGTCCGCAGCATGGACGGCCATGGGCGCTTGATCACGAGATAACCGCCCTCGTTTGCACCGACTGGTTTGCCGTCGCGCGTCATTACATCGGCTTCAATACCGGGGAATGGTTTGGTTGCGGATCCAGGCTTCGTCGGCGTCGCGCCGGCAATGGGCGAGATCATGATGGCTCCGGTTTCGGTTTGCCACCACGTATCGACTATCGGACAAGCGCCGTGGCCGATAGTTTTGTGATACCACATCCAGGCTTCAGGATTTATCGGCTCGCCTACCGTGCCGAGCAAACGCAGGCTCGAAAGATCGTGTTTGAGTGCCCACTGCTCGCCCCACTTGATAAACGCGCGAATGGCTGTAGGGGCGGTATAGAAGATGTTGACGCGATGACGCTCGATGATGTCCCAGAAACGATCTGGTTCGGGATGGTTCGGCGCGCCTTCATACATCAGGACAGTGGCGCCGTTCGAAAGCGGACCGTACACGACATAACTATGACCTGTTACCCAGCCAATATCAGCCGTGCACCAGTAAACATCCTCATCCTTGATATCGAAGATCCACTTCGTCGTGAGGTGCGCTTGCAACAAATAACCTGCAGTTGTGTGCAGTATGCCCTTCGGCTTACCCGTCGTTCCTGAAGTGTAGAGAATGTAAAGCGGATGTTCACTGTCCAACTCCGCGGCTGGGCACTCCGCGTTTTCAATCGACATTAACTCGTGCCACCAGTGATCGCGACCGGTTTGCATGGGGATGGGCGTTCCAGTGCGACGAACCACGATGCAGGAAGTTACCGAGGGAGTTTCTTTCAAGGCCTCATCGACTGCGGGCTTAAGTTTCACTTCTTTGCCGCGCCGCCAGCCGCCATCAGCCGTCACTACCACTTTGCATTTCGCATCGTTAATGCGATCGACCAGCGCGGTGCTGGAGAAACCGCCGAAGATCACCGAATGGGTCGCGCCGATGCGCGCGCACGCCAGCATCGAGATCGCGAGTTCCGGAATCAACGGCATGTAGAGCGCCACGCGATCGCCTTTTTCGACGCCGCTGCGCTTCAAGACGTTGGCGAACTTGCAAACTTCGGAATGGAGTTGCTGATAGGTGAGCGTACGCTGGTCACCGGGTTCGCCTTCCCAGATCAAGGCGGCTTTGTTTCGTCGCCAGCTACTAAGATGTCGGTCGAGGCAGTTGTCGGAAATATTGATCTTGCCACCGACAAACCACTCGGCGTGGGGTGCCTGCCAGTTCAAAACCGTATCCCACTTCTTGAACCAGTGAAGCTCTTCGGCCATGCGCGCCCAGAAGCCTTCCGGGTCGGCGCTCGCCTCGGCCCGCAGCTTTTCGAGTTGCTCCATTGACTTAATGTGGGCCTGCTCGGAAAAAGCCGGCGGCGGCGGAAAAACTCGATCCTCCGTTTGCAGCGACTCGATGTTCGTAGTGGTTGACGACATATGTGGGCTAGAATCCTTCGGT
>Ga0070698_100007121_pt1 | contig 12114 bp, 7 predicted proteins | sample KBSK1502metaG_FD_65477 | JGI IMG/M metagenome (GOLD analysis project Ga0070698, IMG submission 65477) | Corn, switchgrass and miscanthus rhizosphere microbial communities from Kellogg Biological Station, Michigan, USA - KBS K1-50-2 metaG | ecosystem: Host-associated > Plants > Roots >...
GCGCTGGCCCGCGACTCCGCGCTGTTCGCGGTGGGGGTGGACATCCACGGCGTGCACGACTGGTCCGGCGAGCGCTCGCGCCCGCTGCTGGTGCGCGACCGCTACGAGGCCATCCCCGACGCGGCCCGCGCGCTGGAGGCGGCCTGGCAGTCCTCGCCGATCTCGTCCGTGTCCACCTGGCGCTCGCCGGTGCTGCTCATCCACGGCGACGACGACCGCAACGTCCGCTTCGGCCAGACCGTCGACCTCGTCCAGCGCCTGGCCGCGGCCGGCGTGGCCTACGAGGAGCTGGTGATCCCCGACGACACGCACCACTTCCTGCGCCACGCGAACTCGGTGAAGGTGGACGCGGCGGCGGCGGAGTTCCTGGAGCGAAAGCTCCGCTAGGCTAGCGGGTCAGGGCCTCGAAGGCCTCGCGCAGGTCGGCCGCGGTCGGGCGCGCGAGCTGGCGCACGACCACGCCGTCCTTGAGGAAGACGAGGTTCGGCCACAGGCGGACGCGGAACGAGCGCCCCAGCTCCCGGCCGGGTCCGTCCTCCACCTTCACGTGGTGGACGCCGGGGCTGAGGCGCAGGAAGCTCTCGACCTGGGGCGCGGCCGCGCGGCAGAACCCGCACCAGTCGGTGCCGAACTCGAGCAGGACGAGACCCGGCATGCGCTCGACCTCTTCGCGGGTCGGCGCCCGATCGACGGCGAGGTAGTCCGCGCTCATGAGAGACTCACGTGCAAGTTTCCCGCCAGCGCCAATGATAAACGCGGACGCGCGGCAGACCGGAGGGCCCTCGATGAACACAACTCGCGCCGCGCTCGCCGCGGCGGTGCTGGCCGCGTCGCCTCTCTGGGCGCAGACCGACTATCCGCTCACCGCGGATTCGCAGCGGCACGCCGACGTGCCCGCGGGCGTGGTCACCAAGCACGCCTGGACGAGCCAGATCTACCCCGGCGCCGAGCGCGACTACTGGGTCTACGTCCCCGCGCAGTACCGCCCGGAAGAGCCGGCGGCGGTGATGGTCTTCCAGGACGGCGAGCGGTTCGTGAACGAGGAGGGACGCTGGCGCGTGCCCGTCGTGTTCGACAACCTGATCCACCGCGGCGAGATGCCCGTCACCATCGGGATCTTCGTGGACCCCGGTGTGCTGCCCGCGCGCTCCGGCGAGGAGCAGGCCCGCTTCAACCGCAGCTACGAGTACGACGCGCTCGGACCGCGCTACGCGCGGTTCCTGATCGAGGAGGTCCTGCCCGAGGTGGCCAAGGCGTACAACCTGAGCCCCGATCCCAACCTGCGCGCGATCGGCGGATCCTCGTCCGGCGCCGCCGCCGCCTTCACCGTCGCCTGGAACCGGCCCGACGCGTTCCGCCGCGTGCTCTCGTTCATCGGCTCCTATACCGGCCTGCGCGGAGGCGACGGCTACGCGACCCTCGTGCGCAAGACGGAGCCGCGGCCGCTGCGCGTGTTCCTCCAGGACGGCAGCCGCGACCTCAACATCTACAGCGGCAACTGGTGGATCGGCAACCAGGCCCTGGCCAGCGCGCTCGAGTACGCGGGGTACGACGTCCGCTTCGTGCAGGGAGACCGCGGCCACGACGCCAACCACGGGTCCGCGATCCTTCCCGCCGCGTTGCGCTGGCTGTGGCGCGACTGGCAGGCCCCCATCGGGCCGTCGACGGGCAAGCACGGCGCCGAGCGGCACTTCGCGACGGAGATCCTCCAGCCGGGGGCCGCGTGGGAGGTCGTCGCGAAGGGTTACGGATCGATCGGCGGATTGGCCGTGGACGCGCGCGGGGACGTGTACTTCAGCGACGTCGCGCGCGGACGCATCCATCGCGTCGACCACGGCTCGGGCGAGGTGGCGGTGTTCAAGGAGGGCACGGGCGGGGCGGGGGCGCTCGTCTTCGCGTCCGACGGGCGCCTCTACGCCGCGCAGCCCGCGCGCAAGCGCATCGTGGCCTACGCGCCGGACGGCGCCGAGGGCGCCGTCGCGGACGGCGTGGACGCGACCGCGCTGGCCATGGACGCCAAGGGGCGGATCTGGCTCACGGGCGGCGACGACACGCGCGTCTGGCTCGTGGACGCGCGGCGCGCCAAGCGGGTGGCGCAGTCCGGCCTGGAGCTGCCCGCGGGGATCGCCCTCTCGCCCGACCAGTCCCTGCTCGCGGTGGCCGGACGCCGCGGGCGCTGGATCGGCTCCTTCCAGGTGGCGCCGGACGGATCGCTCAAGAGCGGCGAGCCGTTCTACCGTATGGAGACCGCGGACGATTCGTTCAACCCTGCCGTGCAGGGCATGGCCGTCGACAGCGAAGGCAACCTCTACGCCGCCACCGCGCTCGGCATCCAGGTCTTCGACCCGCCGGGCCGCCTCAACGCCATCCTCAACGGACCCGCCGCCGCCTCGATCGGCCCGATGGTCTTCGGCGGGCCGGACCTCGACACGCTGTACGCCGCCGCCGGCGACACCGTGTTCCGCCGCCGCCTGCGCCGCAAGGGCGTGCTGCCCTGGCAGCCGGTGAAGCCGCCCGCCCCGCGGCTGTGAGTGTGGGCGGCTCTCAGCGCGCCCGTTTCTTCTGTATGTCCGCCACCAGCGCGCGCACGGCCTCGGGCGACACCGGCTTGACCAGGTGGCGGTCGAACCCCGCCTCGCGCGAGTCCTTCTCCACCAGGAGGCGGAACCGCTCCTCGCAAGATCCGACGAACCTGGGAGTCGTCCTCGGATCGACGACGGAACCGTCGGAACTCCTGGCCGGCGGGCTGCGTCACGCGCGCGCCTCACCCGCGCCAAGTCGTTGTGCCGGTGCAGACCGCTTGTCACGCGCGGCCCGGCCACCTTGAGGCACGCCCCTTGCTCAACGCTGCGCCAGACCCATGGACCTCGCATCCGACGAGCGGCTGCGACGCGGGGAGGATCCTCTCCATGTCGTCCCACGCGCCGACGCGGACGCCGAGCCGCTGGAGGCGCTGCGCCGGCTGCTCAAGGTCGAGACCGAGCGGCTCCGCATCCGGCACCGCTTCGGGCTCGGCGGACGGGAGATCGCCGCCGGGCGCAGCCACCTCGTGGACCTGGTGGTGAGCCGCGCCTGCCGGCGCGCGGCCGCGGAGCTCGCGCCCGGTCTGGCCGCCAGCCAGGAGCAGATCGCGGTCGTCGCGGTCGGCGGTTACGGCCGCGGCGAGCTGGCCCCCTGGTCGGACGTGGAGCTCCTCTCACTGCATGCCGAGGGCGCCGACGACGAGGTCAAGGCCGTGATGGAGCGCGCCCTCGCGCTGCTGTGCGACGCTGGGCTCATCGTCGGCCACGGCTTCCGCACCGTCCGCGAGTGCGTGGCCCTGGCCATCGGCGACCTCCATGGCCGCACCGCGCTGGCGGAGGCGCGTCTGGTGACGGGCAGCGAAGCGCTGTTCGCGCGCCTGGTCGAGCGGCTGGACACGCTGGTCTTCGCCAGCGCGCGCACCTCGCGCTCCTTCGTGGAATCGCTGCGCGTCGACCTCGCCCTTCGGCGCGAGCGCCACGGCGACGCCGTCGGCCTGCAGGAGCCGCACGTGAAGGAGAGCGCGGGCGGCCTGCGCGACCTCCATGCCGTGCTGTGGCTCGCCCACGCCGTCTTCGGCACGCGTGGCCTGGCCGCCCTGCGTGAGCATGGCGTGGTGGCGGAAGGCGAGGCCAAGGCGGCGCTGCGCGCCTACGACCATCTCTGCCGCATCCGCAACGAGGCCCACTTCGCGACCGGCGGCAAGACCGACGTCCTCACCCTCGACCTGCAGCCGGCGCTGGCGGAGAGCCTGGGCTACCGGCCGCGGCGCGGCCTGCAGCCCTCCGAGCTGTTCATGCGCGACTACTACCGCCGCGCCTCCGAGCTGCACCGCTTCGCGCACGCCTTTCTGCTCCGCCACACCCCCCCGCCGGCCCGGCACGCCCTCTCGCCGGGGATGCTGCGGCGCCGGGCGCGCGGGACCTTCGAGATCCGCGACGGCAAGGTCTACGCGCGCGGTCCGGCCGCCTCCCTGGGCAGCGCGCGGCGGCTGCTCGAGGCCTTCGCCATCGCACAGAGCGAGGGGCCCGAGCTGAGCGAGGAGCTCGAGCTCGACATCGCGGGCAGCCTCCACCTCGTGGACCGCGCCTTCCGCGAGTCCGCGGAGGCCAGCCGCGCGCTGATGCGGCTGCTGGAGGCGAAGGGGCGCGTGGGCGCCACCCTGCGCGCGATGCACCAGACGGGGCTGCTGGGCCGGCTGATGCCGGAGTTCGCGCGCGTGACCTTCCTCGTGCAGCACGATTTCTACCACCGCTACACCGTCGACGAGCACACGCTGGTCGCCATCGACGCGCTGGACCGGGTGGCGGCGTCCAATGGCGACCCCGCGCTGGACCGCTTCCGCCGCGTGTTCGACGAGCTCCAGCAGCCGGCCGTCCTCTACCTGGCCCTCCTGCTCCACGACATCGGCAAGGGGCACGGCGGGGGGCACGTCGCGCGCGGGACGCGCATCGCGGAGCGGGTGTGCGCCCGCCTGCGCCTGGGGGCGAGAGCGGCGGCGGACGTCGCCTTCCTGGTCGAGGCCCACCTGGAGATGTCGCAGATCTCAGAGCGCCGCGACCTCACCGACCCCGCGCTCATCGCGGGCTTCGCGCGCCGCGTTTCCAGCCTCGAGCGGCTGCGCATGCTGCTGCTGCTCACCTACGCCGACCACTGCGGCGTGGGCCCCGGCATCTGGAACGAGTGGAAAGGCTCGCTGCTGTGGGACCTGTACGCGCGGACCGGCGCGCTGCTCGCCGAGCCCGACGGCGCCGCCACCGAGGGCCGCTCGGCCGACGCGCGCGAGCGCGCAGCGCGGCAGCTCCACGAGGAATTCGCGGCCAGCGAGGTGGAGCGGCACTTCGCGCTCCTGCCGGAGCGCTACGTGCGCGCAACGGACGGGGCGGACATGGTGCGGCACTTCCGCCTCCTGCAGGCGCTGGGCGAGCGCGCGCTGGCTGCGGACTGGCGGACCGAGGCGCACTGCACGGACCTCGTGATCGCCGCCCGCGACCACCCGGGCCTGCTCGCTCAGTTGGCGGGGACGCTCACCGCGCAGGGCCTGGACATCCTCAGCGTCGACGTCTACACGCGCGAGGACCAGCGCGCGCTGGACGTGTTCAAGGTGCAGCCCGTAGGCGATCACGCCGCGGTGCCACCCGCGCGTTGGCCGGCCGTCGAGGACGCGCTGCGCGCAGCCGTCGAGGGCCGCGTCGACGTGGCGGCCGCGGTCGAGCAGCGGCGCGGCATGGTGCGGCGCCGCTCCCAGCGGCGGCCGCTCGTCCTGCCCACGGCGCGCTTCGACTTCCAGGCCTCGTCGTCGAGCAGCGTGATCGAGGTGCGCGCGGAGGACGAGCCGGGACTGGTCTTCCGAATCGCCAGCGTGCTCAGCGCGCACGGCCTCGACATCGGCTTCGCCAAGATCGCCACCGACAAGACCCACGCCCTCGACGTCTTCTACGTCACGGGTGCCTCGGGGGGGCCGCTGGACGCGGACGAGCGCGCGCGGGTGGGCGCGGCCCTGGTGACCGCCCTCGACCCGCGTCGGTGATCGCGCTCCGACGTTGGTGGCGGGTACTCAAGAGGCGCTGATCGAGGCGACGATGCGCTCCTGTCCCTCGTCGAGCTTCTCGACCAGAGACGCTCGAAGGGCCTCCGCCTCGGCGTCCGACAGCTTCCTGCCCTTGCGCGTGAGGTAGAACACGTCGATGGCGCGAGTGCCCTGAGTGTCCACCAGGGCGATCTCGATGTTGTCGCCCACCGCCGCAAAGATCTCGGCCACGTCGTGCAGCAGGCCCGGACGGTCCCGGGTGACCAGCTCGACCACCGTGCTGTGGGTCGAGCACCCGTTGTCGGCGCGTACTTCCGTGGGTACCCGGGACTGGGCACGTGCCGCCAGGCCCCACCGTACGGACCCTCGTCGCTGGCTCTCCGCCGGGCGCCGGTAGGAGACGATGTCGTCGATCGTCTGGAGCAGGTGACCACGCTCCTCCGGGTTCATGGCCAGCGTGTGGAACACGTCGGCAAAGACGAAGGTGTCCAGGACCAGACCCTCCCGGTTCGAGAAGGCTTCCGTCTTGAGGATGTTCATCCCCCAGTCCGCCAGGATGCCGGTGAGGTCGGCGAAGAGGCGCGGCCGGTCGCGCGTCATGACCGTCAGCTCCCAATGTCCTCGGCGCTCACGCAAGCGCGTCTCGACCGCGGGCGGCTCTCCCGCCTTCGACCTCTGGCCGAGCCTCCGCGCCAGGTCGAGGTGCGTCGCGACTTCCTCCGCGGGGTGGGTCTTCAGGTAACGGCGGGGGAAGCCTTCCAGGAACGGGCCCAGCGGCCCCGCCTGGGCGGCCAGCTCCGGAGAGGTGCGGACGATCTCCGACACGTCGCCCTCGGACAACGGCCCCAGACGCCGCTGGTCGGCGCTGCGCGCGAGGTGGTTGGCCGTGCCGGCGTAGAGCTGCCACAGCATCTCCGCCTTCCAGGGCGTCAGGGCCTCGGGGTTCACCGATTTGACGTCCGCGTAGGTCAGGAGGCACAGCATCTTCAGCCGCTCCACGGTGCCCACGACGTCGGCGAAGGCGCCCAGGGTCTCGGGATCGAAGATGTCGCGGCGCTGCACCGTCAGCGACATCTCGAGGTGCTTTCGGACCAGGAAGCCGACCACGTCCTGCTCGGCGGGCGGCAAGCCGAGCCGCCGGTACGCGTGCTCCGCGACCTCGTGGCTGGTGCAGGTGTGATCGTCGCCGGGCAGGCTCTTGCCCACGTCGTGGAGGAGCAGGGCCAGGCAGAGCAGCTCCGGTTGCTCGACCTCGGCCAGGATCTCCGCGAAGCGGCAGTCGGGTTCCGCCGTGGCGCCCCGCAGGTCCTGGAGGGCCTCGATGGTACGGAGGGTGTGCTCGTCCACCGTGTAGCGATGGTAGAGGTCGCGGATCACGAGCGCGTCCACGGCGCGGAACTCGGGCAGGAGGACGTCCAGCAGTCCCAGGCGATGCATGGCCCTCAGCGCGGTCGCCGCATGGGGCAGGGCCAGTATGCGACGCAGCCGTGGCCACGAATCAGCGGCCCATCCCGCCGCAGCGGCGGGCCCCGCCAGGACCTGCTCGATCGAGGCCTCGGCCTCTCCGCCCAGGTCGCGGCCGTGCTGGGCCACGAACTCGAACAGCCGGGAGAGGGTGGCGGGGTCGCCGAGCGTGGCCGGACGGCGGCAGGCCACCTGGCCGCCCACGAGCGTGAACTCGCTGGTGGCGAAGCGGGCTCGCCAGTCCTCGACCCTCTCGCGCCACGAGCGGGCACTAGCCGCCTCCTCGAGGAGCCGGGTCTCGATTCGGGCGACGGTGCGCGCCTGCCGGAAGTACTCGCGCATCCAGACCTCGACGGGCTGGGGCGCCGTGCCGGCCACGCCGATGCCGCGGGAGGCCGCCTCTTCCTGCAGGTCGTAGGTCAGCCGGTTGTCGTCCCGGCCGTTGCGGTAGTGAACGAAGACCCGGATGGCGGCCAGGAAACGGAAGGCGTTCTGCGCGGCCTCACCGAGCAGTGTCGACCAACCCGACGGGGGAGGACCGCCACCGTGGCGAGCGAGCTCCTTGACCGCCGTCACCCAACACGCCACGTCGAAATCACGGAGGCCACCCGGAGCCTCCTTGAGGTCGGGCTCGAGGTGGAAGAGCGTGTCGCCGTGCTTCGCATGCCGGAGGCGCGTTTGTTCCGCCAAGGCGCGCAGCACGCCGCGGCCGTGTCGGGCGGCCAGGCTCGGCAGCACGACCGTCTGCAAGCGGTCGTACAGGGCGGGGTCGCCCGCCACGAGACGGCTGTCGAGAAGAGCGATCGTGAACTCCGGGTTGTCCGATTCGGGTCGACGGCACTGGGCGAGGAGGCGGGAGGTCACGGCGGCGCGCCAGCCCAGGTCCCAGAGCTGGCGAACGAGCACGGTCATCGGCTCGTGGACCGCGTCCAGGTCGGAGCTGTCCCGGCAGAGCAGGAGGAGGTCCAGGTCCGAGCACGGGAAGAGGGCGCCGCGGCCATAGCCCCCGATCGCGACCAGGCAATGGGAGGCGGACGTCGCCGCGGGGAGCAACGCCTCGGCCAGCGTGACCAGGACGCGGTCGGCAAGCGCCGTCCGGCCCTTCACGCAGCGCAGGGCATCGCCGCTGGAGACGAAGTCCCGCTCCAGGGAGCGGCGCCCGGCGTCGCACTCCGCCCGCAGCCCTTCGACGAGGGCGACCGTGTTCATCGCCCCCCGTGCCTTCTCACAGCGCGCTCTCCCCATGTTGCTCGTTGCGAATGCGGATGGCCTCGTCGATGCGCGACAGGAAGATCTTCCCGTCCCCGATCTTGCCGCTCTGGGCGGACTTCAGGATGGCTTCCACCGCCGGGTCCACCAGGTTGTCCGGGACCACGAGCTCGAGCTTGATCTTGGGGAGCAGGTCGATCGAATACTCGCGCCCGCGATACAGCTCGGTATGCCCCTTCTGGCGCCCGTGCCCCCGCACGTCGAGGACAGTCATGCCCTCGATGCCCACTTGCTTGAGGGCCTCCTTCACCGGCTCGAACCGCGAAGGCTGGATGATCGCTTCGATCTTCGTCATGGCACCTCGTTTTCCGGACGCAAAGAGCGTCAGGCCTCAAGGTTGTACGCGTCTTCCCCGTGCTGGGTGAGGTCGAGTCCCAGGACCTCCTGCTCCTCGGTGATCCGGAAGCCCACCAGCACGTCCACGACCTTCACGAGGACGAGGCTTCCCACTCCGGCCAGGACGCCGGCCACGGTTACGGCCAGGATCTGGATCAGCGGCTGGGTGAGGTTGCCGTCGACGAGGCCGACGGGCAGGGCGGCGCCCCCGGCATCGCGAAAAACCGGATTGACGTCGCGGGTGGCGAACACTCCCGTGAGGATCGCCCCGATCGCGCCCCCCGCACCGTGGATGCCGAAGGCGTCGAGGGAGTCGTCGTATCGAAGCCGGACCTTGACGTACGCAACCATGGCGTAGCAGACGAGGCCGGCGGCGGCGCCGATGGCCAGGGCCGACATCGGTCCCACGAATCCGGAAGCCGGGGTGATGCCGACCAGGCCGGCCACGCCGCCGGTGATCGCACCCAGAGCGCTGGGTTTTCGGTACCGCCACCACTCGGTAGCGCTCCAGACAAGGCTCCCGGCGGCGGCCGCGAGCTGCGTCGCGACGAAAGCGGAGCTGGCCAGCCCCGTCGCGGCGAGAGCGCTGCCGGCGTTGAAGCCGAACCAGCCGATCCAGAGGAGGCAGGCTCCGACGAAGCTCAGCACCACGCTGTGGGGCGGCATGGGCTGCTTGGGGTAGCCGTGACGACGGCCGAGGTAGAGTGCCGTCACCAGGGCGGAGACGCCCGAGGAGACGTGCACGACGGTGCCGCCCGCGAAATCGAGGGCGGGGAACCGCCCTCCGTGGCTCGCGCTCAGCAGCCCGCCGGTGCCCCAGACCATGTGGGCCAGCGGCGCGTAGACCACGAGCGACCACAGTCCGCCGAAGAGCAGCACGGAAGAGAAGCGCGCGCGCTCCGCGATCGACCCCACGACGATGGCAGGGGTGAGGATGGCGAACATGAGCTGGAAGATCATGAACGTCTGGTGCGGCACCGTCGCCGCAAGGTCGGGATCCGGCGCCGCTCCCACCCCGTGCAGGAAGGCGTAACCGAGCCCGCCGATCAGCGCATTGCCTCGGTGGAAGCAGAGACTGTAGCCCACCGCCGCCCAGAGCACGGTGACGACCGCGCCGATGGCCAGGCTCGGCATCATCGTGCCGAGCACGTTCCGCTTCCGCACCAGCCCGCCGTAGAAGAGCGCGAGCCCCGGCGTGGTCATGAGCAGCACGAGGGCGCTGCAGCCCAGCACCCAGGCGTTGTCCGCCGCCTGACGGGTATCCCTCGCTTCCCGCTCGAGGGCCGCGATCCTCTGCTCGAGGCCACCGGCGGGACCGGGGCGGGCCTGTGCCTGCGCCACTCCGATGGGCCAGGCGAGGAGAACGAGCAGCGCGAGGGCCGCTCCGGACATTCGCATGCGCGACTCCTCTCGCTTCATCCCCATCGGTTCCGCCTAGCGATGCGGTCCACAGCGCGAGATCAGGAAGATGAGGGCGAAGAGCACGAGCGGGATCATCGCCGAGAAGACGACGAGCCGCGCCTGGTGCCACCGGGAGCCCCACGCCTTCGGCCTCTTCAGCCGGCGATGGCGGCCGGTCAGCTTGACCAGCGAGAAGTCCTCCAGCTCGGCCTTCATCTCCGCCGCGCTCTGGTAGCGCCGCCGCGGGTCGCGCTCCATGGCATGGAGGATGATCTCCTCCAGCTCGGGGGGAATCTCCGCGTTGACCTCGCGGGGTGCTATGGGATCGCCGCTCAGGCGCGCGTTCATGACCAGGAACGGGTTGTCCCCCTTGAACGGGGTGGTGCCGGTGACCATCTCGTACAGGATCGCCCCCAGGGAGTAGATGTCCGTGCGCGCGTCACCGCGTCGTCCCTTCACCTGCTCCGGGGCCATGTAGTCCGGCGTGCCCATGGCCGGCGTGAACCCCACGAAGGTCAGCCGGCGCATCTCCGTGCCGCGCGCGATGCCGAAGTCCATCACCCGCAGGGTGCCATCGTCGCAGATCATGATGTTCTGCGGCTTGAGGTCGCGGTGGACGATGCCGCGCTCGTGCATGTGGACGAGCGCGTCCGCGATGCGAATGGCGATCTGGACCGCGTCGGCGACCGGCAGCGGACGCACCTCGTTGAGGACCTGGGCGAGAGTCCGCCCCTGCAGCAGCTCCATCACGATGTAGGGCCGGCTCTTTGGCCCCGGCACGTCGAAGAAGCGGAGGATGCCGGGGTGGTCGAGGCGACGGCCGATCTCCGCTTCGCGCTCGAACCGTGAGAAGAAGGCGACGTCCGACTCGAACTGCAGGTGCGGCACCTTCAGGGCCACGTGCCGCTCCGCCTTCTCGTCCCAGGCCTTGTAGATGGTGGCCATCCCGCTGCGGCTGATCACCTCCTCGACCCGGAACCGGTCGTCCAGGCGATCCCCCGGCTGCAGCTCGTTCCGGCTCGCCGCCGGAGCCTCTGCCGCCTGGGCCAGCTTGGCCAGGGGGCTTTCCTTGCGCCCGGTGGTGAGCCGGTCGACGACGATGAGCTGGGCGGAGAGGTTGTCATCGGTGCCCCGCCGCTCGGCCAGCGAGACGAGGTACGGGCAGACCTCTTCGGGGGGCAGGCGGTCCACGCCCTCCGCGATCTCGTCGTCGGTCAGGAAGCAGTAGAGGCCGTCGGAGCACTGCAGCAGGCGGTCGTGCTGGAGCAGCGGCAGGCTCTTGTAGTCCGAGTGCACCGCCGGCTCCGCGCCCACGCTGCGGGTGAGCTGCGACCGGAGATGGCTGGCGCGCGCCTCGCTCTCCGTCATCAGCCGCAGGCGGAGCTGCAGGCCGGTGGCGGAGTGATCGGCGGTGAGCTGCCGGAGGACCTCCTGGCGCACGAGGTAGACGCGCGTGTCGCCCACGTGCCCGATGTGCACCTCGCGGCCGCGCAGGATGCAGATGGTCAGCGTGGTGGCCATGCGCGAGGCCACGGGCTCGTTCATGCTCTTGTCGTAGAGCGCGAGGTTGGCGGCGTGGAAGATGTCGCGCAGGACGGCCTTCGGCGCGGCATCGATCTTCGCCTCGCGGAACTTCTGGAGCGCGATCTCGACCGCCGTCCGGCTGGCCACGTCTCCCTTGCCGTGGCCCCCCAGCCCGTCGGCGATCACCGCGATGGCGCCGCGGCGCTGGCGCTCCTCGACGTCGTCCGGCTCCCAGAACCCGAGGCTGTCCTCGTTCTTCGGACGAACGGGACCGGCCGTCGAGAGCGCGTGGCGGATGAGTTCCATGGGGAACGCGAGTGAGGCCGACGTCGGCCGTATTGTATCGGAGGCGCCCACGGCACCCGCCCCCTTCCGGGATCTCGCGCCTCGCCACTCGGACAGCGCGCTCCCACAAGCGCGTGGGGCTCTCTCGCGAAGACCGACATTCCCGTCGCCTCGCGGCGATCTGGCCCGAGGGGCCACGAGTCCCACATGGTCATGGGAATCAGTGCATTGTCCGGAACGCGCGTCGTGACGCGCAAGTGGCACGGCCGTTGCTGAACGGCGTC
>Ga0070698_100007124_pt1 | contig 12110 bp, 11 predicted proteins | sample KBSK1502metaG_FD_65477 | JGI IMG/M metagenome (GOLD analysis project Ga0070698, IMG submission 65477) | Corn, switchgrass and miscanthus rhizosphere microbial communities from Kellogg Biological Station, Michigan, USA - KBS K1-50-2 metaG | ecosystem: Host-associated > Plants > Roots >...
GGCACCGAGGCGAACGTCTTCAAGTGGTGTACAAGAGCCTCTAGAGCCACTTTATATCTAAGCTCAGCCTCAGTTATATGGTACAACGTATCTTTTGGTCAGTTTCACACTGACAGGCCTGTTGGCGCTCACGTCCTGGCTACTGTGCCTACTGTCAGGAGTGGTTAGGCCGTCCGTCGGGTGGAACGAAGATGAATGATCCAGCTCTGGCAGAACGCCACCGATGGATCAGTATGAACGTGGGTGCTTTACTGGCCCTCTCCCCCCAGATTCCGGTTTCGCCTTCGAGAAAGCGAGTACCAGAAGCGTTACCTGCCATTATCCAGCAGGTAACGCAGGGAAATATTTCCGCTTTTGCCAGAATCTTGAACATACCACAAGGTCTGGTTTCTCATTGGGTCAATGGAAGAAAGTTACCCCAGCTTGAGATGCTCTTGCATATCTGTTCCGTAGTGGATCTTTCATTGGAGGCGCTGCTCCTGCATGATCCTGGTTCACTTCGCCCTCGCTTGAGAGCAACAGGTGAATCTCCTGTGTATGAACTACGGAGCAAATGGACCCATGTCCGAGTCTCCACTGAGCGGATACAATACGCATTGGAGGAGATCCTTGCGGAAAATGACGATCCTCCGCCTACACTGACACAGGTGGCACAACGGCTTGGACAGGGAACTCCTGTGCTTTACAGATGTCATCCAACGGCTTGTTACGCCATATCTGCACGATACAAGGAATATGCCCAACAACGAACGGCAACACGAGTGCAACACTATCGGGTAGAATTGAGAGAGGCGGCACGACAACTTCATGAGAAAGGCGTATCACCGACAAGGGGACGTATCGAGCCATTGCTCCGCTCTCCGGGCATTCTCCGTGATCCAAAGGTACGCCAACTCCTGGTTGAAGTCTGTCATGAGATAGAGGGAAAGAAGGATGAGAATTGCTCTAAGTAACTATCAGAAATCTCGAAGATTGACCGGGGAGGACAATCCTTTTGATTTGTCACAATTGGTACTATTTCTACGAGCGCAGCATTGGCTGTGTGGGTGTCCTCAAAGATTGGTTCGTCCGGGCCTATCACGCTGCTCTGCGCTCCAGACTGCCTACCCTCACCCTCACGCACATGCAAACCCAGACACTCGCGAATGCGCGGTGTGAAAGTATGATTGCCGATGCCAACGCTGCAGAACAAAAACTGCACTACACGGAGAGCAGCCGCGAGCGTCTGTGGAGTTTGCTCGGCATGAGTGGCATTCCTCTGAGTGGGGTCCAACCGGCGGATCGGCAGGCTGAGATATCCATGGTTGCGCCTTCACGCTCCAGAAAAGGACGTGTTGGAGAGCGGGCACCCGTGCGCGATCCGGTAGGAGAGACACTGCCTGAAGGGGAAGCGACCAAGTGCTCATTTGCAGGGATCATTGAGTTGTCAGCACGTCAAATGGCGGAAGCTGGAGTTTCGAGAGTTGAGTGCCCGGAGTGTCTCACCATGCGTGCTCTTACCCCACAAGGAGCAACGGTGCGATTTCCGCCCCATGACAAACGAAAGACGAGGACGCCGCACCGTGAGATGCGCTGGATCAGGCACGGAACCGTGTGGACGCTCGCCGAAACGAAGGCGTAGCTCTCATTTGCAGCATGCGCTCTCGTCGTTGCGAAAGCCGGGATGAGGAGTCGTAGTGCAGAGGTTGACAGGATCGCGCTTTCGCAGGATGAGCGGGTGCTCAGCGTGCGTCGCGTGCCTGTGTTGGGATCGTCGAGGCTTGCAGGAGCGGTTCGCAAGCGTTGGTATGCGCTTCACTCGACAGAGGAGCTCTTCTGTTGGGTAGGACCAGGGCTTCTGCACTAGGCCCTCGGAGACGGGAAGTCGAGCGTAGGGCACGCCACAGGAAGGAGGCCACGATGGCAGATCGCGTTGGCCAACACGTTGGCAACTACCGACTGGTGGCCTTGTTAGGTCAGGGCGGCTTTGCCGAGGTCTATTTAGGGCAGCATGTGCGGCTCAATTTGCAAGCGGCCATCAAAGTGCTGCATACGCATCTGACTGAGCAAGAGGTCGAGCACTTCCAGCAGGAGGCCGAGACGATTGCCCAGCTTCAGCATCCCGCAATTGTACGCATCCTGGATTATGATGTGCAGGACGGGGTGCCTTTTCTGGTGATGGATTACGCGCTGGGAGGTTCCTTGCGTCGGCGCTATCCCAAGGGCACGGTGGTCCCGCTGCCGCAGATCCTCTCCTCGGTCAAGCAGGTGGCAGCGGGCTTGCACTATGCGCATGAGCGCAAGTTCATACACCTTGATGTCAAGCCGGAGAACATCCTGGTAGTCCGACAGGAGGAGGTGCTGCTCAGTGACTTTGGGCTGGCGGCCCTGGCGCATAGCAGTGCCTCGCTGAGTACGCAGGAGGCGATTGGCACGCTGCCCTACATGGCGCCAGAGCAGATTGAGGGCCATCCGCGTGCCGCCAGCGATCAGTATGCCCTGGGGATCGTGGTCTACGAGTGGCTGTGTGGAAGCCGTCTCTTTGAGGGCTCGGCGACCGAGGTGATGGTGCAGCAGTTGACCATGCACCCTCCGCCGCTGCATGAGCACGTGGCGACGATCCCGCTGGGCATCGAGCAGGTCGTGCTGCGCGCGCTAGCCAAGGAGCCCAAAGAGCGATTTGCCTCGGTACAGGACTTTGCCGAAGCGCTCGAGCAGGCCAGCCAGCGAGCATCGTCCCCACCAGGGCTTCTTCCTTCCGTCCAGCCCTCTCCAGGTCCTGCTACCGTGCCCAGCTACACCACTGCCGCTGTTGTACCAAGTCACATGGGAGATGCTCCAGAGGTGGACGAAGCCTCCGATCAGCGCGCCGTGCCAACACTGATGGCTGTGTCACCGGGCTCCTCACCATCGCCAAAGGAACTGGCCATACCACCTGGCCAAGCGTCTGTCCCCACGACGAAGGAGGCCTCAGAACCACCATCTCCTGTTGGCCAGCTCGAGCGCCGTCTGGTCACGGTGCTCTTCTGCGACCTGGTCGGCTTTACCCCCCTGTCCGAGCAGCTGGACCCAGAAGACGTGCGTGAAATCCAGGGGGTGTACTTTGGACGCATGAGCCAGGAAATCAGGCGGTTTGGCGGCAGCATCGAGAAGTACGCCGGCGATGCCGTGCTGGCGCTGTTTGGGGTTCCCGTGGCACACGAGGATGACGCGGCACGAGCCGTCCGGTGCGGACTGAGCATGCAAGCGGTCATCAAGGAAGTCGCTGCAGGGGTAGGCAAGCGCTGGGGCGTTGAGCAGGCCTTGCGGGTCGGCGTGAACACCGGGGAGGTGGTCAGTGGCATCTGGGATATCGGGGGCCGTCAGGATTATGCTGTCTCAGGGGATGCGGTCAATTCAGCTGCCCGCCTGCAAGCTGTGGCAGAGCCAGGAGAGGTGCTCGTCGGGGAGGAGACGATGTGGCTCGCCAGACGGACAATCCGCTTCGGTGAGCGACGAGCAGTGGTGCTCAAGGGCAAAGCCGGGGTTGTGCCAGTGTATTCGGCAATAGAGGAGAGGCAGCGCCCGAGTTGGTGGGGAGAAAGAGGACAACCCATACCGTTAGTAGGGCGCAACCATGAACTGACCTTTCTCTCCGGCATTTGGACGAAGGTCGTGCAGGAGGTCCATCCGCACCTCGTCACCGTCCTCGGTGAACCGGGCATCGGCAAGTCCCGTCTCGTTGCCGCATTTGAGGGGAATCTCGTTAATCAAGCGCGCATCCTCCATGGACGCTGCCTGCCCTATGGGGAAGTGCGCGGCTACTGGGCCCTGGCAGAAGTCGTGAGAGAAGCGGCGGGGATCACGCTGGCCGACGACATGCAGATGGCCTCACGCAAATTTGGTGAGCTGGTTGCAGGAGTGCTGAGTCAGACCGAGGACGCAGGGGACCCCAGAGAACTCACTGGGCACCTGGCGAGGCTTTGCGGACTAGATGTCGACGGTGAGCGGCCTGCAACGCTGGCTGACCAACGTACGCTGCATACATCGGTGTGCCGCTTCATCGAAGCACTGGCACGCAGCCAGCCGTTGTGCCTCCTGTTCGAGGACCTGCACTGGGCCGACGAGGCACTGCTGGACCTGATTGAGTTCATCACAGCACATGTCCGTGAGGCCCCCTTGCTCATGTTGACGCAAGCCCGACCGGAACTGTTGGAGCAGCGACCTGCATGGGGCAGAGGTCTGCGCAACTGCACCTCGCTCGCCTTGGAGCCGCTCGACGAGCGGCATGGACGCGACTTTGCCCTGCTCCTCTGTCAGGAGCACGGGCTTGCAGCGGAAGCGGCCGAGCAGGTTGTCCGCGGAGCCGCAGGTAACCCGCTGTTCGCTGAGGAATTGGTCGCGACAATCGCCGAGCGGGGGGGAACCGCAGGCATCCCAGCAGCCATCAAAGCCCTGATCGCAGCGAGATTAGACCGGTTGCCACCCCAAGAACGCAGAGCCCTGCAACTGGCGGCGGTCATCGGCAAAGTGTTCTGGGAAGGCGGACTGCATGCACTTGGGGCGGCAGGCGAGGTGACGGAGCACCTGGAGGCACTGAAGCAGAAGGAGCTGCTACGAACTCATCCCCGTTCGCAGATGCACGATGACCGCCAGTATGCCTTCAAGCATGACCTCATCCGCGATGTGGCCTATGAGACGCTCACGCGGGCCGACCGGCGCTTGCTCCACCGTCGCCTGGTTGGCTGGATTGAGCTCATCAGTGGTGAGCGGGTCGGGGAGTATCTGGATCTGCTGTCGCACCACGCCTTTCAAGCAGGGGCCTGGGAGCAAGCGCTGGCGTATGCGCAGCGCGCCGGAGAACAGGCACAACGCCTGTACGCCCCGCGTGCGGCCATCGAACAGTTTACGCGGGCGTTAGAGGCAACACACCACCTGGCGCTCGCACCTTTACCGGCGTTGTACCATGTACGTGGACAGGCCTATGAAACGCTCGGCAGTTTCGAACAGGCACGTCATGATTACGAGCAGGCCTTAGAGGCTGCCCACCAAGCTCACGACGGCGTCGCGGAATGGCAGAGTCTCCTTGATCTCGGCTCCCTGTGGGCAGAACGCGATTACCAACACACGGGTGCGTACTTCCGCCGCACCATTGAACGTGCGCGGGCGCTTGCCGACCCGAAACTGCTTGCCCACAGCCTTAACCGCCTGGGCAACTGGCACGCGAACGTCGAGCAACCGCTCGAGGCGCTGCGCTGCCACCAGGAGGCGCTGGCCATCTTCCAGCAGGTGCAGGATCAGCATGGAGTCGCTGAGACGCTGGATCTGCTGGGCATGGTAGGCTCGCTCAGTGGCGATCCGGTGCAAAGCGCGGCCTATTACTGGCAAGTCGTAGAACTCTTCCAAGAGATGGACAACCGGGAAGGGCTGGTTTCCAGCCTGGCGACGCTGCTGTTGTGTGGAGACACGTATTTCAGCGCGACGCTGGTCACGGTTGCGACAAGTGTGACCGAAGTGAGGCGTGTGGGCGAGAGAGCGCTCACGCTCGCGCGCGAGATCGGCCAGCGCTCCGGGGAAGCCTACACCTGCAACTGCCTGGCACATTGCTGGGTACACGCGGCGAGTACGCCCACGCCCTGGAGCTGGCACACGACGGCCTCCGCATTGCAGAGGAGATCGAACATCGCCAGTGGATGACCGCCACACACTGGGCGCTGGGCGTGCTGTATTTCGACCTGCTCGACCTGCCGATGGCACGCCAGCACCTCGAACAAGCGCTGCGCCTTTCGCAGGAGATTGGTTCACTGTACTGGATCTACCACTCATCAGCGCTCCTGGCCTCGGTGTGTATTGGACTCAAGGACTTCACGCGGGCCGAATCGCTTCTCACTGCTGCGCTCGCTTCGGATGCCCCTCCCCAAACGCAGGCGCAGCGGTTGATCTGGTATGGGCGTGCGCAACTCGCCCTGGCCAAGGGGGAACCGGACCGTGTGCTCGCCATCGCCGAGCAGCTACTAGCGTCCGCTGCGCATGTTTCCAATGAGCAGAGCATTCCTCACCTGGCGCACCTGCGTGGAAAGGCGCTCGCCCTGCTGAATCGGCCAGCGGAGGCCGAGACGGCACTGCAAGCCGCACACACGGGAGCGTTGACGCGAGGCCTACAACCGCTGTTGTGGCGCGTTTCCATCGACCTCGGGAACCTGTATCGGGCTCAGCGGCGTGATGAGGAGGCGGAGCAGGCCAAGGCCTTCGCTCAGGAACTGATCGAGGCACTTGCCGCCACTCTTCCAGATCCCTCTCTTCGCACTCATTTCCTGCAGCAGGCGAGCGCGCTGCTTCCTCGTGATGAACCGCTCTCGCCGCGCCGTGCCGCTAAGGGAGTTTTTGGCGGCCTTACCGAGCGCGAGCGCGAGGTGGCTACCCTGATTGCGCAGGGAAAAGCGAATCGGGAGATCGCCGACATCTTGGTCGTCAACTATCGGACGGTTGAGAAGCACATCGAGAACATATTGTCCAAATTAGGCTTTGCCTCGCGTACACAGATCGCGGTATGGGCCACCGAAAAAGGGTTGGGGGGAAAAGAGCAGTAGGAACTTGCCAGCGATCCCACACAAGAACGATACCGGAAAAACAAAGGAGGTAATTAGATGTCACTAGTTCTGAAAGTGATAGGTAGCTCTGCCAGAAGAGGCTGACTTTATTTTCAATAGTATGATTGAATCATAGCTTTGCCACTTCCTTATCTTTGATTCAATTCGGCCAACCTTTCTGGCAAAGCGCACTTCTGAACAGTATTGAATAGATGAGGTAAGATGCAAAGCCAGTTTATGTAAGAAGCCAATCTGCTGAAAGCTCCTCTCAAGCCAATATGAGCAAGTTTTATGATACAAACGTGCCATGAATTACTTTAAATTACAATGTCTTTCCGCTTTTTCCTCGCGTCCGAAGAAGAGAAACAGGAAAAGCGATCAAGAGCCACCGTATCCCTTGCCAAGGGAAAGGAAGGAGAGATGATCACGAGACCCATTGTGTGTGTCCTCAACTCGTTGGGATTGCTACCATGGACACGAAAGGATTTGAGATGACCCGCACCACACCACCACGACCAGTCGATATCGCAGCCGTATTCCCCGAACTGGCACCGCTCGCACGCACCACCACTCGATTACACCCGCGCCAAGGCAAGCCGACGCCCCAGGACAGCTCAGTCGGCGGTCCGCTGCTGTGGCCAATCGATGAGCCGTGGCCCTACTGTGACGGGCGACAACATGCTTCAGGCTACACGTCGTTGACCACCCTTGCCGATGTCCGGCTACTGCGAGAGATGTTGGCCATCGCATGGGATCACCCCGGCCCGCCTGGTGCCATCCTCTCGGATGAGGAAAGGACCCTCGTCAGAGCGCTTCAAAAGGGGCGCCACAGCCAGACCGATGAGCCGATCGCGATGATACCCGTGGCGCAGCTCTACGCACGCGACATCCCCGACCTGCATCCGCCTGAGGGCTGCGACCTGCTCCAGGTCTTATGGTGCCCGTTTGATCACTTCGATCCTATGCCCAAGGCGAAATTGGTGTGGCGTTCCTCCTCCTCCGTCACCACCGTGCTCTCTGAACCGCCACAACCGATCGTGGTGCAGTCCGAGTACTACATCCCGGAACCCTGCGTCATCCATCCTGAACAGGTCATCGAGTACCCCGCGCCACTGGAGCTTGACGAGGTCCTGCGTGAACGGATCGAGGCGTGGAGCGAGCGTGAGAAGGCTGGAGCCGAAGCCGGAAGCGCCTACGACCAAGCCGAAAGCGCTTACTACCAGAACGAGCTGTCCGTGGCACCCGGCTGGAAAGTCGGCGGATGGGCGCCCTGGAGCTTCCGTGACCCGTACCCGATGATCTGCACCGTCTGCGGTGCCGAGATGAAGCCGCTGCTGACCATCAGCTCCGACGAATGGGACCTTGGCAGTGGCAGTTGGATTCCCATCGAGGATCAGGCCCTCGACGCCAACCCTACGCCCTACCCGCGGACCCCTTGGCTTCCGACTCTGATCAAGATCGGTCGCGCCTACCACATGCAGATCTACATCTGCCCCACCTCGGTCGATCATCCCCACGCCGAATTGGTGCAATGACCATCTGGCTCACCTTGTAAATCATTTTGCCCACGGAGCAAAATGATTTACAACAGGAGAAGGGAAGCATGAAACATGTGTACCTTCAAAAATGAACAAACGGTGATGCTGTGTGATGTGGCGCTATCGACCGGGTACGCGAGCGCCTGCAAGAATCCTTCGGTGAGGCAGTTCAGTACACCATGGTTGAGGGGAAAGGAACGCTCGTTCAGGCGGGATCGACAGTCGATTCGGCGCGATTTCAGACGGTGACTCACGAGGCTATTGCAGCTTTGCAGGCCTCATCGCAAGCGCCTGAAGAAGCCTCTTGAGGTACTGAATGCTCTGTTGCATCAAAATCGTCTTTCTGGGGTCAGCTGGTAAATGCCCTACGAAGTGAGCAGATTTGGCCCGCAAACCTGAGAAATTGCCCTCAATCTTGAGCACCGATATGAACGAATCTGGGCAAACCGCTCCACATCTAGGGTATCATCAGAGAAAGTTGTAAATAACCCAAATGCGCTGGGCGGTTACCGTGTCCTTGTCGTCTGAATATGATTTGATCATCGACGAGACATCTGGGTTGGCTGATACACGAGGACAGGCGAGGACTATCTGGTAAATTAACTGAAGGGTGGACCGATTTTGCACTCAAGGGTGGGAATTTACACTCAAGGGTGGAACTTGATGCTCCGATGCCTGGAAAAACCGCTTCCCATCAGATATACTTTTCATCGAATATGTAATTTGAGCTCCTCATCGAGAGCTTGACAAACTTCGGTCCCCACAGAACAGGTGGCTCAGGCACGATCTCGGAAGAAGGCTGTGTCGCAGCCCGCCGCATCGGTCAAATGCACGTTTTCTGGGGTCGTTCCCGTTGACCTCAAGCGTTTTGAGGAGAGTGGTGTCGCGCTTGTGGAATGCCCTAACTGTGGGAGAGCATGGACCCTTTCTCCAAGCGGTGGAGTTCTGCGCTTCAATTCTCACGACAAACGCAAAATGAACACTCCCAATACCGGACGACGGTGGGTTAGGGAGGAAGGGGAAACTAACTGGAAGGTTGTCAGCGGGTAAGAAAGCATCTCAAATCACGAGGTGTGGTAGCCATCGTGAGCAATGTGCATGCTATCCTATGAACAGGTGATAAGGAGAGTTACCGTGATGCCTGACGCTCTATTTGCCGAGCCCAAACTGGCCGAAATCTATGACCTCCTCGACAGTCCGGACCGACTAGACCTCGCTCCATATCTAGCCATAACAGACGAGTTCCACGCCCACTCTGTCATTGACCTGGGGTGCGGAACCGGTACGCTTCCCTGTCGTCTAGCCTCGCTCGGGAAAGAGGTCGTTGGCATCGATCCGGCTGCGGCCTCGCTGGACGTTGCTAAACGGAAAGCGTATGCCGACCAAGTTCGCTGGATCACCGGCACTGCGGCGCAACTCAAAGGATTGCATACCGATCTCATCACCATGACTGGCAATGTGGCACAAGTATTCGTTGCCGACGAGGAGTGGATGACAACTCTTCGTGCGTGTCGCGATGCGCTTCGCCCGGGTGGGCGGCTTGTCTTTGAGGTGCGTGATCCAACCAAGGAAGCATGGAAAGGCTGGAACCGAGAACAGTCCTACCAAACAATTGAAGCGCCCGGAATCGGTACGGTCGAGTCCTGGGTGGAGCTGATGAACGTACAGATGCCGCTGGTCTCTTTTCGCTCTACATTCGTGTTCCGAAAGGACGGGAGCGTGATGACGTCCGAGTCAACCTTAAGGTTCCGCACCCGATCAGAGATTGCTGAGACACTCTCCCGTGCTCGATTAACGGTGGAATCAGTTCGAGATGCCCCCGACCGTCCTGGCTTAGAGTTCGTCTTTATTGCTCACCAATGATACCAGCAAGGCTACTAGACAAGGCGGCGGCAGCAAGTGGCAGCTGGGAGTACCAGAGGTCTCGCTTTTGAGCTGCATCGCCGCTTTTTCTGGCAACTGGAATATGCTTCCCATCGAAGGACTCGCGAGCGATCTATTTCCAACATTCCATGCTAACACCCCAGATGGGAAGCAGTTTTTCCAGGCATCGAAGCGTCAAGTTCCACCCTTCAGTGCAAAATCGGTCCACCTTTCAGTTAATTTACCACCACAGTGAACTGATGAGGCCGATATCGCCGGCGAACAATGCACCTCCTGCAACCTGCAGCCAACCTGTTGTCATGGCGAGCAAGAGTACACTCACTCCAAGGGTGAGAATAGCGCCAATTGTGAGAACATCAAGTCGTTTGCTGAAAGCTATCACTCTCTGTCGGAACCATTTACTCGGACCTTGTGTGCTCTTCTTTTGTTGTATTACTGGAAACATATCGCTCTTCCCAGCTCTCTTAGTTCTCGTGATCTCAAGCCTCATCCATGAGATTACAGCATCTACACTTCCCCATGCCACAAAACGTTTGGATTCTCGCTGTCAGCGTCACTGCCGGGATATGTAAACCATGCCTGGCGAGGTCTCTATCCGACAGTATGGTTCGAGTTGATCAAGGCGGCGGAAGAATTGCTGCCAGGTGGTCTCTGGCTGATCGAAAATCTCCTTCAAGGGGATCGTGTGTCCTCGCCCGGCAGCGACCAGGCACACGCCAAACGGATGATTGTACTGTAAGTGCCCCTGGTCCGTCAGTTCCTTGAGGAACATCAGATGTTCCAGAGAGAGATCATGCGCATCATCCACCACGAGACACTCCGTCCCAAATTGGTGAAGGTGTCCCATGAGGCGGGGCTTTCGGGTACGCCAATGTCCTCGCAGCGGAATCCCTAAAGCCACGAACAGTTGGTCGCCCAGAGTGTAAATCATTGAATTCCATGAGCGGAATCTGTCCAATTCACTGGGTGCTTTTCACACTCGTTCTCTTCTTTCACATTGCTCTTGAAGCGCTCACCAAGCCAAAGTAAGGCGTTTCTTCACGGAAAGGATACGTTCGCTCTCGCCCACAGAATTGGACAGATTCCGCTCATGGAATTCAATGATTTACACGCGCCCTATTCGTCAGGTGCCAGTTCCCGGATAAAATCGCGGGTCACCGGAATCAGCTCCGGGTGTTGGCGTAGCTGGGCCATCAGCGCAAACAAGGGTTCAAGCGCTTGTTGCTCGTCCACCTTCTCTTGAGGCCGGGGTGGTTCACGTTCCTCCAACTGCTCGTTCGCCTGTACCGAGGCCTCCTGGCGCCCTATCGCTGGTCTCGCCTGCGTGGCGCTTATGGGGAGCTGTAAGACCCGCGCCATCACGCGCTGTACTCGCTGGAGCAATGGATCGCCCCGGCCGCGTTGTGAGTCTCTTCGCTGTTCCTGACGTTCCAGATCGTCAACGATATAGGCGGTGATCAGTTCCCGATTGAGAGAGAGTTCTTCGTCGGGAAAGAGCGCATCGAGTAGAATCATCACTATCCCAACGCTCGGAATCGGGGTTTGCGGCTGGGAGGAACAGAAACTCGGAAGAGGAACGTAGCCATTCTGGGCTACAGGAGAGAGAAAAGAAGCTTTTTTATCCGCAAAAACCTCTTCAGAAACAGGAAAAGCAGAACAATGGCTTCTGCGAAGCTTGCTGATCAGAAAGGGCCGGAACAAATGCGGGCAGAAACAGGAAAGTTGAGGTCTGTTCATCCTCCCCAAAACCCCGAAAATCGATGACTGAGAAGCCTTTGACCTCTTCGATAGCCCATTTGTCCTGATTCCTATTCCGAGTTTCTGTTCCTCCCAGCCGCAAACCCCTAATTCCTGAGCATATCCAGCTTGCTGCTAGTAGCCATGGTTCCCCTTTCTATCTGGCTTTGCCAATTGCACTTCTCTCGCTCGGACCGATTCGCGGTTCTTTTTGTGATCAAAGCTCGGCTCCAGACAGGCTGGAATCCTCTTAACTGGCCTGCCCACTATTGATTGTAGCGGGCTCAATATAGGTGAGAATTTACAAATCCGTACGTCAGCGACACCAGGGGCAAGATAGTTATATGATGGCCTATTAGGCCCATAGAACTGCGAACGGCAGCGCTGGTTACTTGAGGTGAAG
>Ga0070698_100007125_pt1 | contig 12110 bp, 12 predicted proteins | sample KBSK1502metaG_FD_65477 | JGI IMG/M metagenome (GOLD analysis project Ga0070698, IMG submission 65477) | Corn, switchgrass and miscanthus rhizosphere microbial communities from Kellogg Biological Station, Michigan, USA - KBS K1-50-2 metaG | ecosystem: Host-associated > Plants > Roots >...
ATCTTCGCAAATCTTAAAACGCGCTGTGAGTAAACCAAGAGGCAGACCAATTAAGAGCCCAATAGCATAGCCTAGAAGCAGCCGTCGGATTGTGACTAGCATAGCCTGCAGCAGCGTTCCGTCCACAATCGATGTCCAAAGGTAGCGCGCAACGCTTTCTGGAGCTGGCAATAGCACCGGAGACCAAACACCTGCCTTAACCACCAGATGCCAGGCTACCGCGAGCCCGATAAAGAAGATTGAAGCGTAAAGAAATCGTTTCATGCACCAAGCGCTGCCACCTCAGCTTGACCCAGCGGCTTTCCGCGGGACTCAAAACCCAGTGTTCCCTTCAACGCCCGCGTGATAATCGACGTGTAGTTGGCCAGATCGACACTATTGATGTCACGTGGTCGCTGCAGCCCGATAATAAACTCTTCACTAATGCGTCCGGGGTGTCTGGAAAAAACAAGAACCCGGTCACCGAGACACGCAGCTTCACGGACGTTGTGCGTTACAAAAACAATCGTCTTTTTCCACTGCTGCCAGATTCGTTGAATGTCCGCATAAAGCTGTTCGCGTGTGAGTGCGTCGAGGGCAGCGAACGGTTCATCCATCAGAAGGACCCGCGGATTCGGGGCCAGCGCGCGAGCAAGTGCAACGCGCTGCTTCATCCCTCCAGACAACTCATGGATGTTTGCATTCATGAATTTTTCAAGTCCGACCAGCCGCAGGTAAAACTCAGCCAGATCGCGTCGTTCGCTCGCCGTCAGGTTCGGCTTGAGCTTGAGGCCAAAGAGCACGTTCCCCATTACGTTCAGCCATGGAAACAGTGCGGACTCTTGAAACATCATCATCCGGTCGGCACCGGGCTCCGTGACAGATTTTCCGTCCGCCAGCACTCTGCCACTGTCGGGCTTTTCCAGACCGGCGATGATGCTGAGCAAGGTCGATTTACCACATCCGCTTCGTCCGACGAGGCAGACAAACTGGCCTTCGTTCACTTGCAAGCTGATATTGTCCAGAGCCTCTACGGTTCCTCGTTTTGTCACAAAAGTTTTGGACACGTTTTCGACAATAAGCTTCGCTTGCGCCGGCGCTGTCTGCTCGTGCGAGGGTTGTTGCGCTGTCGCCGCGCCGGGGCCCGGAGAGTTCTCCGAAGAAAAATATTGCGATAGGCTCAACAGTTTAGCCCAGACGCTCATCGTGGCACCTCCACCAAACGCGACAGATCGACGCTTTCACGCAAGAATCCAACTTTTTGCGCGTCACTCAGGAAATGATCAAAGGGATCGCGCGAAATTTCGCTAACGAAACGGAGCCGCCGCCACGAACGTTCGATCAATTCGGGAGCAAAGTCGCGCTTTGTCTCAGACGCCAGTTCTTGCCTCGCGAATTCTTGCGCCTCGGCCGGGTGATCATTGATCCAAGCCGTGAGCTCGGCATGCGCTTTTATCAGATTTGTCGCCAGATCGCGATGGCGGTTCAGAAACTTCGTACTGCAAATAAGGACAGTCGTGATTGCGTCTTTTTGCTCAAGGTATACTTTGGCCTTCCCTTCGAGTTCGAGTCGTGAAACCCATGGTTCCACAGTCCAGACAGCGTCGATGCCCCCGCGCTGAAAGAGCGCCAACTGATCCGGATTAGCAGTCGGAATAACTTGTGCATCGCCGCCGAGTTGCGTGATCTTGAATCCTTGCGCGCCAAGCCACACGCGACAGGCTACATCCTGCGTGTTGCCAAATTCCGGTGTGGCGATTTTTTTTCCGCGAAAATCTGCGGGCGTCTTGATACGATCGTCGCTCTGCACGACCAGCGCTGCGCCGCCAGCAGCAGCGCCGCCAATCACACGTATCTCCTTGCCACCAGACCGGGCGTAGGCATTCAGCGCCGGACTGGGAACCACGTAAGTCAGATCGATTGAATCCGCAAAGATCGCTTCCATTGCCGTGGGACCCGCATTGTAGACGAACCACTGAATCTCGACATCTGGCCCAAGGCGCTTCTCGAACCAGCCATTGCCGGTGCGCGACGTGTGGTGGGCAACTAGCGCCTGTGCGTGGGTGATATTTGGAAAATGGCCAAAGCGCACGATCGTCCTTTCGGCCGCCAACACGGTTTTTCCGCTCAAGCACAACACCAGCACGACCAGCATAGCGAAATTCTTCATGCGTGCGCATGGCCAACGAATCTCTCGCGCGATTCGCATTATTCGCGGGCCGCAATCGCGCCAGCAAACCGCTTTTCTGAGACCAGCACGCTCCATTAATCAAGCTAAGCAAAGGAGACGCACCCCACCGCACCAGGGTTGGTAGCGTTTTCGCAGATTTTGTCCCAGCAGCCAGTCAGGCAAACAAGTCATTGTTTGCCCCCATATCCGAGTATTCTCGCGACGGATGGAAAGCGCATATGTCCAAAACTTCGTCGTGAAATTTCGGTAGGCTGCTTTTGTAGCTGGCGCTCACTATCGTGGGGTGCCATGGTGCAGTGCGCAATAAACCATAAAGTTCCGCTTCGGAGGGCTCATCGAGAGCCGAGGTCGCGTCGTCCAGGAAAACAAGCGCGGGCTTGGCGAGCAGAATCCGGGCGAAGGCGAGTTGCTGTTCTTCGGCCTGCGACAGACGCTGGGGCCAGTTCTCGACGCTATCTAGTTCACCGGCAAGCGCACCAAGCCCTACCTCTTCAAGGACTGCAGTGAGCCGCTCCCTCGAGAAGCTGCTCTCATCGCCGAGCGGGTAGAGTAAAGCACTGGCCAACGTGCCGAGCGGGAAATACGGAAGTTGCGGAACGAAGAGAGTGCGCCCTTCCCCGAGCCTGATCTGCCCACGGCCGAACGGCCAGATTCCGGCGATTGCGCGCAGCAGGACGCTCTTACCCGCACCCGATGGGCCAGTGATTAGTACGGAACCACCAGAGCTAACGGCGAAGGCGACTCGACGCAAAACCTGAATGCCATCGGGCAGGTTCAGATCCAAGTCTTTTACTGCGACACCGGCGCCTTCACGCTGAATAACGATCCGCTGCGGAGCACGTGCTGATTCCTGGATTTCATGCAGTCGCTCCTCGAAACCGCTCAGACGTTGCGTCACCGCTTGCCAATTGGCGATGTCGCTATACGTGTTAATGATGAAGGAGAGCGAGTTGTGCACGTAGGCGAAGGCGTTGGCCACCTGCATCAACCCACCTAGCCCGATCTGGAACGCAAAGTATCGCGGCGAGACGACCACCAGTGGAAATACGACCGCCAATTGAGCGTATCCCAACGTAAACCAGTTAAGGCGTCGCTGCCGCTTCATAATCTTGCGAAAGTTCTCGACTACATTCCGAAATCGGGCTTGAAAAAGCCTGAACTCCACAGGCTCACCGCCGTAGAGAGCAACACTCTCAGCATTCTCCCGCAAGTGCGCCAAGCTAAACCGAAAATCGCCTTCGAAGCGTTGCCGCGCAAAATTCAATGCTACCAGCGGCTGGCCAATTTTCATGGCGAGCCAGGTTCCAACGCCGGCAGTGAGCAACGCTACCCACACCAGATAGGCATGGATACGCAGTGTACCCCACCAGCCAAACGGGATCTCCGCCGGTCCGGAAAGCGCCCAGAGAATGATGAGAAAGGAAACCAGGGAGACAAACGAAGTCAGCAACCCAACCGATAAATTCATGATATAAGTGACAAACTGCTGCACATCTTCTGCGATGCGTTGGTCCGGGTTGTCCGCCGTGTTTCCAAACCGAAGACGATAGTAAGCACGATCAGCCAGCCAGCCGCCGACATATTTGTGCGTCAGCCACCGGCGCCAATGGATTTGTAGCATTTGGTTCAGGTAAAGGGCATAGCCACCTATCATAACAGCTAAAGCGGCTAGGACGCAGAAGATGCCTAGCTGGCGGAAGACCTCACTTCTGTCGAACACCTGGAGTGCGTTGTAGAAGTTCTTGTTCCAATCATTGATACGCACGCTGATGTAGACGTTGCAAAGATTCAGCGCGATGATTGCAACAAGGAGACCCCAAGCGGGCCATTTCTCTTCAGATGTCCAATAGGCTTTGCCGGTCCGCCAGGCGTCGCCTATTATATTTCGCCTTGTGGCATCGGGCTGCATATCAAGCCAAGCTGGTTAGGGTTAGAAATTGAAATTTAAGACGGTTAGCGCGCCATTTGTCCGAACCTTCGCGTTGCTTGTCCCTCGAGCTTCTCGGATCTTGGCAAGAGTTTTCCTTTTGTTGCCGATAGGCAAAAAGCATTGAAGCGCGGGTCGTTTTCAACCGCCTCCAGGTAACAAACAAGGCAATTGGCGAAAGAGCCTCGCCAAAATCTGTGTGTCGGGCCTGCATCTCTCTGATAAATTTTTTTAAGGTGACGTGCGATGAGGTCTCACCTCCTGCTAAAAAGAAGTCGACGTGCGGCCGCGAAAACGGTCGACCGCAAGCAACTCTCTCCGATGCAGGCGGAGGTTTCCCAGGTGCCCGGTTATTGTTCCAAATTCGGCATGCCGTTGGAACCATCGACGTTTGCTTATAACGCCATTGCCGACCCTCCCCTCGTACGAATGTTTGATCCTCTCGCCGGAGCGCTTTTCAACCCGGTGATTCCCGGTTCGGTACTAATGAATCCAGCACTAGTGTTCAGGTCGGTGGCGGCGATCCCGCTTGCTCTAAGCCCAAAAGGGCCGGTGAGCACGACTAACGATCGCAGACGTTCGCTTCGCTCGGGTTGACCAACGAAATCATCTTGAAGACGACGCCGTTTCCAATCCAGCTGCCACCGAGCCGCATCGAAGTTCTGCCGCGTTACGCGAGCCGATGACGAACGCGCCAGCTACGCACCATCATTACCGATCGCCTCGACTGGACAGCCATGCATCGCTGCTTCACAAAGGGCTTCCTCGTCCCGTGTTTCGGGCTGGTGAAAGACAAACGAGTGACCGCTCACTTCATCGCGCATGAAACATTCGGGCGCGGTTTCTCTGCACTGATCACAGTCAATACATTGATCATCCACATAGTAGCCGCCCGGCACGTTCTCGGGGTATTTATTACGAACGTCTGCCATATGACTCGATTGGTTGGAAAGTTAACAGTACTTTGTTTTTTAACGGTTCGTCAGCCGCGCTTATTTTTTCATTCTTCAGGTTCGTGAATAACCAAAACGGTGCATGGCGCGTGAGTCACGATACGTCTGGCCTGTTCCAGTCGCAGGAGATATCCTAGGAAGCCAGGATGGTAACTAGCCGTAATAATCAGATTGGCCTTCAGGTTGAACGCTACGAGGTGAACTTGCTCGGCCGTATCGCCAATGCGAAACTCCGTTTCACTGCGAGGATAGATTTGACGCATCTTTTCGCCGAAGCTAGCTAGCCGATCCTTTGCAATATCACGTTCTAGCTCATGTCGCCTGTGGATATCTTCGGTTGTGAATTCTCTGATGGTTTCGCCTGGAAACACGTGGACGAAGGTAATCGATGCTCCGAAACTCTTGCCTAACGCGATCGCGTAGGACGCAGTCTTTTTGGAATGCTCAAATAGGTCGACTGGGACTACAATCCTTTCTACATTAACATTGTTTGCTCCCAGGATGGCTTCATTGGGCGCTACTTGTTCTAGAATCCCATTCATAAAGTCCTCCTACGTTTCTTCCCCTAGTAGCACTTTAGGTGAAGAAGCACTCGGTCACTGACCAGCAATTGCCCAATATTACGCAGTGCTTGGCGTTTTGATTTCCAACGTTACTCTTCCCGAATCGTCAGTTTGCCCGACCGCAGGTCTTCTGCATCAAGTTGATCGTCTTCGGGTGATTCTTTCTCAGGTATCTCGATTTCTGCCGGTCGAACCGTTCCGAGTTCGCCGATATCCGGATGGACGCGACTCTCAATCACCTTTTCGGCGCCGACTGAACATCGAGCCCATGGTATTGCTGCCAATCGATCCACGGGATAGGTTGGCCTGTCAATTCGCAGATACCATAGGTACCGTTGTCAATGCGTTTCAAAGCTGCATCAATTTCATAGAGCGCCTCCTGCTCAAACGATACCAGACCCAACGTGAGATCCCGGTCGACGCTGTCTGTCGCTGCGTCGGCCATATGCATGCTGTAATTAGGCGTTTCTTCGCAGGCTTCGCTGGTGAGCTGTTTAACCCGCTCCGATACCGCGTCTCGCAGATCCAACAACTTTTCGCGCTGCTGCGTCAATCGCTGTGGCGTCAATGCTCCGTGTTTCCAATCTGAGTCTGTTCTACGCGTTATTCTAGCGCTCTCTTCCAGGCTCTGTATCGGCAGTTTCATAACCATCCGCTTTCTCTTATTTCCCTTTGAGGCTAGGGTTTGCGGGAAAGATCCGCGTTCCTCGTCTTGGCAAACATCAGGCTTCTGTTGCTCCACCGCGCCCGTCAGATTGAATCGACCCGCCTGGTGGCACGTGAATCTAAGGGAAAGACAAGCTAGCCTCGTAGATGGGCTGCTGAACTTTCGCTCCGCGAAAGACAATAACTAAAAACCATTGCCCTCCGCGAAGCAGAGCCTGAGCAGCCCGACTACTAAAGGCTACCTCGCGACCAGCTTTACAATGTGTTCCTAGCTAGACCTCTCTCCCAGGATGCCCCAAATCGCAACGACCACCGGCTCCCCGACGAGGGCCGCCCGACTTTTCGTATCAGGCCATAGCGAGCAACCGTTCCGCTTAGGCACCAAGCCCGACAAGCTGCTGGCGGCTAGCGGATAACTAAAACCGGAGACGAAGCGTGCTCGAGGATCTTCTCCATATCACTTCCGAACAACAGGTGCTTCCACCCGGTGTAACCGTGTGTCGACAACACCAAAAGGTGAGCCGGTAGAGTTCCCGCGGCCCTTATGATCTCATCGCGCGGGTGAAGCGCCATGGTCAAGAAGGAGTTTACGTGCTGGTACTCTAGTTTTGCTTTCGCCTGTTTGTCCGCCAATATAGTTCGCGCTCCCCCATGCCATCCCTGAATTTCATCAACCGGGACTCCTTGCGTGGTATACTCGAGAGCGGATGGTTTGGGAACAACGTGTAACAATGTAAGCTGCGCTCCCGCCAGTCTTGCCAATTGAATGGCATAGTGGACCGCCCTTTCAGAGTTTTGGGTAAAATCGGTTCGAGCCAGGATGCGCCTTAAGCGGAACGGTGATTCTGAGGTCGGTCGAGGCGGCTGAACCTTCGATAACTTCTTTCATAGCGAGTTTACCTTTCTCGAAGAAACCTCCGTAGAATCGCGTTTTTTCACTTGCCGTAGTTTGACGCAAATTACCCATCTTTTGACGGACCACGCCGCTCTGGCGCAAAGAGAAGAGAATGGCGGCTGCGGTTTGTGGTCAGGTGAGTTGAGCCATCTCGAGTCGGCTCGCACAAAAGGACATAACGGCACCCCGCTGCGCCCTACCGCTGCCGAAGATTTTAACTAGCGTTTTATAAAAAATGCAGGCTAGACGTAGTTGCGATAGTTTGGCTCCAATACTTGCGCTCGAATGTATGATGCTAGATCGGCCGGCCTCGGAGTCCTGGCCACGCCTTGATTGTAAGCGACCGCGGCTACTGATATCGCGACCTTAACTGATACTTCCCGGATCCGAGCCAACGGCGCATAGATCCGTCCCTCATCTAAATCTGTTTTCGATAATTCATTCGCCAGAGCTCCAGCCGCGGCGAGTAGCATTCCATTTGTCACGCGTCTGCTGCCAGTCGCGATAATACCTAACCCCAATCCGGGGAAGATATAGGCATTATTTGCCTGACTCGGAATGAACTTCCGTCCATCGACAAATACGGACTCAAATGAGCTACCGCTGGCGAAAACTGCTCGCCCACCGGTCAGGCGGTAAGCGTCCTCTGCCTTACACTCGGATTTCGAGGCCGGATTTGATAACACAAAGATAATAGGCTGCTCGTTCAGTTTAGCCATTCGCTTGAGGATAGCCGGGCTGAATATCCCCGGCGTGCCGGATACACCGATAATCGCCGCTGGCTGGATCCTCTCGATAATTGAGAGTGGATCGGTAAGAAAGGGGTAGTCGTGCGCGTAGGGACGCTTGTGTTCAGCCAGAATAGTGCGCTCCTTCACCACGAGCCCCTGCGAATCGATAAACCAACAACGGCCACGCGCCTCCTTTTCGTAAAAGCCCTGTTCCTTTAGCTCATCAACGATAAGATCCGCAATACCGATCCCCGCCTGTCCAGCGCCGAAGAAAACAAGATTCTGTTCACTGAGCGGCCGTCCGGTAATTCGCGTGGCCGAATAAAGTCCTGCGAGCACCACTGCGGCAGTACCCTGAATATCGTCGTTAAAGGCGCACACTCTGTCCCTGTACTCCCCGAGTAGACGAAAGGCATTCAGGTTCGCAAAATCCTCGAACTGGATCAGGGCCTGGGGGAACAAGCTCTGTACTGCCATTACAAACTCTTCGATTAAGCCATCATAGTCTGGGCCACGAATTCGCCCATGCGGCCTGCCGATATAAAGCGGATCTTTCAGCAGCTGTTCGTTATTGGTGCCCGCATCGATTGTAACCGGGAGACAGACCGAGCGATCGATCCTCGCACAAGCCGTGTATAAAGAAAGCTTCCCGACCGGTATACCCATACCGTTTGCGCCAAGATCATCCAGGCCAAGAATCCTCTCGCCGTCGGTTACCACGATCACCCGCACATCTTTGCCCGGCCAGTTCGACAGAATCTCTTCTACATTGCCGCTGTCTTCGATTGAGATAAAGATACCGCGAGCCCGTCGGAAAATACGTTCATATTCCTGACATGCGCGTCCTACCGCCGGGGTATCGATAATGGGTAGGATTTCTTCAAGGTTATCGATGATCATGCGGTAAAACAGTGTTTCATCCCGGTCCTGGAGGGCCATCATAAAAATGTAGCGCTCCAAGTCAGATTCTTTCCGCCGGAGGCTTTCCAGGGCTCGAGAAACCTGTTCGGCCTGTGAATTAATCCGAGGCGGCAGCAGACGCCGCAATTTCAACACGTCCCTCTCCCTTTCCGTCAAACAGGTTCCTTTGTTTAACTCGGGATCGTGAACAACATTAACCGAGTCGGCATCACTTCCTCGGAGATGTTAATAAAAGAATTTCCTACTCTTAGCTCAAGGTTCCCTCGATCCAGCGTGCGCGCCGGGTCGATCGCATTTTTTCATTTCGCGTAAATCACCTGTTTCTGCTGGTCGTTACGCGTTATTCGGTCCATCAACGCACCACTGATGATTCGCGCGGCACGTTGAAAACCGACCCGTTCAGTGTTGATAACCAGGTGGTAGTGTAATGGATCACTGGGATCTGCGCCTAAATAACTCTGCACGTAGCGGCGACGCGCCTCATCAGTTTCCTGCACTAATCGAGTTGCCTTTTCTGCGGTTATCCGGTGGAACTCCGCAAAGTTTCGAACTCGAAAAGGAATTGGTGCAATCAGGCGAACATGCAGTACGCGAGGAAAAAGTGCCGTGATAATGGCCGCGCCGCGTCCAACCAGGAGTACATTTCCAATCGCAGCTAACTTTCGAATGGTATCTTTGGCGTGCTTTCTGAGCATCCAGGATGAAGGATGTAGACCAAGGAGGGACTCAAGTGCCTCGGTCAGCGGAAACCGGGTGTCTTCCGGCATGAATTGTTCCATCTCGGTTGAGAGATTGTGGTCTTCCAGAATTTTGGTCACGAGATTGCGGTCGAATACCGCCCAGGGACAGGGAGGATCACCCTGACAATCAAGGTCGAGTTGTTGAGCGACGAGATTAGCGACCGTCAACGCTCCCGCCCCGGCCTGTCGAGAGATCGTAATAGCCGGTTTTGGGATCCTTGGTGGTTCCCTAGCTGGCAACGACTGGGCGCTCAAATATCGCCTGAAAACATCCACTGAGTTTCTGTACATAAGGGCATTTACCTACCTCTCTAAACCAATAAATCAGCATCTGAAGGCAGGAACTACACCGGCGTTGCTCATCACTGGTTGCAGGTTGCTCTGGCCTTTGGCCCAGGTTCCGAATTGCCGTACGCAGATTTCGCAGATCAAATGTGCATTGCCTCGGGCTCCTCCGAAAACCTATCGCTTCCCAATCCAGACATTGAGTATTCGTGTTCATTTACAATTCTTAGAATCTGTGTCATCCGTCGCGATCCGCAGATTGTTTCTCTTCGGATGGCACAAGAATCGATCAGCACCAGCCAAATTGTGGCGAGCCTTTCGCCCAGTGAGCTGGGTAAATTAATAAATAGTGAAAAAGATCGAAGCAGTAGTTGTTCCTTCGCGGGCGGACGCCGTGCGAAAAGAATTAAGACGGCGCGGCGTTTGTGGTGAACTGACGTTGACCGAAGTCCTGCACGGCGACACGAACAAGGCTTCGGTCCCCGCTTTCGATGACTCCGATGGACAGCTTCAGGAAAGAGTTAAACTCGAACTGATCGTGGCGGATCGGCAAGTCGATAAATCTGTAAGTCTTATTCTCCGGTATGCATTACCGGAATCCCGTGAACCCGACGGCCATGTCGCTTTGCTGGATGTCAGTGAGGTGCTGCAAATTATCCATCCGGCGTCCGACATCAGCGGTTCCGGCAAAGCGGCTCTGGACATCACCACTCCCCGCAAGGGTTAGTTTTAAAGCTTTTGCAACGTCGATACCAAAGCTTCCGTCGCACTGAGTTGCGTCAACCCAAACTCACACAGATCGCCTACACTAATCCCTGATCTAATGGCAATCGCTGCGGTATTCGCGATCGCCGGTGCATGGTCACCCGCAACCAAGCACCCTAGAAGCTGGCGGGATTTCGAGTCGATGATGACTTTGAGGAAGGTGGGCTCGGGATCGATAATGCTGCGTGGGTTGTCCGAAACCAGGGAAATTGTATCGGAGACAGTCCGGTATTCAACACATTCCTCCATCGCCTCCTCTTCGGTCCATCCAACCGCAGCTACGCACGGGTCGGTATGGATACAACGGGGTACCAGCCGATAATCGAACGAGGTCGGATGACCGATAATATGTCTAACAGCGACGTTAGCTTGGGCAAATGCCGTACTGTCCAGAAGACTTATTCCGTTGACATCACCCACCGCGTACAATCCGGCACGCGGAAGCCGCATATGCGTGTCCACGCTCAGAAATGAGGTATCGTCAATGCCCAGATCTTGGAGGCCTAGCCTAGCCGAATTCGGCCGACGTCCAGTAGCGAAAAGAGCCAGATCGGCCTCGATAGATCCCTGATCTTGTACTGGAATGTGGACGCCGTTTTCATCCGTGACTATTTGATCCGACGAAACCTCGCAATTCAGACTAAGCGCGACTCCGCGTGTTTGCAGCGTCTCAGTCACTCTTTTTGCTGCTTCAGGTTCCCAGCCAGACAGGACCCGGTTCTCTCGTTCGATTAGGCTCACCTCGCTGCCCAGGGTGCGATAAATCGAAGCGAACTCGCATCCAATATGGCCACCTCCAATGATCGCCAGCCGACGAGGGCACGTCGTCATTCTGAGAAGACCGTCGCTATTGACCAGCCTCGGATTAGAGTTATCGGCGAAATCCGGACTGGAGCCGGTTGCCACAATGATGTTGTCGGCGTGAATCGCTATTCGAGCACCTGACGCTCGAACTATCTGTAGAATTTGGTCCATCACGATCTCAGCATGGCCTTGATAAAAATCTACGTTCGGAGGATTCAATTCAGCCTCGAATGTTTCAGATAGGCGTGTGCTTGCGCTCCACTGTGCTATCCTCCAATTCTCAAGCGTAGCCTGCAGCACATCGGCCTCGTTACCAAACCGCTCACTTTTCCGGCTGTCGCGAAATTGGCGCGCGCAGCCTAACAAACCACGGACAGCGTAACAGCCGCTGTGAAAAGCGGCCCCGCCAATCCGATCCTTCTCGATGAGAGCAGTTTGCAAGCCTTGGCGAGCTGCCAATACAGTTGCTGCCCGGCCGGCAGAGCCCGATCCAATCACCGCCACTTGATACCTTTTCATTAAAGGACCTCAGGAATGTTTCGATTTCTTTATTAGAAAACATCCTCTGAAGAGCCAACACGGAGCCAACCGAAGATTGGCACTAGTCTGCAAGGTTCATCAGACCACATACTCTATAGGAGCTAGAGCTATCTCGTCCGGCTGGCTATTGCTGAATATTGACTCTTCCTT